>ULPV01048433.1_pt1 | contig 170323 bp, 157 predicted proteins | sample 1953831 | NCBI WGS metagenome assembly ULPV01 (sample SAMEA4835638, study PRJEB28245) | human gut metagenome | biome: gut microbiome; material: fecal sample | place: Denmark | collected 2008 | reverse complement strand
CATATGAGATGTTAAAATATACAACTGAATACTTCAAAAAACTACCGCAAAGGGAGTCTGTTTGTCATGCCTAAAAATAATTCTTTGGCAAAAACCAGCTGTCAATAAAACAGGAGATATGATAAACTTATAGAAGAGAGCAAAGATTGAATTCCCATAGAAGTTGCGAAAGGGACGCGACTTTGTTCACCAAGGAAAAATCGAAATTGATGTAAACGAAAGGGCAGTTTGATAAAACCGCAAGACTGTTTTTTCGTTTACACCAACTCCGATTGTTTCCTTAACAATTTAAGTAAGAAATTCTGGGTACGCCGCTGGTCTAGCAGTTCGGTTCTTTTACCACGTACGTGATGTAAGAGTTTCTAAGAACTGCATCTCAAATACTTAGAGTACAAGCCGAGCGCAAAACTCGCCCTACGGGCTCAAACAGTTGAGCCAGGCTTGCAAGCATTTGATCTTTGTTCTAAGAAACACTAAACATCACTCCCTAAGTTGCATTCACCGAACTGCTAGACCAGCGGCTGTATACAGAAAATTTTTCATTTCACTGTTTGTAGAAATTGCGCTAGGCAGCACCGGATTCTGTCAACTGGTTCTTGTGAACCTTAGAAGTCCTTACAGCTATTACGTGTTCACAAAATCAATTGACAGAAACGGTGCGTGACTAGAACTAATTCATTAAACTGCAATTTAAAATGGCTGATCCAGCATCTGCTGGACGAAGATTTTGCAATTTACAACGAGATTTTTCCCTGAAAATTCAGACGTTTGTCTGTATGTCTGTCTTTTTCAGATAAAGAACACTGAGTCCGTAAAAGAGCAAGGTAAAAAAGACATTTAATAATACGAAAACAATCAGGTTCAATTCTCTCTTTGGGTTATTTGCCCGCATGCCGATAGCGAACAGAGCATATGGAACCAGATACCATAAATTCATGGCAGTGGCAACAAGACCTGCGATTCCACCGGCAAGTGCAATCCCAATAGGAATAGCGAAGCTTCTGATTATAAGAGAGAGAAAGCATTGTAAAGCACTGACGGTAATGCCGCCAAGGAATCCGCAGATGTTCCATTCAAGCAGACTGACTGGAATTGTGCCTGGCAATTTGCACAGGAATCCACAGGCAAGATACAGACCTGTCGTCCATATAATCGTAATCAGAGTCATAACGGAACAGGTGGCGATTTTATCAAACACAAGTCTGGGAGCAGAGGTATTTACCATCAGCATGTTCCAGTTAGTACCGGTATGCTCCAGACGCCACAAGTAACTTGCATACACGCCGATGAGAGCGGGCATAAAGAAGTAGCACAGGAATAAGGAATGCTGTGTCCAGAGGGAGTACCAGCCGTCTTTTAGTATTCCAAGATTCCCTAAATAGTTGAACGTACCCACAAATGCAGAAATAGCAGGTAAGATGAAAAAGGCAATCCAGACAGGAGAACGCTTTATTTTCAGGACTTCAACAGGAAGTCGGGGAATACGAATTGGGCTTGCCTTTCTGCTTTTGCTGTGCTTATGGATGATTCTGTCCCAATGATAACCTTCAGTGTCCATGTTCAAGAACAATTTCCAGCCTGTATACAAAAGAAGAATAATCCATACAAGGATAACCAAAACCATATGATTGTGTCTGCTTGAATAATAGTAAGTACAGTCCCTTGTAGCAGCATCCCAGTCCATGCCTACGAACATGGCAGCTCCAAAATGTCCCCAGGGCAGAAGCTGTTGCAGGAGAGTCCAGGGCACGAACATTAAGAATAACCCTGCCATGCTGCCACAAATGCCGACACTTATAGATACTGCCTGATTGGTAAACAGGATAGAGAGAGTCATTTGCAATAAAAATAGAAGAAAGCTGATTGCAAGTGTCTGAATAAAATACAGCGCACATGCCCATAAATCAGGATTTCCGTAATATCCAAAGTTACGTCCAAGCAGAAGGATCATAATAAGCTGCAAAAGGCAAAAACAAAGTAAAAAGAAGAAGCCATATATAACTTTACCAAAGAAAATATTTGTTTTTGACTGTAGAGTCTCCAATAATTTCCATGTAGTGCCTTTGTGTTCGATATCAATCAGACGGCTTGCCATAATGGCAATAAAGGTAGGAACCATAATGCTGTTCAGCAAAGGAAAATCATAGAACAGAATAAACCAGCCCTGTACCAGATCTTTATTTTTCCCTTCCGCATAGAGAGTCCATAGATATTGAATCAGTAATAATGCCAATGAGATAAGATACATTTTATGGTGTTTTGTCTTTTTCAATTCTAATAGCAATGATTTCATAAGGTTTCCAACCCTCCCGTCAACTCTAAAAAGACCTCTTCCAGATCGTTTCCCTGAGATTTTAAAGATTCCATCGTTCCCTGATAAATCAGGCTGCCATGATGGATAATGCCAACCATATCTGCCATTTGCTCTACTTCATTTAACAGATGACTTGAGACAATGACTGTCATTTGATGAGTGATGGGAAGATTCCTGATTAATTCACGTATTTCCTGTATTCCAGCAGGATCAAGCCCATTCGTAGGCTCATCCAGAAATAATACCTTCGGATTGCCAAGAAGAGCCATGGAAATGCCCAGTCTTTGCTTCATTCCCAGGGAATACTGCTTTACCTGTTTATTCCGCTGGTCATATAGACGAACAGTGTGCAATACCTTTTCAATCTCCGAAGCCGATACTTTTTTCAGCTTCGCCACAATCTGTAAGTTTTCCAGACCAGTCAGATGCCCGTAGAAGCTGGGACTTTCTATCAGGCTTCCAGTGTTGCGCAGAATAGATAACTGATTCTTTTCGTTCATCTTTTGACCAAAGAAATAGATTTCTCCTGAGGTTGGTCGCAGCAGTCCCAGTAAGAGCTTGATAGTTGTGGATTTGCCCGCACCGTTAGGACCCAGAAAACCATATACGCAATTCTGCGGAACCCGAAGTTCCAGATCCCTTACTCTATATTGTGAGCCATGCTTCTTCGTCAACATTTTCGTTTCAATTACATTTTGATTCATGATGATACCTCCCTTTGATATTTTGATTGTAGGGAAAACACCTTACAGGGAAATGACACCTACCTTACATTTACCTTAAAAAAGCCAAAATAAGTTTCACTTTCGCATAAAAATTTCTATAATGAGAAGAAAAGGGCTATTGGGGAGACGGATATGAATTTATATGACAGCAGAATTTTGATCGTGGATGATGAGAAAGCATTATCAAGAATGGTAGAAGGCGTTTTACAGAAAGAAGGCTTTTCTCATATCTATACGGCAGCAGATTGTAAAAGCGCAGAACTGCTTACAGCGGAAAATGAATTTCAAATGATTCTTCTGGATGTGATGCTTCCTGATGGGGATGGCTTTTCATTATATAAAGTCATGCGAGAGACCGAAAAAAACAGAAATACTCCTGTGATTTTCCTGTCTGCAAGGGATGAAGATTATGCGCGTTTAAAAGGACTGGGACTTGGGGCAGATGATTATATTACGAAGCCCTTTCTGCCAGAGGAGCTGATACTTCGTGTGAAAGCTGTACTGAAGCGTACCTATCATATGGAAGAAACAATGAAAAATGAGCAGATCGGGGCAGCACAGGTGGACTGGAATGCAGGAGTGATACGAAACGGAGCGGAGGAGTACGCACTAACTGCCAAGGAGTACACCCTGTTAAGGAAGCTTAGCGAAAACAGGGGCAGGATTCTGTCTATGAACGTATTATGTGATACTTTATGGCCGGATGGCAGCTATGGATATGAGAATTCCCTGATGGTGCATATTCGGCGATTAAGAGAAAAAATAGAAGAAAACCCATCTAAACCTGAGCATATACTTACGGTGCGTGGACTTGGGTACAAGCTGATATAAAAGGAGAGCAGAAACAGTGAGAAGAATAGAAAAAGTGATACAGTATTTTGTGCTTTTCTTCTGCATGATGATTTTGCTGTTGGTATTAAATGTTGTCTTTATCGGTGTGGTAGAGGTACAGACCAGTGATGAGCAATCCTATCCAAAGGCTGAGAAAATGGCAGAATATCTGCAATGGGATGAAAATGGAAAGTGTGCCATGGCAAAAGAGGGAACAGACATTGTTGACCTTTATCAGGGTTTTGCCATGGTCATTGACAATACAGGAAAAATTATCTGGAAATATAAGCTGCCGGAAGAATTAGAGCAGACATATACGCTTCAGGAGGTTGCGGTATTTGCAAAGTGGTATTTAAAAGATTACCCGGTGGATATTCATGTTGTTCCCAATGGTATTTTGGTACTGGGGCGACCTAAGGACACGATATGGAAATATAATATCAGTCATTCGCTAGGTACGATGGAAGCGCTTTTAAAATATATTCCATACCTTTTGCTGATAGATATTCTATTGTTGATCGTGATACCGTTCATCATATTGCGGCATCAGAACAGACAGAAGGAGAAGGAGCGTACGACCTGGATTGCAGGGGTATCGCATGACATTCGGACACCACTTTCTCTGGTGCTTGGCTATGCGGATGAGATTGGAAGAGAGAGCTTTGATCAGGAGGCAGTGCAAAAGGCACAGGTCATAGAGGAACAGGCGATTCGTATCCGTTCTTTGATTACCAACCTGAATACAGAGAACAAACTTGCCTATGGAATGGGTAATTGGGAAAAAGAAAGGATTTTACTGCCGGCGTTGATTCGGGAGATAAGCTGTGACTGGCTCAACAGGAATATCGGGGAACAGTACGAACTGAATGTAGATATTTCACAGAAGCTGGAGCAATTCTATGTAACAGGCAATAGGGAATTACTTAGACGTATGTTGGACAATCTCATAAATAATGCCATTGTCCACAACCCCGAAGGCTGCAAGATTATGATATCCTTGCAGGAAAAGAAGGTGGGATGGCAAACAAAATGTGAACTGACAGTTTCCGATAATGGACAGGGTGCTTCCAAAGAGCAGCTTAGAAAATTACAGGCGCCTTTAAAACTGGAAAGGCTGTCAGAACATGGTCTGGGGCTAAGATTGGTAAAGCGTATTGCCAAAATGCAGCATTGGAGAGTCAGGTTTTGCAATCATGCAGAAGGAGGCTTTTGCTGCCGAATAGAAATGTGACATATTTTCTTTTCCCTGTATATGTGATATACTTTGGTTAGATGCAACTAATCATAATGGTATTAGGGAATTGAGAAACCTGTATAATTCGTACCATTCTTTAAACATTGCAAGAAACAGAAAATGGTCTGTGGGCAGAATCAGCGGAATATATAGCCGATAGATATTATGAAGAACAAGGGAAAAGCGATTTAAGTACTAATGTGAAGATATAAGTATATAAACATGACAAAAAGGAGAATTAAGGGATAATATGTTTTATATATTTACTGGTTTACTTGGATTTTTACTTAGTGGAATATGGTATGCAACTAATATTTTCCTATTAAATATATTTGCAAATAAGGGGTGGAAGGTGGCAGGACATTTTTCACCTTTGCTTGCATCATTGTTGCCACTTGCAGCGATATCATTATACAGAGGATATCTGCCACTTAATCTTCATATGCTCTTCAATTATCAATTATGGGCTATTGTAGTTGCAACACTCATAATTACGTGTCTGGTGATACGGTTAAAAAAGACCTGTCACCATAATAAATATAAGCTATTGGGACTTTGCATGGAGGCGGCATCTATTGAGATCGCACAACGACTGATGATGCAGACATTTGTAATGTTGCTCCTTGATCATTGGAAATGTCTTACAATCTGGTGTGTTTTGATCAATGCATTAATATGGTGTCTGGATATTCTTGTTCAGCCTGTATTATTAGGACAGTCTGTAAAAAAAGGAATTCTTATTGAACTTATCGCTTCATTTATTTTTTCAATGGGTATAGGATATGTATTCTATTCTTCAGAATGTTTTCTTTTTGGAGTGCTGGCACATATAGCAGAGAGAATGATATCATCCAATCTGAGTAAAAATGGGACTCAGGAATATGCTGTAAGACACAAAAAGAACCAGAATGATTGATCAGTGTACCAATCATTCTGGTCTTTGATTTTACATTAATTTGCGGAACATTGCTTCGAAATCAGCAATAGTAGCAGGTCTTGGATTACCTGGTGCACAGGCATCTGCTGTAGCAGATTCGCACAGGAATGGCAAATCAGCTTCCTGAAGTTTCTCAAGCTTGGTAGGGATTCCGACATCAATGGATAACTGCTGAACAGCATCAATAGCAGCCTGACGATAAGTTGCCTGATCCATGCCGGTTGTATCTACACCGAAAGCCTCTGCAATAGCCTTGTACTTTTCGCCTGTGTATTCCTTGTTGAAGTCCATAACGATTGGGAGCATCATAGCACAGGCAACACCATGTGGTGTATCATATACAGCACCAAGAGTATGTGCCATAGAGTGTGCGATTCCAAGTCCTACATTGGAGTAAGCCATAGCTGTTACATACTGTGCAAGAGCCATGCCTTCACGACCATCAGGATCATTTTCAACTGCCTTTCTGAGATTCTTGGCAATTAATTTGATAGCTTCAAGGTCGAGGCAGTCTGATAATTCCCACGCAGCAGCAGTAGTATAACCTTCAATAGCGTGTGTCAAGGCATCCATACCGGTAGAAGCTGTTAAGCCCTTAGGCATAGAAGACATCATATCAGGATCGACAACAGCAATATCAGGAATGTCATTAGGGTCAACACATACGAATTTACGTTTCTTCTCTACATCGGTAATAACGTAATTGATGGTTGATTCAGCACCTGTACCACCTGTTGTTGGAACGGCAATTGTGAATACAGTACGTTTCTTGGTAGGAGCTACACCTTCAAGTGAACGTACATCAGCATATTCCGGATTATTGATAATGATACCGATGGCTTTGCCTGTATCCATGGAAGAACCGCCGCCAATAGTGATCATACAGTCAGCACCGGACTCCTGAAAAGCTTTTACACCATGCTGTACATTTTCAATAGTCGGGTTTGGTTTGATATCAGAATATAAATAGAATGCAATACCGTTTTTCTCTAACAAATCAGTTACTTTTGAAGTTACTCCAAATTTTACAAGATCAGGGTCAGATGCAACAAAAGCTTTCTGGTATCCTCTTGATGTGATAAGTCCGGGAATTTCATTGATCGCACCATGTCCATGATAAGAAATTCCGTTTAAGACGAAACGATTTACTGCCATAAAACATACCTCCAAATTTAATAGTAATATACCTTCTCTGTTATTTACATAACACATATAGTATACAATTCTGAAAAATATTGGACAATGGGAATAATAGACAAAATAATGAAACTAAATTAAATAAAATGACGAAAAATAAAAGACGCGTGTATGAAGTGAAAATTGTTTTTCTATGAAAAATATATTATACTTTGGATGATACTATTTTGTAGAACAGAGTTCTGTTTCCTGAATGAAAGGACAACATGATGAGAAAAATATTAATTACAGGCGGAACGACTTTTGTCAGCAAATACGCGGCTGAATATTTTTTAAAGGCTGGATTAAAAGAAGTAGCGGTATGGTATCTTGAAAACGAAGCAGAAGTAAACAAAAAGCCATACTTTGATTATATTGATGCCAATTTAGCATGATCATTATATGAAAAATTTTAAAATAATAAATTAATGGAAAGTGTAAATTTATGATATATTTGGAAACGGATCGTCTTATTTTGAGAGATTATACGATTGATGATTTTGAAGCATATTACAAATTAAAAGCAGATCCTCAAACAATGTATTATTTACAGGATATACAGTTACATTCGTTTGATGAAGCCAGGAGTGATTTTGAGCATGTTATGGCTGATATGGCAGCACCAGATCGGAAATATTATTTTCTGCACATGGAGTTGAAGGATACTCATGAGCAGGTTGGCAGTATTGGTTATACTGTTGTGGCGAATACTCCGGTTGGTAAGATTGTCCATTTAGGATATTTTACATATCAGAAGTTCTGGGAAAATGGGTATACTTCAGAGGCTTTAAAGAAAGTTCTGGAATATGCATATACAGAAAATAATGTATATCGCGTAACAACTGGCTGTCTGGCGGAAAATAAAGGTTCTGAAAGGGTTATGCAGAAGAACGGACTGATCAAGGAAGCCCAACATATTGATTATGAGTGGCATGATGGTAAATTGAAAGATCGTTTGGAATACAGGTTACTCAGAAAAGAGTGGGAACGATTGTAAAGTTGCAGGAGAAAGTATATGAAAAATAAGTGTAAATCTTCCGTTTCCATCATAGGCGGTGCAGATGGACCAACAAGCATATTCATAGCTGGTAAGTCAGACAAAAGACCGCTGAAGGTGAGAATAAAAAATGCCATATATAAATGTAAACGTAAAAGAGTAGAGAAGAGAATTGTTGCAGGTTCCCATACACTAAATGAAGTAGTAGAATATGCAAAGAATCGTTATGGATTAGTAGAAATGAACACGGATAAGAGGCAATACCGTGAGCAGAGAGACTGCTTAAAAGCAAGCCTGGTCATACAGCATAAACCGGAGTTACTGGGAGAAATGGCAGACATTAGCAAGCCGGATATGTCTAATGAAAAGTCGCTACGAGAGTACATTCGTAAAATGGAAGAACGAAGTAAAAAGGCTGCACAGATTCCAGACCATGAGATTCCCATGGATTATCACATATATGAGAGAAGGACAGGCGATGCCCGCCTTGAAGTTGAAGTAGATTATGTCTGGAATATTTTTGCAATGTCATACTCAGGCAATAAGAAAGTAATGAAGCATTTTCAGAAGATTTCCAGAGACTTATACAGTTACTATGGAGTAAATGAAGCTGATATCAGGGATAAAACTCAAAGATATTCTAAGCTGGTGACAGCATTATGTACATAAAAATGCTGTTTCCTGAATCTTCCCGGAGTCTCGCCGTAGTACTTTTTAAATGATTTTGTAAAGCTGTATTGATCGGAAAAATGCAATCGACTGGCTATTTCGGATATGGAATTATCAGGATCTGATAAGAGCTGGATAGCATGCGTCATACGGCACTTGGTCAGATATTGTTTAGGACTCATTCCTATATGAAAATGAAAATAGCCGGAAAAATATTTTTCACTCATGGACATAAACTCAGCCATTTCTCTGACAGTCAGATTGCTTTCCACATGATCAGAGATAAAGTCTAACAGGGAATGCAGGCGCTGGTCGGATACAGAGTCGGAAGAGGCGTGGAATGGAAGTTGTGTCCCAAACTGACTGGATATATCTGCAAAAAAATTCAGAAAAGCCGCGTACAATTTAAGATTGTGAGCATCCTCATTATCACAGTAGGCAGTATATTCATTACAGAATCTGGTTGATATTTCTTTAACAAAATCGTTCGTATATAGGCCTGCGGTAGACTCCTGCGTCAAAATATCTATGACATTACCGGAGGATATTGAGAAAAAAGTAACAAGAAAATAACAATGGTCATCATCATGACACCATGCTTTGTAGGTATCTCCGGGATGGAATAAAAGCACATCTCCTTCTTTTGCATACAGAGTCTGATCATTTATTTGCAGGGCCAGTCCCCCGGAAATAATATTCCATATAGTGTAGTCACACTTTGTCTTTCTTTCCACCCAGTCTTTTTCATGGTAAGAAATACGGCAGAACTTTATATTGATTGTCAGATTGATAATATCCATGTTCACCTGCTCCTTTTCTTTGATTATAGAAAATATTTGCATAATGTCAATAATCCCATTACCTTTTGACAAAAATCCATACCTGACAACATTGCCCAAACTGTATCTTTGGATTAGCATAGACGTATAGACCATCCATACAGGAGGAAAAGAAAATGATACGTTTATTTGAACAACACAACATCAGGAAGCAGAGGGAACTGGACGGCATATGGAGTTTTAGAACAGAGGAAGGTGCAGAATACAGGATTCCCGTACCGGGGTGTTGGGAGCAGAATCCAGAACTCTTGAATTACAGAGGCAAGGGAACTTATACCAGAAAAGTTTATATTCAGGAAAAGACCAATATCAGGCTGGAATTTAAAGGGGTAAGCCATACGGCAGATGTATATTTTGATGATGAATTTATTGTGCACCATTACAATGCATTTACTGCCTTTTGCGGTATCATTATGAATGTAGAGCCAGGGGACCATGTGATTCGGGTGGAGGTAGACAACAGCTTCAGTGAAAAATCTTCCCTTCATGTTCCCAATGATTATTATACCTATGGAGGCTTTAACAGGACGGTAGTTCTGGAGGAGATTAAGGATGTTTATTTGAAAAATATCCATTTTGAACCGCATAAGGATAAAGATGGATGGAAAGCTAAAATCAGCATTGATGTGGAAAATCTTTCGGATGAAGAGAAAAACGCAGAGGTTACAATAACACTGGCAGATAAAATCTTCCATGTGAACGGACTTTTGGAGGGGAAGAGCATAGCCATATTAGAGTTGGTGGAAAGCTTTGAAAATGTCAGGGAATGGTTCGTATTAAAGCCGGAATTATATCTTTTGAAAGCCGAACTTAAATGTGATGGTGTAGTAATGGATGATTTGACTGATAGAGTAGGTTTCAGGGAAGTGGAAGTAAAAGGAAGAAGACTTTTGTTAAATGGCAAAAGTGTTTTCCTGAAAGGTTTTAACAGACATGAGGATTATGGGACTTTAGGAAGTGCGGTTCCTTTTCAGGTTATGATGCAGGATCTGGATATGATGAGAGAAATGGGAGCAAATGCCGTTCGAACCTGTCATTATCCAAATGATGAGCGATTCCTGGATTTGTGTGATGAGAAGGGTATGTTAGTCTGGGAGGAGAATCACGCAAGGGGATTTGATCTGGAAAAGATGATGAATCCACACTTTGATGAACAGTGCAGGGATTGTATTGATGAAATGATCTATCAGCATTTTAATCATCCGTCTATTGTGATTTGGGGCATTTTGAATGAGTGTGCCAGTGAAACAGAAGAAGGGCGTCAAAAATACAAGATGCAATATGAGCAGATCAAATCCCTTGATACATCAAGACCGACAACTTCGGCAACCTGCAGGCACTTTAAAGATATCTGTCTGGATCTGCCGGATATTGTTTCTTTTAATATGTATTCAGGGTGGTATGAAGACATTTCTGTAAAAGAAAAGCATGAAAAGGAAATGGCATGGATTGATGCTGCGGTTGAGAAAGAAAAGCCTGTAATTGTCAGTGAATTTGGGGCGGCTGCAATATATGGCTTCAGGGATAGAGGACACTGCAAATGGAGTGAAGAGAGACAGGCTGATGTAATAAGGGAAAATCTGGAAGTATATAAGGAAGATAACAGACTTACCGGAACCTTTATCTGGCAGTTTGCAGACTGTAAGGTTACAGAAGAAGAGTGGTTCTCTACGCGGGCAAGATGTCATAATAATAAGGGTGTCGTAGATGAGTATCGAAGACCCAAAGAGGCGTATGATGTGGTGAAAGAATATTTTAATCAGATGCCGGAAGGGTATGACGAATTATGATAAAACTTAATTATGCAGAATACGATAGCTGCAGTCCTGACGATAAGAAAAATACATACAGAGAATGGTTGATAAATGCTCAGCTCTGGGTGAGGACAAAGTAGTTGTCCCCAAAGGAAACATAAAATAGGAGAAAATGATTGTTTACCACGTGACATAATTATGCTATAATAATAGCACAATATAAGAAAAGTGAGGTGTCTATTATGCCAACAATTATGCCAATTAGAGATTTAAGAAATACCAGTGAAATTTCAGAATTAGCACATAGAAAGCAGGAACCAATCTTTATTACAAAAAATGGATATAGTGATTTGGTGGTAATGAGTGCTGAATTATATGAACGTTTTGCAAAGATAAATAGAATTGACCAGGCTATACTCGAAGCAGAGACAGAGGTTGAAGAGGGAGCCGAACCAATATCCTTAGATAATGCAATAGAAAGATTGAACAAGAAACATTGAACAAGAAACATGAAAGCAGTTGATAGCGAAATTGACTGCTTTTCTGCTATAACATTTCAGGAGGTTTTATGATCTTAACTTCCGCTATCTTTCCAGACAGGTAGGTATGGACAGAATGAGCTGGCGCTATGATCCGATATTTATTTCACAGAAATATTCAGTTTCGTATCACATAGAGCGGTTTGAGCAAATGGCAGAGGATTTGCAGGGCTATACGAGACAATGCGTCGTCAGCTTTATTGACCTGTATGAGAAAACGAAGCGTAACTTTCCACAGGCAAGAAGCGTGACGGCGGCTCAACAGGAGCAGCTTATAGAGGCTTTTTCCAAAATAGCGGCAGCAAAAGGCATGCAGATACATCTGTGCTGCGAGGATAGAGCATTGACCAGAGCAAATGTGGATGCTGACGGATGCCTTTCGCAGACGGTGCTGGAGCGTGCGATAGGCTCTGCTTTGCATGTCCCGAAGAAGAAAATGGCGAGAGATGCCTGCTCCTGCTTGTTGGGAGCTGATATTGGGATGTATAATACATGTGGACATGGTTGTCTGTATTGTTATGCCAATTATGATAATGAAAGTGTCAGGGCAAACAGAAAACTGCATGATCCGGCTTCTCCGCTTCTGATTGGGCATCTGCATGAGACAGATATCATAAAGGAAGCAGAGCAGAAGCTGTGGCAGGATGGACAGCTTAGTTTTTTTCAAATGGGATTTTAAAAAGCTAATACAGAAAGGTATGGTTATGATTATGACGAAACAGGAGAAAATTGAGCGTTTTCGCAAAATGAATGAAACAATAGAGAAAGGACAGATCGTGTGTGCGGGTTCTTCCCTGATGGAAATGTTTCCAGTAGAGAAGTTCGTGCAGGAGGACAAGCTGGATATTGTGATCTATAATCGTGGAATCGGTGGCTTTGTGACACAGGAGCTGCTTGACAACATAGATGTCTGCATATTGGATCTGGCGCCAAGGCGGCTTTTCATCAATATTGGAACTAATGATCTGAGTGATCCTGCAATTTCAATAGAGGATATGATTGCAAACTATGATAAGATTCTGACAATCGTGCAAGACAAATTGCCGGATATTGACATATATATGATGGCATATTATCCGATTAATTATGATGCTGCCACAGAAGAGATGAAGCCCTGTCTTCTGATTCGCACCAATGACAAGATCGCCCAGGCAAATGAGGCAGTGCGTACGCTGGCAAAGGCACATCATGCCCACTATATAGATATCAATGCGCCGCTCAAGGATGAGCAGGGCAATCTGAAAGCAGAGTATACAATAGAGGGCATGCATATAAAAGAGCAGGGCTATCGTGCAATCTTTGATTCCTTTATAAAATATGCATTAGAGGACTGATGGCTGATTCATAGTCATCGTCGATCAGTGTGTAATCCAGATGATTCTGTATACAGCCATTTAAGAACATCCGGTTATCATTTCTGATATTTTGTAAAGTACAATAGTCATCATCAAGTCTGTTTTCGATACAGGAAGCGAAACTGCGAATATGATCAAAATGATTATCGATATATCTGTCGCTCATGCACAGGCAGATATATCGAATGTTTCGCAGATATTCCTCATCAAAATCTTTCTGCCAGTCAAAAGGGATGTAACATCCTTCAATTATCATATTCTGTTTATTTTCAATAGCAGTTGTTGCCATTTCCCTGATTACAGGCCACAGATAGTCTGTCAATTCCTGGTCATTGTCAGGTGTCAGATCGGTATAATGACTTCTGATCAGTCCCATTTTGAGATGATCCTGACAAAAGTAAGGGATTTTGTATTTTTCCATTAATTTCTGCGCCAGTCTCGTCTTGCCTGTATGAGTTGCACCGGTAATAAAAAGTATCACACTATTCACCTCTTGTTAAATCTGTACAATTCTGTATTCATAATATTGAGTTTCGTAAATGTTTACATATAATTCTATCTTAAATAATATGCTTCATAGAATCAAGATGTATGTTTTTCATGAAGCTGGTAATTCTATAAAGAAGTATGAAAACGAAGATTAGAATGACCGAGTATGAATGACTTTTTCTAAAACAGTCAGGGCAAAATAGCAAAAGCAGAATAAAAATAGACCATAAACGTTCATAAAACGTCATAATACACAAAAAATAAAAGAAAATTTGTGGATTAGTACGATTGAATATGATTGAATTTGATTGTAGAATAAAATCAACAAATGCAGAGAGGAGGACGGACAAATGATTTATACAGTAACGTTCAATCCGTCATTGGATTATATCGTGGCAGTAGATGATCTGAAACTGGGAGCCACGAACAGAACATCTTATGAACAGATGCTGGCAGGAGGCAAAGGAATTAACGTATCCTATGTGCTGAAGAATCTGGGAGTGGATAGTACAGCACTTGGATTCATGGCTGGTTTCGTTGGAGAAGAGATCAGGAGACGGATTCAGGAGGAAGGAATCCATGCTGATTTCCTGATGCTGGATGAGGGTGTATCCAGAATTAATGTAAAGATCAGAAATATCGACGGAACCGAAATTAATGGTATGGGTCCGGATATTCCAAAGGATAAAGTGGATGAGCTGATGCAGAAGATTCACACATTGAAACAGGGTGATATGCTGATACTGGCAGGCAGTATCCCAAAGTCTATGCCGGATACCATTTATATGGATATTATGGCGCAGTTGCAGGATAAGGGTATTGATATTGTAGTAGATGCTACAGGGGATCTTCTGATGAAGGTTCTGCCATATCATCCATTCCTTGTAAAACCGAATAACCACGAGTTGGGAGAACTTTTCGGTGTAGAGTTAAAGACCAGAGAAGAGGTCGTGCCTTATGCAAGAAAGCTACAGGAGCAGGGAGCACGCAACGTACTGGTATCTATGGCAGGAGAAGGCGCAGTTCTGCTGGATGAGAAGGGAACAGGGCATATGAGCGAAGCACCCAAGGGCAAGGTCGTGAATGCAGTAGGCGCAGGGGATTCCATGGTAGCAGGGTTCGTAGCAGGTTATCAGGAGTCGAGTGATTATGAGTACGCATTCCATATGGGATTGTCTGCCGGAAGTGCCAGTGCCTTTTCAGAGAATCTGGCAACAGCAGAAGAAGTAAAGAATTTATTTAACACCATTCATAAAAAATAACGTTCCACGCAAAAGGCGAAAATGGGGGTCTTGAATATGAGAATTATAGATTTATTGGATAAGAGAAGTATACAGCTGGCAGCAGCGCCAACAGATAAAGAGCATGCTCTGAAACAGGCAGTTGCCTTGATGGAAGCAAGTGGTAAGCTGAGTGATGTGTCAGCCTATCAGAAACAGGTATTTGCCAGAGAAGAAGAATCAACAACAGGCATCGGAGAAGGGATTGCAATTCCTCATGGTAAATGCGATGCGGTAAAGAAACCGGGACTGGCAGCCATGGTCATTCCAAATGGTGTGGATTTTGACTCACTGGATGGAGAGCCTGTTACACTGCTTTTCCTGATTGCAGCACCGAATACCAAAGACAATGTACATCTGGATGTATTGAGCAAACTGTCAGTTATGCTGATGGATGAAGAGTTCACAGCAAAGCTTCGTAATGCACAGAGTGTAGAAGAATTCTTACAGATCATTGACGAGGCGGATTCTGAGAAGGCAGGCATTGATGAGAGACTTCATACAGAAACTACAGTTCAGAGCAGGATTCTCGCAGTTACTTCTTGCCCGACAGGTATTGCACATACTTATATGGCAGCAGAAGGACTGGAAAAGGCAGCACAGAAAGCAGGATGCGCCATTAAGATAGAAACCAGAGGTTCCGGTGGAGCCAAGAATGTGCTGACACAGCAGGAGATTGATGAAGCTGATTGCATCATCGTGGCAGCGGATGCCAAGGTCCCTATGGAAAGATTCGATGGCAAGCATGTGATCGAATGTCAGGTTTCCGATGGTATCAGCAAGGCAGATGAGCTGATCGCAAGAGCCTTGAAGAAGGATGCTCCTGTCTATAAGGCAGATACCAGGGTAGAAAATACACAGCGTAAAGGTAATTCAGACAGTGTGGCACATCGTATCTATATGCAGTTGATGAACGGTGTATCTCATATGCTTCCTTTCGTCGTTGGTGGTGGTATTCTGATCGCAATTGCATTCCTGATTGATGGTCAGTGCGTTGATATCAATGCTTTGACAGCAGAGGAGCGCAGCAATTTCGGTACAATCACACAGGCAGCAGCCTTTTTCAAAGGAATCGGTGGTGTTGCATTTGGACTGATGCTTCCGGTATTGGCAGGATTTATAGCGGAAGCCATTGCTGACAGACCTGGTCTTGCACTTGGTTTTGTAGGTGGTATGATCGCCGCAAATGGAAAGTCAGGTTTCCTTGGAGCTTTGGCAGCTGGTTTCCTTGCAGGATATGTGATTCTCTTATTAAAGAAGGTATGTGACAAGTTGCCTGAGAGTCTGGAGAAACTTGCACCAGTGCTTTTTTACCCGGTATTTGGTATACTGATTATGGGTATTGGAATGAACTTCGTTGTAGAGCCTGTCATGGGTGCAATTAATACAGCCTTGAACTCAGGACTTGCAAGTATGAGCGGCACCAGCAAGATTTTACTTGGATTTATCCTTGGTGCAATGATGTCTATTGATATGGGTGGCCCATTCAATAAGGCAGCTTATGTATTCGGTACAGCATCTATCGCAGCAGGTAACTATGAAATCATGGCTTCTGTTATGATCGGTGGTATGGTTCCTCCTTGTGCAATCGCACTTGCAACTTTACTTTTCAAAGACAAGTTTACAAAGGAAGAGAGACAGTCAGGACCGACTAACTTCATCATGGGACTTGCATTTATTACAGAAGGTGCAATTCCTTATGCAGCATCCGATCCATTACATGTTCTTCCGGCATGTATCATCGGCGCAGGTATTGCAGGCGCATTATCACAGGTATTTGGATGTACACTGATGGCTCCTCATGGTGGAATCTTCGTATTCCCTGTAGTTGGCAATGCATTACTATATCTGCTTGCACTTGTAATCGGAACAGTGGTTTCCACATTTTTACTTGGACTCTTTAAGAAAAAGGTAGCTTAGGGTGGCTGCGAAGTGTGATGAGAAAGGGACGAATTTATATTAAAAAAGGAAAGGTGATTATTATGAAGACATTATCATATACAATTAAGGATGAGCAGGGGATTCATGCAAGACCGGCAGGAGAACTGGTTAAGGCTGCAAAGGGATTTGCGTGTGAGATTAAGATTGGCAAGGGCGGTAACATGGTAGATGCCAAGAAGATCTTCGGTATCATGGGACTTGGTGCTAAGAAGGGTGATACAGTAGAATTTACTTTCTCCGGCGAGGATGAAGAACAGGCATACACTGCAATCAGTGACTTCATGAGCGCAAACCTGTAATTATTCCAACGTAAAACAGTATAACTAGCGAAACGCGCGGCAATTCCCCTCCACCCACGATGCGTTTCGCGTCCCACCTTTATATAGAAAAGAGGAATGAATATGCAAGTATGTCATGGAAAGAGCGTTTTTGGCGGTATTGCGATAGGTAAGCTTTGGGTATTTGCCAAGAAAGAGCATCAGATCGTAAGGGTTAAAGTGCAGAATCCCGAAGAGGAACTTGCACGTTTCGAGAAGGCAAAAGAAGAAGCAGTAAGACAACTGCAGAAATTGTATGATAAGGCATGCAAAGAAGTCGGTGAAGCCAATGCAGCTATTTTTGAGATTCATCAGATGATGCTGGATGATGAGGACTATACAGATTCTGTTCACAATATCATTACTTCACAGCAGGTTAATGCAGAATATGCAGTTGGTGTTACCGCTGATAATTTTGCCAATATGTTCGCTGCAATGGATGATGAGTATATGAAAGCCAGAGCAGCAGATGTAAGAGATATTTCAGAACGCCTCGTTTCTATCTTAAAGGGCAGTGGAAGTGGAGAACTGAACACAGACGAACCGGTCATTGTTATTGCAGAAGACTTGGCTCCCTCAGAGACAGTACAGCTCGATAAGGATAAAATTCTTTCTTTCGTTACAGTGCATGGTTCCGTAAATTCCCACACGGCGATACTTGCCAGAACTATGAGTATTCCTGCACTTGTCAGCACACAGGAGCTTACTCTTGGCGAAGAACTCAATGGCAAAGAAGCTATCGTGGATGGTTTTGAGGGTGTCATTTATATTGAACCGGATGAGCAGACCAGAGCTGCTTTGGAGAAGAAAAAGGCAGAAGAAGATGAGAAGAAGAAGCTGCTTCTGGATCTGAAAGGTAAGGAAGATATTACACTGGACGGACACAAGATTATGCTGTATGCTAATATCGGTAATACGGGTGACTTGGCTATGGTGTTAAAAAATGATGCCAGTGGTATCGGTCTGTTCCGTAGTGAATTTATTTATCTTGGCAGTGAGAATTTCCCGACAGAGAATGAACAGTTCCAAATCTATAAGTCAGTAGCAGAGACGATGGCGGGGAAGCGTGTCATTATCAGAACTCTGGACATTGGAGCTGATAAGAAAGTAGATTATTTCAATCTGGATCAGGAAGAGAATCCTGCAATGGGATATCGTGCGATCCGTATCTGTCTGTCACAGCCTGAGATATTCAAGACACAGCTTCGTGCAATCCTTCGTGCCAGCGTATATGGCAATATCGCTGTAATGTACCCTATGATCACATCTGTAGGTGAGGTTCATCGCATCAAGGAGATTATGGAAGAGGTCAAGCAGGAACTTGACAGTCAGCAGATTGCATATGGTGATGTGATGCAGGGTGTTATGATCGAGACTCCGGCAGCAGTCATGATCAGTGAGGAACTGGCGAAAGAAGTAGATTTCTTCAGTATTGGTACGAATGATCTGACCCAGTACACACTTGCAATAGACAGGCAGAATCCGAAACTGGATGCCTTTTATGATGCACATCATCCCGCTGTACTGCGTATGATTCGGATGACGGTTGAGAATGCACACAAGGCTGGTATCTGGTGTGGTATCTGTGGTGAACTTGGCGCAGATACAACTCTGACAGAACAATTCCTGCGCATGGGTGTAGATGAACTGTCAGTTTCACCGGGGCGTGTATTACCAATCAGAAAGATTATCAGGGAATCCAATTTGCAGAACGCATAAGGATATGTACGGAAAGGCATGGTTGTGATATGTTGACAGAGAAAAGGCAGGAAGAAATCGTACGATTGGTCCAGGAAAGAGAGAGCATTACCGTAGCAGAGTTAAAAGACATTCTGCAGACTTCGGAATCCACCATTCGGAGAGACATTACTTCTTTGGATAAAGAGGGGCGTCTGACCAAGGTGTTTGGAGGGGCGATTGCCCTTCGCACGGCGCAGATTGTGAATCAGGAGTTGTCTGTGGTACAAAAACAGGAATTACAGACAACAGAGAAACAGGCGATTGCACAGTATGCAGCTTCTCTGATCGAGCCGGATGATTGTGTATATCTGGATGCAGGAACGACGACAGGCTGGATGCTGGAATATATCAGAGAACCCAGAGCTACTTATATTACAAATGCTTTTTCCCATGCGAAGCGCCTCTCAGAGAAAGGCTTCCATGTCATTCTGATCGGCGGAGAATTAAAAGGCTCAACAGAAGCTATTGTTGGAGCAGAGGCAGTACTGAACATACAGAAATATCATTTTAGTAAAGGCTTCTTTGGAACCAACGGCATAGATCAGAAGATGGCTTTTACAACACCGGATATTAATGAAGCCTTGGTGAAGCAGGTTGCAATGCGCAACACACAGGCAGAGAACCGCTATGTACTGACTACTTCAGATAAATTTGACAAGATATATGCAGTTACCTTCTCAGGATTCGAAGGTTCCGTAATCCTGACGGAGAAAATGCCGGGCGAAAGTTTCTGGAAAAATGTCAATATCCGGTGCGTGTAACTATTCAGAACCACATTTGCAAATTGCATTTTTATAAAAAACTCTTGCATATTCATTCATAATGTGATAAATTAAGTAAAAAGACGAAGTTGTCCTAAACAGGACTACTTCGTCTTTTGCTATTTACGGATAAAATTTATGGAATGAAATAAGAGGAGGAATCATTATGAAAAAGAAAACAGTAGGAATCATGTTATCACTTAGTATGGCTATGTCTCTTATGGCATGTGGCAGCAGTACGCAACCGGCAGCAGCGCCTGCAGATACAGCAGAACCGGCGGCAACAACCCAGACAGCAGAAACAACTGCTTCCTCTACAGAAGCAGCAACTGATACAGCCGCTTCCACCACTGATGTCACAACAATCAAGGACGGAACTCTCATGGTAGGTGTAGAGATTGGTTATCCTCCAATGGAATATTTTGATACAGATGGTGCTACCCCAATCGGATTTGATGTAGAGGTTGCCAATGCACTGGCTGATTATCTGGGACTGGAGCTTGAGTTGGTGGATACTTCCTGGGATGGTATTTTTGCAGGGGTAGATACCGGCAAATATGACTGTATCATTTCCTGTGTCAGCATCACAGATGAAAGAAAAGAGCAGTTCAATCTGACCAAACCTTATGTATCAAACCACACTGTGCTGATTGTGCCGAATGACTCGGAAGTTGACTCCATGGAAGCTTTGAACGGACATTCTACCGCAGTACAGGCAGAGACAACAGCAGATGATTATATGAAGGAACACAGCGCAGAGCTTGGGGCAGAGCTGTTCCAGTATGATAAAGTCATCAACTGCTTCGATGACCTGAAAGCAGGCCGTACAGATTCTGTATTCACTGACAGTGTAGTTGCAGCCTACTACCTTGGGGACGAGGCATCTAACTATAAGACTGTATGGGAAAATGATGAATTAGAGCCAATTGGCATCTGCTTAAAGAAGGGGAATGATGGTCTGACCCAGGCAATTGATGATGCATTGGATGCACTGTCAGCAGACGGTACACTGGGTACAATCGCAGAAAAGTATTTTGGCACAGACCTGACAGCAGGTCTTAGATAAATACAACAGAAGGGACTGGATTGCGTATGATACAGCAAATGATAAGCTGGCTGCCGCAGCTTCTAAACGGCGCAAAGATTACGATACTGCTTACTTTGTGTGCAGTATCCATGGGATTGTTACTGAGTATTTTTCTGGCTCTTGGTAAAATGTCCAAAAACAAAATATTGAGCGGGATATGCAGTGTCTACATATTTTTCTTCCGTGGAACACCACTGTTGATGCAGTTGTATTTTATTTACTTTGGACTGCCACAAATTAATATGGCACTCACGATCAACAGCCGCTTCTTTGCTGCTTTTCTGGCTTTTTCATTAAACAGTGCGGCATATTGTTCAGAGTTTATCAGAGCGGCAATCCAGTCTATTGACAGAGGACAGTTCGAAGCTTCCAAGGCGTTGGGATTGTCCAAAGCACAGACTATGCAGCTAGTCATTTTCCCACAGTCTATCAGACGTCTGGTGCCATCCGTTGCAAATGAATTCATTATGGTGCTCAAGGATGCGTCACTGGTGTCCATTATTGCGCTTGCAGACCTGACTAAAGTAACCAGAGCGATTTCATCCTCCACAGGCACGGCTATGGTCTATATTCCTGCAATGATTATTTATCTGGTTATGACCGCATTCTTTGAATTTATCTTCCGGCGCATGGAAACGAAATTCTCAAGATATGAGTAAATAAAGGGAAGAGGGAAAGACTATGTCAATGATTAGAACTGAACATCTTGCCAAGAGCTTTGGTGAGCTGGTTGTATTAAAGGATATCAATCTTACAGTGGAGCCTGGCGAGGTAGTAGTCATTATCGGCCCGTCAGGAGCCGGTAAATCTACCTTTTTGCGTTCTCTAAATAATCTGGAAAAGATCACCAGTGGTAAGATTTTTATAGAAGATAAGCTTTTTTATCACAGGGAAAATGACAGAACAGTGGACAAAATGGAAGCGAAACAGCATAAGGACTTATTGCTGGAAATGGGAATGGTATTTCAGCGTTTCAATCTGTTCCCACATAAAACCGTATTGGAAAATGTCATGCTGGCGCCGATGCATGTGAAAAAAGTAAGCAGGGAAAAGGCAGAGAAGACAGCTAAGGATTTGATTGCCAAGGTAGGGTTGGCAGATAAGCTGGATGAGTATCCAGCAAGACTATCAGGGGGGCAGCAACAGCGTGTGGCGATAGCCAGAGCTCTTGCCATGGAGCCGAAGATGATGCTTTTTGATGAGCCGACCTCGGCACTTGACCCGGAACTGGTTGGCGAAGTGCTGAATGTTATGAAAGACCTTGCCAATCAGGGAATGACGATGATATGCGTCACGCATGAGATGGGATTTGCCAGAGAAGTAGCAGACAAAGTAGTATTCATGGCAAAAGGCATGATCCTGGAAGAAGGAACCCCGGAAGAAATCTTTACCAATCCTAAGACTCCTGAAGCAAGACAATTCCTGAAAAGTGTGCTATAATACAATAAAATACAACAGAGGGGTATGATTATGAACAAGCTTGTATTACGGCAGTCGCTGATTTTGTTTTTGACAGCAGTTATTTGGGGTGTTGCTTTTGTGGCACAGAGCGTAGGAATGGATTACGTTGGACCGTTTACTTTTAGTGCAGTAAGAAATGTGATAGGTGGTCTTGTGCTGCTGCCTTGTATCGGACTTCTGAATAAACTGAATGGCAAAGAAACACATCAGGAAGATAAGGAAGACAAGAGGACACTGCTTATAGGTGGAATCTGCTGCGGTATCTTATTGTGCATTGCATGCAATCTGCAGCAGTTCGGCATCATGTATACAACAACCGGCAAAGCCGGCTTCATTACGGCAATGTACATAGTAATTGTCCCCTTATTGGGTGTCTTCATGCATAAAAAGATAGGTATGCGTATCTGGATAGGAGTCGGTATTGCAGTCGTTGGTATGTATCTGTTGTGTGGACTTGGTAAAAATGCAGCCCTACAGAAAGGCGACTGGCTGCTGATTGGCTGTGCAGTCTGCTTTTCTTTTCATATTTTAACGATTGATTATTTCTCACCAAAAGTCGATGGTGTGAAGCTATCCTGTATTCAGTTCTTCACCTGTGCCATTCTGTCAGCAGTATGTATGCTGATATGGGAAGAACCGAGCATCAGCGCAATTCTGACGGCGTGGATGCCGATTCTGTATGCTGGTGTCCTTTCCTGTGGTGTGGCATATACTTTGCAGATTATTGGACAAAAAGGTATGGACCCTACTGTGGCATCGCTGATCCTGAGTCTGGAATCTGTCGTGTCCCTGATTGCCGGATGGCTGATACTGGGACAGAGATTATCGAACCGTGAATTATTAGGATGTGCGCTGGCATTTGCAGCAATTATACTGGTACAGATTCCGGCGAAAAGTAAATAATAATTTTATAATGTATAAACAGAAAGATTTGATAATGAGCAATATGCACAGGTGATACCAGAAAGTTTAGCCAGGGAAATTATCAGGGATATGTAATTTTTGTATTAAAAAATATTGCATACATATTGCTGATAAGATTATAATAAACAAAAAGATAATAAGTGATATATTGTATGATTTGAAGGGAGGAATTGCCAATGGGAGCAACAGTAAGCAAGGCAGAACTTATGGATGCAATGGAAGAAAATCAGAAGGATGTTCGGAGAATGGTAATGGACAGTTATCATGATATTGAGAGTGGAAAAGGCAGGGATTACAAAGAATTCTTTGCAGAATTAGAAAGCAGGTATAGAAAAGTAAATGTATAAAGTTATGATGCTTCCTTTGGCAGAGAATGATATCGAGGACAATACAGATTATATTGCATATGAGAAAAAAGAACCTGAAACAGCGTTGAAACTGGCAATGGGGTTTCGTAATACAATTGCTAAACTTGAATTTATGCCTAAACAGCATGAGCTTGATGAAGATGAAGAATTAGCGGCATTGGAAATTCGAAAGTGTTATTATAAAAGTTATAAGATATATTTCTATATAGATGAAAGAAATAGTATAGTGTACGTATTGAGAGTTTTACATATGTTGGTAAACGCAAAACCAATATTGCTGAATATGAGATTTTGATTTTGGAAAATGAGTAAGAAATAATTTTGAAGGGCGATGGAATTACCATTGCTCTTTTTGTATGCAAATAAATAAATTCTATTGACACTACGCAATACATAGTATACAATACATACTATACATTACACAGTATTAAAACGGGAGGTGATAGGCATGGACACACAGAGGAAGAAAGGTGTATTGGAGGTATGCGTCCTTTCGGTATTAAAAAGAGGTCCTTCGTATGGTTACCAGATCATACAGGATGTTTCAGATTGCATCGAGGTAACAGATTCAACAATGTATCCCATTCTGCGGCGACTGGAGTCGGGGGGATATGTGACGACGTATTCCATGGAGCATAATGGACGAACCAGAAAATATTTCCTGATCACAGATACGGGAGTGCAGAAGATACAGGATTTCCTGGATGAATGGGATGAGATGAAGCAGATTTATGCATTTGTCGGAAAGAATTTTAACAGTGAGGGACAGGATACAGAAAGGTAGGAGCAGAATGAAGAGAGAAGAGTTTCTGAACACATTATTTGAGAATATACCCAATTATACGAAAGAGGAACAGGAAGAGATCAGACAGTATTATGAAGAACTGATTTGTGATGGTGTAGAAGCAGGACTGGATGAAGAGGAAGTAATCTCCAGATTGGAGTCTCCTGAGAATATAGCATTCAGTCTGAAGAAGGAATATAAGGAAGAAAAGAAAGCAGAAGTCAGCGTTGTCTGCGATTCATCAGATGATTATACATCCGGTCAGCCTGTTGCTCATGTTGTGATATCAGCCAGAGACAGAGGAATTGCACTGGAACCATCGGAAGATGGACGGGTGCATGTCCATTGTGAAAAAGATGAAATAGATGAGATCGTTTGCTATGAGAAGGAGGGCATGTTCTTCTTTTCGCACAGAAGTAAAAGACGGATGTATTTCTTTGGTGGTTTTTCAAGAGTGGATTCTACAATCAAAGTCCAGATACCAGAATCAGTTATGCAGGCGGAAGTATCTACAACAAATGGCGGTATCCGTATTTCAGAAATATTCAAGCCGGAGCTGGTCAAGGCACATACGACAAATGGTGGAATTACCTGTAACGATGTAAAAGCCGGTCACGTTGAACTGATCAGCAGCAATGCTTCAGTGAAATGCGAAGATACAAAAGTGCAGACGATATGTATGGAATCTACCAATGGAGCTCTAAGATTGAAGGATGTACAGGCAGAAGAAAAGCTTGCTGCACATACAACAAATGGTTCTATCCATTTTGAAGAGATCGACGCGAGAGACATTCAATTAAAGACAAGCAATGCATCTATCAAGGGTACTTTACGTGGTAAGAGTACGGAGTATGCAATAGAAAGTGGAACCAGCAATGGCAAGAATTCTCTGCCTTCCAAATGGAATCAGAGTGATTCGGCTGCGAAACGCCTGTCGGTGCATACCAGCAATGCCAACATTAAGGTAGAATTTGAAGAAATGTAAACACCTTACTTTTTGACACCTTTTCAATCGAATATAGCTTTACATATAAATGTTGTATGGTAAAATTACTTTGAAAGACAGGTTACAAAACGACACCGAATATAGATGATTCGTTAGAAAGGGGTATTTAGACAAATGAATGAGAGGTATTTCAGCAGACCGGTAGACTTAAAGAATATGAAGGTAACGGATGCATTCTGGCATCGGGAACAGGAGCTGGTCAGAACCGAAGTTATCCCATATCAGTGGGAGGCGCTTAATGACCGTGTAGAAGGAGCAGCACCCAGTTATTGTATGCATAATTTCCGTGTGGCTGGTAATATGATGAAGGAGAAAAAGGCAAAGGGGAGTGCTTATACAGCACCGACTTATACCTTCAGAGGATTTGAAGCTTTGCCGGATGATCCGAAACACCCGGATGATGACAAATTCTATGGCTTCGTTTTTCAGGATACGGATTTCTCCAAATGGATCGAAGCAGTTGCTTATTCTCTGACACAGCATCCGGATGAGAAGCTGGAGGCAACAGCAGATGAAGCTATTGATATTGTGTGTGCGGCGCAGCTTGAGAATGGGTATCTGGACACTTACTATATTATCAATGGTATGGATCAGTCCTTTACCAATCTGAAGGATCACCATGAGCTGTATTGTCTGGGACATCTTGTAGAGGGTGCAGTGGCTTACTATGAAGCCACAGGCAAGGATAAGCTTTTAAAGGCTGCCTGCCGTTTCGCTGATTATGTAGACAGTTATTTTGGACCGGAAGAGGGCAAGTGCAAAGGGTATCCGGGACATGAAATCGCAGAGATGGCACTTGTCCGTCTGTATCAGGTAACTGGCGAAGAGAAATATCTGAAACTGAGCAGCTTTTTCCTGAATCAGAGAGGAACAGAGCCGAAATACTTCCGCTTGGAGGATGAAGCCAGAGCGAAGGCAGAGGGTAAGCCTTTTAAGCCGGATATGAGTCCACTCAGTTATTCTTATTATCAGGCACATGCAAGAGTTCAGTCACAGGATGAAGCTTTAGGACATTCAGTTCGTGCTGTCTATCTTTATTCCGGCATGGCAGATGTGGCGCGATTGACCAATGATGAAGAAATGTATGCGGCATGTAAACGTCTGTGGAAGAGCGTTACCAGAGATAAGATGTATGTAACAGGTGGTATTGGTGCGACTCATATGGGCGAGGCATTTTCTTTCCCGTTTGATCTGCCAAATGACACTGCTTATTCAGAGACTTGTGCTGCAATCGGTCTGGCTTTCTTTGCAAGGAGAATGCTGGAGATAGAGGCTGACAGTCATTATGGAGATGTGCTGGAGCAGTCCCTGTACAATACAGTACTGAGCGGTATGGCGCTGGATGGTAAGAGCTTCTTCTATGTCAATCCGTTGGAGGTTCTGCCGGAGGCATGCCATAAGGATCAGCGCAAGATGCATGTAAAATCAGTGCGCCAGAAGTGGTTTGGCTGTGCATGCTGCCCTCCTAATATTGCAAGAATTGTAAGCTCTGTGGCAAGCTATGCCTATACAGAGAACGAGGATACCCTGTGGACACATTTATATATGGGCAGTGAAGTGAAAAAGACTGTAAACGGGGATGCTTTTACATTGAACATGACAAGCAAAATGCCCTGGTCTGGTGAAGCACAGGCAACAATCAAAACTGACACACCTGTCACATGTACACTAGCGTTCCGTATTCCTGGCTGGAGTAATGCTGCAAAAGCAGAGATCACTACGACAGCAGATGTAGAGAGAACACAGGAGAAGGGCTATGTATATCTGACAGGTACCTGGAAGGATGGGGACAGCGTAACGTTCAACTTCCCAATGCCGGTACATATGGTCATGGCAGACAGCAGAGTACGCGAGGATATCGGCAAGGTAGCCTTTACAAGAGGACCTGTTACCTACTGTATGGAAGAGATTGATAATGGCAAAGACCTGCATCTGTTACATGTAGACATGGACAGATTGCAGGGCAAGGATGGATGGAACGTGGAATTGACAGTCAATGAAGAAATGGGACATCCAATGACAATCCTGAAAGTGCCGGCTCTCCGTGAAGAGGCATACGGACAGGAAGAGGACAGCCTTTATACAGAGTATCATACTGTCAAAGATACACCGGTGCAGGCTGTATTTGTACCTTATTATGCATGGAATAATCGTGGCGAAGGTGAAATGAGCGTGTGGATCAGGCTCTAATCAGCCATTACGTCTGCGGTATTCCTCAGGAGTACACTGCATATATTTGCGAAAGACTTTTGCAAAGTAGTTGCCATTCTGAAAACCACAGTTCATAGCGATTTGTTCTATGGAATCAGAGGTATTTAATAAAAGGGACAGGGCATGCTCAATGCGCAGTTTCGTCAGATACTGCAAAGGAGTCTGCCCTGTTTCTTTGCGAAAGCAGCGGGTCAGATGTTCGTGTGAAATATTGCAGGCATCAGCAATCTGACTGATGCTTTCCAGAGTGGCGAAATGTTGCCTGATGTATTGCATTGCCTGTACGATCAGGTGGGATTCATTTAAGCGTGGAGTCTCTAATTCCCGAAGAAGCTGCGCCAGAAAACGATATAAAAATTCACTGCTTTCATATAAGGCAAGACTTCCATTCCTTCTGTAATTTTCAAAGAACTGAAAATACAGCAGAATAGGGGAGCTGTTCAGGGGAAGGGTAAAGACGGAGCCAGCCTGTGTCTGACAGGTGTTCCAGAATGCTCTGGCGGCACTGCCATTAAAATGCAGATAGAAGAATTCCCATTCCTGATTTTCGGGCGACTGTGGAAGATAGTAGCTGCTGTTTTGTGGCATTTGTGCGAAAAAGCCCATACCAGGCTGTAATAATGTCTTTTGCCTGTCTTCTTCATAGATACCGCAGCCTTTCAGGGTATACTGAATCAGATAGCCACCGTAAGATAGACGGTGACTGTTATCGTAATGGTAAGAAATATCCGTTCTTTTCTCAATCCCCGTGTCTAACAGAATAAGCGGCAGCTCTTCCATTTGTTCATGTTGTATAAAACCAAAATTCCCGTAATGATACTGCATCAAAAAATTACCCTCCATATCAAAGAAGTATTCTTGAAACCTTATATCTATCATATTACAATTAGAATGAGAAGGAAAGAAAAGAATCAAAAAAGATTCAAGGAGGTTATATATGAACAAGAACAATTTTGCAGTGACACCACCTATGGGGTGGAACAGTTATGATTATTATGACACGACTGTCAATGAAGCACAGATTCGTGCCAATGCCGAGTATATGGCGAAGCATCTGAAGAAATATGGCTGGGAGTATGTTGTCATTGATATTGAATGGTATTCCAATGACGCAGGCACACAGAGAGATAAGTACCAGTATATTCCTTTTGGGGATGATGAAATGGATGAGTATTCCAGATTCCAGCCAAGCCCTAAGAGATTCCCGTCATCTGCTGATGGAACAGGCTTTACCAAGCTGGCAGAATATATCCACAGCCTAGGACTTAAATTTGGTATTCACATCATGAGAGGTATTCCAAGAAAGGCAGCAGAGCAGCATTGTGCAGTATTGGGTACAACAGCGACTGCAAACGAGATCGCAGATGCAAACTCTATCTGTATCTGGAATCCAGATATGTATGGTGTGAAAAATACGCCACAAGGACAGGCATATTATGACTCATTGATTGCCATGTATGCGCAGTGGGGCGTAGACTTCATCAAATGTGACGATATCTGTGACAGCAGATTATACCGTGAAGAATATTTTAATGGCTGGCATGAGACAAGAATGTTACATGAAGCTATCTTAAAGAGTGGAAGAGATATTGTACTTAGTTTATCTCCGGGCCCGGCTCATATTGACCTTGCATGGCAGTACTGCGAATATGCGAATATGTGGCGTATCACAGATGATCTGTGGGACGACTGGAAGCTGTTAAAGAATATGTTCTGGCGCTGTGAGATGTGGCAGGATCATGTAAGACAGGGATGCTTCCCTGACTGTGATATGCTGCCAGTCGGTACTTTGGGCGGTGGCTTCGGAAATGGTGAATGGCAGACTCGCTTCACTAAGGATGAGCAAAAGACATTGATGACCTTGTGGTGTATGTTCCGCTCTCCACTGATGATTGGCGCAGAGCTGACGAAGATGGATGACTGGACATTGTCTCTCCTGACGAACGAAGAATTGCTGGTATTGATGGGTGAGCATTGCAGAGGCAAACAGCTCAGACGTACAGAGACTGAAGCAGTATGGATTAATGTAAACAGTGAAAATAATGACACACATGTCGCTTTATTTAACTTAGGGGATGAAGAACAGACCTTGACTGTATCACTTGAGACATTAGAAGCAGATAAGACCTATACCCTGCATGAATTGTGGGATAAGACGGATGCACAGATCACAGGAAACGAAGTGAAGGCAGTCGTACCGGCACATGGAGTGAAGGTGTACAAGATAAAATAGAGTAAAAGGTAAAACCTCAGCCCTAATATTGGGACTGGGGTTTTATTCATGATACAGCATTCTTCCTGCAAAGGCATTGCGGTACTCTGTAGGGGTTAGTCCGGTGAAGTTGCGGTAAGCTCTGGAGAAGTTATGATTATCGGAGAATCCTAACTCTCTGGCGATTTCTGTGATCGGTTTATTAGAGTCTGTAAGCATGAAATTGGCGGCATCCATTTTGCGGCTCAGAATGAACTGCTTTAAGGGGATGCCGGTGATCTCAGCGAACAGATGCGACAGATATTTTTCGTTATAACCGAAATGTGCCGCAATATCGGATATTTTCAGGTTAGTCGTGATATTGCGCTGGATATAGTCGATAATATCTGAGTGAATCTGCTTCTGAACCGAAGTTCTCGAACCGGTAGGAGTATTCAGGCAGAGTTGTCCGTACAGTTCCATAAGTACACTTGTAGACATGGAGTCGAGAGTGAGTGCAGGGTATTTATTTTTTACCTCATCCTGCAGCTGCTTCATAAGTACCACAACCTTTTCCGGTTTTGGAATCGTTCCAGTCTGCGGTATGGTAAAGAAATCCTCAGTAGCTGATATCGTGTCAGGGGACTGTTCAATCGGATAGTCGCCTGATACAGAGAAATGAAGCCAATAAAAGGAGGAGTAGGCACTTTTAAATCCCTGTCTCCAGGAATTGCAGGGAGGAAGAAGCAGATATTCACCCTGTTTTACTGTAAAGTCGTCACCATGATAACTTAGATACAGTGTCCCTTCAGTCATGACGAATAATTCATATTCGCCGAGATAGAAATGCTCATGCTTCCAGTCGGCATTGGGCGCCTTGAATTTTCCTGTTAATACATAATGATATATCTGTTTGGCTGGTAAGTTTAAAATTCTCATATGAAACCTCAATTGGTGTTGTTTTTCTTGGTTGGAAAACGACACTTTTTATTTTGTTTTTTATTAAAATGTTTTAGAACCATTCCAAATGATGTGCACATTATACAATAAAAAAACTAAAAAGTAAATAAAAGTATACAAAAGTATCAACTGGTTTGAAAAGGTGTAAAAAGGTTAGAACATATAAGTTTCAAAAAGAAAGATATAGCAAAATGACACCTTTTCGAGAAGTGCGATATTTACGTTCTGCCAAGGTGAAATTGAAAGCACTTATCATTTCTCATCCGTTGACTAAGGATGTCACAGATATGAAATGGTTACAGGAAATAGAGGAACAGGCAAATGTAGAGATCGAATGGGAACAGATCAGAGCAGACTGGGAAACAGTAAAATCTACAAGATTTGCGGCTGGCGATATTCCTGATCTGCTTTTTAATGCAACAGTGGATTCTGACTATACAAAATACAATGGTCTGTTCATGGATCTGACACCCTATATCAGTGAAGAAACAACACCTAACATAACAGCAATGTTTACGGAAGAACCGGATACAAAGGTACTTGCAACGACTCTGGAGGGTAAAATATATGGGGTTCCCAAATTCCAGGGTAAATGGCCAAGCACAAACACGGTTATGTTTATTAACCAGACCTGGTTGGACAATCTGGGATTAGAAGTACCTACTACATATACAGAGTTTAAAGAAGTACTTACAGCCTTCAAGGAGCAGGATGCAAACGGAAATGGCGATACATCTGGTTTCCAGGGATACTAATATATTAGGCAAAGAATCGGCATTTGTTCCATTGTATGTCCTCACTGGCGTATGGCAGACTTTTGGATGGAACAGTATTATTTTTATCGCAGCACTTTCTTCTGTAGATACGCAGTTATATGATGCCTGCGAAATAGACGGTGCGAACAGATGGCAGACAATGTGGAATATTGATTTTCCAGCAATCCTGCCTACGATCATGATTATTCTCATTATGAATATGGGTAATATATTGAATGTTTCCTTTGATAAGGTATTCCTCATGCAGAACAGTCTTAACCTTGGAGCATCTCAGGTTATTTCTACCTATGTGTACACGGTAGGTATTAAATCATCCCAGTTCTCTTTTGGTGCGGCAGTAGGTTTGTTCAATACAGTTGTTAATTTCATCTTTTTATTGCTCACGAATTATCTGTCCAAGAGAGCGACAGGAACAGGGCTGATGTAGGGGAGGACAGGTATATGCCATCAGTAATTCCAATCCGGTCAATTTGGGACAGGTCACTTTTTTACCAAAGGATATCAGATTCTATGGCTATCAGCAGATTCTGGAGGATTCCCGTATCTGGAAGGGTTATGCCAATACGATATTATATGTGGTGGCAGGAACAGCCTTGAATATGGTAGTGACCATGCCGGCAGCGTATGCATTGTCCAGACGTAATTTTAAAGCCAGAAATGCCGTAATGTTATATTTTGTGTTTACGATGTTCTTTTCAGGAGGTCTGGTTCCTTTGTATATGACGGTAAGCTCCCTGCATTTGATATCAACCAAAACAATCCTGATTATTTTTATTGCTGTGAATACATATAATCTGATCATTGCCAGGACTTTTATCCAGAATTCCATACCGGAGGATCTGTACGAGGCAGCGGTATTGGATGGCTGTTCACATTTTACCTATTTTATAAAGGTCGTATTGCCACTATCCAAGGCGGTAAACTCTGTATTGATCCTGTATTATGCGGTATATCACTGGAATGATTATTTCAATGCATTGATATTTAACAGTAAGTCGGAAAATGCACCACTTCAGATCGTACTTCGTAAATATGCCGTGATCATCGTATCTACCGTTCCTATTTTGTGTGTATACCCGTTTATACAGAAATATTTTGAAAAAGGCGTTATGATAGGCGCTGTAAAAGGCTGATAAAAATTGGAGTAGAGGTTTAATCCCCTACTCCAAAATCTGTTTTCTCATATAATACTTCAACTGATGGATCATCCAGCAGAGCAGCATATTTGTCCATAAACCATGCGACTAACTGTTCATCCCGTTTCACATCGGTGCTGTTATTTGTGAAGATATTAACAGTTCCAAGTTTGAAGTATTTCTTTAACATAGCGATATCGTAATCAATCATTTCTTTTGTCTGTCCCTGCATACCGACCAGCAGACAGGGGGAATCAAAATAGCGGCTGACTTCCTCAGGAGAGGTGAAATCAGCGTGCTTGTTCAGATAATTTTCACGGAAATCATTGTCAAAAGTCTCTACGCCAATCTTATAAGTAATGGGAATCCCCATAAAGTCACGCATTTCCTGTAAACGGCTGCGGTAGCACCAGTGTGCTTCAAAGAACAGGCACTTGATACCCTTTGCATGTATGATATCACGAATCAGCGTTAATGTCTCCTTTGGAATTTCAAAGCAGCTTCCGGAATTAATGACTTCGAGAACTCCAAATTCACCTGTTACATGGGACAGGATATCTGCGTTAAGTGCTGTCATTTCAACTTCGTTTCTGGAGTTGTCCAGAGTATAGTCACAGAAGCGGCATTTGCCCCAGAAACAGGGAAAACCCTGCAACAGGACAATTTCACGCTGATTTTTATTCGTAATACGATTATACCGTTCCATTTGTTGTCTGTCCTTTCCAGATGGAATTCTTTACAGAGGAAGGAATAGCAGCCAGGACAGCAACAGTCAGCATAAGAGACAGAACACGGTCTGCGTAATCAGTAAGAGCCTGGACAACACATACACTGGCGGTCAAGCCTAGTCCTGTGTGGGAGAGCAGTTGTACCAGAATTGTAGAACCGGAAGAAGTAATGCCTCCAAAAACAATAGCGGTAATGCTGGAGCTGACAACTGTTCCCGGTAGGGAGATCAGGGCTGCAGCAGGAATCAACCGCCATTTGCGAGGTTGCATCCTGCGGAATACGATACCTGTAAGAATACCGGTAATAAGCTGTACGGGAATATAGTAGAGTGCATAGATATCACTGGTAAAGCCGCTGACCAGACCGCTGACCAGTCCGGGAATCATGCCGCAGAGAGGTCCGAGCAGGGCAGCCGCAAGCATAGTGCCGATGCTGTCCAGATAAATAGGCAGCCGCAAGGAAAGGGCAATAAAGCCTCCTACCAGATTCAGTGCGGCAGCCAGAGCCAGGAAGCAGACAGCAGTAGTAGTAAGTTGTATTTTGTTGTTTTTCATGATGTTCATACCTTTCAGATCGTTTTTAATATTCGTTCTATTTCAGATTCGGGTGCATTTATAACTCTTTGAAGGAAGAACTTCATGAAACCATAAGCATCTGTCTGTGTCAGGATATAGCTGTTGTCGGGTTTATCCCAGAAGTGGTAAGTATCCACTAATGTTTGTCCGATGGAAATACCCTGTGTCTCTACGGTAGTGTAGGAAGCAAAGCCATGACACAGATTACGGTCAATAAAATAGGCAACAGCGAGGGGATCATTGATCACACAGCCAATGATACCTTCCTGTTTCCAGTGAAAATCCAGATAGAATTTTGTAATGTTTGTAATGCGTTCTCCCATGACTGGATTGGTATAACGCATATACTGCAGAATATTAGGGGTCAGAACAATCTGACGGGTTACATCCAGACCTATCATATGCAGTAATTTCCCTTCCATGGAGGCAAAAGCTTCGTATACAATATGGGCTGCATCGGGATCGCACCAGTAATTATACTCGGCAACAGGTGAGCAGTTGCCATGACTCTTGTAATTACCGCCCATGCTGACCATTTCCTCAATCCGTGCAAAAGCTTCCGGTGATGTCTGATAGAGACGAGCCAGATTTGTCAGAGGACCAAGGGCAATAATGGATACATGCGGCGTATGCAGCAGAGTATCACGCAGGAATCCTACGGCATTTGTATGGGGTCTGATATCTGTTATAGTGGGATAGCAGGATTCGCCCAGACCATCTTCTCCATGGGTATCCATGGCATCCACATAGTTGCGGATCAGTGGCAGGGGTTCACCAAGATACACGGGAATGTCCTTACGGTTCATCCAGTCCAGAACCTTGAGTGCATTTTCAGCACCTTTTTCTACAGGGACATTTCCAGAGACAACTGTGATTCCGAGAACATCCAGTTCAGGGGATGATAACGCCAGCATGAGCGCCAGGGTATCATCAATGCCCGGATCACAGTCAATAATGACTTTTTTCGCATTCATTCTCCAATCTCCTTTAAATTGATTTGATGTGTAATAGAGATACTTGGTTTTTTATACTGGGAAGTTCACGAACCAGTCCGGATGCGCTGCATCCGATTTTGATAAATGCACGAATTGCAGTATATCACATGGAGTTGAAGAATGCAAGACCTGTTATATATGAATTGCCATTTTGCTGACAATGGAGGCAAGGAGCTGTACTTCATCCTCCGGAGATCTGGGGCAGTCATGGTAGATCCATTCCTCCAGAAGCCTTACAGCACCATATTGTACGAAGATGGAAACTGCTTTTTTCTCTTCTGCATTCAGATCATCAGGCAGCAGTCGGTAAACTGCCTGATTAAATTCCGGAAAAGACAGGCGTATGTGACTTACCAGATCATAATTGTTCTGATTGATCAGTAGTTTTACATATTCTTTATGGTTCTTGACATACCATAGTGCCTGGATCAGACAGTCTGTGAAATCACCGCCGGATTCGATTTCGCTTACAACGACATGATATCCATTCTGAAGGTGTGCTTCTGCTATTTCATTCAACACATCGAACTGACTGCCATAATGATTGTAAAAGGTGGTGCGGTTGACCTTGGCAGTCTGGCATAGTTCGCGGATGGATATGGAATTGATATTCTGTGTCTTTAACATTTCGATCAGTGCATCCTGAAGAGCACGTTTCGTTGCTGCAATACGCTGATTCACTTTCTTGTTTTCCTGCATAAGGGGAATCCTTTCTTTCGTTACCTTGACTTATGTTTTTCTATATTCTACAATAACTTACACAAGAAAGAAAGGCATGGTTATGAATATGAACGAAGAGAAAGACTTTCTGGCGAAAGAGCCAATCGGCAAATTGTTGCTGCGTCTGGCAATTCCAACGGTTGCAGCGCAGATGATCAATATGCTTTATAATATTGTTGACCGTATTTATATTGGACACATTCCGGGCAGCGGCGCGCTGGCACTGACAGGTGTTGGTGTATGTATGCCCCTTATTATGATCATTTCCGCTTTTGCGGCACTGGTTGGTAATGGTGGAGCACCCAGAGCATCTATCATGATGGGAAAGGGCGAACAGGAAACAGCAGAGAAGATTCTTGGTAACTGCTTTACCCTGCAGGTTATGATTTCCATTATATTGACAGCAGTGATGTATTTTGGAAGTAGAACGTTTCTGATGGCATTTGGCGCAAGCACAAATACCATCGAATATGCGGTAAGCTACATGAGTATTTATGCTATTGGGACGATCTTCGTCCAGTTGACACTTGGTATGAATACCTTTATTACGGCACAGGGCTTTGCCAAAGTGGGCATGTATTCTGTATTGATCGGTGCAGTGATCAATATTATTCTTGATCCGGTCTTTATCTTTGCCTGCCATATGGGGGTACAGGGTGCAGCACTGGCAACTGTTATCTCACAGGCATGCTCCTGCATATGGGTGTTGAGCTTCCTGTTTGGACATAAGACGATCCTCAGGATCAGAAAACAGAATCTCAGATTACAGGCTTCTGTTATTCTGCCCTGTGTGGCACTGGGAACATCCCTGTTTATCATGCAGGCAAGTGAGAGTGTCATTTCAGTCTGCTTTAATTCATCTTTATTAAAATATGGCGGAGATGTAGCGGTAGGAGCCATGACGATCCTGACCAGTGTTATGCAGTTTGCCATGCTGCCATTACAGGGACTTGGACAGGGTGCACAGCCTATCATGAGTTATAATTATGGAGCCAGAAACGCAGAACGGGTTAAGAGTGCTTTTTTCCTGTTATTAAAGGCAAGCCTTGGATATTCCATACTTCTGTGGCTTCTGGTTATGCTGTTTCCACAGATATTTGCAGGCATGTTCACTTCAGATGCGGCGTTGCTTGATTATACTAAGGTGGCATTGCGTATCTATATGGCAGTGATGTTTATATTCGGCATTCAGATATCCTGTCAGATGGCATTTAATTCTCTGGGAAAAGCCATTTCATCCATTGTTGTTGCAGTCATGAGAAAATTTGTACTTTTGATTCCTCTGATCTATATTATGCCGGCTGTTTTTACGGCAGACAAAGCCAGGGCAGTATACATGGCAGAGCCTGTAGCTGACTTTATTGCAGTTACCTTTACCGCAATCCTGTTTTTCTTCCAGTTCAGAAAAGCATTGAATCAGATACAATAGTCAAATAATAAACTGGACATAACATCAATTGCACGATATATTGTAGTTAGAAAGGGGATTTAACTATGTCAGTCAGAATATTTGCTATGACACATAAGCAATTTGATGTGCCCAAAGAAGAATTGTATATACCTATGCATGTGGGGCATGCACAGGCAAAACAGGAATATGGATATTTAGGAGATGATACAGGAGATAATATCTCGGATCTGAATTGCTACTATGCGGAGCTATCGGGTGTATACTGGGTATGGAAGAATTACACCGAAGCTGATTATGTAGGAATCTGTCACTATCGGAGATTCCTGACGAATGAGGAAAACAAGGCATTTACACAGGAACAATATGAGGCTTTGTTACAAAAGTATGATCTGATCACAACCAAACAGTTAGAATTGCCTAACTCATATCATTATGGATTTGGTGCACACCATAAAATAGAAACTCTGGATGAAACAGGGCGGATCATTTCTGAAATTTATCCGGAGTATTATGATAATTTTATAGAACTGGTAAATGGCAACAAAACATATTTTGGAAATATCATGGTTACGTCCAAGGCTTTGTACGATGAGTACTGTGAATGGCTGTTTACAATATTATTTGAATTACAGAAGCGTATAGATCTGACTTTTGAGGATGATTATCACAGACGTGTATTTGGATTTATTTCCGAATTTCTTTTGCTGGTGTGGGTAAAGACCAGAGGACTGAAGGCTTTGGAGTGCAGAGTCGCGATCATTGGTGACAAGACAGAAACCAGAGAAATTAAGGAGAAAATGGCAGAATTCTTTCAGAATAAGGATGCTGTCGGTGCCAGAGAGTATTTTAGCAGGTATTTAAAGATAAGACCTGATGTATTGATGGAAGCGTCAGATGTGACAGGTGAATGTAAGTTATGCTTACAGGCGGTTTCTGTGGCGAATCTGGAACTGCAGAATTACGGAAGCTGCTACTTGGACAGAATAAATGACTATGCACAGGTAATCAGTTATTTTAGAAAAATAAACGATATAGTAGTCAGGCAGCAGATGACTTTGCAGGATCGGAAATGGATCTCACAATATGGAGTCAGCGAGATCGCTCTGCAGGCTGCTGCCAGAATCTACGGAGTAACATACGTACCAAGATAAATCGATTAAGTGAGGTATCCTGTAAAATGGAAATGATATACGCAATCATAAATATGGCAGGTATGTATATCTGTTTTGCCTGCTGTATGATCGTAGCGGCACAAAGACCGTCGTATGGACAAAAATATCTTATGATGACCAATGTATGTGCTTTTATTATATCAGTAGCTGATGCTTTGGAATTTTTTGCTCATTCCCAGGGAGCTGCTATGGTGGCAGTTAAGATGGCATATGTTGGAAAGATGCATATTATGCTGTTTGCACTGTTGTTCGTTACAAGTTTTACTCAGGTTGGAATGAACAGAAAGATAGCCTGGGGGCTTGTGTGTTATAATGTTATACTTTTGGCAGCAGTAATGGCAAGTGAACATAATCATTGGTTCTACACATCAATTGATTATAAGATTCTTGAAAGCGGAAGAGGAATACTGGTACTTGGAAAAGGCATCTTTTTCTATGCATGGACAACAGAAATGCTTGTTGGTGTATGCTGGTATTGTTTTATTGCAATAAAAGGCGGAGTCATGAAAGGAAGCCGGGAAGCAAAAATACGGGGAACGTTGATCTTTATGGCAGCACTGATGCCTTTGCTGCTTCTGGTCATTTTCATGCTTGGTTTTATGCCGGATTTCGATCCTATGACGTTGGCAGCAACAATCATGTCAGTATGCTTTCTTATTGCAGTGAAAAGATACGGACTGCTTGATGTTGTCCAGCTTGCACAGGAAAGAGTGTTGGAGGATACCAAGGATGGTCTGATCATTGTAGATGATAAACAGATGAATGTTCTCTACGCTAATCCTATGGCAGTTACACTACTTCCACAGATTAAAGAGAACAAAGGCAAAGAAACCATAGAACAGATATTTCATGCACAGGAGAATATTCTGGATAAGGACGGAAGACATTATGAGATCCGTATTTCCAGGGTTATGGGAAATGCCAGGGGAACGAAAGAAGTGCAGGCGTATATTGCGTGGATTTTTGATATGACATTTATTGACCAGTATACAAGTGAAATGATTCGTTTAAAAGAGGCTTCTGAGCAGGCAAGCATTGCCAAGACCAATTTCCTTGCACATATGTCCCATGAGATCAGAACACCTATGAATGCCATCGTGGGATATTCCAACATGGCACTGCGTTCACAGGATGAACAGATCATACATAATTATCTCAGAAATATCAAAGAGGCTTCAGGAACATTGCTGAATCTGATCAATGAGGTATTGGATATATCCAAGATCGAAAGCGGAAAAATGGAACTGGTCAATGTGAATTATTCGTTTGAAGAGCTGATCCATGAACTGCGATCCATGATGGGGGCACAGGCGGGGAAGGCAGGTCTGGCACTGATCATAGAAATCACAGATGATATTCCGCAATGGCTCTATGGGGACAGAGTGAAACTGCAGGAAATACTTACGAATCTGCTTAATAACGGTATCAAATATACCAGGGCAGGAAGCGTAACACTGCGTATACAGGTAAGAGAACGTACGCAGGAACATGTTATGCTCCATATAGAAGTCGAGGACACAGGTATTGGTATCGAACAGAAGAATTTCCCTTATGTATTTGGCAAATTTGAACAGTTTGACCGTAAGAAAAATTATCAGATAGAGGGAAGTGGTCTGGGACTTTCTATTGTCAAAAGCTTCGTTGAAATGATGGGCGGACATATCACTTTTGAAAGTGAATATGGAAAAGGAACCAGATTCATAGCTGATATCTGGCAGGGAATTGGAGAGAAAGAGGAAAGCCCTGAAAAAGAAGAAGTGATACAGTATGATGAGGGTGTTGAGATCTGCCCGGGTAAGATTTTGATCGTAGATGACAATGATCTGAACTGTGATGTAGCTAAGGGAATCCTCAGTTCTATGGGAATGGATGCGACCGCGGTACATTCGGCGAGAGAATGTATTACTCTGCTGGAGGAAGGCAGGATATATGATATTATTTTCATGGATCATATGATGCCGGAAATGGATGGAGTAGAAGCATTACATGCCATAAGGAAGATGGGTGGAGAAGTATCACAGCTTCCCATTGTTCTGCTTACTGCAAATGCTGTAAGTGGTGTGAAAGAAGAAATGATAGAAGAAGGCTTTGACGCATTTTTGTCAAAGCCCATAGATATAGATGAATTAAGAAATGTTTTGATACGTTATCTGGGAGTACGCAGAATGGACAGTTAATCGTGGCGTTCTTCCATGTTATCATAGGTTTCGCAGAAGCGCGCCGAGAAGGAAGGTTCTTCATTGCCTGCATAGAGGTGGGAAATATCACCAAAGCTGCTGACACGGAAGATTGCTGTTCCTTTTCGGCGTTCTTCTGTATAAACAGTAGTTACAGAAGTAGGCGCAGCCGCCGTATGATGCCACAGAAGCATGGGCGAAATATTCATCAGGTGACTGAGCAGGACACATTCCAGACCAAAATGGCAGAAAAAGACGATAGTATCACGATTGGGCTTTTCTACACGATAAATGTCATTTTCACGGACATAACCATGTTCTGCAAGCAGTTTGTCCAGATTTGATGTGACCCATCTATATTCTTCATCAACCTTGCCTTCTTTCATGACCGGCTGGTTCATCCATAGATCACGACGGTAGAATTCTTCAATTTCTGTCCAGTCCTGAGGAAGCCAGTCCCATGAGATCATTCTTCGGTCAGTTACATCCGGGCGCATGATGGTAGGCGCAAATTCACGCAGCCAGTCACACTCGGTAGCTTTGCGGTTCATTTTTCTGAGGGTGCAGGAAGCGGTAGCTTTTGCACGTCCAAGGGGCGATACGTAGAAGTCTTTGACATCCATTTTGGCAATTCTGTCCGAGAGAAGTTCTGCTTCACACCATCCCTTTGGAGTCAGGGAATCATTTTCATAATCCGGATCACCATGTCGTATAATCAATAATCGCATAAGTCATTCCTCTTTTCCTTTTTTATTTTAGTGTATCATATATTTTATCAGGTTAAAATGCAAAAGTATTTTTTCGTGCATGATATCCGTTGGTAAGCAGGAAGATATCTGATATAATCAAATAGTATGGGATTTATGGGAAAATATAAGAGAAGGAAGGATAAGATCATGCATATTTTGATAGAAAAAGAACAGACACCCAAGCCTGTGAAAGCGATGGGAGGCAAAGATAAGCAGGGAAATGAATATGGCGCTAACAGCAGATATCTGACCAGAAATGGCAAGGCAATATTGCCGGTCATGGGAGAATTTCATTTCTCCAGATGGATGCCTGTGGAATGGAAAGAAGCAATTTTAAAAATGCGTGCGGGTGGTGTGGATATTCTGGCTACTTATGTATTCTGGAACCATCATGAGGAGCGCAAAGGAGAATGGGATTTTACGGGGTGCAGAGATATCAGGGCTTTTCTGGATACCTGCAGGGAACTGGAGATGCCGGTATGGCTCAGAATCGGACCATGGGCACACGGAGAAGCGAGAAATGGAGGCTTTCCTGACTGGCTGGTAAAAGAACTGGGGCATAATGGATTAGATTATATAGAAGGTGCTTCAAAAGAACATGAAACAAGGACAAATGATGAACTTTACATGAAGTATGTGAGAAATTTCTGGACGAAGCTTGCCAGCCAGGTGCAGGGGGAAATGTGCAAAGATGGTGGGCCTGTCATTGGAGTACAGCTCGAGAACGAGTACTGTCACGCAGGAGGACCGGTTGATAAGAGCCGAGGCATAGAGCACATGAAGGCTTTGAAAAAGCTTGCATTGGAACTGGGATTTGAAGTGCCATATTATACAGCTACAGGCTGGGGTGGAGCGATTGTCCTGGAAGGAGAAACTTTACCTGTCCTGGGTGGTTACGTTGATGCACCATGGGCTGGGCATATTCATGAAATGCCTGCATGTGAGAATTTCCTGATGATGCCCTTCAGACAGGATGAAAATATTGGAGCTGATCTGGCGATCGACCAGGGGGCTGACTGCACTTTCTCCAAAGAGAACAATCCGTATCTGACGGCAGAGCTTGGGGGAGGATTGCAGGTAACAGCACTCAGAAGAACATATCCATATGCAGAGGATATTCAGACACAGGCACTGTGCATGCTGGGAGCAGGTGCAAATCTCCTGGGGTATTACATGTATCATGGTGGTGTGAATCCGGATGGGAAGGACACTACCCTGCAGGAGGCAAGGAAAACAGGATATTTTAACGATCTTCCTGCCAAAAGTTATGACTTTCAGACCTGTATACGTGAATCCGGATTATTGGGAGAGAGTTATCATAAGTTAAAAATGCTGCATTTGATGATACATGCTTTTGAACAGGAACTGGCAGCAGCAGTTGCTTTCTTCCCTGAGGAACAGCCACAGAACGCTGAAGATATGACAACACCCCGTATCAGTGTACGCTATAATTATGAGACAAAGGGTGGATTCATTTTTGTAAACAATCATCAGAGATTACGTCATATGGCGCCCATAAAAGGCATGGATGTTGAACTGGAAGGAATTGGAGAGATGCCTTTTACTCTCTCTGACATAAGTTGTGGGACAGATCAGTGTGCAGTGATTCCCTTTGGACTACAGATGGGAGAATGCAGACTGCTTCGTACGAATGCTTCACTGCTTACCAGAGTGGGAAGCAGATATTTTTTCTACCGTAATGAAGAAGGTGTAAAACCATATTTTGAATATGAAGATGCGGCATATGATAATGTAGTAGTGCTTGATCACAGAGAGGCACAGCATGCATATGCGTTTGGAAATCGTCTTTATATAACAGAATGCCCATTGTTCATGCAGGACGGTGCATTATATCTGTTAGCAGGTGAAGAAGAGGAGTGTATACGGATTTATGAAGAAAATGGGGAACCGGTAGATATGTATGTGCTTCCACCTGAAATAATGACACATGTGTCAGCTAATGTAAAGGAAAACAGTGATACACAATTACCGGAGTATGCAGTGCAGGGTATATTAGAACAGGAAAAGATTCATAATGTATGTAAGGTATATGAATTACAGCTTAATTATGATAAAGTAAGAGGAGAATATGCAGACGAAGATTCACAGGATTATCTGCATGAAATATATCTGACATTGGATTTTGGCGGAAACAGGGCGCAGCTTTATCAGGATGGTAAACTTATAACAGACTGGTTCTCAAACGGTGAGGACTGGACAGTCGCATTGAAACGATATGGTTACCCTCAGAATCTGACAATGATCGTATATCCTTATGAAGAGGACGTATACTATGATCTGCCGCCCAGAAAAGGATGTGAACTGCATCATGCATCTGCAAAGGCAATGTATCAATTAGAAGTATAGTTTATGGAGGATTAATATCAGCATGAGCAATGCAACAGTAGAAAATTTAAAACAGTATCTGGAGAAGATGAATCAATATGAGCATGTTATGACCTTGCTTAACTGGGATATGGAAACAACGATGCCAAAACTTGGATTTGAAGGACATGCCAGAGCATTAACGTATTTTTCTACAGAACTGTTCAAATTATCAAAAACAGAAGAACTGGGAAAAATGCTTGAGGAATTATCAAGTCCGAAGGAATATGAAAAATTGAATGACATGTGGAAATTTGTCGTGAAACGTATGAAACGTGACTATGATGAAAGCAGAAGAATTCCACAGGATTTCTTTGAACAGTTCGTACAGGCAAAGTCAGAGTCGGGAAATGCGTGGAAAGAAGCAAAGCGTGCTTCCGATTTCTCAATTTATGCACCACACCTTGAAAAAGTCATAGAAATGACGAAAAAGATGGCAGAATATACCAACCCGGGAGAAGAAGTATATAATGTATTGCTGAATCAGTATGAAGAGGGAATGGATTCTGATACGATCGACAGGCTGTTTGATGATCTGAAGCGTGAACTGGCACCGTTTGTTAAGAAAGTGTTGGCTGCAAAACAGCCGGATGATTCCAGATTCAAAGGTAAGTATGAGATTGAAGAACAGAAGAAAGTGCAGAAAATGCTGCTTGATTATATCGGATTTGACTGGGAGGCAGGCACTGTAGGAGAAACAGAGCATCCATTCACATTGAATTTCTCTTCAAAGGATGTACGTGTAACAAATCATTACTATGAGAAAGATGCGCTCAGTGCAATGTATTCTGCAATTCATGAGGGTGGGCATGCAATTTTTGAACAGCATGTAAATCCTGATTTTGACGGAACAGTAGCAGGAAGCTGCAGGTATTGTGGTATTCATGAGAGTCAGTCCCGTTTCTACGAAAATATTCTAGGCAGAAATAAGAATTTCTGGATACCGATTTATAAAAAACTGGGAACATTGCTGCCTAAATTCAAAGAAATCAGCCTGGATGAGTTTTACCATGAAATCAATCATGTCAGAAACAGTCTGATCCGTACTAATGCAGATGAACTGACCTATTGTTTCCATATCATTATCCGTTATGAACTTGAAAAGGCAATATTCCGTGATGGAGTATCTGTATCAGAACTACCTAAGATGTGGAATGATAAGATGCAGGAATATTTACAGATCACGCCATCCAATGATGCAGAAGGAATCCTGCAGGATATGCACTGGTCAGACGGTTCCTTTGGATACTTCCCATCTTATCTGCTTGGAAATATTTATGATGGTATGTATTTGGAAGAAATCACAAAAGAACTGGGTGATGTAGATACAATTCTCCGCGAGGGCAGGATCAGTGAGATCACCAGATGGCTCAATGAGAAGATTCATCAGTATGGAAGTACACGTCTGCCTAAAGAGGTAATAGAAAAGGTGTGCGGCAGAGAAGTCAGTGCGCAGCCCTTGATTAAGTATTTTAAAGAAAAATATACGGAAATTTACAATTTATAACAGGAAAAGGACACGATGTAAATGGATATCGTGTCCTTTTTTTAAAGTTAAAGAAGGAATTACATGAAAGATATAAATTATGCTTCTGTATAGGAAGATACTGTAATAGTATAGTTGCTTGTACCTTCTACTAATACATTGCCATTAGTATCTTTGATCGTAACAGTTTTACCGTCTGCATCTTCGATAAGCCCATGATTGGTCAGGTTAGTCAGAGTGCTGTCGCCTGTTACAATCCAGGTAGATGTCTTGTCAATGTTGAGGTTGGCATAACCACTGCCACCATTTCCAGCATTGCTTTCATCCTGTACAAATGCACCGATCAGAGTGCTGCCATTGGTCATATCAAAGTCAAGGTCACTGATACTGTCCCAGATCACATTGCCTGTCATATCCTGATTGTCTGCCGTAAATACACAGTCAGCACCGTTAGCACCGCTTTGACCCCAGCCTCTGGCATTGGAGTTACCTGTACATTTCAGGAAGAAATCATTGCTGTCAGAATATGTGATATCTACATCGGACAGATAGAAAGTGCTTTCTGTATTGGTCGTGTAGAACAGGCCACCGTTCTTGGAAGTCAGGGAACCACCTGTCATATTGAAAGTACTGTTACCTACTTCAGAGTCACCAGACATGCTCTGATAGAGGATAACGGTCCATGTGCAGTCATTCTGCTCATTTTCCGGCATATCACCGATCAGGTCACAATCTGTAAGTTTCAGAGAGTTCAGACCTTCAATACATACGGCTTCAGAGCCGGTTGCAGTCAGTGTGGCATCCTGAATATCGATATCAGCAGTACAGTAAACAGCGGGAGAACCTGATCCATTGGAAGTATAGCTTCCTCCATTTACAGTCATTGTACCGCCACCTCTGTCAGAACGGATTGCAGCAGCAGAACCGCCGTTTGTCTCTACGGTCAGGTTCGTAGCATGCAGAGTACCACCACCTGCTACATGGATACCACCGGAAGTGTCCTGTGTTGTATTGATCGTTGTGTCAGATACATTGACTACGCCATTGCCATAGGCGAATACACCCGCACCACCGGATGCATTTGTTGTAATGGTGCTGTTGGTAATATTAACAGTTCCGTCTGTTGCAAGAACAGCGGCACCTACTCCATAGAAACTGGAGGAATCCCCACCTGTGCTGTCCGATGAAGTTCTGTCGATTGTTACATTGTCGAGGGATACATTAGCCTGATCAGTTACCAGAATCGCATTCTCGTCTGTGCCTGTGGATGTGATGTTTTCATTAGAGATAGAAGTATCTTCACTGTATGTGTTGACTGCTTCATAGGAGGTAGGGGCGGATTGACCGCCGCCCATGCCTCCCATTGCTGAGAGAGTAGTAATGGTAATCGATACAGCATTACCATCTGCATCTGTTTCTACAGTTACTGTAGTTCCTTCAGACAGAGAATCTATTGTAATAGTAGAACCAGATTCATCATAAATGACAGTACTGTCAGTTAATGTGATCGTAACTGATTCTGCATTGCCATCAGGAGCTTCACCACTTGGCTTGTCGCCACCACCGTTACCATCGGGAGCTCCTCCACCAGGTGTATTCATAACAGACAGAGTAATTGTGGAATCATCTATGCTTTCAATCCGTCCTGTGACGGTAGAGTTTTCTTCCTCAGAGTTTGTTTCGCTCTGAGTTGTACTTTCAACAGAAGCATCTGCCTGAGAGTCAGAGATCACTTCTTCATTTGTTGTTGTATTTGTGTTGCTGCCACATCCTGTCAGCAATACGCATCCGATCAACAGTGCGTATACAAATTTGTTCATTCTTTTCATATTTCATGTCTCCTTACTTATGTTTTATTGAATACATTGTTGTTTGATTAATGAGTTCAGTATAGAGAAAAAGTGTGATGGAAATTTGAGCTTTTTGTGTAAGTTCTGTGAAAAAAATGCCATTGTACAAAATATTTTTTCGTATTATAGTAAAAACAATGGGAAAAAATATATTGAGATGGAAAAGAGGAGTAAGAAATGGAACTATACAAAGGCAGACCTGAAAGTACACAGGGCAGACTTGAAAAAGAAATCAGAGTATATGACTTGTTGGATTCACTTCATATAGAATATGAAAGAACAGATCATGAGAAAGCAGACACCATGGAGGCATGTAATGAGATAGATGCTGTCCTGCAGGTTATTATATGTAAGAATCTTTTTCTGTGTAATCGTCAAAAGACCAAATTTTATCTGCTGATGATGCCGGGAGATAAACCGTTCAAGACCAAAGAATTATCCAGCCAGATCAACAGCGCCAGACTTTCTTTTGCTTCACCGGAGGATATGGAGAGACTGCTGGATATCACACCTGGCTCGGTCAGTGTGATGGGACTGATGAATGATATAGGTAATGAAGTACAGTTGCTGGTGGATGAGGATGTGCTGCAGGGGGAATATCTGGGATGCCATCCATGTGTTAACACATCCAGTCTGAAGATAAAGACAAAGGATGTATTTGAACGATTCCTTCCGGCAGTACACCATGATATGATAACAGTTCATTTAACTGGTGAAGCGTAAGGATTTTGCAGGTTGTAGAAAGGTATAGGGATTACAATGAAAGCAGGCGAAGCAAAACTTAAATATTTAGGACGTACACTGACAGATGCTGATGGTACGATCTGGTGTGCCTTATCAGGAAGTGGAGTAGAGTTCAGATACAAGGGAACTTCTCTGGATGTGGTACTGGTGGGTGACGATTTAACCAGACTGCCGAAACAGCAGTATGAAAAGGTAAAAACAGAACAGGATGTGGATTATGCCAGAATAGCGATCTATGTGAATGAGCAACGGATCATAGATGAGAGACTGGAAACTCCTGCGAAAGAATATCAGATCTGGAAAAGTGAGAATCCACAGGAGATCACAGTGCGTGTTCTGAAATTATCAGAAGCGCCGCATTCTATTGTTGGAATACGAGAATTTAAGCTGGCTGATACGGATACGATCAGTCCGACACCGGATAAGCCGTTAAAGATAGAGTTTATAGGGGATTCTATTACCTGCGGTTATGGAGTGGATGATGAGGACCCCGAGCATCATTTCTCTACAGAAACGGAGGATGAAACAGCCTCCTTTGCATATCTGACAGCTCAGAACTTAAATGCAGATTACAGTATGGTATGTTATAGTGGTTATGGTATTATTTCCGGCTATACAGAGTCTGATGAGAAATTGTTGACGCAGTTGGTTCCTGATAAATATGAAGATACAGGTTATTCCAGGGGTAAGGTGGATGGAATTGCCATTACATTACAGAAATGGGATTTTCACAGATTTCAGCCGGATTTTGTAGTTATCAATCTGGGAACCAATGATGACAGCTATTGCAAAGACATAACAGCCAGACAGGAGGAATACGCTGCCTGCTATGCGCAGTTCTTACAGCAGGTGAGAAGCCATAACCAAGAGGCGTATATTCTCTGTGTATATGGAATCATGACAGACAGGCTATATCCTTATGTGCAAAAGGCAGTAGAGATATATCAGAAGCAGACCGGTGATGAGCGTATCCGGGCACTTCATATCGAGCCACATACGGAGGAAGCAGGTTATGCTGCAGACTGGCATCCCAGCAAGCTGACCCATACAAGGGCAGCAGGGGAAGTGGCAGCACAGATCAGATCGTTATGGGAGATGTGCTAAGTCGTATTTTGGCACCTCTTATGTGATCCTGCAGCATGCGGTCTGTGAAAGTGACCAATTCCTCAGGGGAACGATCGATTTCACCTCGAAGCCAGCTATCCATCAAACCTGCCAGAGCTGGATGCCTTCATGTTTTTTGAGCAGACAGATCGCTTCTTCCTCAAACATATATTGCAAAAGAGCATAGACATCAGCAAAGTGGTAATAGAAGTTCTGGCATCGGATTCCACATTTTTGTGTAATATCCTGAATCGTAATTTTTTCAAAAGGCTTTTGCTGCATCAGTTCCTTGAGAGCAGCAGCCAGTATCAATTTATGACACAAAGCATCTGATTGACTTTTGCTTTTTATGAAAAAACAAATTAGACTGATGCCTGATTAGGTGTAGATGATGGAAATCACAGGGAAGCTTGTATAAATTGACGTTTTTAGGCAAAATTTATATAATTTTCAGTTTCTTTCAATAAAAATGTGTTACACTAATAATAGGTATGTTTACAAAAAATGTAAAAAAGGGAGAGATGCATGTGTCTAAAAAGGATAAAGAAAACCTGGAGCAGGACAGTAATTTTATGATAAAGGTTGCAACCTTTATCGTAGACAGGAGAAATCTGTTCTTCTTACTGTTCGGAATATTGATCATATTTTCAGTTGTTGCGATGGGGTGGGTTAAGGTAGAGAATTCTTTGTCAGCGTATTTGCCCGATACAACGGAGACCAGTCAGGGTCTTGACTTGATGGAGGATCAGTTCATAACCTATGGTTCTGCCAAAGTAATGGTAGCAAATATCACGTATGATGAAGCACAGGATATAGCAGATGATATCGAGGCAAGAGATGATGTCATTATGTTGGATTTTGACAGTACGGAGAATTACTTCAATAATTTTTCCGCATTGTATTCCATTACTTTCAAATATGAAGAAACGGATGACAGAGCACTGGCAGGGTTGGAGGATATAGAAGCCAATCTGGCTGATTATGATATCTATGTATCCACTTCTATGGGTGATGCGTCTGCAGAACAGATTGAGTCGGAGATGAATACGATCAGTGTGCTGGTTGCTATTATCGTAGTAACCGTATTGATCTTTACTTCTCAGACTTATGCGGAAGTTCCTGTATTGTTATTGACTTTCGTTGCAGCGGCAGCATTGTCAATGGGTACGAATTTCCTGCTTGGTACGATTTCCTTCGTATCTAATTCTGTAACCGTCGTATTGCAGTTGGCATTGTCTATTGACTATGCCGTTATTTTCTGTAACAGATATAAGGAGGAACATGAAACATTGCCGATCAGAGAGGCTGATATCGTGGCGCTGAGTAAGGCAATTCCGGAGATCTGTTCCAGTTCTTTGACAACAATCGGTGGTCTGATCGCCATGATGTTCATGCAGTATGGTATCGGACGAGATATGGCGATCTGCCTGATCAAGGCAGTTGTATTGAGCTTGATAGCAGTATTCCTGTTGATGCCGGGACTTCTGATGCTATTCGGCAAGGCAATGGATAAGACTAAGCACAAGAATTTCGTGCCAAAGATTCCATTTGTAGGTAAATTTGCATATCATACCAGACTGATCGTACCTCCTTTGTTTGTAGCATTGATCATTGTGGCATACATATTCCAGACCAAGTGTCCTTTCGTATATGGATATTCACAGATTGAGACACCGGTGCAGAATGACCAGCAGCTTGCAGATGAAATGATCACAGAGAGTTTCGGTGATACGAATATGGTAGCGTTAGTCATTCCGGCTGGAGATTATGAGAAGGAACGTAAGCTGATTAATGATCTGGAAGCAAGGACAGAGGTTGATCATTGTCAGGGACTTGCCAATACTGAGGCAATGGATGGTTATATGCTGACAGATAAGCTGACAGCGAGAGATTTCTCAGAACTTTTGGAACTGGATTATGAGGTTTCGGAGCTCCTTTATATGGCATATGCAGTCAATGATGAAAATTACGCGAAGATTGTAAATGGAATTTCATCTTATAGTGTTCCTTTGATCGATATGTTCATGTTCCTTTATGATGAAGTAGAAGAGGGGTATGTGACTCTGGATGATGATATGCATGATACTCTGGATGATGCGCATGAGAAGATGCAGATCGCACTGGATCAGTTACAGGGTGAGGAATATAGCCGTATTCTGGTTTACCTGACGCTGCCTGAAGAAGGTGACGAGACATTTGCATTCCTTGATGAAATGCATACAATGGCTGAGAAATATTATGATGGAACAATTCTGATCCCGGGTGATTCTACCAGCCAGTATGATTTGTACAAGACATTCCAGATTGATAACAAGGTTGTTAATGTTGTATCTATTGTGGCGGTATTAATAGTATTGCTGTTTACTTTCCAGTCGGCAGGTATGCCTGTGCTCCTGATTCTTGTTATTCAGGGTGCTATCTGGATCAACTTCGCATTCCCGGCACTGCAGCATAACAATCTGTTCTTTATGAGTTACCTGATCGTAAGTTCTATTCAGATGGGTGCCAATATTGACTATGCAATCGTTATTTCAGGCAGATATATGGAATTGAAGGATAAGATGTCCAAGAAGGATGCAATCATTGAAACTATGAACTTCGCATTTCCAACCATTATTACATCAGGTTCCATGATGGTACTTGCAGGTGTGCTGATTGGACGAATGTCATCAGATGGCGCTATTTGTGGTATTGGACAGTGTCTTGGACGAGGTACGATCATTTCCATCATCCTCGTTATGTTTGTTCTGCCTCAGATTTTATTATTAGGTGAAAAAGTCATCGATCACACATCTTTCAAGGTATCTGTTCCGGTGAAAATGGAGAAAGCAACCGGATTGGTCAGAGTCGATGGTTATGTACAGGGACAGATCAATGGTATAGTTTCCTGTGAGATCCATGGTGTCATCAAGGGTGATGTGAATGCGTTGGTCAAGATCGGTAAGATAGAGCAGTTAGATGGACAGGAACTGGCTGATGAAACACATTTAGAAGCAGGAGAGGAGGCGCAGATCGATGAAAAAGAAGAAAATCAGTAAATTATTTTTCACAAGACTGTGCGCTTATTCTTTGGCAGTAGTGATGGCAGGAACCATGATACCTGCGTATCCGGTAATGGCAAAGACTCAGCAAGAGTCCGAAGAACAGGATGAAGCAAAAGAAGAACTGGAAGTTGAAACAATAGAGATTGCTACACCGCAGGACTTGGAACAGTTGGCAGAGAACTGTCACATTGATGAGTGGTCAAGGAATAAGATCGTCAGTCTGACTACAGATATTGATTTATCAGGGTCGGAATTCCTTAATATTCCGGTATTTAGTGGTACATTTAACGGTAATGGGCATACAATATCTAATTATCGTTATAATGGGGATGGCTATGTAACAGGATTCTTTAGATATATAGAAGAAGGCGGTGTCGTTGAAAATCTGTATATAACAGGAAATTTTACATCTTCAGATGAGAAGCAGTGTATTGGTGCAATATGCGGTATCAACAATGGAACCATTCGAAATTGTACTTTTCAGGGACTTGTAGAAGGTAAGAATGAAACTGGTGGTATCGTTGGAATTAATGAAGGAACGGGATTGGTTCAACGATGTACAATGAAGGGTACAGTTACAGGATATTATTATACCGGTGGTATTGCAGGCAAGAATTTCGGAACAGTAGATAATTGTACCAATTATGCAAATATCAATAATAACTCTCAGTGGGTTGAAGAAGACGATGAAATAAGCGTAGATATCATACAGAATATCAGGGAGAATGAAACGGATGTAAAACTTACCAGTGGTGTGGATACCGGTGGTATCGTCGGTTTTTCCAAGGGTGTGATCATGCGCAGCATCAATGCAGGTAAAATCGGATATGAACATACCGGCTATAATGTAGGCGGTATTGCAGGCAGACAGTCCGGCATTGTAGCATTGTGTACGAATCATGGCTCTGTATATGGCAGAAAAGATATAGGTGGTATCGTAGGACAGATGGAACCGTATATCGAACTGGATGAGGCAGAATCCATCAGGGAAGCTGTGAATAAACTGCATGATCTGATCCAAAAGACGTTAGATGATATGCAGGAAGGAACAGATGTGATCCAGAGTGATGTGGATGTGCTAAAGAGTTATTCGGATGCAGCGATCGATCAGGGAAATTCTTTGACTGACCGTATCTCAGATTTCACAGATAATAATCTGGATCAGATGAACAGTTTGAGTGACCGTATGGAATCTGTGCTTGATATGCTTCCTAACATCATGGATCATACAGATGCGGCAGGAAACTCATTAAAAGACCTGAATAATGCGATTAAGAAACTGAATGAAGACCTGAATGTGTCAGGCAAAATGTCATCAACAGAATATAATGAGACAGATTATCGCAGATTATCTGTTGCGACCAGTGTAGGCGGCAGTGCCAGTGCAGATAATCTGAATCCTGATGAAGGAACATTGGTAACAATTACGGCAAATCCGGATAATGGCTATGAATTGAATGGATTGAATGTCACCGATGCCAAGGGCAAGGCAATTACGACAACTCAGACTGGTGATGACACGTATACCTTTACCATGCCAAAAGAAAATGTTCTGGTATCGGCTGTATACAGCTATATAGGAGCATTCCTTGCCAAGTCCAATGAGGGCGGTAACATTACAATAACGAATGAGGATAACGGACAGGTTCAGATTGAGGCACAGCCTTACAATGGTTATGAATTATCGGGAAACAGTGTTACAATAGGTGGTCAGTCAGTGGCATTGACCAATAATAAAGTAACAGTTAACCGGTCAGCATATCTGTCAGGTGCAAAGCCTGTTATTGTAGAAGGACAGTTCACTAAAAAGAGCAATACTCATAATGTGACACCAGTGTCAAGTACTGGTGGAACCATTACCGTAGAAAGTCAGGAAGCTGCAGCAGGTGATACCGTAACGGTTCATGTAGTGGCTGCGTATAATTATGCTATAGATACATTGACTTGCAGTGATGGTACAGCAATAAACGCAACATCAACAGCCGGGGAATATACTTTTACAATGCCCAATACGGATGTAACAGTAGCAGCAGTATTCAAATTTACGGGAAGTACTTCAGATACAAATGTATCTACTGAATCTACGGTAGGAGGTACTGTTACAGCAGTCAGGGCTAATGGGGATCAGTATTATGTTACACTGACACCATCCTCAGGGTATGAGATACCGGATATAAACTGCCTGGAAATCAGTAAGATCGTATCTGGTGCTGTAGATACAAACAGCACAGTACGTATCTCCAAGGCAGACATGACAGAATCCGGAGGTGGATATCGTTATCTGCTGAATTATGAGGGAACACCACTTCGCGCAAAGGGCATTTTTACAAAATCGAATGCAGCAAAAGATATTACCTGTACTTCTGGTACAGGGGGTGTGATCACAGCCAGTTCATCCAGTGCAGAGGCGGGAGATGAAATATATCTGGTCAGTGCAGCAGGAAACGGATATCGACTGAAGACATTGTCTGTCAGCACAGCTTCCGGAACATCAATTTCCTATACGACAGAATCCAAACGTTATAAATTCGTAATGCCGAATGAAAATGTAAAGGTAACGGCGGTATATGAACCGATTCAGATGATCATTACTTCTAATATAGGTGGCAGTGCTTCCTGTACAGGTGGAAATGATACAAAAGTTACGTTGAAAGTAACACCGGATTCCGGGTATACTGTCAGCTCGACACCGGTTGTTAAAGATCAGAGTGGAGCGACAATTGCGCTGGGCAAGGCATCAGCGGGGACATGGACATATGAATTCTATCTGGATAGTGCCGCAGAACCTGCAACAGCACAGATTACTTTTGCAAAGCAGAATCAGAATAATGCAACGCAGGACGCACTTGATCGGATCAATGCCAATGCAGGCACTTTAAATGGTAAGGCAAATGATATTAATATGACGGTCGATAAGATCCGGGAACTGATCACAGATGATGATGGTAATGTGAGAAACTGGAATGACCTTAGTCCAAATGAAAAAACAGAGCTTCTTAACTATGTATCAGATTTGATGGATTATACATCGGAAGCTGGAACAGCGGCATCTGAGATATTAAGTGATCTGGCACTGATCGCAAGCATAGAGGCACCTTACATTAAAGATGCAGCGAGTGCAGCACATGGTGATCTGGATGAGGCGACTAAGCATGTGCAGAGTATTATCAACAGTTTACAAAGTGCATCTTCCGGTGCAAGGGGAATTGTGGATTATCTTAATGGACAATCTGATCTGAATTTCTCCAAGTTGGGTGAAGATTTTGATAATAATGTTGATGAACTGCATACACAGTTAAGAGGTATTACTGACAGTATTAAAAATATCAGTGATCATGCAGCAAATTATTCAGATAAGGTAACCGCAGATCTTGAGGCGGTAAATGATCAGCTTAATGTTGTATTTAATCTTTTTTTAGATAAAGTTGAAAATCTGGACAATACAGGTGACAGCAATTTCTATCTGGATGTATCAGATGATGAGATAGAAACAGCAACGACAGGCAGAGTTGACAATAGTGTGAATAAAGGTGTTGTACAGGGTGATATCAATGTTGGTGGTATTGCTGGCTCAATGGCAATTGACGAAGAAGATCCGGAGGATAATGCAGCAGGCAGCACAGATTTCTCTCTTGGCAACAGTTATACGACCAAGTGTATCATTAACGGCAGTACGAATCAGGGTTATGTGACTTCCAAGAAGGATGGAGCCGGTGGTATTGCAGGTTATATGAAATTTGGTGTCATCACGAAATGTAAAGCATATGGATCTGTAGAAAGTACAGAAGGAGACTTCGTAGGCGGCGTATGCGGACAGTCACTGGCATTGATCAAGAACAGTTATGCATTGTGTACGTTGTCAGGAACACGCAATGTCGGTGGTATTGCAGGGTATGGTACGAATATCCGGGATTGCTATTCCATGGTGAATATTTCGGATGCGAAGGGAAGATATGGTGCAATTGCAGGCCAGATCGCCCAGAATGATGAAGATAATAAGGATACCACAGAAGATAGTGCAGCAGTTATGGATAATTATTATGTTGGTGATGACATCTATGGTATTGATAATATCAGCTATATTGGAGTTGCAGAACCGATAACCTATGAAGAACTGCTTGCGGTAGAGGGTATGCCTACTGATTTCTGGCATCTCAAGGTAACATATAAGATTGATGATATGTACCTGGGAACTCAGGAACTTGCTTATGGTGACAGTCTCTCCAAACTTAACTTCCCCGAGGCTCCTGCAAAAGATAACTGCTATGGAGTATGGCCGGACGTATCAGATAAGATCATGACCGGTAACCTTGTGATCGAAGGTGAATATAAGGATAATGTAACTGTTGTACAAAGTGATAATACAAATAATATGCTGGCTTCGGCAGAAGGAGAACACGAAAAGGCACTGGTTCTGATTGAAGGCGTATTTACAGAAGATGCAGTGTTGCATGCGTCTGTTTCGGATGAGACTGTGCCGGAGGACGTTACAGGAAAGAAAAACCATACTGTATATCAGATATCTCTGGAAAATACAACAGTAACAGGAGCAGATACATTGGCTGTTCGACTTCTTAATCCATATAAAAAGGCAACGGTATGGTGTTATCTTGATGGAGAATGGCAGCAGGTAGACAGCAAGGTACGTGGACAGTACTTACAGACGACTATGAAGGGCGCAATTGGTACGTTCTGTATTGTAGAGGAAACTTCCAATGTAATGAAGATCATTATCATAGTGGTAAGCGCAGCAGTTGTTGTCCTTTTGGTTCTTCTGATAAAGAAGATAACAGGAAAGCATAAAACAAAAGAGAAAAAAGAAAAGAAAACCAAAAAACAGAAGCCTGTTAAGAAATCAAAGAAACAGGAAAAGCAGGAAGAGTAATACAAAATGCTATCGGGATTTGTCCCGGTAGCATTTTTGACTTTTATTGGATGAAATTATTCCTTGACATATATAGATTATCTACATATACTGATATATAGATAATCTATATATGGTTATTATTTTGCAGATAGAAAGAAAGGATGGAATACAAATGGCAATTGATAAGAGTTTAGTATCAGGAAGTACCTCAATGTTGCTGCTTCGACTTCTGGAGGAGAAGGACATGTATGGCTATGAAATGATAGAGACATTAGAGAGTCGTTCCAATCATGTATTCAGTTTGAAAGCAGGTACTTTATATCCCTTGCTGCATTCATTGGAAGAGAAAGGATATCTGACAGCCTATGAAAGTGAAGTCAATGGAAAGACCCGCAAATATTACAGTATTACAAAAAATGGCAGGAATTATCTAAAAGATAAGAAGCAGGAATGGCAGGAATATCAGAGGGCAGTTACCAATGTGCTGTGTATGGAGGGCTAGAAAAATGGATGAATTTATTACGATTCTATTGGAGCAGATCCGATGTAAAAGGGCAAGAGATGGTATTGCAAAAGAAATTATGGATCATATCGAAGATGCAGCACAGGCGCTGGAGGGGCAGGGCATGACACACGAAAAAGCACTGGCAGCAGCAGTAGAAGGGATGGGAGATCCGGTGGAAATAGGTGTGGAACTTGACAGGATTCACAGACCCCGGATGGATTGGAGAACTTTTATTCTGATCGCCGCACTGAGTCTGGGAGGACTTCTGGTGCAATATGCAGTAACAGGAGTATTTGGTACACAATGTCTGTATACAATGATCGGTCTGGCAGTTATGTCGGGAATTTGTTTCCTGGATTACAGTTTTCTTGGACGATATGCAAGAGGTTGCTACTGGGGACTTACAGTTGTCTTTTTTCTGTTATATTTTGGAGCATCAGCAGGTATTATCAATAGCACAGCTTACTGGGTAAATGGCAGCCTGCATGGTTTTGCCATTTTGACTATGTTATATGTACCGGTCTATGCAGGAATATTGTATACTTGCCGTGGTAGTAAGTTAAAAGGCTTGATAAAAGCAGTATTATATATGCTTCTGCCGCTCTTTTTCTCTTTACAGGGCAGTATTACTGCGAGTCTGTGCATCTGGGTGGTATTTTATGGAATGATCCTGTATGCCCTTTGGAAGGGATGGTTTGGATTGAACAGGAAGGTTGCGATACCTGCATGCGTTTTTGTTGCCTTTGTATTGCCGGTAATAGTTGCAGTCCTTTTCTTCTTTTTTGGTGCGGCAGGGTATCAGAGGATGCGCATTGCAGCATTCCTGAATCCTGATTCAGATGCCTATGGCTATAATGTGATCAGGTCTGCCATCAGTGACTGTCGCTGGTTTGGCAGTGTAGGAGGAGAGGAACCTGTGCAGAATTTCTATGCGTTTGGCAGAGATTGGATCATGACACAGCTTGTCGTATCGTATGGACTGGTCTGCGGATTCCTTGTTATTGCAGCACTTGGCACACTGATAGTCAAAGTATTTGGCATTGCCATGAAGGCTGGTAATCAACTTGGAAGTATGATCGGATTTGGCTGCGGTATACTGTTATTGACAGAGTGTGGGCTTGGTGTTGGAATGAATTTTGGTTTAGTTCCATCGACGACAGTGTGCATGCCATTTCTGACATATGGAATTTCCAATTCACTGGCCTATTCCGTACTTTTTGGCTATTTGCTCAGTATATGCAGATACCGCAGTGTACTGACAGAACATTCCATCATGCATAATTCAGGCAAAGTTATGGCAAAATAATAGTGTGGAAATTGTTGCAAAAGAATACACAAAATGATATACTAACCACGTCAATAAAGGTTTAAATGACAGACAATTGCAAAATGGATGGAAAAATGGAACGAATTGTGCAGCTTTCACAATGCAACACATGCCGCTCTCGCTACACTGCAGCTCGTAGCAGTACTGATGACGGCTGCACAGTGCATGCTTATGCATATGTGAAAGCCGTACAATTCTGTATACATAAAGTTGCGTTTTGCAAGTGTCAGGATTAGAGGATAAACGGAGGTGAATTTTCATGGACAGTTGCGATGGTACAGGACGAAGTAGAAAATACGGTGCAATCGATAAAGAATGGATCGTGGGGCTGTCTGTGAGAATAGACTGACCGCATGTTTTGTCATTATGCATATCATTACACCGTATCAGAAAGCGTCCCTACGTCACAGCCAGTAACTTGTTGGTCTGCTTTGGTTTTCTGAAGCGGTGTATTTTTGTGCCTTTTTATACGCTTCATTAAGAATATTTCGAGAGTACATATAAGGCAGTGGGAGGTAGTAATGACACAGAACATGATGAAGAAACCGGAATATGTAGAAGAATTAGTCAGGATTATCAGAAGTAATCTTCCCGGAGAGGAATTGCTGGATCGATTATCTGATTATCACGATAACGATATCGCAGATGCTTTGGACGAGTTGACAGTACAGGAAAGGAAGAAACTTTATTCTGTACTTGGCGTACAGAGGATTGCACAGATATTTGCATATCTGGATGATGCAGAACCATATTTTAAAGAAATATCACTGGAAAATGCAGCCAGGGTTGTATCAGAAATGGATTCCGATGATGCGGTGGATGCTCTGGAGGATATGGATGACAGCACGAAACACAAAATTGTGGGAATGTTGGATCAGGATGCAGTAAAAGACGTAAAGCTCCTGCTTTCCTATGAGGATGTGGAAATCGGTAGTTGCATGACTACGAATTTCGTGGTGATTCATAATGATCTTACCATTCGACAGGCAATGCGTGAACTGGTGGTTCAGGCAGGTGAAAATGACAATATATCTACCATATATGTAGTTGATGCACAGGATAAATTCTATGGTGCGATCGAATTACAGAAGCTGATCGTAGCCAGAGAACATGAGAATCTGGAGGATATCATCAGCCGCTCTTATCCCTATGTGCTTGACCATGAGAAGATCAGTGACTGTATTGAGAAGATCAAGGACTATGCGGAGGATTCTATTCCTGTACTGTTGGAGGATGGAACAATCGCAGGTATCATTACCGCACAGGATATTGTAGAAGTCGTAGATGATGAAATGGGCGATGATTATGCAAAACTTGGTGGTCTGACTGCAGAAGAGGATCTGGAGGAAAAGACATCGGAAAGTGTAAAAAAACGTCTGCCATGGCTGATCATTCTGCTTTTCCTGGGAATGGGTGTGTCGGCAGTAGTAGGTATGTTCGAGTCAGTAGTAGCAGTGATTCCTATTGTAATGTGTTTCCAGTCACTGATCCTGGATATGGCAGGTAACGTAGGAACACAGTCACTTGCAGTTACGATCCGTGTTCTGATGGATGAGAACCTGACTGGCAAACAGAAATTCATGCTGGTGATCAAGGAAATGAAGATTGGCTTCTCCAATGGATTGATACTTGGCGTTATGGCGTTTTTATTCCTTGGCATGTATATCCATTTCCTGAAGCAGTATAAGTTAGCATATGCAATGTTAGTATCAGGCTGTGTAGGGCTCTCACTGATAGGAGCAATGGTGGTATCCAGCCTGGTAGGAACACTGATCCCAATGTTTTTCAAGAAGATCAAGGTAGACCCGGCAGTAGCATCCGGTCCATTGATCACTACGATCAATGATCTTGTAGCAATTGTTGTATATTATGGACTTGCTATGGTAGTACTGATCGATATGTTGCACCTTGCTTAAAATGATAAAATACCCGAAAAAGGTTAAAATATCTTTTTCGGGTATTTTTGATTTGCATGAAAATGCATTGCTTTTGGATATTTCATGGTGTAACATATTTTTTGAATATATATGAAGTTTGTCAGGTATAGAAACGAGGGCTATCATGAAAATAAACAGGGATAAGGCACAGGCAGCCTTTGGAGAATATACTGCGCATTATAATGCACAGGATGAAAAAATAAAATTAAAAATAGACCATACCTATCGTGTGGCTGCATTATGCGAGAAAATCGCTCAGAGTATCTCCTTATCACAGGAGGATACAGATATGGCGTGGTTTTGTGGTCTGTTGCATGATGTAGGACGATTTGAACAGTTGCGCAGATTTGGCACATTTAATGATGCGGAGTCTATCGATCACGCTATGTATGGTGCTCAGATACTGTTTGATGAGGGTAAAATATGGGATTATATCGGAAAAGATGAGATATCAGAAAAGGAATTGATATTTCTGAGAAAGGTCATATCCTGTCACAGTGCTTATCGTGTACCACAGGAATATACCACCAGAGAGAAACAGTTTGCTGATATTCTGAGAGATGCAGATAAGATCGACATTCTCAAAGTCAATGTGGATGTTCCATTAGAAGAAATCTATAATGTGACAACGAAAGATCTGGTCAATGCAGAGGTGACACAGGCTGTTATGGACAGCTTTGCCGAGCAGCATGCCACATTACGTTCACTGAAACGCACCCCCGTTGATCATGTAGTCGGGCATATTTCTCTGGTCTATGAACTGGTTTACCCATACAGTGTACGAGTCGTTGTTGAACAGGGATATCTGGATAAGCTGTTGCATTTTCAGTCACAGAATCCTCATACAATGCAGCAGTTTGAGCAGATTCGGAAAATGATGCAGTCTTATATAGAACAGAGGTTATATCAGTAAATATATAATATAGAACAGGAGATAAGAATGAGTACAACAAGAGTGATCAAAGCAGCATTATTAGGTGCAGGTGTAGTAGGTAGTGGTGTGTATGAGCTGGCTCATATTCTGGAAGCAGATATGGAACACAAGACAGGAGCCAGACTGGAAATCAAGAAAGTACTGGTCAGAAACATCAATAAGAAGCGAGAAGGTATTGACAGCAGTGTGTTGACAGACAACTGGAAGGAAATCGTAGATGATCCTGAGATAGAGATCATCATTGAATTAATGGGGGGAATAGAACCTGCAAGAACCTACATACTGGAAGCTATTGCAGCAGGTAAACAGGTTATAACAGCGAACAAAGATCTGCTGGCAGAAAACGGCAGAGAACTGATGGAGGCATCCGATAAGGCAAAAGCCGATCTTCTTTTTGAAGCCAGTGTAGGTGGCGCAATTCCCATTATCCGTCCACTCAAACAGAGCATGGCAGGGGACAATATTACAGAAATTATGGGGATTGTAAATGGTACTACCAACTATATCCTTACCAAGATGTCTGAAAAAGGCATGAGCTATGAAGATGCCCTTAGACAGGCAACAGAACTTGGCTATGCAGAGTCTGACCCTACAGCCGATGTAGAGGGTTATGATGCAGGTAGAAAGATCGCGATCATGGCATCACTGGCATTTCATTCCAGAGTAACCTTTTCACAGGTATATACGGAAGGTATTACCAAAATCACGGCAGAAGATATCCGTTATGCAAAAGAATTCGGTTATGTGATCAAACTTCTGGGTGTTGCCAGACATAGTGAAGATGGAATAGAGGTTAAGGTTCATCCGATGCTCATTAATGAGAATCATCCACTGGCAACAGTCAGAAATTCCTTTAATGCAGTATTTGTACATGGAGAAGCTATGGATGATGCCATGTTCATGGGTAGAGGTGCAGGCAAGATGCCGACTGCCAGTGCAGTTATGGGAGATGTAATCGATGCCATGCGCAATATCATGAACGAATCCTCCGGCAGGATCGGATGCAGTTGTTATAGACAGATTCCGGTCAAGGATATTAAGGATACCTGTAGTAAGTTTTTTATGCGTATTCAGGCGGCAGATCGAACAGGAGCACTTGCCAACATAGCCAGCGTATTGGGAAATAATAATGTAAGTATTGCGCAGGTAGTACAGAAGAGTCGTAAGGATGGTGTTGCAGAACTGGTTATCATTACAGATGCAGTAGAAGAGAGACATTTCGATGATGCGCTGGTCGTATTCCAGGGTATGTCAGATGTCAAGGAAGTATCAGGGGTCATTCGCGTTTATTAAAAATACATGGTTACACAGAAGGGGTAAAATATGGGACAGGCAGAAATTACAGTCAGACCCTCCAGGGTCACAGGCAATTTGGGAGATTTATATGGCATTTTCTTTGAAGATCTGAATCATGCAGCAGATGGCGGTTTGTATGCAGAGATGGTACAAAACAGAAGTTTTGAGTTCTCAGTAATAGACAATCCGGCGTATCATCCACTGATGGCATGGGAGAAGATAGAGAAGAAGTACAGCAGGATGCAGTGGTGGATTCAGGATGCTCATCCATACAGCAGGCGCAATCCGCACTATCTGGTATGCGAGATATTTGAAACAGGTGAGGGAGCAGGTGTCAGAAATACAGGTTTTAAACCAGGTATGTATTTGGAACAGGATAAGGAATATCATTTTTCCTGTCTGGCTTCCAATGATGGCAGAAGTGAAATGACACTAAGGGTTGTTCTGGAGGATGAATCAGGAGAGAACCTTGGAGAAACAACATTTACTGTTGCCAGAGGGACAACCTGGAATCATTACGAGGCAACGATCAAGGCAGGCAGAACCACAACAACAGGCGCTCTTGCCATATATGTAGAGACAGTAGGCAGACTTTATCTGGATATGGTGTCATTATTCCCGGAACATACCTATCTTCATAAGAAAAATGGGCTAAGGACAGATATTGCTGCCCTGCTTGCAGATTTGAAACCGAGATTTATGAGATTCCCGGGAGGATGTCTGGTGCATGACGGTTCCATTAACGCACAGGACAGAGATTCTCTTTACCGTTGGAAGAACACGATAGGTACTTTGGAGGAACGCCCTGCCAGACGCAATAACTGGGGCTACAATCAGACACTGGGATTAGGGTATTATGAATATTTCTGTTTCTGCGAGGAGATAGGAGCGAAGCCTTTGCCTGTGCTGCCGGCAGGATATGATCCGCATCATCAGCGCAAAGTACCCTTTGACCAGTTAGATGAGTGGGTTCAGGAGGCGTTGGATCTGATAGAGTTTGCCAATGGAGATGAAGCAACACAGTGGGGACGCATCCGTAGTGAATTGGGGCATCACGATCCATTTGGACTGGAATATATCGGAGTTGGAAATGAGGAAGTAGGAGAAGGCTTCTTTGAGAGATATCCCTATTTCCATAAGGCAATCAAAGAGAAATATCCCGATATACAGATTATTGCCAGCAGTGGACCTTTTGCAGCAGGTGGCGAGTATGAGAAGGGATGGGATTGCGCCAGACGTAACCATGCAGATCTGGTAGATGAACATTATTATCAGGCACCGGAGTGGTTCCTTGCCAATCAGCACAGATATGATGACTTTGATGTGAAAGGACCCAGGGTATTTTTAGGTGAATATGCAAGCTGGGGAAACACATGGTATAATGCGTTGATCGAGGCTTCTTATATGACAGGAATGGAGCGTAACAGCGAGAAGGTAGGACTTGCCTGCTATGCACCGCTACTGTGCAATGTGAATTATATTAACTGGAAGCCGGATATGATATGGTTCAATAATCATCAGGCGTATGGAACGGCGAATTATTATGTGCAGAAGCTGTTTATGAATCATCAGGGGGATGACAGGATCGAACTGGAAATGACAGGTTTACAGGACAGTGTCCGAATAGAGGATGACCCTAAGGGAGAATTTGGACTGCGGATAGAACCTGACACGGTTGTCAGATATTCAGACATTGCAATAGAGGATCTGGAGAAAGGGACGAACTGGCATGACCCTGAGATATACTATGTGGGTACTGATGCTGCACAATATGCAGGACAGGAGCCTGATGTGAGAATTGTAACGGAGGATGTTCTTCTTCATAATATGATATCAGGACATTACAGCATTACAATGAAGGGCAGGATGTTAAAGGGCAGACGGGGATTTATGCTGCAATATGGAGTAAGAGATGAGAAGAACCGTTATCAGTGGGAGATAGGTGGCTGGCAGAATATGGACAGTGCATTGACGCAGGATATTACGGGACGTAATTCCTGCCTGACACAATCTTCTTTTACAGTAGAAGCTGACAGAGATTATGAACTGAAACTGGAAATTAAGGGCAGACATTTCAGGGCATATATTGACGGAGAACTTATTCATGAGATCGAACATGCACCGGTTGTGATAGAGCCTCTGTATACCGCAGCTTCTACAGATCAGCATAGCGGAGATGTGATCGTGAAGCTGGTCAACGTACAGAAGAGAGCAGTAGATATACAGCTTCATCTGGAAGGAGTAGAGAGTGCAGCAGGTACAGCCTATATTATGTCCGGGTATGAGTTGACAGATGAAAATTCCTTTGATGAACCCTGCAAAGTATCTCCAAGGGAACAGAGGATAGAAGTTACGGATGGCTGTTGTCAATATCATATAGATAGAGAATCTGTGCAGGTACTTAGATTTCATCCATCCAGATAGTATCAAATCTTTCTGTAAGAGGTAAAACCGAATAAAGTAATATCACTTGCTGCTTTGGCAAGTTCTTCCAAAGATACACTGTTGTCAGAATGAAACCATTCAATGTACATGGAAATAATCCCTGATGCTACATATTCAGCATAAAGGCTTAACAGATTATTCTGTGCATTGATTCGCGGGGCATATTTCTCCAACAGTGTTTTTTTGATGGTATTTTTTACTTTGACCAGTAAAAAATCATAATTGTTGGAAAAGATAAGACTTTTGTATAATTCAAAATCATCATTAATGATCTGATTGAGGCTGCAAAAGAGAGCATAGGCATCGAAACCGGAATCACGAAAATCATAGTTTTTTATAATATCCAACAGCTTCTCAACAATTTCATCCTCAATTTTGTCCAGAATATCGTCAATACTGGAATAATAGCTGTAGAAAGTTTTACGGTTAATATCAGCGCGGGCTGCCAATTCTTTTACTGTGATCTGGGATAAATCCTTTTCAGAAAGCAAAGAGATCAGTGCACTGCGTATATTTTTCTGGGTGCGTTGGACACGGCGGTCTGTTTGATGTGAAATCATGGGCGGAAACAGCTCCTTTCTGATAATAAAGTAACACATGTGCAGAAAATGTATATTATGTAACATTACTTTGTATTTTGACCGTTGTCAGTAGAAATAATAGAAATTATAATACAGACAGAAATAAAAAGCAACATGTGTTACATTTTAACAGGAAGGTTTGGTATAAGCGAATGAGTGAATTTGTCATTTCAACAGATTCTACGGCGAGTCTGCCAGAGGAATATTTACAGGAGAATCACATTGCGATTCATCCGCTTCACTATTATATAGACGAAGAGGAATTTGGTAAAGACATAGGCAAGGAGTTAACAGATAAGGAATTTTATCAGCGTATCAGAGATGGTAAGATGCCAACAACAAGTGCAACGAATCCGGAATATATTATGAAAGTCATGAGAAGTCAGTTAGATGCGGGATATGATATTCTGCATATTGGTTTTTCTTCCGGAATCAGCAGCAGTTATAATAATGCAGCGATGTGTGGCAGAGAACTTCAGGAGGAATATCCTGACCGTAAGATCATTGTAGTAGACTCTCTGAGTGCAGAGTGTGGTCAGGCATTACTTGTATATCGTGCAGTAGAGATGAAGAAGCAGGGTAAGACGATGGAAGAGATCGCAGACTGGATCGAACAGAATAAACTGCATGTCGTTCATCATTTTACAGTAGAAGACCTGTTTCATCTGGTTCGAGGAGGCAGACTTGCCAAGTCTACCGCGATCATTGGAACAGCATTGAATATTCAGCCTATTCTTCATGTAGATGATGAAGGTAAGCTGTCCAACATTGCCAAGACCAGAGGCAGGAAAAAGGCAATGAAGATGCTTGTAGATACCATTGCTGAGAATACAGAAGGCTGGGAAGTCAATGAAGTATTTATGTCTCACTCCGATACACCGGACGAGGCGGCAGAACTGGAAAATATGGTAAAAGAAAAATATCCCAATGCCAGGACAATGGTTCTCTCCATCAGTCCGACAGTAGGAGCGCATACAGGCGTAGGAACATTAGTTATTTCTTATTTCGGCAATAAACGATAGCATAAAAATATCCCGATGGATTTGATATTCCATCGGGATGTTTTTTTATTCTTTGTAGTTTTTTGATACATATTCGGCAATTGCTTCATCATCAGCATCCAGTCGGCATCCAACGATGTAGGTGCCTTCATCATCAGTGCATCGAATGATAGTTGCGCCGAGAGTGCTTTGTTCTGCCAGTGCGAATGCTTTGATATTAAGGGTGATATGTTTGCCCTTTGCGTCCATGAATACTCTGTCTGGGGATTTGAAAGCAAAACCACCGCCACTGATATTCAACATAGTAGCATCCATTGCCTGATCGGTACCGGCAAAAGTGATCGTACATTTGTTATGGAGAGGCATTCTTGGATATTTACGTCTGTTCATAACAGTAGGATTGCCTTCCACGGTGATCTGATAGACTCCCTTGGCAACACCTCTTGGAATTGTTACATGAGCAATATCCCAAGAGTATACGGCATTGGCAACGGAAATCTGTAAACAGAAGCCTTGAGTCTTATCTTTGACATTTAGTTCAGCAGTATCAAGGACTGCAAGAATACCATTATCTACGGTGTCGGTTATTTTACCTGTATATTCTACAGGATGTCCGGAAGAGTCCTTGTCAAAGAGACATATACTCATGCCTTTGGCAGCATCGTGGATTCCCATGAAACCGCCGGAACCAAGTTCTTTGACCAGATTATCAACAACCTTTTCAATATTTTCTACGTTAACTGATGTTTCTTCATACTTACTGAGCATTGTTTTGGTAGTGTCTTCGGCATCGCTCACACAATTTGTCATAATTTCCATGACTTCAGTGATCTGATTCATATTATCTACCAGATTCTGATTGGAGGATTCAACTTCCTTCATGGCATTATCGATTGTCTGAATATTGCCGTTAAGCTGTGTGGAATCAGTTGCAATCTGAGATACATTACTGCTGATGCCTGCCATACTTGTCAGAAGTTCCTGGATCAGTGTCAAAGTCTGTGTGATGGAGGAAGTCATCTTTTCTGATGTTTCCTGCAGGTTTCCAAGTGCTCCCATGATCTGTTCGGAAGAAGATTTGGTGTCAGTACTTAACTGTCTGATCTGTTCGGCAACGACTGCGAAACCACGACCGGCTTCACCGGCTCTTGCAGCCTCAATTGATGCATTCAAGGCTAACAGGTTGGTCTGCGATGTAATGCCGGAGATGGTACTTGTTTCATCTTTTACCATCTGGAATTCGTTGCTGAAGATTCCAAGAATTTTTTCTACCTGTGAGGAGAGGTCAGCGATTACATTGGTAGTATGCATGACTTTTTCAAGTTCCTGACTACTTTCATTTGCATGGGTTCCGGATTCATTGATCAGCATGACCATATCATCGATCAGGGTTACAACACTTTGTACCTGAGTATTGATATCCGCTGTCATATCTACAGATGACATTGTTTTTTCATGCAGCGTATTGTTACTGTCAGCCAGTTTGTCCATGCTGTCTACAACAGAATTAGCACCCTGGCGGTTCTCATCTGCCAGGTCTCTGACTACAGTAACACCGTCAACGATAGAGTTGCTGGCACCCTTTACCTTATTTACTGTATTAACAACACGTTCCAGATTATCCTTGATGGAATCTGTCAGTGCATGGTTGGAAGAAGTGATATGCTTAACTGACATGACACTGCCGATATAGCATAAAGTAACAGTACTCATTTCCAGGATCAGGTTGTTGGTAAGACCTGTATAGGTTCTCCCCTGTTTATAGAGAACGGCGGCACTTACAAATAATCCAAGATCGTTGAAGACACATGCATTGATCAGGAACTTCGCATCATTGAATAATACCATCATGGTGATCAAAGGGAAGATATAGATAAATGCGAGCTGGAAAGGTGATACACAAATTGTATAGAGGTAAAAAACACCATAACCGACGGCAATGACTATTTTATATTTTTCCCAGTCTTCTCCTTTTATTTTCAGCATGACTCGACCGATTAAATAAGGCAACCATCCCAGAAAAACTATAATACCACATGTTGACAGTGAGATTCCTTTCCCAATTTGAGAAACATGGGCTAACGTAATCAGTACCAGAAGGACGATCCAGACGATACGGGCTTTTTTGTTAGCACTTGCTTTAAATTTTCTTTCATCGTATTCCATTGTAATTTTCCTTTCTTTTGAATTATTTTAATTCAATTAGTTATACTTACTTCTATTTTAAAGCAATACGTACAAAATGTCTATAGAATAAAAATAGAACTATACAATAAACTGATAATGGTAAAAGATTTAAAATAAATTTAAATGTTAATACAATAATTTCCTATTTACTATATAGGAATTGTATGATAACATATACGTTAACGGTGACAAGTATTTGACATAATAATGCATGTGCTTTACAATATTGATGATTATTCAGAACCATGCAATGCTGTTCGGACATGTGATACTGAATAAATCTATAAACGACAGAAAGGTTTGGTTAACAATGATTACACTGAAAAATGTGTCCAAGACATATGAAACCAAGGATGGTACGGTTCATGCATTGCAGGATGTGAACCTTACGATCAATAAAGGAGACATATTTGGCATTATCGGTATGAGTGGTGCAGGTAAGAGTACCCTTGTCAGATGTTTGAATTTTCTTGAGAGGCCGACATCCGGTACAGTTGAAATAGAAGGAAGAGATTTATTGGCAATGAGCGAAAAAGAACTTCGTATGGAAAGACGCGGCATTGCTATGATCTTTCAGCATTTTAATCTGCTTATGCAGAAAAATGTAATTGATAATGTATGTTTTCCGTTAAAAATTGCAGGAGTTTCTAAGGCAGATGCGAGAAAACGTGCAACGGAGCTGCTTGAAATTGTGGGACTTTCTGATAAAGCAAAGGCATATCCGGTGCAATTATCCGGTGGACAGAAGCAGCGTGTAGCAATTGCACGTGCTCTTGCCTCAAATCCTAAGATACTGCTTTGCGATGAGGCGACCAGTGCACTGGACCCGCAGACTACGAAATCTATTCTGGCTTTATTAAAAGAGATCAATCAAAAATATGGTATCACAATAGTCATTATTACTCATGAAATGGCAGTAGTCAGAGAAATCTGTAACAGGGTAGGTATTATCGGGGCAGGACATCTGGTAGAAACCGGAGAAGTCCTTGACGTATTCAGTCATCCCCAGTCTAAGGAAGCCAAAGAACTGGTTATGAAGGGGGCTTCTGAGAATACAGAACTGGTGGATGAACTGCAGACGAAGAAATGCGTCCGAATCGTATTTTCAGCAAATTCTTCTTTTGAGCCTGTAATTGCCAATATGGTGCTGCGTTTTCAGACACCGGTTAATATATTAAAGGCAGATACGAAAAACGTGGGAGGAATCGCCCATGGAGAAATGATTCTGGGATTACCGGAGGACGAGCATATCAGTCAGGAAATGATACAGTATCTCAAAGAAAGAAATCTTGCAGTAGAGGAGGTATCCGATTATGTGGGATAAAGCAGTGGTCAATATGATTCTGGCAGGAATCGGAGAAACATTATATATGACATTGGCATCGACAATATTAGGATATGTATTCGGTATGCCTTTGGGTATTGCACTTGCAGTAACAGATAAGACAGGTATAAGACCTAATGCGGTCGTATACAAGATATTGGATGTTGTATCCAATATTATAAGAAGTATTCCGTTTTTGATCCTTTTAATTGTATTGATTCCTTTTACCAGAGTTGTGGTAGGTAAAAGTTATGGTTCGACAGCTACGATCGTACCTTTGGTAGTTGCAGCGACTCCTTTTATTGGAAGAATGGTAGAATCTTCCTTAAAAGAAGTAGACGGTGGTGTCATTGAAGCAGCACAGTCTATGGGAGCAGGGACATTCACTATTATTTTCCGTGTTTTACTGGTAGAGGCACGTACTTCTATTCTGGTAGGAGCCACGATCGCAATTGGAACGATTCTTGGATATTCTGCCATGGCAGGAACTGTAGGAGGCGGCGGTCTGGGTGATATTGCGATCCGTTACGGCTATCACCGTTATCAGGTAGATATTATGGTAGTGACTGTAGTACTTCTGATCGTACTGGTACAGATATTCCAGACGATCGGTATGCATATATCGAACAAAATTGACAGACGTAAAAGATAACAATCCGTTCTGCGGAAGTTATAGATATTAAATTTCATCGGAGGGAAAAATTATGAAAAAAAGAGTAACAGCAGTCATTTTGACAGCAGCATTAGCTGTTGCGACATTAGCAGGATGCGGAAATACAGCAACATCCGAACCGGCAGCGGAAGCAACAGAAAGTGCATCCACAACAGCAGCACAGGAAGCTGAGAACACATCTTCAGAGGATAAGACAATCACAGTAGCAGCAAGTGCTACACCACATGCAGAGATTCTGGAGCAGGCTAAATCTATTCTTGCAGAGCAGGGATGGGATCTTCAGGTAACAGTATTTGATGATTATGTTCAGCCTAATAATGTAGTTGAGAGTGGTGATTTTGACGCAAACTACTTCCAGCATATTCCATATCTGGAAAGTTTTAATGAAGAACATGGCACACATCTTGTAAATGCAGGTGGTATCCACTATGAACCATTTGGAATTTATCCGGGAACAAAGTCCAGTCTGGATGATCTCTCCAGTGGCGATGTAATTGCAGTTCCTAACGATACAACGAACGAAGCAAGAGCATTGCTCTTATTACAGGATAATGGTATACTGACACTTAAGGACGGTGTTGGTCTGGAAGCTACAGTAAATGATATCGTTGAGAATCCTAAGGATGTTAAGATCCAGGAACTGGCAGCAGAGCAGGTAGCAAGAGTCAGAGAAGAAGTAGCATTTGTTGTATTAAATGGTAACTATGCATTACAGGCAGGACTTTCTGTAGGAAAAGATGCGATCAAATTTGAAACATCTGATTCTGAGGCAGCTAAAACATATGTGAATGTCATTGCAGTCAAAGAAGGCAATGAGAACAGTGATAAGATCAAGGCTTTAGTCAGTGCATTAAAGTCAGATGAAATCAAGAAATATATCAATGATACATATGATGGAGCAGTTATTCCTTTTGAAGATTAATTGAACGACAGGTATAAAACAGGAAAAAACGCAGACACTGATCTTAAAATGTAAACGTGGAGGAATCAAAAATGAAAAGAAAAATGATGACTACGCTGTCAGCAGTGCTTGCGGCGGTAATGCTTATGACAGGTTGTGGAACCGGTACAGATAGAAATTCAGATGAAGTATCCACTCAGGAGCATGATGAAAACGCAATGGTTCATTTAGATGGACTTGAGGATGTATCCAAATTGTTTGATGATATTTATGCGCAGGTGTCTGAGGACATGCTGCCGGCATATATTGAAACGACAGAAGTGGATATGCAGGATATGGATTCTGTAACTTTTCAGACGGGACTCACTGATGTTACAGGAATAGAGGGCATTTATATGTCAGAGTCCATGATAGGCTCGATCGCATATTCTGCGATGTACATCAAAACTACAGATGATGCAGATGTTGAGGAACTTAAGCAGCGAGTTATGGATAGTGTTAATCCGGCAAAATGGATATGTGTGACCGCTGAGAAGGAGATTGCGAATGCTTTTGGCAGGGATATCTTCTTTGTTATGGGTGATCCTGATACTGCACAGAGTGTATATGACGCTGCGGTATCGGCAGCTCAGCAGCGTAATATGTCAGTTTCTGATAAAGCATTGGAAAAAGATAATCCTATGTAGAAAAGGAGCTTTTGTATGCTATTTTCGAGCATTACATTCCTGTTTTTCTTCCTGCCACTGGCATTTTTGATTTATAAGATAGTGCCGGCTAAGGGAAAAAATCTTTGTTTATGTATTTTATCCGGTCTGTTCTATGCATGGGGGGAACCTTTGGGGCTTTTTCTTATGTTGGGACAGATCGTGGTTACATTCGTATTAACGAATGGCTCAGTGAAGCGAAAAGGTACAATAATGGGCAGAATATTATATATTCTGTCTGTTTTTGTACCCTTTTTCTTTTTATTCTATTTTAAATACAGTTATTTCTTTTTGCACCGGCTGATTCCTGACATGCATCAGATAACATTACCAATTGGCATTTCATTCTATACATTCCAGTTAGTCAGCTATGTGATAGATGTGCATAGACAGGATGCACAGCCGCAGAAGAAACTGATCGATCTGATGACCTATATTACATTGTTTCCTCAATTGATCGCAGGTCCTATTGTGCGTTATACACAGATCGAACAGGAGCTTACACAGAGAAAAACATCTCTGGAGGATATTTCACAGGGATGTATACGTTTTACGATCGGACTTGCCAAGAAGGTACTGCTTGCCAATGTGTTAGGAGAATTTGCAGAGGAAATTCTGTCATTGGCGGATCATTCAACTTTGATCGCGTGGGTTTATGCAGCCACAGCAGCTATGCAGATTTATTATGATTTCTCAGGGTATTCGGATATGGCAATAGGACTGGGAAGAATGTTTGGATTTCATTTCCCGGAGAATTTTCAATATCCGTTTATTTCAGAAAGTGCAACTGCATTCTGGAGAAGATGGCATATTACTTTGGGAGCATGGTTTCGTGACTATGTTTACATTCCTCTGGGAGGAAACCGGGTAAGCACGATTCGCTGGATAGTCAATATTGTGATCGTATGGTTCCTTACCGGATTATGGCATGGTGCAGGCTGGAATTATATTATATGGGGACTATTGTTTGCCATATTGCTTCTGTTGGAAAAGGGCATCAGACAGTTTAAAGTGCAGCGTCGGGAAGCAGAATATATAAAAAGTGCATTATGCCACGTTTACATGATAGTTGTTATTATGGTCAGCTTCCTGATTTTCAGAACAGAAGATATGGATTTGCTGAAGCGTATTCTTGGTTCCATGTTTGGAGTGACAACGGGTGCTTCGGATAAATCTGTAATATTCTACATGATACGAAACAGAGCAGTATTATTGGTAATGGGTGTGGCAGGAACAACGCCGCTGCCGGCATGGTTGTGGCAAAAGTACAGAAATGTGCTTTCTGGCGGAATGCTTTATCAATTGACACAGATGGCGGCAGTGATAGCATTGCTGATCTTATGTACTGCATATTTGATAGATGGCTCGTTCAATCCGTTTTTGTATTTTAGATTTTAGATAAAGGAATTAACGATATGGATCATAAATTACAAAAAGTCTTTGTCACTATATTTATGGGGTTACTGACTGGAATGGCAATTTTGCTTATCTGTATGCCAAAGCAGCAGTTTTCGGTTTCAGAACGCCGCAGACTTAGCCTGATTCCCAAACTTACAGCAGATAGTATAGAAGATAAGACCTATATGAATTCAATGGAAGAATATTTACTGGATCACTTCCCTTTTCGTGAGCAGTTCAGACGTATCAAAGCATATTATGCTTATGGTGTATTACAACAGAAAGAAAATAATGATATCTATGTGGCAGAAGGATATGCAGGTAAACTGGAATATCCGTTACAGCAGTCCAGCGTTGAAAAAGCCTGTGCCAGGATGATGACTTTGCAGGAGCAATACTTTCCGGATGCACAGACATATTATGCAATAGTGCCTGACAAAAATTATTATCTGGCAAAGCAGAATGGATTTCCGGCAATGGATTATAACGAAATGGAGCGGATCATGCAGCATAAATTGCCAACAATGTCATATATTCCCCTTTGGGATACGTTGGAGTTAGAGGATTATTATCATACAGATACCCACTGGAGGCAGGACAGATTGTATAATGTGTTGGAACGGCTGGGAGAATATATGGATTTTTCAATTGATATGACACATATGTCAGTTCAGGCAGTGATGCCCTTTTATGGAGTTTATTATGGACAATCCGCGTTACCCATGCAGCCGGACACATTGTATTATTTGACAGATAAAACCATAGAAGCAGCAAGTGTATGGAATTTGGAAAAGAATCGTACAGAGGATATTTATCAGCAGAGTATTCTGAATGAGGAAGGTGTTGTTGACAAGTATGATATATTTATGGGAGGAGCAGCATCGGTTCAGATCATTACTTCGCCTAAGGCTCAGACAGGGAGAAAACTCATCATTTTCAGAGATTCTTTTACAAGTAGTCTTGCACCTTTGCTGTCAGAGGTTTACCATGAGATTATATTAATTGATACTCGTTATATTGCATCCTCATTGTTAGGAGAATATGTGGATTTTTCAAATGCAGATGTGTTATTTCTCTACAACACAATATTGCTGAATCATGCAAGTATGCTGAAATAGTAGCGGTATCGGAAAGGTTGGAATATCAATATGATATATGGAGCATTAGAAGCAGGCGGAACTAAAATGGTAGTTGCCCTGGGAGATGAAACAGGTAAGATTCTGGAACAGAAGTCGATTCCTACAACAACTCCGGAAGAAACAATACCACAGATCATTGATTATTTTTCACAAAAAAACATAGCGGCATTGGGAATTGGTGCTTTTGGACCAGTGGATGTAGTAAAAGGTTCACCTACGTATGGTCGTATTTTGAATACTCCTAAAATAGCATGGAGACAGTATGATCTGGTCGGAGCATTGAAAGAGGCACTTCATGTTCCAATCGGATTGGATACAGATGTTAACGGTTCCTGCCTGGGTGAAATGACATACGGATGTGCCAAAGGGCTTGATACTGTGGTCTATCTGACAATAGGAACAGGAATCGGTGCCGGGATTGCAGTGGGAGGCAGACTTCTTCATGGAATGATGCATCCGGAAGCGGGACATATTCTGATATCCCGAAATCCTCATGATCCGGGGCATAGTGTGTGTCCCTGCCATGACAGTTGTCTGGAAGGACTGGCATCAGGACCTTCTATTGAAGCCAGATGGGGCAAAAAGGCATATGAGTTAGTAGATAAGCAGGTAGTATGGGAACTGGAAAGTGAATATCTGGCAAAGGGAATAGCTAATATGATACTGACATTGAGTCCACAGAGAATTATTCTGGGTGGTGGTGTCATGCATCAGGAACAACTGTTTCCAATGATACGCAGTAAAGTACTGGAGTATTTGAATCATTATTATGAAACACCATATTTAGAAGATATGGAACATTATATTGTGCCTGCAAGTCTGCATGACGATCAGGGAATTATGGGCGCAGTCAGACTGGCACAATTGGCATATGCCCAGGAAATATAAACAATAATACATAAGTTATGTGATTGAGCAGGCAGAAGGGAGTAGACAGGATGAAAATAAAGGAAATGATCCAGGCATTACAGTTACAAAAGAAGGACTCCGGAAAGAACCAGCTTATGACTGTATGGGGGGAGCATTTGAATAAAGATAAAGTTCTGGAGGAATATCCCAGACCGCAGATGGTCAGAAATAACTATACAATATTAAATGGTATGTGGAAATATGCATTTACATTGAACAGTAAGATGCCGGAGCATTATGATGGCGAGATTCTGGTGCCATTTTCTCCGGAAGCGTATTTGTCCGGAGTCAACAGACAATTGCAGCCTAAGGAATTTCTCTGGTATGAGAGAATGATCCTACTCGATGAAATACCGAAAGGAAACAGGCTGATCCTGCACTTTGGAGCTTGTGATGAGAGATGCAGAGTGTATGTAAATGGTGCACAGGCAGGATTCCATTCAGGTGGTTATCAGGCGTTCTCACTGGATATTACGCCATATATCGTAACGGGTGAGAATCGTTTGCAGGTGTGTGTCAGGGACAGAAGTGATACTTCTTATCATGGAAGGGGCAAGCAGAAGCTGGAAAATGGCGGCATGTTTTACACTGCACAAAGTGGTATCTGGCAGACAGTATGGTATGAATGGGTACCGGATATTTATGTGCAGAAAATGCATATCACTCCCCGATATGATGAGAGCAGTGTGGAAATTGAACTTTTTACGAATGAAAAGACACAGGAATGTCAACCGTGCCGTATTGTGATCTATGAAAATGAAGTTCCAGTCAGTGAAATGACAGTTTCAGGTGTGCGTAAGGTGACCATGCCAATTCCCAATATGCATAGCTGGTCTCCGATTGATCCTTTTCTGTATCAGGTGATCATCAATTACGGAGAAGATCAGATAGCAGGGTACTTCGGAATGAGATGTTTTACTGTTGAGAAGGATGTAGATAATATACCCAGACTGTGTCTGAATCATGTACCATATTTTCAGAATGGAATTCTGGATCAGGGTTATTATCCGGAGAGCCTGTTGACTCCGGTTAGTGATGAAGCAATGATACAGGATATCATGATGGCAAAGAAACATGGTTTTAACATGATCCGTAAACACTGTAAGATAGAACCTATGAGATGGTATTATCATTGTGACAGGCTTGGAATGCTGGTGTGGCAGGATATGATCAATGGTGGAGAAGAATATCGTCTATTGTATACCACATATATTCCCACTGTTATTAAGAGATTGCGTAAAATAAAGGACAATAAGTATGCTTTATTGTCCAGACGCAATCCCAAAGGCAGGCGGGAATGGAAAAAAGAATGCCTCGAAACAATAGAACAGTTATATAACTGTACCTGTATCTGCACATGGGTATTATTCAATGAGGGATGGGGACAGTTTGATGCGGCAGAAAATACAGAGATGGTGCGCAAAGTTGATAACAGCCGTCTGATCGATGCTCATAGTGGCTGGTTTGACCAGAATGCAGGTGATCTGAAGAGTGTACACATTTATTTCTTTGACCTGGTTACAGAACAGAGCAGGAAACCATATTCCATATCGGAATATGGAGGACTTGCGTGCGGAATAGAAGGACATAGTTATTCAGATGATGTATTTGGATATGGAACATATTCCGTTCATGATCTGAAGAAAGAGTACAAAAAAATGCAGCGCAAAATCCAGAATCTCTATCCGGAAGGATTAAGCGCTGCAGTGTATACACAGTTAACAGATATTGAGGAAGAGGTAAATGGATTACTTACCTATGACCGTAAAGTATCGAAACTGGATATGCGATTATAATACATTAAGAATTCCGGTGGACATCAGGAATAAAATGAGCATAACAACCGGAACAACATATTGGATCATGAAACGGTATAATCCCGCCCGTGGAAATTTCTCATGATTCTTTGTCACTTCATCAACAATCCACTGAGGACCGATGACCCAGCCGATGAGGATACTGGTCAGCAGAGAAATGAATGGCATCAGGAAACTGTTGCTGATATAGTCCATAACATCAAGCAGTTGTCCGACAGAACCGTTGGGCAACTGTAATTCAAAGTAGAATACATTATATCCCAGACAGATCAACAGAGCAGTAACAAGAGAATATACACCAATAACAGCACACATCTTTTTCCTTGATTGATGGAAAATCTCCATACAGTTGGCTACCAGAGTCTCCATAACAGATACACAGGATGTTAACGCTGCAAATGCGAGCATGATAAAGAATATAATTGCAACGAATCTTCCAAGAATACCCATGGATTCAAAAACCTTAGGTAATGTAATAAAAATCAGGCTTGGACCGGATGACATGCCTTCTGTTCCAAGAAATACAAATACAGCAGGAATGATCATCATACCTGCAAGAAATGCAACAGCGGTATCAAATATTTCAATCTGGTTGGTTGCCTTGCTCAGATTCACGTCATCTTTCACATAAGAACCATAAGTGATCATGATTCCCATAGATACACTCAGAGAAAAGAATAACTGACTCATGGCATCCAATAATATTTCAAGGAAACGTTTGGCAGTCAGACCGGTGAAGTCCGGACGCAGGTATACCATAAGCCCCTGAAGTCCGGTTCGCACAGTGCCGTCACTGTCTTTGTGAGACAGAGTCAGTGAAAAGACAGCAATGATAATGATCATCAGGATCAGACCGGGCATAATGATTTTGGAGAATTTTTCAATTCCCTTTTCAACGCCACAGAAAACAATCCATGCGGTAATGGATAAAAAAATTAACATGAAAACAATAGGAGATGCTTTTGAAGTAATGAAAGATATAAAATATCCGTCTTTTGCAGCGTCTGTACCATTAGAAATCATGTATACGGACAGATATTTCAGAATCCATCCACCGATCACTGAATAATAAGTCATGATCAATGTTGGAACCAGAAAGGTCAGATAACCAAGAAAACGCCATTTTTTATGCAGGGTGGCATATGCGTTAAGTGCATTTTGTTTTGTTCGGCGACCGATTGCCACATCAGTTGTCAGAAGTACAAAACCGAAGGTAAGGACCAGGACCAAGTAAATGAGTAGAAACAGACCGCCCCCATCTTTGGCGCACAGATATGGAAAGCGCCATATATTACCTACACCGACAGCACTGCCGGCAGCAGCAAGTACAAAACCGATCGAGCCACTGAAATTACTTTTTTTACTTTTCATATTAATAACCATGCCTTTCAAATTTTAGTACCTACATTATAGCAAATTAAAACCCCCATTACCACATAAAATGATAATGGGGGATATTAATACATAAATTAATAATGATTAAACTGTCTTTAAATCAAAACCAAAGTATTTTACAGCGTTGTTGTAGGAGATACCCTTAACAATTTCTTCCAGAGTTTCCATATCAGCAGGGAATTCTCCATTCTCTACCCAGCCGCCTACCAGGTTACACATGATTCTTCTGAAATACTCATGTCTGGTGTAGGAGAGGAAACTACGGGAGTCTGTCAACATACCTACAAATCCGGATAAATTGCCCAGATTAGCAAGAGAGATCATCTGATCCTGCATACCTGTCTTGTGGTCATTGAACCACCATGCGCTGCCCTGCTGGATCTTGGCACATGCGGAAGAATCCTGGAAACATCCAAGGATGGTACCGATTGCCTGATTATCATTAGGATTCAGACTGTAGATAATAGTCTTGGGAAGCTCATCTGTTGTGATCAGTGCATTCAGGAAATCTGCAAGCTGTGCAGAAGGAGCATAGTTATTGATGCAGTCATAACCGGTATCAGGTCCTAACTGGTCATAGCGTAAAGTGTTGTTATCACGCTTACAGCCATAGTGAAGCTGCATTACCCAGTTCAGTCTGTGATACTGTTTGCCGACAAAGAGCATGAATGCAGTCTTGAACTGTAATTCTTCTTCTCTTGTAATATCAGAACCGCCAAGTCTCTTGGCAAAGATTGCTTCAATCTGAGCGTCTGTAGCAGGCTGGTGCATAACATATTCCAAAGCGTGGTCAGATACAGAACAGCCCATAGATGCGAAGAAGTCAAGTCTCTTTAAGAGAGCTTCCTTCAGATCAGCAAATGTATGGATAGCGACACCACTTACGGAAGATAACTTCTCCAGGTAAGCAGGGTAGTCAGGCTTCTCAATGTTCATGGCCTTGTCAGGACGCCATGCAGGAAGTACCTGTACATCGAAGGTATCATCCTCAGCGAGCTGCTTATGGTATTCCAGAGAATCTACGGGATCATCAGTAGTACAGATCAGAGTAACGTTAGACTGTTTGATCAGTCCACGAACGCTCATGCTGTCTTCCTTTAATTTAGCATTGCACAGATTCCAGACTTCTTCTGCTGTATTCTTGTTCAGAATACCGTTATAGCCGAAGTAACGCTGTAACTCAAGGTGTGTCCAGTGATACAGCGGATTACCGATTGCCTTGCCGACACATTCAGCCCATTTGAAGAACTTCTCCTTATCGGAAGCGTCTCCTGTAATGAATTTCTCATCTACACCACAGGAACGCATGAAACGCCATTTGTAGTGGTCACCGCCCAACCATACCTGTGTAATATTGTCAAATTTACGATCATTTGCTATTTCAGCAGGATTAATGTGGCAGTGGTAGTCAAGAATAGGTGTTTTTTCAGCATAGTTGTGAAAAAGGTTGCTTGCAGTTTCTGTCTGCAACAGGAAATCCTTATCCATAAAATTTTTCATGGGTTTGCCTCCTAATTAATTACATTTAAATAGTTATATAAGAAAAGGTGCACTTATGAAAGCGTTGTACCTCTTTTTATCAGTTCGCCGGAAAAGATAACTTTCTGCGGCATTTCACGATTATCCAGAATACCGATCAGGGTAGATACGATATGATGGCATAGTGTTTCAAGACGATTATCTACGCTGGTCAGTTCAGGCTCACAGCAGGTACTTAAGATGGAATTATTATATCCGATAACAGATAGATCATCAGGAATGGATAGACCTTTCTTATGAGCATATTTGATCGCACCGATCGCCAAATTATCATCTGCAGCGATGACTGCATGATACTTGATCTGTGGATCAAGGTTGGACAGAAAATCAGCAATTGCAGGAAGATTGGCATGACTTCCGGGAAAATACTGCATATATTCCATACGAAGTGCAATACCGCGCTGCGTCAGTGCGCTCTGATAACCTGATAATTTACGCAGGGCAGAGTAGGATTGGGAGTTATACAGATACAGAATATCTTCAATACCTGTGTCCAGAATATAAGAAGTAGCCTGCATTGTGGATTTAAAGTCATCACACAGACTGCAGTATACATTTTCATAATCAAAATCTGCATTTAAAAGGAGAATAGGTACTTCTTTTGCCGCTTCACGAATATAGTCATTCTCTTTGTCAGTAGAGGATATGAAGTTGGAACCGACAAGTACGACACTGTCTACTTTCTTATTTACAAGAAGATTCAGGTATTTCTGCTTGTCTTCCAGCTTATAACCTGTACAGCACAAAATACAGTTATAATTATTTGCTCTCAGTTCCTGCTCAATGTGATATACGGCATTGGCAAGATACAGGTCAGAAGAATCAGCACACAGAATGCCGATGGTATTCATGGAATTAAGTCCCAGCCCACGGGCAAAGGCATTTGGAGTATAATCACAGGCTTCGATTACAGCAAGTACCTTCTTACGGGTTTCGGCACTGACATTTTCAGAACCATTGAGAACTCTGGAAACGGTAGCAATAGATACGCCTGCTTTTTCAGAAACATCATATATCGTCATGAGTATTGTCCTTTCTGACTCATGGGCTTCATATGTAAACTAACTAAGGTACTTTGTGTGTACCGTGAAAATAACTATGTAAGCACTACCATAAATCATTTAAATTGTACTATGAAAGTCTCTGAAAATCAAGCACTAAACTAATAATCTTTTATTGACTCTTTCTACAGAATGGAGTAAAATGAAAGCGTTTACAAAGAATGCGTGACTGACATGCATGGACGGATAAGATAATAAGTGATAAAGAAAGGTAGAGATTATGGAACTTCGTACAGCAGCTTCACCTAAGGACGTGAAGTATTACACAACACAGAGATTGAGAGAAGAATTTTTAATTGATGACCTTTTTAAAAAGGGTGAGATCAAGTTGGTATACAGCCATATTGACCGCATTATTACTGGTTCGGCTGTTCCTGTTGAACCCATAAAATTAACAGCAGGTGATGAACTTCGTGCAGAATATTTCTGCCAGAGAAGAGAGCTTGGTGTCATTAATATCGGACCGGCAGGTACAATTACCATTGATGGTAAGACATATGAAGTAGGTCATAAGGAAGGCATGTATATCGGTATGGGAACCAAAGATATTACTTTTGCATCTGCAGATCCTTCCAATCCTGCAAAATTCTATCTGAACAGTGCACCTGCACATAAGGCATATCCTACGAAACTTATCAAACCCCAGGGAACTCCTTCAGAGGATGTTGTAATTATCAAGGATGAGAACAAAGTAGAACTTGGATGCCTTGAAGATGCAAATCACAGAGTAATCAACAAGTATATCCTGCCGGGACAGGTAGAGAGCTGCCAGCTTGTTATGGGTATGACAGCACTGAAACCGGGCAGCGTATGGAATACAATGCCCTGTCATACACATGACAGACGTATGGAAGTATATCTGTATTTCGACATGCCGGAGGATGCATTCGTAATGCACTATATGGGAGAACCTCAGGAAACCAGACATATCGTAATGCGTAACGAACAGGCTGTTATTTCTCCAAGCTGGTCAATCCATTCAGGAAGCGGCAGCCGTGCATATACATTTATCTGGGGCATGGTTGGAGAAAATCAGGATTTCGATGATATGGACGGTGTCAGAAATCAGGATATCATGTAAACTATTCATGACTATGCCAATTGTGACAGCATGTGCTGTGAATATGACTTTGAACAGTTTATAATTGTAAAAGGGTGCCCGGAAACGGGCATCCTTTATTTATTATGGTAAACCATATTGCGGCTAAGGCTGATTTGAAGTAGAATAAAGATGAGTTGTGAGAGGGAGGAATAAATAATGGATTATGAAGAGTCTTTTTTTGCAAGAAAATATTATGCACCTACAGATGTTGTAAGCGGATATCAGGTCAGACCCGGGTTCTATCTGCGCAATGGCGCATCTGTTGTAGAGGGAGGCATTAATTTTACAGTACATTCATATGGTGCGACCGCATGCAGCCTGTGCCTGTTTCACCGAATGGAGGACGAACCTTTTGCAGTGATTCCGTTCCCGGAATCTTATCGGATCGGTAATACCTATTCTATGGTTGTTTTTGGACTAAACCCCATGGAATTCGAGTATGCATATCAGTTTGATGGAGAATATAATCCAAGAAAAGGATTGCTGTTTAACAAAAATAACTACATTCTTGATCCGTATGCCAGGGCTGTGACCGGACAGAGCAAGTGGGGTGAGAAGATAACCAGAAAAGATCATTTCTACAAAGCGCGCGTGGTAGATGATGATTATGACTGGGGAGATTATATGCAGCCCAGCCGTGAACCAAAGGACATGATCATTTATGAAATGCATGTAAGAGGGTTTACAATGCATGAATCCTCAGGGGTAGAGCACAAAGGCACTTTTGAAGGAATACGTGAAAAAATCCCGTATCTTGTTGAACTGGGAGTAAATGCCATTGAATTGATGCCTATTTTTGAGTTTGATGAAATGGAAGATGTCAGAGATTATGAGGGCAGTAAGCTTTACAACTACTGGGGTTATAATCCGGTATGTTTCTTTGCACCTAACACCAGTTATGCATCCGCTATGGAATTTAACCGGGAGGGAAATGAACTTCGTAATCTTGTCCGTGAACTTCATAGAAATGGAATAGAAGTGATCCTGGATGTTGTATTCAATCATACTGCAGAAGGAAATGAAATGGGACCTTCTTTCTGCTTTAAAGGAATAGACAACAATATTTACTATATGCTGACACCGGATGGACAGTATTATAACTTCAGTGGCTGTGGTAATGTTATGAATTGCAATCACCCTATTGTGCAGCAATTTATATTGGATTGTCTGCGTTATTGGGTAATTTCATATAGAATTGATGGATTCCGGTTTGATCTTGCCTCCATTATGGGACGTAATGAGGATGGATCACCAATGAGCAAACCTCCTATTTTACAGAGTCTGGCATTTGATCCTATCCTGGGCAAAGTGAAGTTGATCGCGGAAGCGTGGGATGCAGGCGGACTTTATCAGGTTGGAAGTTTCCCGGCGTGGAATCGATGGTCAGAGTGGAATGGAAGATTCCGTGATGATCTGCGCTGTTTTTTAAAGGGTGATTACGGAATGGCGAGAGCTGCAATTGACAGAATATTGGGCTCTGCTGATCTGTATAGTCCGGAGAACAGAGGAGAAAATGCAACTGTTAATTTTCTCAATTGCCACGATGGCTTTACCCTGTATGATATGTATGCTTATAATGGAAAGCACAACGAAAAGAACGGATGGAATAATACAGACGGTGATAACAACAACAACAGTTGGAATTGCGGTGAAGAGGGCGAGAGTATGAATCCGGAAGTCCTTGCCTTGCGTAATCGTATGAGAAAAAATGCGTTTGCTGTGCTGATGTGCAGTCGTGGGTCTGCGATGTTCTTATCCGGAGACGAATTCTGCAATACGCAGTTTGGAAATAACAATGCATATTGCCAGGATAATGAGATATCCTGGATTGACTGGAACAGAAAAGAACAGTATGCAGAGATGTTTGAATTCTGCAAATTTATGATCCAACTGCGAAAGGAACATCCTATCCTGAGAGGACGTTCCGGTCCAAGCGGATGTGGTTTCCCGGAAGTCAGCATTCATAATGAAAGAGCATGGAATGGCGAATGTAATGCTGATACACATACAATAGGGATTATGTTCGCGGGAAGAAATGTATCCAATACAGGGGATGACATTATCTTCATAGGAATCAATACTTTCTGGGAATACCGCGATATAGAACTGCCCAAGCTTCCGCTGGGAAGAAAGTGGCGTGTGATCATGAACACGGAATTTGAACATACTTGCGATGCGGATTATGATAAGTTGACACATAAAAAATCCGAGAATGTGCTGACACTTTGTCCAAGATCTGTTATGATTGCTCAAGTCGATAAATATTAAAAGCCTGAAGCAGCAGGCTTTATAAACTGCAGAAAGGCATTATAAAAATGGAAAACAAAAAACGTATCAGATGGGACACGATTCTGCTTATAATTGGAGTGATATGTCTCGCAGCATTTGGTATCATATCCTATAAAAATGCGACGGAGGAGAAAAGATCAAAAGATACCATGGATCAGGTCAGGTCTATGAAGGAAGCTGGAATTGCCCAGAAAGTAGGTTCTACAGAGCAAAATACCAAGAGTATCGTTACAACCTCATATGACAAATTATTTGAAACGAATGAAGATATGATCGGCTGGCTGAATATATCCGGTACACAGATTGACTATCCTGTCATGCAGACACCTGAGGATGAAGAGTATTATCTTCATCGTGATTTCTTCGGTGAAAAGGACAAGAATGGATGTCTGTTGATGGATACGGATTCCGATATCAATAGAAAAGGTGCAAATCTGATCATACATGGGCACAATATGAGATCCGGTGCAATGTTCGGAACTCTTGAAGAATATAAGGACAGTGAATATGGAATGGCTCATAATATTCTGGATTTGTATACACGGGAAGAAAACAGAGAATATCAGTTAATAGCGGCTTTTTATTCCAAGGTGTATTCTTCGGCAGAACATGTATTCAAGTTTTACCAGTATTTTGGAGCTGCTAATGAAGAAGAATTTAATGACTTCTATAAAAATATCAAGCAGATGAGTCTGTATGATACAGGAGTTGAAGCTCAATACGGGGATGAATTTCTGACATTGTCTACTTGCGCATACCATACAAAAAATGGTAGATTTGTTATAGTAGCGAAACGGATCAACTGAATTAACTGTTAAAAAACAAAATATTCAAAAAATTTGTAGCGCAAAATATAAAAGTAGGTTATAATAATTTATAAAGGGTTATCGTAACAGTATAAATTATAAGCTGAAAGGTGGTATTTGCACTATGGCTAAGGTATTGATCGTAGATGATGCTGCATTTATGCGGATGACAATAAGGCAGATGCTTGAAAAGGGTGGACATGAAACAGTTGGAGAAGCTGGTAACGGAATTGAAGCTGTTAAAAAATTCATTGAATTAAAGCCGGATGTAGTTTTACTTGATATTACAATGCCGGAAATGAACGGAGTAGAGGCCTTAAAGAGAATTAAAGAACTGGAACCGGATGCGAGAGTTGTGATCTGTTCTGCAATGGGACAGCAGGCAATGGTAGCACAGGCAATTCAGTATGGAGCCAAAGATTTTATAGTGAAGCCTTTTGAAGAGGATAGACTCATTGCTTCTGTAAATAAAATAATGAGTCGGTAATAGTGTCCAAAATAGCAGAGATGGAATTATGAAATATGTCAAAATTTAAAAATAACGGTAGACAAACCGTTATTTTTATTGTATTATAAGGAAAACGTTTTCTGGAAAACGTTTTCTAATACAGACAGAAAGTGGGAATAGAGTGGTATCGATAAGAGATGTCGCAAAACATGCAGGGGTAGCAATTTCCACAGTTTCCAAAGTATTGAACCATTATCCAAATGTCAGCGAAGAGACCAGGGAAAAGGTAAATGCTGCAATCAATGAATTGGGATTTGTCCCCAACTCGATAGCATCAGCACTTTCCTCCAAGAAAACAGGACGTGTAGCACTTTTGCTGGATGCGAACCGCCATGTTCAGACCGTTGATGAGATTCCTATGCAGTACATTGTAGGGGCGATCAATCGTGCGAAAGAGCTTGGCATGGATGTGATCACTGTTTTTTTTACAATGATTCAGGAAATGGATGTAGAGGAGATGACACGTTATTTCCTTTCACAAAGTATTGAGGGACTGATCATATGCGGATTATCCAAACAGGATGCAACACTGCATAAGCTGATAAGAAGCGGTAAATTTAAAATAGTACTGATCGATGCACCAAGTGTTGCAGAGAATACATCCTGTATTCATATTGATCATACCAAAGCACAATATGAAGTTGCCAGACAGACGATTCTCGAGAATAACTGTCATCGCATATTATATATTGCAGGCAAGAAAAACGGATATGTATCAGAGGAAAGATTACAGGGCATGAAGCAACTTGCGGATGAACTGAATATTACCTTTTATACGAGAATCGGTAATTTCAGCGAATTGCAGGCAAGACAGATCACATTCCGTTATGGAAAGAAAAAGGACGCGATCATATGTGCTTCAGATCTGATGGCGATTGGTGCCATGAAGGCATTGACAGACATGGATATATTCCGACCGGTCTGCGGATTTGATGGAATCAGTCTGATGGGGTATGCGGGTAAACAGATGCATACAGTGAAACAGGATTTCAGACAAATTGCTGCTGGTGCCGTAGATGAGATGTCAAGGCTTCTTGCAGGGGGCGTCGGGCAGGAGATCATTATGCCGCACAAGTTGATCCGAATGGAATACAAAGATGTTATTTCATAGAATGAAAAGGCAGAACGCATGAGAACATATTGAGTGTTTTCATGCATAAGCAATATAAAACAATGGAAACGTTACCAGAAGGCATGTCCGGAGGTAAGCAATATAAGAATGGAGGATTCCTATGAACGTAAAAGCAAATTTAGAAGCAGTAGCACAGAAAATGTACGGCAAAAGCATAAAGGAATTGGCTGATCATGACCTTTATTTTGCTATTCTGCAGATGACAAAGGAAATGATGGAGAATAAGGGCAGGATCAAGGGCGACAAGAAAGTATATTATATTTCAGCAGAATTCCTGATCGGTAAACTTCTTTCCAATAACCTGATCAATCTGGGAATTTATGAGGAACTGGAAAAGGCTCTGAAAGAAGAGGGTAAGGAGCTTAACCGTATCGAAGAAATAGAACCGGAACCTTCATTAGGCAATGGCGGACTGGGAAGACTGGCAGCATGTTTCCTTGATTCTATTGCAACACTGGGACTCCCGGGAGATGGTATTGGACTGAATTACCATTTTGGACTTTTCAAACAGGTATTTAAGGACAGAATGCAGACTGCAGAGAAAAATGACTGGATCGAGAGTCAGTCATGGCTTACCAGGACAGATGTTACTTTCCCTGTTTATTTTGGCAAGAAAAAAGTAATGTCCAGACTGTATGATATTGATGTGATTGGTTATGATCAGGGAATCAACAAGCTGCATTTGTTTGATATCGAAACAGTAGATGAAAGCATAGTTAAGGAAGGCATTGACTTTGACAAGAAGGACATTGATAAGAATCTTACACTGTTCCTGTATCCTGATGATTCTGACGAAGCAGGTCAGCAGTTACGTATTTACCAGCAGTATTTTATGGTATGTAATGGTGCGCAGCTTATCCTGAAAGAAATGAAGGACAATGGCTATGATCTGCATAAACTTTATGACCATGCGGTTATTCAGATCAACGATACACATCCTACTATGGTCATTCCTGAACTGATCAGAATCCTGACAGAAGAGGAAGGATTTGAGATGGAAGAAGCAATCGATGTTGTCAGCAGAACCTGTGCATATACCAACCATACCATTCTTGCAGAAGCACTGGAAAAATGGCCTGTTAAGTATTTGCAGAAAGTCGTTCCTCAGTTAATGCCTATTATCTGGGAACTGGATAAGAGAACTTCCATTAAATATGATGATCCTAAGGTACAGATCATTGACAAGGATATGAGAGTGCATATGGCACATATTGATATCCATTATGGATTCTCTGTAAATGGTGTTGCTGCAATCCATACAGAAATTCTTAAGAAAACAGAATTAAATCATTTTTATAAGATTTATCCGGAAAAGTTTAATAACAAGACAAATGGTATTACTTTCAGAAGATGGCTGATGTCCTGTAACAGAGAACTGGCAGCATGCATTACCAGAACAATCGGTGATGGCTGGAAGAAAGATGCAAATCAGTTGGAGAAGCTTCTTGACCATAAGGATGATGAAGCTCTGTTAAATGAAATTAAGGCAATTAAGAATGATAAGAAAGCTGCTCTGGCTGCATACATTAAAGAAAATGAGGGACAGGATATCAACCCTGCATCCATTTATGATATTCAGATCAAGAGATTACATGAGTATAAACGTCAGCAGATGAATGCCCTTTATATCATTCATAAATATCTGGAGATCAAGAGTGGTAAAAAGCCTTCTACACCAGTTACTTTTATCTTTGGCGCCAAGGCTGCACCTGCATATATCATTGCACAGGATATCATTCACTTGCTGCTGGTATTACAGGAAATCGTAAACAATGATCCGGATGTAAAAGATTATATGAAGGTCGTAATGGTAGAAAACTATAATGTAAGTTATGCGGAAAAACTGATCCCTGCCTGCGACATTTCCGAGCAGATATCATTAGCATCCAAAGAAGCAAGTGGTACAGGTAACATGAAGTTCATGCTCAATGGTGCTGTTACACTGGGTACAAGTGATGGCGCAAATGTAGAGATCAATGAACTTGTAGGCGATGATAATATCTATATTTTCGGTGAAAAATCTGAAGCTGTTATTGACCATTATGCAAAAGCTGATTACGTTTCAAAAGATTACTATGAAAAGAGCAGTGTAATTAAGGAAGCTGTAGATTTCATCATAAGTGAGCAGACTCTTGCAGCAGGTAACGAGGAACGTCTGACCAGACTGCATAAGGAATTGATCAACAAAGACTGGTTCATGACATTACTTGATCTGGAAGATTATATTGCAACTAAGGATCGCATGTTTGAGGATTATCTCAAGGAAGATATGTGGAAGAAGATGATGCTTGTTAATATAGCAAAAGCAGGTTTCTTCTCATCAGACAGAACTATTGCAGAATACAACAGAGATATCTGGAAACTGAAATAAGCTTTATCGGATACCTACCGCCGCAGTCTGACAGATTGCGGCGGTTTTTATGCTTTTTGTCAAGTTAAAACTTCTTGACTATGAACACTAAGTATTCTATAATACAGAAGAGTATGCGATAAGCTACAGTCAGGGGGATTGACATGATTAAAAGTATGACAGGCTTTGGCAGATGTGAAATTACAGAGGGAACACGTAAAGTTACGGTGGAAATGAAATCTGTAAATCACAGATACCTTGATGTGAACATCAAAATGCCCAAAAAGCTCAGCTTTTTCGAAAGTTCTATCCGTAATGAACTTAAGAAATATGCACAGCGTGGTAAGATTGATATGTTCATTACTTATGAGGATTATTCGGAAAATAATGTATGTATCAAATACAATAAGGAAATAGCAGCAGAATATCTGGGTTATCTGAAAGAGATGTCAGAGGAATTCGGTCTGGATAATGATATTCGTGTTTCAACTTTGTCAAGATACCCTGAGGTCTTTTCCATGGAAGAGCAGATGTCTGATGAAGATGAGATATGGAAGATTCTTGCCAGAACCATAGATGGTGCTTCAGAAGGTTTTGTAGAGAGCAGGATCAGGGAAGGGCAGAATCTTGCGGATGATCTGATCGAGAAACTTGACGGTATGCTTGAACATGTGGCATATATAGAGGAACGTTCTCCACAGATCATAGAGGAATATCGTAATAAACTTCAGGAGAGAGTGCAGGAATTGTTGGGAGATGCAACGGTAGATGAGTCACGTCTTTTAACAGAGGTCACGATCTTTGCAGATAAGGTATGTGTTGATGAAGAACTGGTTCGTCTCAGAAGCCATATAGAGACTATGAAACAGGAACTTCTGGATGGCGGAAGTATTGGACGCAAGCTTGATTTCATTGCACAGGAAATGAACCGTGAGGCGAATACGATTCTGTCCAAGACAAATGACCTGGCTATTTCAAATCGTGGAATTGATCTGAAGACGGAAATTGAAAAAGTCAGAGAACAGATTCAGAATATAGAATAGTATGATGCGGATCATCATATAAAGGCGGGAATATATTTGGATAAGCTGATTCATATTGGATTTGGCAATATTGTAAATGCGGCAAAGATCATTGCTATTGTCAGTCCGGATTCTGCACCGGTCAAGAGACTTGTACAGAAGGCAAAAGAAGATGGTACGGTAATAGATGCAACACAGGGAAGAAAGACCAAATCTGTGCTTGTTATGGAAGACAGCCGTATTGTACTGTCGGCGCTGCTTCCGGAAACGATAGCCGGCAGAGTTCAGTCGGATATCAATGACGCAGAAGAAGCATAATCTGTAAGCGTACACTGTAAGGAAACACCCACATGATTATGTGGATATCAATAGTTATTATATTATAAAGAGAAAGAGGTAGATGATATGTTACATCCATCATACACAGACTTAATGGAAATCGTAAACGGAGATGTAGAGCAGGGTGATGCTCCTGTTATCAGCAGCCGTTATTCAATTGTTATGGCAACAGCCAAGAGAGCCAGACAGATTATCGGCGGTGAAGAACCATTGGTACAGGCAAAGCAGGATAAGCCACTTTCTATTGCAATTGAGGAACTTGTTCAGGGTAAGATCAAGATCATGCCGGAAGATTAATAATGAAGATATTGTTTGTTTCACTGGGGTGTGACAAGAATCTGGTCGATACAGAAGTGATGCTTGGCATGCTTACCGGTAAAGGATATTCTATTACAGATGATGAGAATGAAGCAGATGTTGTTGTGATCAACACATGCTGCTTTATTGGCGATGCAAAAGAAGAAAGTATCAATAATATTCTGGAGATGGCAGAACTGCGAAAGAACGGTCAGATCAAAGCGCTGATCGTAACAGGCTGTCTGGCACAGCGTTATAAAGAGGAAATTCAGACAGAAATACCGGAAGTAGATGCTATTATAGGTACTACTGCAATTGATACGATAGTTGACACACTGGAGGGTGTACTGGCAGGGCAAAGCCACAACCATATTGAAGATATTAATCTGCCACCTGTCTATGATAAGAAACGTATCGTAACAACAGGTGGACACTATGCATATCTCAAGATTGCAGAGGGCTGTGATAAGCGTTGTTCTTACTGCATTATTCCCAAAGTCCGGGGAAATTACAGAAGTATTCCTATGGAAAGCCTGATCGCAGAAGCAAAGCAGCTTGTGGAATTCGGTGCCAAAGAGTTAATTCTGGTAGCACAGGAAACTACTCTGTATGGTAAAGATCTGTATGGAGAGAAGAGTCTGCCTAAGCTGCTTCATGAGTTGTGCAAGATAGATGGATTATACTGGATACGTATTTTGTATTGCTATCCGGAAGAGATTACAGATGAATTGATCGAAACGATCAGGACGGAGGAGAAAGTCTGTCATTATCTTGACATACCGATTCAGCATGCATCTGATAATATTCTTAAGAGAATGGGCAGAAGAACCAATCAGCAGGAACTGAGAGATATGATCGCCAAACTGCGTGAGAGGATTCCCGATATATGTCTCAGGACAACTCTTATTACCGGATTCCCTGGAGAAACACAGGAAGACCATGAGGAACTGATGGCTTTTGTGGATGAGATGGAGTTTGACAGACTGGGGGTATTTACATATTCTGCAGAGGAAGATACCCCGGCAGCAACGTTTGATGATCAGATCGACGAAGAACTTAAGAAAGACAGACAGGCTGAAATCATGGAATTGCAGCAGGAAATTGCTTTTGAGAAGGCTCAGGACGCTGTAGGACGTACAGTCCTTGCCATGATAGAAGGCAAACTGCCGGATGAGCATGCATATGCAGCCAGAACCTATATGGATGCACCGGGAGTTGATGGACTGGTATTTGTACAGACGAGTGCAGAACTAATGACGGGAGATTTTGTGAAAGTCAGGATAACCGGTTCTTATGAATATGATCTGATCGGAGAGATTGTTGATTGACAGAATCTATAGAGACAGCGAATGTGCGTTAATGCACAGAAATGGAGAGAGAACATGAATTTACCAAATAAATTGACGGTTTTCCGTGTGATATTGATCGTACCTTTTGTACTGCTTTTGCTGGGTGGACATTCCGAATGGGGATGGTTTCATACAATCTTTGGCGGTATTATGGCATATACAGATTATATTGCATTGGTTATATTTATCATTGCAAGCCTTACAGACATGTTAGACGGTAAGATTGCCAGAAAATACAATCTTGTAACGAATTTTGGTAAATTTATGGACCCTCTGGCAGATAAACTTCTGGTATGTTCTGCAATGATCTGTCTGATAGATATGGATCGGATTCCGGCGTGGATCGTTATCGTTATCATCAGTAGAGAGTTTATTATCAGTGGTTTCAGACTGGTGGCTTCTGATAATCATGTAGTAATAGCAGCCAGTTACTGGGGCAAATTTAAAACTACATTCCAGATGATCATGGTGTGTCTGATGATTGCCAATATAGGTGCATTGAATATACTGACGCAGGTCATAATGTGGATTGCATTGGCGTTAACTATTATTTCACTGATAGATTATATTGTAAAAAATAAAAATGTATTGTTTGATGGCAATATATAATAAATGCGAAGAGCCTGTACAGAAAAAAGCGACTGTATGGGCTCTTATTTTACCATGAACAGCGTTTTGGGCGTCAAATGTAAAAACTCGTACTTGAACAGTGCAGAGGCTTTATGATAAGGTTGACAGGTATCGTTTTACCAGAACTGGAGCGGTACATGGGACGCGTCATAAGAATTTGATAAATAAGTATTGACAAAACAGAACAGATGTTTTAATATCTATAATATAATTTGAACATCTGTTCTAATCGAAAAAGGAGACTGAATATGGAAAGAGAAGAGAAATTAAAGGCTTTGGATGCCGCATTGACACAGATAGAGAGACAGTATGGTAAAGGGGCTGTTATGAAATTAGGAGACCCATCTGCACAGATGAATGTGGAAACAATACCAACAGGATCTCTGAGCCTTGATATTGCACTCGGACTTGGTGGAATCCCTAAGGGAAGAATTATTGAAATATACGGACCTGAATCATCCGGTAAGACAACAGTTACTCTTCACATGATTGCAGAGGTTCAGAAGAGAGGCGGAATTGCAGGATTTATTGATGCAGAGCATGCATTAGATCCTGTATATGCCAAGAATATAGGTGTAGATGTTGATAATTTGTACATATCACAGCCGGATAATGGAGAACAGGCATTGGAAATTACAGAAACGATGGTTCGCTCCGGGGCAATTGATATTGTTGTAGTTGACTCTGTTGCTGCTTTGGTTCCAAAGGCTGAAATCGATGGAGACATGGGGGATTCTCATGTAGGACTTCAGGCTAGATTAATGTCTCAGGCACTTAGAAAACTCACGGCGGTTATCAGTAAGTCCAATTGTACCGTTATATTCATTAACCAGTTACGTGAAAAAGTTGGTGTTATGTTTGGTAATCCTGAAACTACAACAGGTGGACGTGCACTTAAGTTCTACTCATCAGTCAGACTGGATGTAAGAAGAATAGAGTCACTGAAGCAGAGTGGAGAAGTGACCGGTAACAGAACCAGAGTAAAAGTGGTTAAGAACAAAATAGCGCCTCCATTTAAGGAAGCAGAATTTGATATTATGTTTGGAGAAGGAATTTCACAGGAAGGCGATATCCTTGATTTGGCTGCAAATGTTAATATTGTTATAAAGAGTGGCGCATGGTATGCATATGAAGGTAATAAGATTGGCCAGGGTAGAGAGAATGCAAAACAATATTTGAAGGACAACCCTGAAATCTGCAAAGAAATTGAAAACAAGGTAAGGGAGCATTATGGATTACAGGGTGTAGAAAATACAAAAGAGGCACCCAAGAAGGAAACGAAAGCTAAGAATACAGCAGACAATACCGGTGCGGCAGAATGATAGTTACCCACATTGAAGAAATATCAAAGTCCAAGGTGAAAGTAACATTTGACCAGGATCTGATCTTGACAATTTATAAGGGTGAGCTGAAAACTTTTCATATAAAAGAGAATGAAACAATCGAACAGGAAGAGTTGGATCAATTGATTCAGGTATTGAAAAAACGTGCAAAGTTGCGCTGCATGAATCTTTTAAAGAGCAGAGACTATACAGTATATCAGTTAAAGAGTAAGTTAAGGGATAATGGTTATCCTGATAATATAGCAGACTGTGCCATAGAATATGTTGCATCGTATGGTTATGTAGATGATGCACGGTATGCACATGCTTATATAGAATCAGCGTCCAAAACGAAAAGCCACAGACAGATCGAAAATGACCTGGTGCGAAAAGGTGTGGATAAACAGATAATTTTAAGTGTTTTTGCACAGTTAATGCAGGAGCAGGATGAGGATACAGAGGAAGAGCTGATTCGTCAATATCTTGTGAAGAAACACTATGACAGGTCATCAGCGTCTTATGAAGAACGTAGGAAAATGATTGCATTTCTCTATAGAAAAGGCTTTTTGTTGGATAAAATATACAAAATTGTTGGTGAAAACGAATGATTCTTTTGGAAAATTGTTAACGGATTTGAGACATTTTTACCATAATACTTGACATAACAGTTTATAAAGGTTAAAATTGTTATGTTGTAATATCAGCATCTAATTCTTGCGTATTGTGCGCATTTGAATAATATGCGGTCGGGATGTTAAGCACATTCCGCTTGAGATTGTACAATGAAAATTTAATAAGGAGGTGCTCCTGTACATGCTATACGTAATAGAAGCTATCGTTATGATTGTAGTATGTGCGCTGATTGGTTTTGTTGCTTTTTCCAATTATAAGAAGAACATAGAGACTACGATTGGAAATGCAGAAGATAAGGCCAGAGAGATTATTGATGATGCACTTAAAACTGCTGAAACAAAGAAGCGTGAAGGACTACTTGAGGTAAAGGAAGAGTCAATCAGAGCTAAGAATGAACTCGATAAAGAAATTCGCGAACGCAGAGCGGAAGTTCAACGTTTTGAACGCAGAGTTCAGCAGAAAGAAGAAAGCATTGATAAGAAGGCCGATTCTATCGAAAAGAAAGAAGCAAGCCTAAACGCACGGGAAGAAGAGCTTGCAAAACAGAAAGAAACTGTAGCAAAGTTAAACGAAGAGCGAGTACAGGAACTGGAACGAATTTCCGGATTAACCTCTGAACAGGCAAAGGAACATTTGCTTAAAATTGTTGAAGACGAAGTAAAACATGAAACTGCAGTAATGATCAAGGAAATGGAAAGCAGAGCAAAAGAAGAAGCTGATAAGAAGGCAAAGGAGTATGTCGTAACGGCAATTCAGAAATGCGCTGCTGATCATGTGTCTGAAACGACTATCTCAGTCGTACAGCTTCCGAATGACGAAATGAAAGGTAGAATTATTGGTAGAGAGGGTAGAAACATCAGAACTCTCGAAACATTGACTGGTGTAGAATTGATTATTGATGATACACCGGAAGCAGTTATTTTATCTGGTTTTGATCCTATTCGAAGAGAAGTTGCAAGAATTGCACTTGAGAAGCTGATTGTAGATGGGCGTATTCATCCGGCCAGAATCGAAGAGATGGTAGAGAAGGCACAGAAAGAAGTCGAAGTCATGATTAAAGAGGAAGGTGAAGCCGCTACACTTGAAGTAGGTGTGCATGGTATTCATCCAGAACTCGTAAAACTGCTTGGTAAGATGAAATTCAGAACCAGCTATGGACAGAATGCGTTGAAGCATTCTATCGAAGTAGCCCAGTTGACAGGTCTGTTGGCTGCTGAATTGGGTCTTGATGTCAGAATGGCAAAGAGAGCCGGCTTATTGCATGATATTGGTAAAGCAGTTGATCATGAAATGGAAGGTTCCCATATTCAGTTGGGTGCAGAACTTTGTAGAAAGTACAAAGAGTCTCCAATTGTAATTAATGCTGTAGAATCTCATCATGGTGATGTAGAGCCACAGTCACTGATTGCCTGTTTGGTACAGGCTGCAGATACGATTTCCGCAGCTAGACCAGGTGCAAGACGTGAAACTCTGGAAACATATACAACCAGATTAAAGCAGTTAGAAGATATAACAAACAATTTTAAGGGTGTAGAGAAATCTTTTGCTATTCAGGCAGGCAGAGAAGTTCGTGTTATGGTAGTTCCTGAACAAGTTAGTGATGCAGATATGGTATTGATGGCTCGAGATATTGCTAAACAGATTGAAGCTGAGTTGGAATATCCGGGACAGATAAAAGTCAATGTCATCAGAGAATCGCGTGCTGTAGAGTATGCGAAATAAATCCGTTAACTGAACGTAGACCGCTAAGAATCTTATCGATTCTTAGCGGTTTTTTGCAATTAAAAATACATGGAAAGGCTGGTTGTTAATATGGAAGGTGAAATTAGACGATTAAAAAGAGAACTGCAATGTGAAGGAGCGATTACAAAATACTATAAAGATACGGTCCTTCTTCCCAATGGAAATACAGCAGTATGGGATTTTGTAGGACATAATGGTGCTGCAGCAGTAGTACCGGTATTGAAAGATGGGAGAATATTGATGGTGACACAGTATCGTAATGCGCTTGACCGCTTTACGTTGGAGATTCCGGCTGGAGGTTTGAATCCCGGTGAACCTACGATAGTTGCTGCTGCAAGAGAACTGGGGGAAGAGACAGGGTACACTTGTGAGAAAATAGAACCATTGATTACGATTCGAACTACGGTAGCTTTTTGTAATGAGAAGATAGATATATATCTTGCCAGAAATCTGACTAAAGGGGAACAACATTTGGACGAAGATGAGTTCGTGAATGTGGAAGCGTATGAACTGAAAGAACTTGAACGCATGATATACGATGGCACGATTCAGGATTCCAAGACGATTGCAGCAATTTTAGCATATAAGAATAAATATGTGTCAGGAGAATGAAATTACAAAAAGAGTAACTATCCAGAACCAAAAGGGATAATTTATGGGAATAGAGCATATCATGTACAAATATAGAGCGTAAGAGATGTTTTATGAACCATAATTTTAGTACCGTACCAACTGCATCATATTGCCAGTTAAAAGAGGAACATACCATACCAAACAGTGCAGTCTGTGTTTTTATGACAGGCTTTTGTCTTGGTATGGTATTTTTTTATTTATCAGATAAGAATTTTGCCAGGGAATCAGGATTAATGGATCCTGTGTATATAGACCAACTTCAGGAATTTAGTGCATATCAGGAAGGTTTATTGCAATATGTAGCGTTACAAAGAATGAAGCAGTTTTTTACAGTAATGATATGTGCCTTGTGTAGATTTCGGTTAGTACTTATGCAGGGAATATTGGGAATATGCGGTTTTGAACTTGGTATTTTATTATTTACAGCGGTTTATAGATATGGGGCATCAGGGTTGTTGTTCAGTTTTTTGCTTTTTATTCCGCATGGAATTTTATATTTGCTTATTATCTTAAGAATTATGTATATCATAAAAGAAAGTGACACAAAATATTTCCATAAGAACAGTCAAATAAAGTTATGGGGTAACATAGTACTGTTGATTGGTTTATTTATGCTTGGAATATTATGTGAAACATATATCAATCCACATTTAATGCAGGGAGCTGTCCGTATACTGTTCAGATGACAAATTATGGAACCTAGATATAGATGCTGATTAAAGTTGAGCGACTATATGTAGAATAAACAGAAAAATAAATAAAAAGTTATAAAATATCTGAAAAAGTGTTTGATTTTATGTAAAATCACATATATAATAGAAATAGGCATAAGGGGTAAATTAAATACTTTTTGAGGAGGGTTTTCAGATTTTATGGAAAGAGAAATTGATAATTTTATTTCTTATTTACATAATATAAAGAAAACTTCAAATAATACTGAATTATCATACAAGAGAGATTTAGGCAAGGTTCGCCAGTATTTAGAAGAAAATGGAATAACAGAGGTAGATGAGATTACCGAAGAAGTATTAAATTCCTATATTATGTATTTAGAGCAAAACCATTTTGCCGCCGCAACTGTTTCAAGAAATGTTGCATCCATTAAGGCATTCTTCCATTATCTGTGCAAGGAAGGAATTGTGGAGAAAGATGTTTCAGAAGGTTTGAAGGCGCCCAAAATCGAGAAAAAAATGCCTGCAATTATGACACCAGAGGAAGTAGTGTGGCTGTTGGAACAGCCAAAGGGGGATACCCCAAAAGAAATTCGCGATAAAGCTATGTTAGAGCTTTTATATGCGACTGGAATTCGCGTGACGGAACTGATTACCCTAAAGGTTTCCGATGTTAACATGCAGATGGGATATATTATCTGCAGAGATGGCAGTAGAGAGAGAGTAATTCCATTCGGTGCTGCTGCCAAGAAGGCAATGACTAATTACTTGGAAAAGGCAAGAGATGTCATGCTATTTGATCTTCATTCTGATATCCTGTTCGTAAATTGCTCAGGACAACCTATGAGCAGACAGGGATTTTGGAAACTGATTAAATATTATGCAAAGAAAGCGGGTATTACAGCTGATATTACACCCCATACCCTTCGTCATTCTTTTGCCGCACATCTTGTAGAAAATGGTGCGGACTTACGCAGTGTTCAGGAAATGCTTGGACACTCAGATATTTCAACAACTCAGGTATATGCAACATTAACTCACAATAGAATTCGTGAAGTGTATTCCAAAGCACATCCAAGAGGATAGGAATTGAAAAACAGCAAGATTCTCTGAAAATGAGAACTTGCTGTTTTTATTTTACTGGTAATCTGCAATTCTATAAATTAATTCTTCAGAATCTTCCCAACCAAGACATGCATCAGTAATGGATTTTCCATAAATGTGTTCACTGATTTTCTGGTTGCCTTCTACCAGATAACTTTCGACCATAACACCTTTGACCATTTTGTGAATATCTGCATTATGCTTTCTTGACATCATGACTTCTTCTACAATACGTATCTGCTCTTTGAACTTCTTGTTAGAGTTATTATGGTTTGCATCAACAACGCATGCAGGATTAAGGAGATCACGTTCGTTATATTTTTCAAGCAGAAGCTGGAGATCCTCATAATGGTAATTAGGAATACTGTTGCCGTGCTTATTGACTGCACCACGCAAAATTGTGTGTGCCAGAGGATTTCCGTTTGTGTCAACTTCCCAACCACGATAAATAAAGGAATGTGGATGCTGGGCTGCATAAACGGAATTGAGCATAACATTCAAGTCCCCACTGGTAGGATTTTTCATTCCGGCAGGAACATCAAAACCGCTGACGGTCAATCTATGCTGCTGGTCTTCTACAGAACGTGCTCCAATTGCAACATAGGAGAGGATGTCAGATACATATCCCCAGTTATCAGGGTAGAGCATTTCATCAGCAGCAGTCAGACCGGATTCTCGAATAGCGCGAAGCTGCATTTTACGCATTGCAATCAGACCATGCAGAAAGTCTGTACCTTTTTCGGGATCGGGCTGATGAACGATTCCCTTATATCCTTCACCAGTGGTGCGAGGCTTATTGGTATAGATTCGTGGAATCAGGATCAGCTTATCCTTGACTTTATCATTTACTTTGGCAAGACGTGTTACATATTCGCACACGGCATCTTCGTTATCTGCAGAACAGGGACCGATCACTACCAGAAATTTATTGGATTTTCCGGTGAAAACATCAGCAATTTCAGCGTCGCGTTGTTTTTTAAGAGCCTGAAGTTCAGCTGACATAGGATATTGTTCGCGGATTTCGTCAGGCGTTGGTAATTTACGTATAAATTCAAAACTCATAATTTCCCTCCGAATTTGTATATATATGAATATTTTTATCTTCACAAACAGACTAATTATATATGATATTATGGCGCAAAGCAACAATTAATAGAAAATCAAGGCATATTTGACTGCACAGGATGCCGTAAAAATAGCCATTCATCCCGAGAAGCGGTACGATGTACATTACAAAGAATAATCGAATGACGATGGATATGAGACTGAATAAAAATGTAATTCCTGTTTTGCCAAGACCGTGTAGGATACTGCTTAACATTCCGGACAGATACAGAAAGGGGCAGGCAAAGGAAAGGGCTCGAATTTGAGCTGAAGCTTCTTGGCTTTGAAACAGCAGGGAACCAATTACATTCGCAAAAGTCAAAAGGAAGAACATGCATCCAAAACCTAATAAAAAACATAGTATAATTGTCATAAAGGCAGCTTTTTTAATCTGGTTTGTGTTGCCTTTTGCCTGAGCCTGAGAGATAGAAGGGAGTAATAAAGTTGCAGCGGAACCTGTCAGAGCACAGGGAAACATGATGAGTGGGAATGCCATTCCTGAAAAGACACCATAGATAGAAAGAGCCTGGGCGGAATTTAATCCACTTGCCATTAATTGTTTGGGAAGCTGAAAAGTTTCTACTGTGGCGAACAGACTTAAGCAGATACGGTTAAGGCTAAGCGGAAATGCCAGTTTCGTCAGTTCAAGGCATTTGGAAAAAGAGAAAAGTGCACTGTCTGTAGAAAATTTTTTATTTAAAGTTTGGATCCACAGCATAAAACTGGAAAATACAGCAGATGCACATTCACCGGCAAACAGACCAATGGCTGCACCGGAGAGAGGCATGGTTATGCCTCGCAGTAAATAAATTCTGAAGAGTAGATAAACACTTAAAACACGAAAACACTGCTCAATAATAATTGACCAGGAGGGAATACCGGCTTTTTGCCAACCATAAAAGTATCCATTCAGGCATGTATGAACTGATGCCATGGGAAAAGAAAGCGCAAGGATACGTAACAGAGGAGCTGTTCTGGATTCATGGATCAGAACGGCAGCTATAGTGTCTGCGTTTGTAAAAATACAGACAGATAGTATTACAGTTAAACTTAAAGATATGGCGATACCACTGAAAAGATAACTGCATGATTCGGATTCATGTTCCTTGGAGGCAGCAACATATTTGGTAATGGCATTTTGCAGTCCGGCGGAGCAGATGGAATGTACTAACATGGATACGGGTGCGATCAGACCGATGATACCCAGTCCTTCATCCTGAAAAACCCGGGAAAGAAAGATACGATAGAAAAATCCGATGATCTTGGTCAGAAATCCTGCAACTGTGAGTAACAGAGTCCCTGATATAAGAGGATTGTGCAGATATTTTGAAGAGCGCATAGGAAATACCTTGGTGAATCTTTTCTATCATTGTATGGTGGATCATTGTATTTATGCTATGAATGGAGGAAAACACTGACCGGGAGTTGACAAAGGGTAAACGCAAATGATATGATAAGAATCGAACATTTGAACGTATTTTGAGAGCGCATGTTCATGGTTATGTATGCCATGGACGGCAGTTTTGATAGAAAGGCATGGTATTTATATGGCTAAGAAAGTAATTGTTGGAATGTCTGGGGGAGTGGACTCCTCAGTAGCAGCATACTTATTAAAAAAGCAGGGATATGATGTGACCGGAGTTACAATGCAGATATGGCAGGATGAATCGCAGCAGGATATGGAAGAACATGGTGGATGTTGTGGCCTGAGTGCAGTTGATGATGCGAGAAGGGTGGCACAGAGGCTGGATATTCCCTATTATGTTATGAATTTCAAACAGGAGTTCAAAAAATATGTTATGGACCCATTTGTGGAGGATTACCTTCATGGTAGAACGCCTAATCCATGTATTCTGTGTAATCGATATGTAAAATGGGAAGCACTTCTGCAAAGAAGTCTGTCATTGGGAGCAGATTATATTGCAACCGGACATTATGCGCGTATTGAACAGCTTGAAAATGGGAGATATGTGATACGAAATTCCGTTACGGCAAAGAAGGACCAGACATATGCGCTTTATAATCTGACACAGAATCAGCTTTCACATACATTAATGCCGGTTGGAGATTATGAGAAGACTGAAATCAGACAGATCGCAGAAGAGATAGGGCTTGCAGTGGCTTCCAAGCCGGATAGCCAGGATATCTGTTTCGTACCGGATAATGATTATGCGGCAGTCATTGAGCAGGAAGCACCGGGCAGGATTCCGGCGGAAGGTAATTTTGTAACAGAAGATGGAAGAATACTGGGGCGTCATAAGGGAATCATTCATTATACCGTGGGACAGCGTAAAGGATTAAATCTTGCAATGGGACATCCTGTATTTGTTACCGAAATCAGACCGGAAACAAACGAAGTTGTGATTGGAGAGGCAGGAGATGTCTTTTCGGATACTTTATGGTGTAATGACCTGAATTTTATGGCAGCGGGGGATATAAACGAGCCAGTGGAAGTCATGGCAAAGATCAGGTATTCACATAGTGGAGCACCCTGCATAATAGAAAAGGTAGATACGGATAAGATCAAATGTACATTTAAAGAGCCTGTCCGGGCTATTACACCGGGACAGGCTGTAGTGTTTTATCAGAATGATTATGTATTCGGAGGAGGAACAATCCTCTAAAGATCAGAGTTTAATAAAATGCGGAGCTCTTTTTTCAAAAACAGAATAATATTTGAAACCGCAGTCTTTTAAGATGTTGGAGGCTTTGTCAAAGTCTGCGCCTACATGAGCAACTTCATGGGCATCGGAACCTATAGTGATGATCTCACCACCTAATTCCCTGTAGCGTCTGATAATATCAATGCAGGGATTGGGCTGGTTGAGTCCGGAACGGAAACCTGAAGTGTTCAATTCGATACCCTTGCCTTCATCCAGAATAGCCTGCAGAATTTTGTCGATGATATCTGCATGTTTCTGATAGGTGTAATTGGCATTCCTGGTTGGACCATAGCGTACCACATAATCGAGATGCCCATATATATCGAAATATGGAGTAGTTTTAACACATTCGAGGATAGATTCAAAGTATTCCTGATGTGCCTCATCTTCTGATCTTCCTTCAAAGAAAGAAGGGTAGTAGGGATCTTTACGGTTACAGATGTGAGAAGAACCGATAACAAAGTCAAAGTCATGAGTGTTTGTGTAGAATTCCAACTCATCTTTTAAATGTGGCTGCAGTCCCAGCTCAACACCGAACATGATCTGAATCTGTCCATAGTACTTTTCTCTGAATCTTAATATATCATACAGATAGGAATCTGTATTCAGCTCGAAGGTACCGGATTCCCCTTCGGGGTATACGAAGTCCGGGTCATAATGCTCTGTGAAGCACATATGTGTCAGTCCCAGACTGATTGCTTTTTGTATCATTTCATCTATAGAAGCATCACTGTCTCCAGAGAAACTGGAATGAAGGTGAAAATCAGCGGTTAATGCCATAATGACAGACCTCCCTTTTTAAAATTTTGTCATATGATTTATCGTATCATAAATAACGGAGATTGAACAGAGTATAATGTACTCTCGGAATCTTCTTCAAACGAAGCATTCTGGCTACATTTCCGATATACTGCTTCCATTTTCTCGTCGTACATACCATGTACGCACTGCGAAAATGTCATTGTATATCGAAAATCTATCTCAGAATGCTTCATTTAGAAGACTCCGAGAGTACATTATATGAAAAAAGAGGAAAACATATTACGAAATATTTTTGAATATTTTATATAATTACTGATAAAATGTGCTAAATATGCGATAAACATAGTAATTACATAAGAAGTATTGAAAAAAATAGAACAAAATGCTAGAATGTGTAAAATGACTTGCAAATTATCGGCGGGATAGGACTAAAAATTCAAATGTAAAGGAGAATGATTGCTTATGAAAAAAAGAAATCTTGTAGCAATGGCAGGGATGCTGGTTATGCTGGGAAGTGTGCTTCCGGTAAGTGCTGCAGAAAGTCTGGAAACCTTCGATTATGAGGCTTATGCGGATACTTATCCTGATCTGAAAGCTGCATTTGGATACGATGCAGAAGCACTTTACAACCATTATATGCACTGTGGAAAGGCTGAGGGCAGAGTTGCTGTTTTTACAGAAGAGACGCAGATGGCACAGCCGGCACAGGCAGTTGCAACAACGACCACAACCACAGAGACACTTGACCCGCTTCCGCCACTTGACCCGGCTAAAATGCCGGACTGGTTTGACGCACGTACACCTGTGGAGAGCATGACCAATGCACGTCTTGTAGCAGAATACAATGCACTGGTTCCTTATATGGAAGCATATGATCTGTCTTTTGAAGGTCCTCTGAGCCGTAAGGAAGAACTGCTCAGTGAAATGAACATACGCCTGACCAGATATGATTATTATGAAGATTATAAGGATGCTTTTGGTGAAGCGGCAGCTGCAGGTATCAAGAAAGATGCGGCATATCAGAGGGCAGCAGCATCTGATATTACACCTTTAAGGGAATTCATGGGCTAAGTACTCGTAATTATAAAAGGAAAAATTTATAGTATTTTTTTAAAATATGACTTGAATTTTGAAACATAATTATGTAGAATAAACTTGCTGATAAAATTTTGTCAATCATTCATGTGTAAACGTGAATATATTGGACAAGATAAAAATGATAAAAATTAATTTATCTATTTTAGGAGGAAATTAACATGGCAGTAAGAGTAGCAATCAATGGTTTTGGTCGTATTGGTCGTCTTGCATTCAGACAGATGTTCGATGCAGAAGGATATGAAGTAGTAGCAATCAATGACTTAACAAGTCCTGAAATGCTTGCTCACTTATTAAAGTATGATACAGCACAGGGAACATACAAGTATGCAAAGACAGTTGAAGCTGGTGAGGATTCCATCACAGTTAACGGTAAGAAGATCACAATCTACAAAGAAGCAGACGCTTCCAAGCTTCCTTGGGGAGAATTAAAGGTAGATGTTGTTCTTGAGTGTACAGGTTTCTATACATCCAAGGAAAAGGCTTCTGCTCATATCAAGGCAGGCGCTCGTAAGGTTGTTATTTCTGCACCTGCAGGAAATGATCTTCCTACAATCGTTTACAATGTAAACCATACAACATTAACAAAGGATGATACAGTTATTTCTGCAGCTTCCTGTACAACAAACTGCTTAGCACCTATGGCTAAGGCTCTTAACGATTTAGCACCTATCCAGTCTGGTATCATGACAACAGTTCATGCTTACACAGGTGATCAGATGATCCTTGACGGACCTCAGAGAAAGGGTGACAAGAGAAGAAGCCGTGCAGGCGCTTGCAACATCGTTCCTAACTCAACAGGTGCAGCTAAGGCTATCGGCTTAGTTATCCCTGAATTAAACGGCAAGTTAATCGGTTCTGCTCAGCGTGTACCGACCCCTACAGGATCTACAACAATCTTAGTTGCAGTTGTTAAGGGTAACGTAACAAAGGATCAGATCAACGAGGCTATGAAGGCAGCTCAGACAGAGTCTTTCGGTTACAACACAGATGAAATCGTATCTTCTGACGTTATCGGTATGACATATGGTTCCTTATTTGATGCTACACAGACAATGGTAGCTCCTATGGAAGATGGCAATACACAGGTACAGGTTGTATCCTGGTATGATAACGAGAACAGCTACACAAGCCAGATGGTTAGAACAATTAAGTACTTCTCTGAATTAGCTTAATTAGTTGTTAATACAAGACCTATTAAGGGTCCGGTCTTATGGACCGGGCCCTTTTTATAATTTTTATGTCATTTTGACTTGAATCTGTGTATAAGTGCACATGGCACAGACTCAATATATAATAATATGTGCGCGGAAAGAGGATTAAAATGGGATTAAATAAAAAATCAATTGATGACATTAATGTAAAAGGAAAAAGAGTCCTTGTAAGATGTGATTTCAATGTGCCTCTTAAAAACGGTGAAATTACAGATGAAACTCGTATCGTTGCAGCTCTTCCTACAATTCAGAAGCTGATCAATGATGGCGGTAAAGTTATCCTTTGCTCTCACTTAGGCAAGGTTAAGAATGGTCCTAATGAAGGTGAATCTCTGGCACCTGTTGCTAAGAGACTTGCAGAGAAACTTGGCAAGCCTGTAAATTTTGTAGCAGATTACAACGTAACAGGTGAGGCAGCTACAGCAGCAGTTAATGCCATGAAAGAAGGAGATGTTGTATTATTACAGAATACTCGTTTCCGTGGCGCAGAAGAGACTAAGAATGGTGAAGAATTCAGCAAAGAATTAGCTGATCTTGCAGATGTATATGTATGTGATGCCTTTGGTTCTTCCCATAGAGCACATGCTTCTGTTGCAGGTGTAACCAAGTTCATCACTGCAAAGGGTGGACAGAACGTAGTTGGTTACTTAATGCAGAAAGAAATCAACTTCCTTGGTAATGCAGTAGAAGATCCTGTAAGACCTTTCGTTGCAATCCTTGGTGGAGCTAAAGTTGCAGACAAGTTAAATGTTATCTCCAACTTACTTGAGAAGTGCGATACACTGATCATTGGTGGTGGTATGGCTTATACTTTCTTAAAGGCTAAGGGATATGAAATTGGTAAGTCTCTTGTAGATGATACTAAGATTGATTACTGTAAAGAAATGATGGCTAAGGCTGAGAAGCTTGGCAAGAAGTTACTTCTTCCTGTAGATTCTGTAACAATCGCTGATTTCCCTAATCCTATCGATGCTCCTGTAGAAGTAGAAGTATATGATGTTACTAATATGCCTGCAGACAGAGAAGGATGCGATATCGGACCTAAGACAGCAGAATTATATGCAGAAGCAGTTAAGACAGCTAAGACAGTTGTATGGAACGGACCTATGGGTGTATTTGAGAACCCTACTCTTGCAAAGGGTACAATTGCTGTAGCTAAGGCTTTGGCAGAGACAGATGCAACTACAATCATCGGTGGTGGTGATAGTGCAGCAGCAGTTAACCAGTTAGGTTTTGCAGATAAGATGTCTCATATTTCAACAGGTGGCGGTGCTTCCTTAGAGTTCCTTGAAGGCAAAGAGCTTCCTGGCGTAGTAGCAGCAGACGATAAATAGTCGCGAATAGCAGACTGAGAAAAGTAAATTACAGACTGTGACCATGCTTGCATGGGGAACAGACTGTGATTTACTTTGTGAAGCGCAACGCGCACGAGGAAATGCGAAGCATTTTCGAGTCAGTCAGCGTAGAATTCATAAAAGTAGGAGAATATAACAATGGCAAGAAAGAAAATTGTAGCCGGCAACTGGAAAATGAACATGACTCCAAGTGAAGCTGTTAAATTAGTTGCTGAGTTAAAAGATTTAGTAAAGAATGATGAAGTTGATGTAGTATATTGTGTACCGGCAATTGATATTGTACCTGTAGTAGAAGCAGTTAAAGGTACAAACGTTAAAGTTGGTGCAGAAAATATGTATGTGGAGGAAAAGGGCGCTTATACCGGCGAAATTGCTCCCGCTATGTTAGTAGATGCAGGCGTATCCTATGTTATTATCGGACATTCAGAGCGTCGTGACTACTTTAAGGAAGATGATGCTTTCCTGAACAAGAAGGTATTAAAGGCATTTGAACATGGTTTAACACCTATTCTTTGCTGCGGTGAGTCCTTAGAGCAGAGAGAAACAGGCGTAACTATGGATTGGATCCGTTTACAGATCAAGTCTGATCTTGTTGGTGTAACTGCAGATCAGGTTAAGTCTATGGTAATCGCATATGAACCTATCTGGGCTATCGGTACAGGTAAGACTGCTACAACAGAGCAGGCTCAGGAAGTATGTAAGGGTATCCGTGATTGCATTGCCCAGATGTATGATACAGATACAGCAGCAGCAGTACGTATCCAGTATGGCGGCTCTGTAAATGCAGGCAATGCAGCAGAATTGTTTGCTCAGCCTGATATTGACGGTGGACTTGTTGGTGGTGCATCTCTGAAAGCTGATTTCGGAAAGATCGTAAACTACAAATAAGTAGCAGTAGATTAATAGAATAATGTTAGCGCGGTAAAGTAGAAGAGGGTCTGATTTTATTCAGCCCTCTTTTATCATGTGATAATTATGGTGTTAGAATTATTGCTATAATTTGAATATCATATCATGATTGATCTGCTTGGCATTTTGTATAATGTCCTTTTCCTGACTTTTTAAATAAAGTTGTAATTGTACCAGTTCGCCATCGTCAAAGCCTTTGGAACTTAACACATTTCGACTGGGTAATACCAGCTCAGCGTAGTCTCTTCCACGTTCAGTTTTTCTCTCAAAGGATACATGTATTAATTTTCCTTTTTTGCCGGGGAGCAATCCTGTGTGAGTCATAGTTATTTTATCCGGATCTCGCAAAGTATTATTCATAGTGAGTACCTCCTGTTATCAGGTAATTAGTTATAATCATATTTTACAACAAAAGCACTTTCTAAAAAAGTAGTAATATGCTACTATTTATATGTTCATACCATATTATGTCAAGCAGACAGGGTAAAGGATATACTATAATGCATAAATTGAGGTAAATATGAAAAAAATAGATTTTACTAAGTTGTTTCATTTGAAAAAACGTACCATAACAATTTTGATATTTTCAGTTGTAATTATTGCAGTATTGTTTTTTAACTGGCGTTATTTTGAAGAAATGATAGCAGAAAATGAAACTGCGAATAACAAACAGACGCAAGTGGTGGAAATTACTACACAGATGCAGGATACATCAGATAATCTGGCATATCTGGTACAAAATTATATTTTAACGGGAGATATGCAGTATTTTAAGGAATACTGGAATACAGAGCTTCACGGAGAAGGCAGAATCTCCATGGTTAGAAAGTTACAGAACTTTCGTTTAGAAGAATGCGAGATGAAAAGTCTGGATATCATCAGACAGCGCTGTGATGAACTGGAAAAGCAGGAAGTATATGCAATGCGTCTGGCTTTTTCTGAATATAATGTACATTCACAGGATTATGAAGATGATATCGAATTGCAGGGATATATTCGATATGTGGAAAATTATGACAGAGTACCAGTTCCTGGAAAGGAACCGGATAGACCGTATAAGACCGAAACAGAACCTGATGCAATACAATACCTGTCTGGTGATGAGTACAGTTATTGCACAGAACAGTTGAAGAATGCAATAGCAGAATTTATCAGTCAGGAACAGAACAAACTGGATGGGATAGAACAACAGATACATGCTATTTCTAATCGGGCAATTCTTTTTCAAAGTATATGTATTCTGCTGGTGGTTATCTGTGTTGCTTTGCTTTTTCTGCAGAATCATAAAGTATATTCTCTTCGCAATCTGAATGAAAGTATCGTATCGGCAATGAGCGAAGAATATCGTCTGATTGCGCTTGTAAACCTTAAGAACCATCAGGTAACATGTCTTAAGGACAGCACAGAAGATTGGGAAGGTGGATCTTCCATGACAGCAGAATTAGGTGAGGTATCGGAAAATTATGTGAATAATCAGGTTGCTGTTGCCTATCAGGAATTATTTCTCAGGACTGTTCAACCACTGAATATCGTACATAAATTTGAAGAGGGACAGGCTATTGTATCCTGCCTGTACAAAAATAATGCAGAAGAATGGATTATGCTGGATATAACAAAATCACAGGGATATTCCAGGCAGAATCCCATTACGGTGTTTACTTTAAAAAATGCAGGAGAAATTATTCAACAGCAAAAGGAGCAAAGACAGAGAGATGAAATGCTGATGTATTTCAGCCGTGATTTCTTTGAAGTATATGTTGTTGATCTGAATGAGGGATCATATGAGATCATACGTTCCGCAGAACGATATGGTAACTATATTAAGAATTTGACTGGAGATTTTGTGCAATTGATGGAACTTGCGATTGTTTCGTGGACGAAGCCGCCATATCGTGATATGTTCCGTCAGTTGATCGATATGCAGGAAGTAAAGAACAGATTTGCATCCGGGGCAAAGAAAATAGAATTTATATATGAGTCGTATGATGAAAAATGGAAGAGCCTGCAATGTTTTCCTGTACCGGAATACGGATCGGGTAACGAGAAAATGATATTTGCCCTGAGAGACTATAATGAGGAAATGCAGATCAGAACCAATGAAGTATTAGCATCGGAGGCAATGAATAGTATTTATACATTGGTCGCATTTCGTGATTATGAGGCAAACCGTTATGAGTGCATTCATAGTTCAGAGGAATTATTGAGTGATATACCGGATAAGGGCAATTATGATGATCTGAAACAGTATATTATAAATATTATGCATGAAGAGGATAAAGATAAATTCCTGCATGATCTTTCTGATAGAAGATTTGACAGAGATGGAAGGGCAGAATGTGAATTCCGTCTTAAGGATAAGGAGGGAAGATATCATTATTACCATGAATATGTTACGAAGGTAGATGTACCTTCTGGATCAAGAATGGTTATTCTGATGAAGAATATTGATGAGTCCAAGATGCATGAAATCTGGAAAGCTGAACAGTTGCAAAAGGAAATACGTGCCAAGGAAAAGGAACTGGAAATGACCAAGTTACTGGCAAAGAAGAGCAAAGATCTGGAGAAAGCGTTAAAACAGGCTGAAAGTGCAAATGATGCTAAGAGCCGTTTTATGTCTAATATGTCTCATGATCTGAGAACACCTATGAATGCGATCCTTGGAATGACATACCTTGCAAAGAAACATATCAATGATACAGAAAAGGTGAACAAGTGTCTGGATACAATACTTGCATCTTCGGACAACATGCTGGCACTGATCAATGATGTGCTGGACATGAATAAGATTGAAAGCGGTGTGATTGAGTTACATGAGAAGCCGGCTTCCTTACAAAAACTTATAGAAGATGTAGAAGTTATTTTCCGCAATAAATGTGAGGCGAATCAACAGGAACTGCTTATCCAGTCCGGGCAGATGATTTATCCAAATGTAAAAATGGATGAACTTCGTATGAAACAGATTCTTATGAATTTATTGTCTAATGCTGTGAAATACACGCAATCATTTGGAAAAGTTTCGATGGAAGTGATACAGGAAAAAACAGATGAAAATAAATGCTGTACCAGGTTTATTATTGCTGATGATGGAATTGGCATGAGCGAGAAGTTCATAAAACGTGTATTTGAACCATTTGAACGTGAGGAAACCGTATTGTCTGATAAAGTAGAAGGAACAGGACTTGGAATGGCAATCGTAAAAAATCTGGTAGATATTATGAAAGGAACCATTGAAATAGAGAGTCGTGTTAATGTCGGTACGCAAGTGATTGTAACGATTCCTCTTGAAATTGCTTCGCAGGTAAAGAGAGAACCGGAGAAGAAGCTTAATGCAGAGCAGCATAAATATCCTGGAAAGCATATTCTTGTGGTGGAAGATAAGAGAATCAATATGGAGATCGTCAAAGGTTTCCTTGAGGACACAGAACTGATCATTGACGAGGCACGTAATGGAAAAGAAGCATTTGAAAAGGTTATGGCATCTCCAGAGGGAAGTATTGACCTGATCTTTATGGATATCCGTATGCCTGTTATGAAGGGGGATGAAGCCACAATGAAAATCAGACAACTGGACAGAGCGGATTGCAAGAAAATCCCTATTATTGCAATGACAGCAAATGCGTTGGAAAGTGATGTGGAAAATTCTTATAATTGTGGGATGAATGGACATATTTCCAAACCTATTGAACCTGAGGAAGTATATCGTTGTCTGAATAAATGGCTGATAGGAGCGTAATGAAGTGAACATGGATATAAAAGAATGTACACTTTGCCCACGAAATTGCGGCGTAGACCGATCGCAGGGGCAAAGAGGCTATTGCGGAATGACACAGGAAATACGCCTTGCCAGAGCGGCTCTTCATATGTGGGAGGAACCCTGCATCAGTGGCAAAAACGGCTCCGGAACGGTATTTTTTACCGGGTGTCCTCTACGTTGTATATTTTGTCAGAATCGGGAAATTGCACTGGGAGATGTAGGAAAAGCAGTTTCAATAGAACGTCTGGTGGAAATATTTTTTGAACTGAAAGCCAAGGGAGCACATAATATCAATCTTGTGACTCCAACACATTATGTGCCACAGATAGCGCAGGCTCTGGAGAAGGCAAAAGATGCAGGGATGAAACTCCCTGTTGTGTATAATACAGGAAGCTATGAAAATGTAGAAACATTGAAGATGCTGGATGGACTGATTGATATTTATCTGCCTGATTTTAAATATGACAGCAGCGAACTGGCAATGAAGTATTCCCATGCACCGGACTATCGTGAAGTGGCAGATGCGGCAATCCATGAAATGTTAAGGCAGGTTGGAAAACCTGTTTTTGATGGTGATATGCTTCAACGCGGTGTGATTGTGCGCCATCTTGTACTTCCTGGGCATACAAAGGATTCTAAGGCGATAATCAGACATTTAATAGAAGAATATCATAATGATATCTATATCAGTATTCTGAATCAATATACGCCCTTAGAAGGGCTTACAGAGTATCCTGAACTACAGCGAAAAGTTACAGCACGTGAATATGAGAGAGTAATTGATTATGCAATAAATATCGGGATAGAAAATGGTTTTATACAGGAGGGGGATACAGCACGCGAAAGCTTTATCCCTGATTTTTCCTGTGAAGGTGTATAAAAGGAGGCTTATAAGAAATGTATCAAAACTATATATTTGATCTATATGGAACATTATTGGATATTCATACAGATGAATACAGCAAAAATTTTTACAAAAAATATGTAAAATGGTTGCGTAAGCAAGGTTTTTATTTTGATTGGAAACGTTTTCAGAAAACATTTCAGAAAGTTGAAAGAAAACATAGAGAAAGAACAAGTCCTCATCACAATCCGGAGATTCAGATTGAAGACGTTTTCTATGAGGTTTTTCTATCAAAAGGATATGAGTTGGCTGAAGAGGAAATTGTCTGGTTATGCGAAAGTTTCCGAAGAATTTCTCTGATTTACCTCAGACTGTTTCCGGATACATTGTCATGTCTGGAACAATTAAAAAAAGCAGGTAAACATATCTATCTTCTGTCGAATGCACAACGGAGCTTTACCTGGCAGGAACTGGAAATCAGTGGAATACTGCCTTATTTTGACGGTGTGTTGATATCTTCGGATGAGGATTGCATGAAACCAGACCCTGATTTTTATGATATTTTATGTGATCGTTATGGACTTGATAAGAAAGAATCTGTGATGATCGGTAACGAACTGCGTTCGGATATGGCAGGAGCAGCAACGGCAGGAATAGATGGATTTTATATTAACAGGGAGGCACTTTTTCATGCACCCGATAATCCACAATATCGGTTTGTTTCTCAGAATGGTTCCTTAATGGAAGTTCTTATACAGACGGGAGTGAACACAAATGCTGATCAGAGATGACTTTTTGTCACTTAATTTTGTAAAAAAGGAAGATTACAGTGGAAGTTATAAGGGAATGCGTTATCTGCTGCATCAGGCAGAAGTTGAGGAAGAGAAAAAACTGCAGATTTATCTGTGGCCGGAACCTTTTTGCTTTGATGTGACGCCGGATGAACAAAAGATATCTGAGATGTTTCCTTTTAATGAAGATGGAATGGCACAGGGAATTGACTGGATGAACAGCCAGTATGAATCAATACGAAAGAAATAGATATAAAAAACAACCCACATGACGGTATGGGTTGTTTTTTTATACTCTATATTCAAGAATTAAGCCATCTGGTTTACAGCCTTGGATAAACGAGAAACTTTTCTGGAAGCGTAGTTCTTGTGATATACTCCCTTGGAAGTAGCCTTATCAATAACGCTGGTAGCGTTTAATAAAGCAGCTGCTGCAGCTTCCTTATCGTTAGCTTCGATTGCTGTATAAACTTTCTTAATAGCAGTCTTAACACCAGACTTGATAGCCTTGTTTCTGTCAGCCTTTGTTCTGTTTACAAGAATTCTCTTCTTTGCAGATTTGATGTTTGCCATGCTTAACACCTCCATTCGTGAATTGCTGTATCATATCATAGTTTGTTCCATTAAATCCGGACACGGACGTTCTAATGTAAACATACTCAAATATTGTAATTTATGGAACCTTTTCTGTCAATACATATTTCAAAAAAAAAGTGGGAAAATACCAAATATTATAAAATATTACAGGAAAGGTTGGAGATATATGCAGCAATTTCAGGTCAGAACGGATTTGGCATTAGAGGCGACAGAAAGCGTCAAAAAGCAGGAAGCGGGAGAAATCCGTGGCGTCGTCATGGAAGAGTACGATGTGCTGGAGGATGTGCATATCACAAAAGTGGTTGTAAAAAGTAAAAATGCGCAGAAAAGTCTTGGAAAGCCTATCGGAACATATATTACTTTGGAAGCTGCTTCGTTACAGGAAAATGATGAAGATTATCATCGGGAAATATCCGAGGAACTTGCAAAACAGTTGCAGGATATTTTGCCGGGTATTACAGATAAAGAACAGGCAGTTCTGGTCGTAGGACTTGGTAATCGTGAGGTAACTGCGGATTCCCTGGGACCGTGCACAGTTGATAATCTTTTTATCACCAGACATATTATCAGGGAGTATGGGAGACAGGCATATCATGCAGATAAGATGCACGAAGTAAGTAGTCTGGTGCCGGGTGTAATGGCAAAGACGGGAATGGAAACATCAGAAATTATCAAGGGAGTCATATCAGAGACTAAACCGGACATAGTTATAGTAATAGATGCCCTGGCGGCAAGAAGTATCAGAAGGCTAAACCGGACAATACAGATTACGGATACCGGGATACATCCGGGTTCTGGAGTGGGAAATCACAGAAACGCACTGACGAGAGAAAGCCTGGGAGTTCCTGTAATTGCAATGGGAATTCCTATGGTTGTAGATGCTGCGACTATTGTGTGTGATGCTTTGGAACAGATATCAAGGGAATCTCTCGAATATTTCAGGAATAGTGAGGACACACAGCTTCATAATATGTATGTGACGTCCAAAAACATTGATGAAACAACAAAGCGATTAAGTTATACATTATCAGAGGCAATTAACATTGCACTGGATATGGAGGGGGGACAGTCAGATGAAAAGGATCATGGCTAAGGAAAAGGGGATATTGCTTGGAATATTCATATTGTGTATGATTCTGGGAATGCAGGCAATAGCAGAGATCAGAAACAGACCTGATACACTGCGGAAATGGATATATGAAGAAATTGCACAACAGTGCAGTGAATTATGGAGTCCTGTACTGAGTTATACAGACAGCCGATGGAAAAGAGGAGATTTTGCAGAACAGGTGAGAAGTTTTTTGTGGAACCAGATTCCATTATACCAATATATTCAGGATATGGAAACTGAATCGACATGTATTCAGTCTGAACCAGTGTATGATGCGGCATGGGTATTGGGCAGAATATCCTCTGATGAAACAGAGGAAGACCTTCAACGTTCTGTTCAGGAGGAAAATGAGGAGGCTATGCTGTCAGAACAAAGTAGAGATGCAGAAGTAATAAAAGATACACAGCAACAATTGGAATCAATAGTCGGACCGGCAACAGATTTTGTGCCGGCAGAAAGCAAAACGGTTACGTATCTGCCATCACAGCTTTCAGATCCAAAGTTCATTAAAGAGCAGTTTTTTACGGAAGATGCTACAACACAGATAAATCTTGAACGACTGGATATTCATAAACTGTTAGGATTTGATGCTGCTCTGAAGCAGGATGCTTCCATGCCACAGATTCTGATCTATCATACACATTCACAGGAGGGATATGCGGATTCTGTACCAACTGATGCATCAACGACCATTATGGGGGTAGGAGAATATTTGAGTGCATTATTAAGAAATGAATATGGATATCAGGTGCTTCATCATATGGGGCAATATGATGTGGAAAGCAGGGACTATGCCTATTCCAATGCTGCAGTGGGTCTGGAAAAAGTATTGACAGAGAATCCGTCCATAGAGGTCATTATTGACCTTCATCGTGATGAAATGCGGGAAGATGTGAGGCTGGTAACCGATATTCAGGGAAGGGAAACTGCAAAGTTTATGTTTTTTAATGGATTAAGTTATACACGGGAAAGAGGAGAGATCACAACACTTCCGAATCCTTACATACAGGAAAATCTGGCATTTGCCTTTCAGATGAAACTGGCAGCAGAGGAATATTATCCGGGACTTACCAGAAAAAGTTATTTAAAAGGGTACCGGTATAATCTGCAGTATCGTCCTAAAAGTCTGCTGATAGAATTGGGGGCACAGACCAATACTTTACAGGAAGCATTGAACGCATGCCATCCATTGGCACATATTATTGATATGGTGCTTCGCGGAGAAATGCAGGAATAGCGGATAATCATAGACAATAAGGGAATTTATGTGTTATAATCTATTAGATTATGGCAACCATCACCGAGTGTGCTGGCTGCATGTTTGAGTATGGAGGAAGATTATGTCACATATAGACCAGAGTAAGATCAGAAATTTCTGTATTGTTGCCCATATTGATCATGGCAAATCAACTTTGGCAGATAGAATTATTGAGAAAACAGGTCTGCTGACCAGCAGAGAAATGCAGGAGCAGGTACTTGATAATATGGATCTGGAGCGTGAAAGAGGCATTACGATCAAGGCACAGGCGGTAAGAACTGTATATAAGGCACAGGATGGTGAAGAATACATCTTTAATCTGATAGATACTCCCGGGCATGTTGACTTTAATTACGAAGTCAGCAGGGCATTGGCTGCATGCGACGGTGCAATTCTTGTTGTAGATGCGGCGCAGGGAATTGAGGCACAGACTCTGGCAAATGTATATCTGGCACTGGATCATGATCTGGATGTATTTCCGGTAATTAATAAGATCGATCTGCCCAGTGCACAGCCGGAATGGGTCAAAAATGAAATTGAAGATGTTATCGGAATTGAAGCACAGGATGCGCCTCTGATCTCAGCAAAGAACGGAATCGGTATTGATGAAGTACTGGAAGCGATCGTACACAAAATTCCGGCGCCTAAAGGCAGTGTGGACAATCCTTTACAGGCATTGATCTTTGATTCATTATATGATTCCTACAAAGGCGTCATTGTATTTTGCCGTGTTATGGAAGGCAGGGTAGCCAAAGGAACTACGATCCGAATGATGGCGACGGGTGCTACAGCAGATGTAGTAGAGGTAGGATATTTTGGGGCTGGACAGTTTATTCCATGTGAAGAACTTACGGCCGGAATGGTAGGTTATATTACTGCGTCTATTAAGAACGTGAAGGATACAGCAGTAGGTGATACTGTCACAGATGCGAACAGACCATGTGAAGCACCGCTCCCGGGGTATAAGAAAGTACAGTCAATGGTTTACTGTGGACTCTATCCTGCAGATGGAGCCAAGTATCCTGATCTGAGGGATGCTTTGGAGAAATTGCAGTTGAATGATGCTTCACTGTATTACGAACCGGAAACATCCATTGCACTTGGATTTGGTTTCCGATGCGGATTCCTGGGATTACTGCACCTTGAGATTATTCAGGAGAGACTTGAGAGGGAGTATAATCTGGATCTTGTCACAACAGCACCCGGTGTTATTTATAAGGTTCATAAGACTAATGGTGAAGTGATAGAATTGACTAACCCGTCTAATCTGCCCGACCCTTCTGAAATAGATTATATGGAAGAACCTATTGTAAATGCTGAGGTTATGGTCACAACAGAATATATTGGTTCCATTATGGAATTGTGTCAGGAGAGACGAGGCCGTTATCTTGGAATGGAGTATGTAGAAGGAACACGTGCATTACTCAAATATGAACTGCCACTTAATGAAATCATTTATGATTTCTTTGATGCATTGAAATCACGTTCAAGGGGCTATGCTTCTTTTGATTATGATATAAAAGGATATGAACAGTCTGAACTTGTTAAACTTGATATTCTGATCAATCATGAAGAAGTGGATGCATTATCCTTCATTGTGCATAAAGATTCTGCTTATGAAAGAGGCAGAAAGATGTGCGAAAAGTTAAAGGATGAAATTCCAAGGCATTTATTTGAAATACCGATTCAGGCAGCAGTAGGTGGTAAGATCATTGCGCGTGAAACGGTGAAAGCAATGCGTAAGGATGTCCTTGCAAAATGCTATGGCGGTGATATATCGCGTAAGAAGAAACTGTTAGAGAAGCAGAAAGAGGGTAAGAAGCGTATGCGTCAGGTTGGCAATGTGGAAATCCCTCAGAGTGCATTTATGGCAGTTCTGAAACTGGATGATGATAAATAAAGAATGAATCAGGAGGGATGTGTATGAAAACACTCAGTGTGTATATCCACATCCCTTTTTGTGTGCAAAAATGTAATTACTGTGACTTTTTATCAGCCCCTGCAGCAAAGCCTGCAAGAAAACAGTATTTAGAAGCACTCAAAAAGGAAATTATGCAGGAATCCCTGCAATATGTGGAATATTCTGTACAAAGTGTGTTCTTTGGGGGTGGGACACCTTCTATTTTGGACGGAGAAGAGATAGGAGATTGCATGAAAGTACTCAGAGATCATTTCAGGATATCTTCTACGGCGGAAATAACGATGGAAATGAATCCGGGTACAGCCAGTCTGGAAAAATTAACTGTATTAAAACAGGCAGGAATTAACAGACTGAGTATAGGGTTACAGTCAACAGATGATGCGCAGTTGAAAATGCTGGGGCGTATTCATACGTATGAGGAATTTCTAAAAATATATCAGGATGCGAGAATTGCCGGTTTTAATAATATTAATATAGATCTGATGTCTTCACTCCCGGGACAGAAGGAAGAAGACTGGGAACTTACACTGCAACGTGTTCTGGCATTGCAACCTGAACATATTTCGGCATATAGTCTGATCATTGAAGAAGGAACACCGCTTTATCGGAATCTGGAACAATATCCTCCAATTCCCGATGAGGATGAGGACAGGAAAATGTATAGCAGAACAAAAGAATTACTGGCGCAGAAAGGATATCATCGCTATGAGATATCTAATTATGCCAGGGAGAATTTTGAATGCAGGCACAACAGCGCATACTGGATTCGTGACAATTATGCAGGATTTGGACTGGGAGCTTCTTCCATGGTAGATAATTGCAGGTGGAAGAATACGGATAATATGCAGTATTATCTGCAACAGGTTCAGTCCGGAAACAGCGTGAAAGAGGAAATTCACAAACTGAGTGTGCAGGAATGTATGGAAGAATTCATGTATCTGGGACTTCGCATGATGAAGGGCGTGTCTGAAGAAGAATTTGAGCAGTTATATGGACAACCGATAGATAATGTTTATGGAGAAGTGCTTAATAAATGGAAACAGACAGGGTATTTATGCAGAGAGAACGGACGAATCAGTCTTACAGATAAAGGAATCGATGTAAGTAATGTTATTTTAGCTGATTTCTTACTGGATTAAGGATGTCCGCTGGCATTTTAATTTTGTGGAAAGGCACAGAAAGTAAGTTTTTTTCATAGAATAGTAGAAAGACTTGCGGGGGCGTACCTTGAAAACCTTTCAACAGCCATTATCAGCACAGGATGAAGCCTGTTATCTTCAAATCATGCATGATGAGAATACTCAGGCAGCTTTGGAGGCGCGCCAGATATTGATCGAAAGAAACCTTCGCCTGGTGGCGCACGTAGCTAAGAAATATGCCGGCGCCGGGGAAGAAATGGAGGATTTAATATCCGTAGGGACAATTGGTCTGATCAAGGCAATAGCGACTTTTAAACAGGAGAAAGGCAGCAGACTTGCAACCTATGCCGCCAAATGCATTGATAATGAATTATTGATGATGTTCCGTGCCAGAAAGAAAGTGACCAGGGAGATATCTTTATATGAACCGATAGGGACGGATAAAGAAGGAAATGAAATCAACCTGTTGGAAATCTGTGTGCAGGAGCAATCAGATGTAGTAGAGAAACTGGATACCTCTGATAAAATAAGCAGTTTGTCAGAATTGATCCGGAATAAATTAAATGCAAGAGAACGAGAAATCATCATACTTCGGTATGGATTGGCCAATGGACATGAAATGACGCAGCGTGAGATTGGAATTATGCTTGGAATTTCAAGAAGTTATGTATCCAGAATTGAGAAAAGAGCATTGGAGAAGCTTCGCGCGGGACTGGAAGAGAGGCATTTTGAATCCTAGAGAGTATGATTTTTTACATTTCAGTACGAGTTTTTACATTTGGCTTGAGACTGACTGTTTTAATATGTTATAACTACTCATACTTTGAAAAGAGAGGTTATGACATATGTACAGTAAAATTTATACCGGGGCGATCAGCGGGATTGACAGTCTGATTGCTACAGTTGAGGTGGACGTGTCGACAGGCATGCCCACTTTTGAAATGGTGGGGTTGTTGAATCATGAAGTACGTGAGGCAAAGGAACGTGTCAAAGTAGCTTTAAAAAATACACATATAGAGATTCCTGCAAAAAAAATCACTGTCAGCATATCACCGGCAGACATGCGAAAGGAAGGTGCTGCATATGATTTACCAGTAGCGATAGGGGTGTTGGTATCTCTTGGACATCTTCTCCCGGAAAGAATTCAAAATACCCTGATAGTCGGAGAGCTGGGATTAAACGGGGAAGTCAAACCGGTAAAAGGAATACTGCCAATTGTGCGGAAGGCAAAGCAGAGTGGATGCATGCGCTGTATCGTTCCTTATGAGAATGCCAGGGAAGGTGCAATTATTGAAGAAATCGAGGTAATTGGAGTCAGTACATTAGAACAGACGATAGAATATCTGCTCAAACCGGAAAAGGACAAGGCATCTGTAATCGCTCCCACGATTTACAGTAAGGATCTGCAGCGGAATAAAGAGGAAACGTATGATGTTGACTTTTCTGATATTAATGGACAGGAAAGTGTTAAACGTGCGATGGAAGTTGCTGCTGCGGGGTTCCATCATATTCTGATGATTGGTCCGCCAGGCTCCGGTAAAACAATGATGGCGAAGCGGCTGCCTACGATTTTACCGGATCTGACTATGGAAGAAAGCCTGGAAGTATCTACCATTTACAGCGTAGCAGGCCAATTGGATACACAACAGGCATTGATTATGCATAGGCCGGTATTGTCGCCGCATCATACGATTTCAGAACAGGCACTTGCAGGTGGAGGAAGAATCCCCAAACCGGGTGTTATCTCACTTGCACATAGAGGTGTGCTTTTTATGGATGAACTTCCTGAATTCAGAAGAGGTGTGTTGGAAATATTAAGACAGCCATTGGAAGATAAGCAGATACATATTGCCAGAACCTATGGAAGCTTCACATATCCTGCTGATTTTATGCTGGTAGCTGCAATGAATCCATGTCCCTGTGGATTTTATCCGGACAGGAATAAGTGTAATTGTTCAGAGAATGAAGTGAAACGATACCTTAACAGAATATCAGGACCTATACTTGACAGAATCGATGTCGCAGTGGAAGCGCCCAGAGTAGATATCAGGCAGCTATCCAGAGTAGAGCATAATGAGAGCAGCGCAGATATCAGAGAGCGGGTTGAAAGTGCCAGAAAAAGGCAGAAAATGAGATATGCAGGAACCAGATACCGTTTCAATGCGGAATTAAGTTCCGGTGATATACGCACCTATTGTTCTTTGGGAGATGAGGAACAGACACTGATGGAAAAGGTATTTTATCAGATGAATCTGTCAGCGAGAGCCTATCATAAAATTATTAAAGTTGCCCGTACAATTGCTGATCTGGATGGGGCAGATGAAATTAACTGTATGCATCTGAAAGAAGCAATATGTTATCGAACCAATGATTCCAAGTATTGGAACGGAGGAAATGGAACATATGGCATATAATATAGAAGAAACGCGCGAAGCGTCATATGCTGTATGGCTGGAGACAATACAGGGGCTTGGGAGGACACGCCTGTATCAGTTGGTAGAACTGGCAGGTTCGGCGCAAAAAGCATATCAGATGACGCCTGCAGATATTGCTTTTCTGTTTGGGCAAAAGGCATCACAGAAATGGGAAAAACATAAAGAACAGTATGTGCCGGAACAGCTATATAAAGATTATATTGAAAAAGGTATACGATATACCTTCTATAAAATGAAGGATTTTCCGGATAAACTGAAAAATATACCGGACCCTCCGTTTGGAATCTATTACAGAGGAATGCTGCCAGAATCTTCCAGACCTGCTATTGCCATGATAGGAGCCAGAAAATACAGTGATTATGGACGATGCATGGCAGAACAGTTTGCAGCTTGTTTTGGAAGAAACAGGATCACAGTAATCAGTGGCATGGCATTGGGAGTGGACGGGATCAGTCAGCGGGCAGCATTAAAATCCGGTGGAATATCTTATGGGGTACTGGGTTGTGGGGTGGATGTTGTTTATCCTGAAACGAATCGAAATCTGTATGAGCAGTTGGTTTGTCAGGGAGGAGTAATATCGGAATATCCACCGGGAACAGTACCCAAAGCAGGACTGTTTCCCCAGAGAAACCGCATTATCAGTGCCTTGGCAGACGTTATACTGGTCGTTGAGGCGAGGCCTAAGAGCGGAACTCTGATCACGGTGGATATGGCGCTTGAACAGGGAAAAGAAGTATATGTTATTCCCGGCAGATGTACAGATCAATTGAGCATGGGCTGCAACAGGCTATTGAGACAGGGAGCACTGGTAGCAACCTGTGCAGAGGATATTATGCAGGATATGGGGTGGCAGCAGATGGATCACACAAAAGAAACAATAGATAAACAATATGAGAATTTGTCCAAGGCAGCAGTTGATATACTGGCAGTTCTGGAGGTTCTTCCATGTACGCGTGAAGATATTATAACAGCACTTGCGGATGGAAGATATGGATATTCTGTTTCGCAGATATGTCAGGGCATTACGGAACTGGAACTGGAGGGGCTGGCAGCGCGTGTGGGAGGACAATATAAAAGAACACAATTGTAGATTATTCGTGAAATTTGCTAATTTTACTTGCAACACTGAAAAATATGGTGTATAGTGGTTCACGATTACAAAAAATCATCAAATTGTATGTGATAAGGGGTAACTTTATGGCAAAGTATTTAGTGATAGTGGAGTCACCTGCGAAGGTTAAGACGATCAAGAAGTTCTTAGGTACCAATTATGAAGTGCTTGCGAGTAATGGTCATGTACGTGATCTGCCCAAGAGCCGGATGGGTATTGATATAGAACATGGTTATGAACCGAAGTATATTACCATCAGAGGTAAAGGTGACATTTTGGCAAAGCTTCGCAAGGAAGTAAAGAAGGCAGAGAAAGTGTATCTTGCAACTGACCCTGACCGGGAGGGAGAAGCCATATCATGGCATCTGTATGAGGCACTAAAGCTTGCAGACAAGAAGGTCTACCGAATTACATTTAATGAAATAACAAAGAATGCAGTCAAGGAATCTCTCAAAAATGCCAGAGAGATCAACATGAGTCTGGTAGATGCGCAGCAGGCAAGAAGAGTGTTGGACAGGATGGTAGGTTATAGGATATCTCCGTTACTGTGGGCAAAGATCAAGAGAGGACTGAGTGCCGGACGAGTACAATCAGTTGCACTTCGCATTATCTGTGACAGAGAGGATGAAATCAATGCTTTTATTCCGGAAGAGTATTGGACTCTGGATGCATCTTTTCGGGTACAGGGTGAGAAGAAACCGCTTGTAGCCAAATACTATGGAACGACTGAGTGTAAGACCGCTATTTCTTCAGAGGAGGAATTAAATAAGATACTGAAGGAACTTGACGGTGCAGACTATAAGGTCACAGATGTAAAAAAGGGTGAAAGAATCAAGAAAGCACCACTTCCTTTTACAACTTCTACATTGCAGCAGGAAGCAAGTAAAGTTCTTAATTTTTCAACACAGAAAACAATGCGTCTTGCACAGCAGTTATATGAAGGCGTAGAACTTAAGGGCGCAGGAACAGTGGGTGTCATTACCTATTTGCGTACCGATTCCACCAGAGTGGCAGAAGAAGCTGTTACAATGGCAAAAGATTACATTACAGAAGTTTATGGCAGCGAATATGCAGCACAGGAAACTACAGAGAAGAAGAACGGGCAGAAGATTCAGGATGCGCATGAAGCAATCCGACCAACTGATATTAGTCGCATACCGGCGGATATTAAGGAGTCTTTGAGCCGTGACCAGTTCAGATTGTACCAGTTGATCTGGAAACGTTTTGCAGCAAGCAGAATGTCCAGTGCAAAGTATGAAACAACTTCTGTAAAAATCGATGCCAAAGGCCATCGTTTTACAGTAGCAGCATCCAAACTTGCGTTTGATGGATTTATGAGTGTGTATCGTGATGATGAGGAGGATAAGCAGGAGCCCAATACACTGGTAAAGGATATTACCAGAGATACAGAACTCAAATTACTTGAATTCGATCCAAAGCAGCACTTTACACAGCCGCCTGCACACTATACTGAGGCGTCTCTGGTACGTGCACTGGAGGAACTTGGAATTGGACGTCCAAGTACTTATGCACCTACAATTACTACAATTCTTGCCAGGCGTTATGTAATAAAGGAAGATAAGAATCTTTACGTGTCAGAACTGGGAGAAGTTGTTAATAATATGATGAAGGATGCTTTCCCTTCTATTGTAGATGTGAACTTTACAGCGAATCTGGAGGCGCTGTTGGATAAGGTGGAAGAAGGAGTGATCGACTGGAAAACAGTAGTATCCAACTTCTATCCTGATCTTGATGAAGCAGTAAATAAGGCAGAAAAGGAGCTTGCTGAAATAGAAATCGCAGATGAGGAATCAGATGAAATCTGCGATGTATGTGGCAGACGTATGGTAATTAAATACGGTCCACATGGTAAATTTCTGGCATGCCCCGGATTCCCAGAATGCCGTAATACCAAACCATACTTTGAAAAAATCGGTGTTGCATGCCCTAAGTGCGGTAAAGATATTGTGATCCGCAAGACGAAGAAGGGCAGAAGATATTATGGATGTGAAAATAATCCGGAATGTGATTTTATGGTATGGCAGAGACCGTCAAATGAAAAATGTGAACGGTGTGGCAGTATCATGCTGATCAAAGGAAATAAGCTGGTATGTGCCAATGAATCCTGTGGTTTCGTAAAGAACAGAACAGTACAGGAAGCAAAATAAAAGAGAATTTATGCAATTCCAAAAAAACTTGAAAAAATTAGGCAATTCTGTTAAATTATGGAGTAAACTTGAAATATACTTTGTAACTATTGAAAAAAAAGTAATCATGTGCTAAAATTCCCAATAGAGGAAATTGCATAATTTCGTGGCAGGTTATTTGGAAAACTTGGAGGTTTGCTATGAGTAGTGTACAGTTATTAGACAAAACAAGAAAAATTGGAAAACTTTTACACAATAATAATTCCAGTAAAGTAGTATTTAATGACATTTGTAAAGTAATGCGTGATATCGTAAATTCTAATGTACTGGTAATCAGTAAGAAAGGTAAGGTTCTTGGTGTGGGCACCTGCGAAGGTGTTGAAGAACTTAAAGAACTTGTAGAGGATAATGTTGGTGGATTTATTGATCCTATGTTGAATGAAAGACTTTTAGGAGTACTTTCAACAAAAGAAAATGTAAATCTTGCTACATTAGGATTTGAAAGCACAGACGTGCGTAAGTTCCAGGCAATTATTACTCCTATTGAAATTGCCGGAGAACGTTTAGGTACATTATTCATTTATAAATGTAATGAGCAGTATGATATCGATGATATTATTCTGTGTGAGTATGGTACAACAGTCGTTGGACTTGAAATGCTTCGTGCAGTAAGCGAAGAGAATGCAGAAGAAAACAGAAAGGTAGCAGTTGTTAAGTCTGCAATCTCTACACTGTCTTTCTCAGAAATGGAAGCAATCACACATATTTTCGATGAACTGAATGGTACAGAGGGTATTCTGGTTGCAAGTAAGATTGCTGACAGAGTAGGTATTACCAGAAGTGTTATCGTAAATGCTCTTCGTAAATTTGAAAGTGCAGGCGTTATTGAGTCTCGTTCTTCAGGTATGAAGGGAACTTACATTAAGGTATTAAATGATGTAGTTTTTGAAGAAGTAGAAGCATTAAAACGTCAGTTAAACAAATAAGCAGTAATATAGAATTGGAAATGAGAATCTGATCATCCGAACAGGGTGGTCAGATTTTTTTACTTTTATAATGAGAAAAATTGTATATAAAACATGCAAACAATAGAAAATATAAGAAATTTACATAACATTATAAAATAAGTTTCCATAATATTGCAAAATAATAAAAAATTGACTTGAAATTATCTGAAAATAATATATAATAAAATAAGAAACAGGATAATTATGTTAATTTAATTATTATTTAGAGGACAACATAAAATATATTCCTTTGAATAATTGAAAATTAGGAGGAGTGCAGATGTTTAGTTCCAATGTATTTGATTACATTAATGTACTGGGGTCAACAGCAGACGCAGCAGCAACGAGACATGACATTATCTCGAACAATATAGCGAATGTGAATACTCCGGGTTACAAAAGAAAAGATATCCGTTTCGAGACAGAATTAAAGCATGCATTTGCACATTCTGATAAGGATTCTGTAGATGCCAGGGTCAAGAATCTTGATCTGGAAGCATTGACGCCGGAAACTTATACAGATTATGCAGAGCTTTCCTATCGTTATGATGGCAATAATGTTGATATTGATACAGAAAATGCGATTCTTGCCAAGAATGAGATCAAGTATAACGGTATCATAGACAGCATCAACAAGGATTTCTCTAATTTAAAACTTGTTATGAAGTAAGCATGCTACAGGTAATATTTATACCTGAAGAAATTTTGAAGGTATGAGAAAGGAGAGAATAAGGTGGGAGTATTTGATACTTTTGATATCAATGCATCAGGAATGTCAGCAGAGCGCTATCGTATGGACATTATTTCCCAGAATGTTGCAAATGCGGAAACAACAAGAACAGAAGATGGCACACCGTATGTGAGAAAGGTCGTAACCTTTGAAGAAAAACAGGATACAAAGAACAGAAAGTTCTCACATATGCTGGATACGGCGTTCAGCAATCTGAGCGGCAGACCGTTGGGATGCACTAACTCAGCAGAACTGACGACCGCAGGTAAAGGCGTCAGAGTTGGTGGCGTCTATGAAGATACATGGACAGAGTCAAATATGGTATATGATCCTTCGCATCCGGATGCAGATGAGAACGGATATGTAACTTATCCAAACGTAAATACCATTACGGAAATGACGAACCTGATAGATGCAAGCAGGGGATATGATGCAAATGAAACGGCTTTTGAAGCAAGCAAATCGATTGCGTTGAAAGGACTATCAGGCTTATCACAGTAACGGGGGAATGAGACATGACAGTAACAGCAGCAAATGATATCGGAAGTCTCTATAATGTCAGTTCAGATGCAGTTAAAAATATATTGACCAGATCATCTGATACAACACAGGGAGATAACGAGAACATGTTCGGATCCCTTCTGAATGCGGCAATCAGTAATATCAATGATACGAACAATTGTCTGTCAGACTGGGAGAATGAAGAAATGAAATGGGCTATGGGAATTTCAGAAAATACCCATGACCTGACCATTGCAGTCGGTAAGGCAGAGACAGCTTTACAGTACACAGTGGCAGTAAGAGACAAACTTTTATCAGCCTATAATGAGATTATGCAGATACAGATTTAACCTCAGAATGTAAAAGGGATTTTGTGAGGATCGGGAAAAGGAGACACTTGAGATGGTTGACAAGGTGATGGAGATTGCAAAAAAAATCTTAGAAAGGATTAAGGAATGGTGGAACAAATTCAAGCCTAAACAGAAGACACTGATCATCTGTGTAGCAGCGGGTGTTCTGATAGCAATATCAATTCTGGTAGGTGTGCTTACCAGAAAACAGTACAAAGAACTGGTGGTTTGTGAGTCTACGAAGGAAGCATCACAGATCAAGGATCTGCTGGAAGGACAGTCACTGGATTACAAGGTATCTGAAGATGGATTGGCTTTTAAGATACTGAGTACACAGGTTTCGGATGCGAATCTTTTATTGGGCGCGAATAACATTCCAACATCTTCCTATACTCTGGATGATGTATTAGACGGAAGCTTTTCTACAACAGAAGCAGATAAGCAGAAACGCTACCGCCTGTATCTGGAAAGTCAGATGGAAGATGATCTGGAGAGCTATGCAGCAGTAGAAACAGCAACCGTGCAGCTTACAATTCCAGAAGATAATGGAACCTTAATCGCACAGAATCAGGAAACCTACGCAAGTGTTCTCCTTGAACTTACCTCAGATGCAGATTTCAGTGAAGAAAATGCATCTGCAATGGCAAGATTTGTTGCAACAGGACTTGGAAATGCAACAACAGATAATGTAACGATTACGGATATTAGCGGAAAGATATGGTTTCCGGTTGAAGATACATATGCCTCAGTAGATAAAGCAGATACCATGATGATGGTAAAACAGGAGGCGGAAAGCCTGATCAAGAAAGAGGTCAGACAGGTTCTGTTAGGAACCAATGAATTTACACAGATAGAAGTAGCAACCAATCTTTCTATGGATTTTTCCAAGAAGGAAGTTGTAGAACATAATTACACTCCGGCAGACGGACAGGAACAGGGTGTGTTATCACATGAAGAAGTATATCAGTCGAATGCAACGGATGCATCTGGTGGAGTACCCGGAACTGATTCAAATTCAGAAACGGATTATATGATTGACAATTCTGATTCAACCAATACCAATACTTATGAGCGTAAGAGCGATTATCTTCCAAATGAGAAGATTACAACAACCACAGAACCGACAGGAACTATCGTGTATACAGACAGTTCTGTATCAGCAGCCATGGTCAGATATAAAATCCTGAAAGAAGAGGATGCACAGCTTCAGGGCTTTCTGGATGGTGTAACATGGGAAGAATATAAACTTGCAAACGCAGGAAGAACCAAACTGGATGTAGATACGGATATGGTAAGCCTGGTAGCAAATGCAACAGGAATCCCAAGTAAGAACATCACAATTGTTGCTTATGAAGAGATGCAGTTTGTAGATGCTCCGGCAACGAAAGTATCTTATAAAGATATCATTCAGATCGTCCTGATCATTATTATTCTTGGCTTGCTGGGATTTGTAGTATTTATGAGCCTGAGAACCAAGAGAGAAGTAGAAGAAGAGGAAGAACTTTCTGTAGAAGATCTGCTGCAGTCAACACAGCAGGAAGAGCTTGAAAGCATTGAGACAGAGCAGAAGTCCGAAGCCAGAAAGCTGATAGAGAATTTCGTAGAAGAGAATCCGGAAGCAGTAGCAACGCTTCTGCGTAACTGGTTGGAGGAAGATTGGGGGTAATTAGGAATGGCAGAAAAAGAAAAAGAGCAGCTTACCGGCGTCCAGAAAGCAGCGATTCTGTTGATTGCACTTGGACCGGAAAAATCCTCTCTCATTTTTAAACATTTAAAAGAAGAAGAAATAGAAGATCTTACACTGGAGATCGCAAATACAAAGAGCGTATCACCGGCAGTAAAGGAACAGATCATTAACGAGTTCTACGAGGTGTGTCTGGCACAACAGTACATCGCAGAAGGCGGTATTGGATATGCAAAAGAACTTTTGGAAAAAGCTCTTGGACAGGAAAAAGCGATGGATGTTATCGGCAAGCTGACGGCATCCTTACAGGTTAAACCTTTTGAATTTGTTAAGAAAACGGATGCATCTCAGTTACTGAACTTTATTCAGGATGAGCATCCACAGACAATAGCATTGATTTTATCGTATCTGTCTTCTGGTCAGGCTGCAACAATCCTTGCAGCCCTGACCCCCGAAAAACAGGCAGATGTTGCAAAAAGAATTGCGACTATGGACAGAACCAGCCCTGATGTGATCAAGGAAGTGGAACGTGTTCTGGAATCCAAGCTGTCATCACTCGTAAATCAGGATTACACGATTATTGGTGGTGTAGATGCAGTCGTAGATATCTTAAATACAGTAGACCGCGGAACAGAGAAACATATCATGGAGACTCTCGAAATCGAAGAGCCGGAACTTGCAGACGAGATCAGAAAGAAGATGTTCGTATTCGAAGATATCTTGCTGCTTGATGACAGAGCGATCCAGAGAGTGCTTAGAGACGTTGACAATAATGATCTGGCAATCGCGCTTAAGAGTTCTAATGAAGAAGTACAGGCTGCAATCTTTAATAATATGTCCAAACGTCTGGCAGAGATGATCAAGGAAGACATGGAATTCATGGGTCCTGTACGTATGAAGGATGTAGAAGAAGCACAGCAGAAGATCGTTAATATAATCAGAAAACTGGAAGACTCTGCAGAGATTGTAATCTCCAGAGGTGGAGGTGACGAGATCGTTGTCTAAAAGTGGTGTATTAAAATCAAACTGGGTGTATGTAAATCCAACAGAAACCAGAGTCATTGATACCAATGCAATGGTAGAAAACAAGTTAAAAGAGTTATCTCAGAAGCTGGCAGAACAGACCAGGGCAGATGACGAATTTACAGATGGGTTTATGCAGGGCATCGATGCCAGACAGGTGGCTGAACTGGTTGGAGAAGATAATCAGATCATAGGTGGACAGCCTGCTGCAGAACCTCAAGGCCCCACGCCGGAGGAACTGATGCAGCAGGCTGCAGAGGAAATAGAGAATATGAAACAGCAGGCAATTGCAGAAATAGAAAATGCAAGAAAGCAGGCTGTTGAAGAAGGAAAAAAACAGGGATATCAGGAAGGTTTGGAGCAGGGCAAAAAAGAAGGCTTTGATCAGGGACATCAGGATGGCCTTAACAGCGTAGAGGATCAGAGAGCGCAGCTTCAGGACGAGTATGAGAATAAAGCTGCTCAACTGGAAGAACAATATCAGGCTAAAGTAAAGGAGTTGGAACCTAAATTCATAGATACATTAACAGATATTTATGAACATATTTTCCAGATCAGTCTGAAAAATTCCAGAGAACTTGTTGTACATCTTATTTCAAATACAATGAGAAATATAGAGGGCAACAGCGGATACCTGATACATGTATCAAAGGATGACTATCCATTTGTCAGCATGCAGAAAAAAGACCTGGTAAAGGGAACAAGTATCGATCCGGATGATATGGACATCATTGAAGATGCAACACTGGATCGTAATGAATGTATGATCGAAACAGGCAACGGTGTATTTGACTGCAGCCTGGGAACTCAGCTGGAAGCACTGAACGAAGAACTGAGGTTACTGGCATATGAGCCAAAGGCTTCAGAATAAAGGATGATACTATGGATACAGCAATTAATTTTGACAAATACCAGTCAGTTCTGAACAAAACATATTTTAAGAAACTCGGTAAAGTAGAGAATGTAGTAGGACTTACAATAGAATCTGCCGGACCGGATGCAAAAATGGGGGATATGTGCCGTATATATACGGATGCCGAGAAAAAGAATTATATTCTGGCAGAAGTAGTCGGATTTAAAGAAAAAAAGACATTGCTGATGCCGTATGAAGTAACAGAGGGCATTGGCTCAGGCTGTATTGTTGAAAATATGAATTATCCTCTTAGCGTACAGGTTGGAGAATGTCTGCTTGGTAAGACATTGGATGGACTTGGCAGATGTATTGACGGTTTCCAGCCGGATGCCAGAAACGTACAAAGATATCCACTGGAAGCTCCGCCGCCTGATCCTATGAGCAGGGAAATCATTGATGAAGTACTTCCTTTGGGAGTCAAAGCGGTAGATGGTCTTATTACTGTCGGTAAAGGACAAAGAATTGGAATTTTTGCCGGTTCCGGCGTAGGCAAATCTACACTGATGGGTATGTTTGCCAGAAATACCAAGGCAGATATCAATGTAATCGCATTGATTGGAGAACGAGGCAGAGAGGTAAGAGAATTTATTGAAAGGGATCTTGGAGAAGAAGGTATGCGCCGATCTATTGTTGTGGTAGCTACTTCCGACAGACCGGCTCTGGAACGTAATAAAGCGGCAAAGACAGCAACTGCGATCGCAGAGTACTTTAGAGATCAGGGAAAAGATGTGCTGTTGATGATGGATTCATTGACACGTTTCTCCATGGCACAAAGAGAAATCGGACTTGCAAGTGGAGAACCTCCTGTAACAAGAGGATATCCACCCAGCGTATATTCAGAGATGCCGAAACTTCTTGAAAGAGCAGGGCGTGCAAGCGTTGGATCTATTACAGGATTGTATACAGTTCTGGTAGATGGTGAAGATTTTAACGAACCAATTACTGATACAGCACGAAGCATTCTGGATGGACATATTATGCTGACCAGAAAACTGGCAAATAAAAATCATTATCCTGCAATTGATGTTCTGCAAAGCATTTCCAGATGTATGTCAATGATCACAGATAAGGCTCATAAAGCGGCAGCGGGTAAACTGAAGAATATAATGGCCACTTATAATGAAGCAGAAGATCTGATCAATATAGGTGCATATAAGAAGGGAAGCAATCCCAATATTGACAATGCGATCAGCAAGATTGATGCGGTAAATGATTTCCTGTTACAGACCACGGATGAAAAATATGATTTTGAACAGACTGTTGAATTGCTGGAAGGACTGTTTGATAAGTAAAGTGAGTGATGACCTATGGCAAGGTTCAAGTACAAGATGCAGAGTATCCTTGATGTAAAGGAAAAACTGGAAAACAAGGCAAAACAGGATTTTGCACAGGCAAATGCCAGACTGGATACAGAGAAACAGAAACTTGTCGAGCTTCAAAAAAGACGAAGTGACTATATGGAAGAAGGATTAAAACTTCGGCTTGAGAAAATTGACATACGAAAAATACGTGAAAACAAAATGGCTGTACTTAAGATAGATGAATATATTAAAAATCAGATGGTACAGATCAATCTGGCATCCAGAGAAGTGGAGAAAGCAAGAGTTGCTTTGCAGACACTGATGCAGGAAAGAAAGGCACATGAGAAATTAAAGGAAAATGCCTTTGAAGCATTTATGAAAGAAGAACAGGCAGCAGAAAGCAAAGAAATAGATCAGCTAACAACTTATACACATGGACAGAAATTGATGGGAGAACAGAACAATGGCTAGTAAAAATTCAAATTTGAGTCCCGATGCACCTGAAATGCAGATGCAGCAATTAAAGGAAAGCAGGAAGCAATTCAAACAGGAACAGAAAAATCAGCGAAAAGAAGCAAAGCAAAAGGCAAAGGAGCTTGAAAGTCAGGAGCGTGAACTGGACGAACAGATCGACGGCAATGGCGCCTCTGTTGTCATTGTCACGCTTTTTATTATTCTGATCTGGCTGGGAATTCTGATTCTTTTGGTAAAGATGGACGTAGGTGGTTTTGGTTCTAATGTACTGACACCTATTTTTAAGGATGTACCTGTTATTAATAAGATACTTCCGTCTGAAAGTACAACAGAGACATCAAAGGACAAAGAAGCATATGGTGGCTACAGCAGTTTAAAGGAAGCTGTAGAACAGATCAAGACTCTGGAGAAACAGCTTGATCAGGCGCAGAGCACCAATGCCACTTATGCAGAACAGATCGACACTTTGAAAGCAGAAGTTCAGAGATTAAAGACCTTTGAAGATAATCAGGTAGAATTCCAGAAAATCAAAGAACAATTCTATGAAGAAGTAGTATATGCAGAGAATGGACCGGGGGCTGATGAATACCGTAAGTATTATGAGGAAATGGATCCTGCAACAGCAGAAGCATTATATAAGCAGGTGATCCAGACAGAGGCGGCTGACAAGCAGATGCAGGAATATGCGAACACATTCAGTAATATGCAGGCATCGGAGGCGGCTGCGATCCTTGGAAATATGACAGATAATCTTGACCTGGCAGCTTCTATTTTACAGAACCTTGATGTCAGCACCAGAGGAGCAATCCTTGGCGCAATGGATTCTGCAATTGCAGCCAGAATTGTCAAAATAATGGACCCTAACTCTTAAAGAAACTTTCTATTTATCCGATATACATAATGTACCTTGATAATTAAAAAAGAGATACCTTGTAATTATGGAGGTACGAAATAATTACGAGAGGAGGACGCAAATGACAAGTGCATCTGTAAAAAATGCAGGTCTTGATGCAACATTACTTCCGGTGACTGCAAAGACAGTAAGTGCGCAACGTACCCAGGATGGTCAGGATTTTGGAACGATCATGAATCAGACAAAGGGGAAAGCACAGCAGTCTAACACGCCTGATGCAGGTCAGAAGCAGACACAGGGAGTAAAAACAGACAAGGCAAAAACAAAGACAGCGAACACTGAACAGTCAGTGAAAGAGGACAAAGCAGACAGTACATTAAACAATGTACAGGATGCGACAAAAGCATCACAGGAAACGCCTAAAGAGGATAATCCTGTAAGTGAGGATGTAGTAGATGCTGTAGAGGAAGCTACACAGAAAATTATGAATTCTGTGGAAGAGGAACTGGATATTTCCGAGGAAGAACTGGTAGCTATTATGGAGCAGTTAGGATTACAGCCTATAGATCTTCTACAGTCACAGAATCTTACGGAACTGATTGCCGCAGTAAATGATGCAGATTCTTTAATTGATGTTGCAGTAGATGCGGATATGTATCAGCAGCTTCAGAATCTCACGGAAGCAGTAGATACGACACTGGAGGATTTGATGGCACAGTGTGGAATCAGTGAAGAGGAGTTACAGTCTGCATTGGAACAGTTAAAAATGCAGGCAGAACAGAATGCGGTTCAGGGAGAAGCTTCACAGCCGGATAACATCATACCTTTTGAAAAGAATATGGATATGGCAGAAGCACCAATGCAGCCAGTGGTGGAGGATCCGATACCTGTTATCAAAGACAGGACGCAGGCACCTGCACAAAATCAGAATCCGGATGCAAATGTGACAGAAGTGTCACAAATGACGGAACATACAGAAAAAGATTCATCAGCAGATGAACAGGAAACAGATTCCTATCAGGAAGGTCAGGAGAATTTTAACAAATTCCAGAATCCTGCAGAGGAAACTACGGTAACGCCGGAACAGGATGTGGTTCCCACCAGAACAGTAGATACTGAAAGCATCATGAAACAGTTGGCTGACTATGTGAAAGTCAGACAGGGCAGTGAACTGACAGAGATGGAGATGCAGCTTCACCCGGCAAGCCTGGGAAATGTGCATATTCAGCTTGCAACCAAAGGCGGAGTGGTAACGGCACAGATTACGACTCAGAATGAAGCAGTGAAAAATGCAATAGAATCACAGGTTGTTCAGTTAAAAGACAATCTGGAAGAACAGGGCGTTAAAGTAGAGGCTGTAGAAGTATCTGTAGCAAGTCATGAGATGGAAAAGAATCTGGATCAGAGTGGACAGCAACAGCAGAATGAACAGCAGAATAATGCAACAGGCAGTATTCAAAGAATACGCAGAGCAAATATCAATCTGAATCTCTATAACAGCGAAGAGGAAGCATTAGAAGAAGCAAGCGGGCTTGATGATGCAGCCAGAATAGCTATGGAGATGATGACAGCGAACGGAAATACCATGGATTTATTGGCATAACTCAGGTAAAACAGGTAGAAAGGAAGATACAGCATGAGTTTAGTAGCACCATATGTAGACGGCAAATTACAGACTACCACGACTTCCTCGGATTCATTGAGTAGTAGTAAAAGTAATTCAGTTGTAGACAGTGATACCTTTTTAACATTATTGGTAGCAGAAATGCAGAATCAGGACCCATTGGAGCCAACCAGCAATACGGAGTGGGTTTCCCAGTATGCAACCTTCACACAGGTTCAGCAGATCAGTGAAATGGCAGATTCCATGGATCTTGTCAGAGCAAACAATCTGATCGGCAAGGAAGTTGTTATGAAGGTAACCAGTACCAGTACAGGTGAAACAAGCTACAAGCGTGGCGTAGTAGACTATGTAGTTGTAGAAGAGGGTAAGCCACTGTTAGTCATTGATGAAGCCAAATATTCATTAAGTGATCTGGATACAGTAGCAAGCGAAGAGTACTTTAATGCATATGACAAGTATACAGAGTTCTCAAGCAAGGTAGCAGCATTACCTTCCTTAAAGGTAATTGATAAGTCTTATCAGAATGCAGTTCAGGATATTATGGATCTCTACAATGGTATGAGTGATTACGAAAAGAACTATCTTAAGACCTATGCAGCAGGAGATATTGCATCTTATGAGGCATATGTGGCACAGCTTAAGAAACTTGGAGTAACATTTACAGAGAGCACAGAAACGAAAGAAACAACACTGGATGATCTGATCAGCGCTTTTGATAAGAAAATGTCGGCCTTAATGGAACAGATTGAAGCTTTAAAACAAAGCAACAGCAGTAACAACAGTTCCGGTACAAATGGAAGTGACAACAATTCTTCCAATTCAGGTAAGACAGATGGAACGCAGGGAAGTGGAGATGCGGATTCGACTGGAGGAACTCAGGGAAGCGGTAGTGCAGACCAGACTGGAGGAACGCAGGGAAGTGGAGATGCAGACCAGACCGGAGGCACACAGGGAAGTGATGGTACAGATTCCAAAGATGATGGTACACAGGGAACAGCCGGTACAGATTCTAATGGAGAAACACAGAATGGTACAGAACAGGGCAACAGTGATCCTGATGAGCAACTGGCAGACCTGTTGACCAAAGATAACACGACCGTGTAAATAAATAACTGCAGACCTGAAGATGAAGATATGGAGGTAACAGGATAATGAATATTAGTAATAATCAATTCCTTTCCATTGAACAGCTACAGGAACAGTATCTAAAGCAGCAAAAGAAAATCCAGCCTGCAACAACCAGTGAGGGACTGAGTTTTGAAGAAATTCTTCAAAAACAGCAGACAGGAGAGATCAAATTTTCCAAACATGCTGCGAACAGATTGAATGACAGAAATATTGAATTAACTTCTGAACAACTGGAAAGGTTGAGTGACGGGACACGTAAAGCAGGAGAAAAGGGAATCAGAGAATCTCTGGTACTCGTGGATGAACTGGCATTTATCGTAAATACCGGAAGCAACACAGTAATCACAGCAATGGATCAGGCAGAAACAAAAGAGAATATATTTACAAATATTGATGGAGCCGTAATCATATAACAGCCGGACCTTTTAAGGAGGCTAGGGCTTTCCGAATGATAGAAGAAAGCAGATACGGCAGCGAATGGGAGGTCATTTCACTATGATGAGATCACTTTACTCTGGTGTATCAGGTTTGAAGACACACCAGACCAAAATGGACGTTATTGGTAACAATATCGCCAACGTTAATACAACTTCATATAAGACCATGTCAATCAACTTTTCTGATCTGATGTATCAGACAACACAGGCAGCGACAGGTCCTAATGCGACAACAGGTACAGCAGGAACCAACCCCAGACAGATCGGTCTTGGTGTACAGACAGCAGCAATTTCCACCAAGATAACAGAAGAAGGCGCTACACAGTCAACAGGTAATCCTTTTGACTTAAAGATTTCAGGTGATGAATTCTTTATTGTAAGTGATGGCAGCAATACCTACTTCACAAGAGATGGTTCTTTCTATGTAGATGCGGCAGGTAATCTGGCAATGTCCAGTACAGGCTATAATGTTATGGGATGGGGTGTAGACGAAGAAACCGGTAATATCAAGAAAGATACAGTAAAGCCTCTCGTAGTTATGGGAAGCGATTATCTGACCTATGGTGCAGAATACACACAGGCAGCTACAGCATCCGGTATCATCGACTGGAATGATGATGACCAGAGTGAGAAAGCAGGTAAGACATTAAGTTTACAGATTTATGATAATCTGGGATATAGTTATACAGTTAAGTATGGACTGCATAATGCAGTAGAAGGAAAAGAAGGAAAAGACTACAGCTTCTACGTAACACTGGATTCTATTACTGATTCAACAGGAAAGCAGTTGGATATCAGCAATGTAACATTTGGTACTGGTAATACTGCCCAGAGTATTGAATTGGATGGAATGAATTATGGCGTATCTGGTGCTACGGTAAAACAGGCAAAATTACAGAACCCTATTACAGTAGGTACAACTACCGTATCCTCTGTTGCATATGCAGAAATAACAGATGCAGCAGGTACAACAACTACCGTCATTTTATATCCAAGCAGTGACATGACTGCACAGGCAGGTAATACTCTTACATTAGGAAACGGAAAAACAATCGATTTAACCAGTAACAACGTAACAACTCTCTTTGACAGTAACGGTAAAGTTGTTGCAGGAAATGAGGATCTGTTTACTACCTTGTATGGCAGTAAAATATCTGCAAGCCAGATTCAGGCAGGTACTGTCAGTGAAGACGGTACGCTGACGGTAACACAACGAACGGTAACCAACAGCGCTATCTTGAATTTCTCAGGTAATGATGGTAAGTTTATTACAAACGGAAGTACTGGTGGTGAGAATGGTGTGACTATGGATCTGTCCAGTCTGGGTAAGGCATTTACTACAGTTACAGTTGATTTCTCCAAGGCAGTAGTAACTGATAACAGCGGTAAATCTACAGTTGCTCTTGAAAAAGGCGACAAGAATGACCTGAATGCAGGTCGTGAGAGTGGTACTCTTCAGGGCGTATCCATTCAGACTAACGGTATGATCTATGCATCCTATACCAATGGACAGAAGAGACTCCTTGGACAGATCGCTGTAACAGAATTTGCTAATGCATCCGGTCTTCAGAAGGAAGGAGATAACCTTTATTCATCTACTAAGAACTCAGGTGATTTCAATGGTATTGGTATTGATATTACAGAAAATGGTGATGCCATGAATACTGGTGTACTGGAAATGAGTAACGTAGACCTGTCTTCCGAATTTACAGATATGATCACAACACAGAGAGGTTTCCAGGCAAACAGCCGTATCATCACAGTATCAGATACACTTCTTGAAGAACTGGTTAATCTGAAGAGATAAAACTAAATACATAATAAATTGACAACAACAGGAATGACATCATAAAAGCTGCCACAACAATACGGCAGACAGTAACAGGTTAGAGAGGGGTTATGCAAGTCATGACCCCTTTTCTGATAAAGAGAAGAAAGGCATAGTGGTAGAAATGATTGAGATAACAAAACTGAATGGAACCAAAACTTTGGTAAATACAAGTCTGATCGAGACAGTGGAGGAAACACCGGATACTGTGATTACGTTAACTTCAGGAAAGAAAATTATTGTAAAAGAAAGTAGACAAGAGGTGAAAAACTTAGTAAAATTAGCAAGAAAAGAAATTTTCTCGACAGATAAAGAAGAAAATTAATATTTTTATGTAAAATATTCAGAAAATTGTTGCAATTTATGTAACCTTACAGTATTATAGTAATAGAGACAAGCAAAGAGAAAAGAACTTTGCAGATAAAAGGGGTGTGTAGAAGTGGATATAGCGTCTTTAATTGGTGTCGTTGCATGTTTGGGACTTGTTATGTTCGGTATTGTATCCGGCGATGATGGCATGGCAGCGATTGGATTTTTCATTGACCCGCCATCTATGTTGATCACTTTCGGTGGTGCATTCATGGCTACTATGGCATCAGTTACGTTACCGGATTTCATAGCCGGACTTAAGAGCTTCACTCTGATTTTTAAAACAGAGAATGCCAACATACCGGAAATGATCACAAAGATCATTGATCTGTCCAATGTAGCCAGAAAGGAAGGCTTGCTTTCACTGGAAGAGGCTGCAGGCGATCTGGATGATGCTTTCATGAAGAAAGGTATCCTGTTGATCGTAGATGGTACTGATCCGGAGTTGGTACGAGGTATTCTGGAAACAGAACTGGTAAGTATTGAAGGCAGACATAAAGACAAGATAGGATTTTGGGAGACCTTGGGTTCCATGGGTCCTGCATGGGGTATGATCGGTACTCTGATTGGTCTGGTTATCATGTTACAGCACATGACAGATCCTTCCTCACTTGGACCGGCCATGGCAACAGCCCTGATCACAACATTCTATGGTTCTCTGCTTGCAAACTGGATCTGCGGCCCAGTTGGTAATAAACTGAAAGCGAAAAACGCAGCTGAAATACAGGCAAAAGAAATCATGATAGAGGGTCTGCTGTCCATACAGGCAGGTGAGAACCCGAGAGTAATTGAAGAAAAACTGAAGTCCTTTATGTCGCCTAAGGATAGACCTGCTACAACAGAAGAAGGAGCTGGAGGTGAGGCTTAATGGCGAAGAAGAAACCCGAAGAAGTAAAGAAGGGCCTTGACGAATGGATGGGTACTTTCTCGGATATGATGACTTTGCTGATGTGCTTCTTCGTTATGCTGTTTGCAATGTCTAATGTAGACGAAGCAAAATTTGATGAGGTATCGCAATCCTTTCAACAGAATTTCAGTATATTCAAAGGCGGTGCCAAAGCCATTGGGGATGGCGTACTGGTAAGCAATGGAGTCAGTCAGCTCAACATGCTGGATGAATATATCAACAGTACCGGTAAAGTGGCAGACAGTGATACCAAGGAGACAGAGTTCAAGGAAAATGCTACAGGAGAGCAGGATTCCAAGTTACAGGAACTTGCAGATCAGTTGGGAGCTTCCCAGGAAGAAATCAAAGAACTTCAGGAATCTATAGAGAATCTTGAAGCAGAAAAGATGAAGTTATCTGAAGAACTTGCAGAAAAGATAGAAGAGTCGCTTGCAGAGAATTTTATGTCGGATCAGGTAGATGTAAGCTTTGACGCAAATTGTGTTATTTTATCATTGAATGGTGCTTTCCTGTTTGATTCAGGTAAGGCAGATCTTAAGACAGAGGCAAAACCCATATTGAATAAGATAGGAAAAATCTTAAATCGGTATGCGGACAATACAGTCGAAATTGAAGGTCATACAGATTCTGTTCCATTAAATGGAGGCAGATATGAAAATAATGACGTACTAAGTAGCTACAGGGCATTGGCGGTATTTAATTATCTAAAAGATAATGCGTCAATCGACCCAGGTATCATGAAGCATTCGGGACGAGGGGAATATATGCCGATTGCAGACAATTCAACACCGGAAGGCAGAGCAAAGAACCGAAGGGTTGAAATCAAAATTTATAACGCATTGAGTGCCTATTAAAAGGGGGAGTGCATGAAATGAAAAAAAATCTATTATCTATTATTATTCTGGCACTGTTGGTAGTGAACATTGTGTTATCAGCAATTATGATGATCAGTGTGACAAGTGCATCTAAGAAAACCGCAGCATTAGTATCGGATATCTCAACCATTATTGGACTTGAGATTGACGGATTACCCAAATCAGAAACGGCGGGATCAGTTTCCATGGCAAACACAGAAGTATATAACATATCTGATGAACTTACGATTCCTCTCAAAAATGATGAAGATGGAACAAGCCATTTTGCAGTAGGTAAAGTATCTCTGTCAATGGATACGACCAACAAGGATTATGCTACTTATTCTGAAACACTGGAATCCAAAGAAGGTCTGATCACAGATATTATTTTCAGCGTATTTGGCAATCACACAATGGACGAGGCTAAGAACGATCCTGAGGTGATCAAAACAGAAATTTTACAGAAGATTCAGGAATTATTCGGCTCCAATTTCATTTACGGAGTATCCTTTAATTTCTTGTATCAGTAATAAACCTCTTAAATCAGTCTACAGGGGGTGATTGGCAAAATGGGAGAGGTATTATCTCAAAATGAGATCGACAGTTTGCTGGCAGCATTAAGCAGCGGTGAACTGGACGTAGAGGACATGCAGGAAAAAGATGAAAAACAGGTCAAAAATTATGATTTCAGCAGACCTGCCAAGTTCTCTAAAGAACATCTTAGAACATTGGGTATGATTTTTGAACATTATGGAAGATTACTGTCAACCAATTTACCGGTGTATTTGCGTAAAAGTGTGCAGGTGAGTGTAGCCAGCTCCGAAACAGTAACTTTTGCAGAATTTTCAAATGCATTATCTAATCCGGTATTGCTTACGATTGTTAACTTTTCACCAATGCAGGGCAGTATCATAATGGAATTGACCAGTGGTCTGGGGTATGCGATCATTGACAGAATGTTAGGCGGCAAAGGAGAAACACTGGAAAAGACTAGAGAATTCTCCGAAATAGAGATGAGCATCATTGAGCGGATCATGGTAATCTGTATGCAGCTTCTCAGGGAACCGTGGAAAAATGTAACGGAGATCAATCCGTTCCTTGAAAGAATTGAAACAAATCCACAGTTTGCACAGATTATTTCACCAAATGACATGGTAGCATTGGTTACTATGAATATTAAAATTGGTGATGTAGAAGGTCTGATGAATGTATGTCTGCCGTTCTTTACATTAGAGTCCGTTATGGACAGACTGAATACGAAATTCTGGTATTCAAATCTGCAGAAAATGGATGAAGAGGATTATGAACAGTTCCTTGAAGTCATGGTACGTAAGGTGGATGTGCCTGTTAAGGCAGTCTTGGGTAAGAGCGTGATCACAGTCAATGATTTCGTAAATATCCAGGTAGGAGACATTATCAGACTTGATTCAAAAGTGGATGATGAGCTGGATGTCTATGTAGGAAATATTAAGAAGTTTACCGCAGTACCGGGTGCAAGCAAAGAGGCATATGCTGTGAGAGTAACATCAGTGATACGGGAGGAGGAATAAGGCAATGGATGGTATGTTATCTCAGGATGAAATAAATGCGTTGTTGAATGGTGTAGATTTACCTGCCGATGACAACAGCAACAGCAATAGCAATAGCAATAGCACTGCTACCGCAACAGTGGAAAGCAGTGAGGGAGAATTAACAGATGTAGAAAAAGATGCAATTGGCGAGGTAGCCAATATCAGTATGGGAACCTCGGCTACTACATTGTATTCTCTTGTTAACCGCAAGGTAAACATTACAACTCCTGTTGTTGAGATGACAACATGGGAAGATGTAATGGCAAATTATGAGAAACCTTGTGTATTTATTCAGATTAAATATACAGTAGGACTCAATGGTACGAACATTCTGGTCTTAAAAGAGCATGATGTAAAGGTCATCACAGATTTAATGATGGGTGGTGATGGTACAAATGTAGATGGAGAAATCAGTGAATTACACTTAAGTGCAATCTCAGAAGCTATGAATCAAATGATGGGTTCATCGGCAACGTCACTTTCTTCCATGCTTGGCAAGACTATCGATATCAGTCCGCCAGAGGCTAGTCTGGTAGATGTCCAGACTAAGGAGCCTTCAGAGTTATCTCCGTTCCTGGAAGACAAGTTCGTAAAGATTTCTTTCAAGATGCAGATTGAAGATCTGGTAGATTCCACATTGATGCAGTTATATCCTCTGGATTTTGCAAAATCAATTTATAATACATTCATGATGCAGCAGATGGGCGGATCTGTGCCGGAACCAACACCAGAACCGACACCTGCTCCTCAGGCAGCAGCACCAACACCGACACCTGCTCCTCAGGCAGCAGCACCAACACCGGCGCCTGCTCCCACACCAGCATCACAGCCAACACAGCAGCCACAGATGAACAATGGTATGCCGTATGGAATGCCACAGGGTAATCCTGGTATGAATATGAACCAGATGGGTGCTCAGATGGGAATGCCTCAAACAGGTATGCCGATGAATAACCAGATGCCACCATATGGTATGCCGTATGGAATGCCTAATGTGAATATTCAGCCTGCACAGTTCCAGAGCTTTGCACCGGCAAATGCAGAAATGGTAAGTGCAGAAAGTATTGGATTGATCAAAGATGTTCCTTTGGAAGTAACAGTTGAGTTAGGCAGAACAACGAAGTCGATTTCAGATATTCTGGAATTCGCACCGGGAACGATCATTGAGCTGGACAAGATCGCAGGTGAACCGATTGATATTTTGGTTAATGGTAAGTTTGTTGCCAAAGGTGAGGTCGTAGTAATTGAAGAAAGTTTCGGTGTCAGAATTATGGAAATCATTAAATAAAAACTACAAGGACAGACGGAATAGTTTGGAGGAAGCAAAATGGCAAAGAAGATTTTAATTGTGGATGATGCAGCATTCATGAGAATGATGATCAAAGATATTTTGACTAAGAATGGTTATGAAATTGCTGCTGAGGCAGAAAATGGTAAGATTGCCGTAGATAAATATAAAGAGGCAGCGCCTGATCTTACATTAATGGATATTACAATGCCGGAGATGGACGGAATTCAGGCATTGAAAGGAATAAAGGCAATTGATCCCGGTGCTAATGTTATCATGTGTTCTGCAATGGGGCAGCAGGCAATGGTAATTGAAGCAATCCAGTCCGGGGCAAAGGACTTCATTGTAAAGCCTTTTCAGGCAGAAAGAGTATTAGAGGCAGTTAAGAAAGTAGTAGGTTAATATGCTGTTATCAATGACATCCAACAGGTTAGACTCCATAGTTCAACTGATTACCGCAGTATTTATCTTTGTATTTGTACTTGTATTAGCTTATTTTACAACGAAATTCACAGCGGGCTTCCAGAAAACCAAAATGGCAAGCCCAAATGTGGAAATCGTAGAAACGTTCAGGCTTACGCAGAACAAATACATTCAGATTGTAAGAATTGGCACCAGATATTATTCCATCGTAGTCTGTAAGGATACAGTTACAATGATTGGGGAACTGGATAAGGACGATATTACAATACCGGAAACGGGACTTGGAACGACAATGAGTTTTAAAGAAATTTTGGACAAGGCAAAAGGAATTACACACAAGAAGTAGGCGGAATTTATGAAAAACTTAAAATTTCGGGACAAAGTCAGAACTTTACTTTATATGATTGGAATGGTAATTGTCCTTTTTATGGCAGAAACTACCGTGGCATATGCAACAAGTGATGATGATGTTCTATCGAATTCCATTCTCTCTGATCAGCCGGCAGATGAGAACAGAACCAATATCAGAGAACCTGGCGCATCAGAGAATGCAGAAGACCTGAAGCAACTTAATATTGCAAACAGTCTTACCATTTCCTACGATGGTGGAAATGGGGAGTTGGCAGGAACTTTAAGGATTCTGCTGATCCTGACAGCAATATCTCTGGCACCGATTCTGCTTGTAACAATCACTTCGTTTACAAGAATTTTGATCGTATTACACTTTACAAGGCAGGCTCTGAATACTACATCAGCTCCACCCAATCAGGTATTGATCGCAATTTCATTATTTTTAACCTTTTTCATTATGCAGCCGACATTTTCACAGATTTATACGGATGCGATCGTTCCCTTTGAAAATGGGGAGATACAGATGGAAGAGGCGGTAGACCTGGCACTGGACCCTATGAGAGAATTTATGGCAGGCCAGACACAGGTAAAAGATGCAGATGCATTTATGCAGATTGCAGAGATCCCGTGGGATGGTACAGACTGGAAGGAAGTGCCAACATCAGTACTGATTCCGAGTTTCATTATCAGTGAACTTCGTTCAGCATTTATCATGGGATTCATTATTTACATACCGTTCATAGTGATAGATATGGTAGTTGCATCCGTATTAATGAGTATGGGTATGATGATGCTTCCACCAACCACGATTTCCATGCCATTTAAGATACTGCTTTTCATACTGGCAGATGGATGGAATCTGGTCATTGTCAATCTTGTCAGAACATTTTATTAGGGGGGTGTGGTCATGAGTGTAGAAATGATAACAGATATGATGCAGGATGCATTATTTCTTATTCTTAAAACATCAGCACCACTACTGATCATCTCTCTTGTGATAGGTCTTATTGTCAGTATCTTTCAGACAGTTACATCCATTCAGGAGCAGACACTTACCTTCGTACCCAAGATGGTAGGAATGTTCGTAGGGTTGATGTTACTGGGACACTGGATGTTAAATGAGATGTCTACATATATGGAAGATCTGTGGAGAAATTTCTCCATATATATCCGATAGAAGACATCGATCGGAAGGGAGCTTTTGGACAGCATGGTTGACTTATCTTTTCCGGTGCGGGAGTTGGAATATTTCCTGCTGGTGTTTGCAAGAGTTGCAACCTTTGTATTTGCAGCACCGTTCTTTAGTCAGAAAGGTGTACCTAATCAAGTTAAAATTGGATTAAGTGTGTTCGTTGCCTATTTAATGTATGCTTTCGTTCAGCCACACACATATCCGGAATACAGTACCGTATTTGGTTATAGTGTCATCATAGCGAAGGAAGTAGCAGTAGGCCTGTTCCTGGGAGCAGGAGCACAACTGTGTACTTCCATTGTTTTATTTGCGGGAAGGATCATGGATATGGAGATTGGATTATCCATGGCTAATGTTTTTGATCCGACAACGAATCAACAGTCATCCATAACAGGTGCTTTCCTGCAATATGGAGTTATGCTGATCCTGTATGCAACAGGACTTCACAGATATCTTCTTTCAGCTCTGAAAGAAACTTTCACACTGATCCCGATCGGTGGGGCAGTCTTTCATATGGATAACCTTTTAACGACAGTGGTTTCTTTTTTGAGCGATTATATTGTAATAGGATTTCGCATCTGCCTTCCGGTATTTGCAAGTATCATGCTGATGAACATTGTACTTGCACTGCTGGCAAAACTGGCACCACAGATGAATATGTTCTCTGTAGGTATTCAGCTTAAGCTGCTGGCAGGACTTGGAGTATTGGTATTAGCGATCAGTATGTTGCCAAATGTCTGTAATTTCATTACAACGAAGATGCAGCAAATGGTAGTATCAATGGTGAAAGGGCTGATGTGATGATAGAATTAAGACTGCAGTTCTTCGCAGCAGAAGGACCTGGTGGAGAAAAGACAGAAGAGCCTACCGCCAAAAAGAAAGAGGACACCAGAAAAGATGGTAAGGTTGCCAAGAGTAAGGAACTCTCCAGTGGTGTCGAACTGATTGCCCTTTTCCTCATTTTGAAGTTCTGGATTGGTAAAATGGGAGAAGGATTTCTGGAGTTATTTGATACCATCTATGAAAAATTTCCCCAGTATACAACGTATTGGGGAGGAAACATTACCAAAAGAGATTACAGTATTCTTTTTCAGGATGTATATATAGAAATATTAAAGCTGCTGCTTCCGTTCTTTGCGGTAGGCGTGGCAATTGCATTTATCGTAAATATGGTACAGTTCAAATTTAAGGTATCGACAAAGCCGTTACAGCCTAAGTTCAATAAACTCAATCCGGTATCGGGGATGAAGCGGCTGTTCTCAGCGGAGAAGTTGATGGAACTGTTCAAATCCATATTAAAAGTCATTTTGATCACCTATATTGTATACAGTACGATCAAAGATGACTGGAAATATCTGTTTCAGTTCTACGATATGCCTTTGAATCAGGCAATTGAACTGATAGGAAATATTGTAATAAACCTGGGATTGAAAATATCTCTTTTCTTCCTTGTCATTGCTTTTGCAGACTTTGCATATCAGAAATACAAGTTCAATAAAGACATCAAAATGACCAAGCAGGAAGTAAAAGATGAATATAAAAATGCAGAAGGTGATCCGCAGATCAAAGGTAAGATCAGGCAGAAGATGAGAGAAGTTTCACAGAGAAGAATGATGCAGGATCTGACACAGGCGGATGTGGTTATTACAAACCCAACGCACTTTGCGGTAGCGATCAAGTACACACCGGAAGCACATTCTGCACCGATTGTTGTGGCAAAAGGTGCAGATTATCTGGCACAGAAAATAAAGGGGATCGCCAGAGAGAACGGCATAGAGATTGTTGAGAACAAGCCTCTTGCCAGAATGCTGTATGCAAATGTAGATGTAGGACAGGAAGTACCGCCGGAGCTGTATCAGGCAGTAGCTGAAGTGCTTGCAATGGTCTACAAGATGCAGGGTAAGCTATAAGACAGACATCAAAGGGGAGATTTAAAGGATGAAGAAGCAGGACTTAGGAGTAGCGTTATATATACTTGCAGCATTCGTCATGTTGATTGTTCCAATACCGAACACACTGTTGGATATACTGCTTGCGTGCAACATGGCACTGGCGTTTACAATTTTGTTTACGACCATGTTTGCAAAGGAGGTCCTGGATATGTCCTATTATCCGACCATCCTGTTGTTCACCACTATATTTCGAATCGCATTGAACGTATCTTCTACACGTTTGATCCTTTCCACCGGTAATCCGGGTAACGTAGTAGCTACCTTCGGACAGTTCGTGGGCGGCGGTGATATGGTAATCGGTATTGTTGTATTTATCATCCTGATTCTGGTTCAGTTCATTGTTATCAACAAAGGTTCTGAGCGTGTAGCAGAAGTAACAGCCAGATTTACACTGGATGCTATGCCGGGTAAACAGATGGCGATTGATGCAGACTTAAATACAGGCGCTATTACAGATGCACAGGCGAAGGAAAGAAGACAGAAATTACAGGATGAAGCAAGCTTCTTCGGTTCCATGGATGGTGCTGTTAAGTATGTAAAGGGAGATGCAACGGCAGGACTGATCATTACAGGTGTCAACATTATCGGTGGTATCTGTATGGGTATCCTAAGACAGGGCATGGATATCAATTCGGCTCTTGATAAATATGTAATATTGACGATCGGTGATGGACTGGTAAGCCAGATTCCCTCTCTTCTGATTTCATTATCAACTGGTATTCTGGTAACGAAGGGATCTAAGGAAGCTGATTTTGGTATGGTACTTGTAAAACAGCTTTTTGGATTACCCAAGGTACTTTATATGGTAGGTGCAGTTCTGATCTTCCTTGGAATTGTAACTCCGTTAAATAATCTGATCTTTATCCCGTTAGGCGGTATTTTTATTATCTGTGGCAGAATGATAGCCAACACGATCGAAACATCACAGATCGAAGCGCAGACGGATACCGAAGAAGAGTCGGCAGAGGAGATCAGACGACCCGAAAATGTCAATTCACTGTTGCAGGTTGATCCGATCGAACTGGAGTTTGGATATGGTATTATCCCGCTGGCAGATGTCAATCAGGGAGGCGATCTGCTTGACCGAGTTGTTATGATCAGACGACAGATCGCACTGGAACTTGGTACAGTTGTTCCTATTATTCGATTAAGAGATAATATACAGTTAAATCCGAATCAGTATATTATTAAGATAAAAGGAATACAGGTCAGCGAAGGCGAGATCCTTTTTGACCATTACATGGCAATGAATCCCGGTTTCGTGGAGGAAGAGATATCAGGTATTCCTACTTTTGAACCATCTTTCCATTTACCGGCTATCTGGATCACAGAGAGCCAGAGGGAAAGAGCAGAGAGCGCAGGATATACGGTAGTTGATCCACCTTCTATTATAGCAACGCATTTGACAGAAATCATCAGACAATATCTGGCAGAACTGCTTACCAGACAGGATGTACAGAATCTGGTCAACAATGTCAAAGAGTCCAATCCTTCCCTTGTGGAAGAACTTGTACCGAAGCTTCTGGGACTTGGTGATATCCAGAAGGTATTGCAGAACCTGTTAAAGGAAGGCATCTCGATCAGAGATCTGGTAACAATATTTGAAACACTTGCCGATCATGCGGCAACTACCAGAGATACGGATATACTGACTGAATATGTTCGACAGAGCCTTAAGAGGGCAATAACCAATAAATATTTCCCAATGAATGAGACGACCAGCGTGGTAACGCTGGATCCCAAGCTGGAGCAGGAGATCATGAGCAGTGTCAAACAGACAGAACAGGGCGCTTATCTTACTCTTGATCCGGACAAGACCAAAGCGATCATGGCTTCTGTTGAGACGGAAGTTGGCAAGCTTGAGAAGCTTGGCAAGAACCCTATCGTAATAACCTCTCCTATTGTGAGAATGTATTTCAAGCGATTAACAGAGGATTATTACAAGGACCTCATTGTTGTTTCGTATAACGAAATAGATGCAAATGTAGAATTACAATCGGTAGGAATGGTGACGGCATAATGATTATTAAGAAATTTCAGGGGAAAACAAAGGAAGAAGCACTTGAGTGTGCAAAGAAGGAACTGGGTGAAGGCATTGTAGAAATGAACGTGAAAACGGTAAAGGCAAAAGGATTGCTTGGTGTTTTTAAGGGAACCAAGATAGAAGTTACCGTAGCAAAAGAGGAAGAAAACGAGAAATATGGTATCGCTTCAGCCAAAAACCAAAACGAAAAGGAAGTCAAAGATGGAGTTGCATTGTCCTTAAGTCAGGGTAAGATCATACCTATGAAACAACCCGTGAAAGTAGCAGTAGGACAGGACATGGAAGCTTCCTCCATAGAAGATGCAAGAGCAATGGGACAGACAGTTGCAGATGTACTGGCATCTTTTCCACAGGCAATGAAAGGACAGGTATCTGACAAAGAAAAGCCTGTGATAACAACACCACAGAAAACAGAAGAACTCAGAACGGAAAATCCAAAGGGAACTGTTCTGGAAGAAAAGCTGGATAATCTGCAGTCACTTCTTGAAAAGCAGCTCTCTGCACAGGAAGAAAAGGCTGCGCAGGAAGAGAAAGCAAAGCAGGAGGAAAAACAGGAAGAAGAGAACAGAGCCAGAGTATCTTTCCTCAGACTCTTATATAACAAAATGATAGATAATGAAGTGCATGAAAAATATGCAAATGAGATCATTGATGAGATCGACAGGAACTGTAAACCGGATGTCACAATGGATTATATGCTTTCAGAGATTTATCAGAGGATGATATTAAAACTTGGTAAGCCATATATGATAGAAGAGGAAGCAGGACCTAAGGTTGTATTTTTTGTAGGTCCTACAGGTGTTGGAAAAACAACGACGATCGCTAAGATCGCATCTTCTTTCAGAGTGGAACAGAAGAAAAAGGTAGCATTGCTGACAGCGGATACATATCGTATTGCAGCGGCTGAACAGCTTAGAACATATGCTAATATTCTGGAAGTACCGTTCAGAGTGGTATATACAGCACAGGAAATCAGTCAGGCTATTGAAGATTTCAAAGATTATGATTATGTGCTGGTGGATACGACAGGACATTCTCCGAACAATGAGGCACAGCGTGAAGGAATGGGAGAACTGATCGGTTCAGTGGAGACAACAGCACGCAAGGAAGTGTTCCTGGTACTGTCAGCTTCTACAAAATACAGAGATTTGATGAAAATTGCCGATACCTATAAGGAGATCGCCGACTATAAACTTATCTTTACAAAACTTGATGAAACTTCTACCTTAGGCAATATTTATAACTTGAAGATGTATACGGGAGCATCGTTGTCTTATGTGACATACGGTCAGAATGTACCCGATGATATCGAGTACTTTAATCCGCAGGCAACTGTAAAGCAGTTACTTGGTGGTAAGCGTTAAGAGGAAGGAGTAAAAATATGGATCAGGCTGAACAGTTAAGGAATGTAATTAAATTAAATCCTGCTCCAAGACCTCTTGCTAGGGTAATTACCGTAACAAGTGGAAAAGGGGGAGTCGGTAAATCCAATACAGCGATCAATCTCGCGTGTCAGTTCAGGAAACTGGGACAAAGAGTTATCATTCTTGATGCAGATTTCGGACTCGCTAATATCGAAATTATGTTCGGAACAGTACCAAAACATAATTTATGTGATTTGATATATCAGGGTAAGAATATTACAGATATTATTACCTGGGGACCTATGGATATTGGTTTTATCTCGGGCGGTTCAGGAATCGCAGGTCTGTCAAATCTAAGTCGTGATTATCTGAATTATATTATACAGAATCTTGCAAGACTTGATGCCATTGCAGATATCATCATTATTGATACCGGAGCAGGAATTTCAGATGCAGTTCTGGATTTTCTGGTAGCTAGTGGAGAAATACTGGTCGTAGCGACTCCGGAACCAACATCCATTACAGACTCTTATTCTCTACTTAAGGCATTGAACCGTCATCCCAGATATTCCAGAGAAGAATCAGGAATCAAGGTCATTGCCAATAAGGTATCTTCCGTTGAGGAAGGAGAGGTTATGTTTAATAAATTAAATTCTGTTGTAAACAGATATTTGAAATTGCCAATTGCCTATTTAGGAGCAATACCGCAGGACTCTCATCTGGAGAATGCGGTAATGCAGCAAATGCCCGTCAGTATGCAAAGCCCGAATTCCAAGTCAGCCAAGGCATTTGAAAAAATGGCATATACACTGATGGATAAGGAATATGATAAATCATTATCCAAACGTGGTATGGCTACATTCTTCTCACATATTGTAGCCGGGAATAAGAAAATGGGGTAATAGAAAGGGCTGGGAGCATACATGTATAATTTTGGAGTAGCTAGAAAACTAGAGCAGGAGGATTCTATGATAGAGAAGTTCATTTCGCCAGGAGATAAACTGGAGATGAAATCGGCAACGGATGTAAAACTGCCTGACGGGACAGAAGGAGTCAGACTCTATAAATCCACTGTTTATGATGTCCTGGATGATGGAAGAATAGAAATCGTAATGCCGATGGAGCAGAGCAAACTGGTTCTGCTTCCGGTAGATGGTGAGTATGAAGTCTGCTTCTTTTCACATGGAGGAATGTATCGTGCGAATGTAAGAATCCTTGACAGGGAAAAAATCAACAATACATACGTTCTAATCACAGAGATGGTCACAAATCTCCATAAATTTCAAAGAAGAGAATATTACCGGTTCAACTGTATTATTGAGATGCAGGTAAAGGAATTGAACCAGGCACAGGCAGATGCCGTAGGAAAGAATCTGGGATATCTGATCTCGGATTCTGATATGTCAAGAGGTGTCATTGTCGATATCAGCGGTGGCGGGCTCAGGTTCGTATCCAGATCGCCATATCGCGAAGGAAGCATCCTTTATCTGAAATATAAGCTGAATATAGCAGATAAGGATAGAGACTTTACGATGGCAGCGAAAGTTCTTTCCTCAGCAGAGATACCGAATCGTGCAAGTGAGTACCAGAATCGAGTGAAATTTATGTATATGGATACCACAACGAGAGAAGAGATTATTAAGTACATTTTCAATGAGGAACGCAAAAACAGAAAAAATGGAAAAGGCTGATGAAAAAGTATGACAATATCATTAAATGCACCAAAAATTAAGAAAAAAATATTGGTAGTTGATGACTCTGCACTCATGAGAAGAGTCATGTGTGATATAATCAACTCAGATGAACGATTTCAGGTGGTTGATCAGGCAATAGATGGAGAAAAGGCATATGAATTGTTAAAAAAAAATACTTATGATGGTATTGTTCTGGATGTGAATATGCCGAAGATGGATGGAATCCAACTTCTTCGTATGCTGCAGAAAGACAAAATCCGTGCCAGAATCATGATGGCAAGTACCGACACAAAAGAAGGTGCTTCAGTCACAATGGAAGCTCTGGAACTGGGGGCTATCGATTTTATTGAGAAACCTGCTAATATTCTTCACTTAAGAGGAGATGATTTTAAGGCAAGATTCCTCAATATTCTCAAGGCTGTGGTATCAAGTCCACAGACCAATATTCCAAGAGAATCCGCTGTAACAGTAAAAAAGAACGAAGAAAGCACCCGCAAATTAGTTGATATTGTAAGAAAGAGCAAACCTGTGGTAAGCGGGCAGAAGATAGTTGCAATTGCCTGCTCAACAGGTGGACCTAAAGCATTGCAGAGCGTGATACCGAGACTTCCGGCTGAACTGGCAGCACCGGTGTTGATCGTACAGCATATGCCGCAGGGATTTACTCAGTCACTGGCAGAGAGATTGAATTCTTTGAGCAAGATCAAAGTAAAAGAAGCAGCAGAAGGAGATGTACTGGAGAACGGAGTGGTCTACATTGCACGTGGTGGTAAACATATGAATGTAGAAACCAGAGGAGGCAGAAGCGTGATCCGGTATACGGATGAACCACCCAGAGAGGGCGTTAAGCCTTGTGCCAATTATATGTATGAATCACTGAAGACAAGTGCTTATTCCCAAATTGTATGTGTAGTACTTACGGGAATGGGAGCGGATGGAACAAAAGGAATCGTGAATTTGGAAACTGCAAAAAAAATACACGTCATTGCACAGGATGAAGCAACATCCACAGTATATGGAATGCCGAAAAGTATAGCAGCAACAGGTTTAGTCAATCAGGTAGTCGGTTTGGATGACGTGGCCCAGGAAATAATAATGAATGTGGGGGTCAAGTAACATGGACACAAGTCAATATCTTGAGATTTTCCTTGATGAAACAAAGGAACACTTACAGAACCTGAATACACAGATTCTGGAGCTGGAACAGGAACCTGAAAACATGGATACGATCAATGAAATATTCCGTGCAGCACATTCCCTGAAAGGAATGGCAGGAACAATGGGATATAAACGTATGCAGAATCTTACCCATGATATGGAGAACGTATTTTCAGAAGTAAGAAATGGTACGATCAAGGTTCAGCCCGAAATGATCGATATCCTTTTCAATTGTCTGGATGCATTGGAAGAATATCTTGCCAATATACAGCAGACAACTGAAGAAGGAACAAATGATAATGAAGAGTTGATCAAAGCTTTAAATGATATGCTGAATAAAGAGGAGAAAGAAGCACAGGCTGCCAAAGGAGCGCCTGCGCAGGGAAAAACGGCAACAGAAGCTCCGGCATCCTCTGATGGAAACAGCAAAGAAAAGTGGAGAGAGATTAAGTTAAATGATACAGAGCTTATGCTTGTAGATAAAGCTCATAAAGAGGAACTGAAAGTATATGGAATCACAGTTTATGTAGATGAATCCTGTGTACTGAAGGCAGCAAGAGCTTTCCTTGTATTCAAAGCATTGGAGAAACTTGGAGAGGTTATCGTATCAGTGCCTACAGCTCAGGACATTGAAGATGAGAAATTTGATCTTACTTTCAGTTTGATCTTTATATCAGGCAATACCAAGGATGAAGTTGTAGCAGCAGTCAAGAGCGTATCTGAAATCGCTGCCGTATACTGTGAAGAATATCAGACATCGGCTGCTGAATCTGAAACAGAGGCAAAAGAAAAAGAAGAACCTGTTAAAGAAGAAAAACAGGAACAATCGGCATCAACAACAACACCTGCAAAAGTAACATCTGCACAATCTGCAGCGGTATCTGCAAAACAGGATACAAAGAAAGCAGTTTCCAAACCTGTTGTTAACAGAACCGTCAGAGTTGATATTGAGAAACTGGATAATCTGATGAACCTGGTATCAGAACTTATCATTGCCAAGAATTCACTTGTGGCAGCGACCATGGCACAGGGAAGTGAAAATAATGGCAGTGTTAACGAACAGATTGAATATCTGGAAAGTGTAACAACCAATATTCATGAATCTGTTATGAAAGTTCGAATGGTTCCTATTGAAAGTATTGTAAGTAAATTCCCGAGAATGATCAGGGATTTGTCCAAAAAACTTGACAAAAAAATGGAACTGTACATGACTGGTGAGGATACAGAACTTGACAGAACCGTAGTAGATGAGATTGGCGATCCTCTGATGCATATGCTGCGTAATTCAGCAGATCATGGTCTTGAGCCTAATGATGTCAGAGTTGCCAAAGGCAAGCCGGAAGTTGGTTCTATTTTCCTTGATGCATATCAGGATGGTAATAACGTAGTCATTGAAGTAAGAGATGATGGTGCTGGTATTGATACAGAAGCTGTTAAGGCAAAAGCAATAGAGAGAGGAACTATTACTCCTGAACAGGCAGAAACTATGACAGAGAAGGAAGTTATCGATCTGTTATTCCTGCCAAGCTTCTCTACAGCTAAGAAAGTCACCGATGTATCCGGACGTGGTGTTGGACTTGATGTTGTTAAGTCCAAGATTGAATCATTAAGTGGTGAAGTAGAAGTTAAGACAAAACTTGGTGAAGGTAGTACTTTCATTGTAAGACTTCCTCTTACACTCGCGATCATTCAGGCATTGATGGTTGTGATTGGTAATGAAAAGTATGCAATTTCACTTGGCTCTATTCAGACAATTGAAGATATTTCACCGGAAGATATCAAACTGGTACAGGCAAAAGAAGTAATCCATATTAGAGGAACTGTAATTCCTATTATCCGTATGAATAAGATTCTTGATATAGAATCCAGCAATACAGACAGTAATAAGAATCTCACAGTCATCATTGTTAAGAAGGGTGATAAGCAGGCAGGTCTGGTAGTAGATGAACTGATCGGACAGCAGGAGATCGTTATTAAGTCTATGGGTAAATATATCAAGGTACCGAAGATGATAAGCGGTGCAACAATTTTAGGAAACGGTGAAGTAGCATTGATCTTGGATGCAAATGCATTGATTTAGGCTAAGGCTGATAAATCAGGAAAGGTATGGTTATAGTATGGAGGAATTAAAAACAATGGACGAACAGCAGCGCTTAGAGAGTCTGAATCGTCCTGTTGAATATGATACAACCCAGTATATTGTAACACAACTGGGAGATGAGCAGTATGGCATTGATATTAAGTATATTTCGACTATTGTCAGAATGCAGATGATCACAAGAGTACCTAAGGTAGTTGACTATATCAAAGGTGTTATTAATCTGAGAGGTGTTGTAATTCCTATTATCAGTCTTAGACTGAAGATGGGACTCCCTGAAGATGAGATAACCAAAAAGACCAGAATCATTATTCTTAATATTGACCAGCATGAATCTATTGGCGTTCTGGTGGATGAAGTAAAGGAAGTTGTGACACTGGATGAAGAGCATATCGAGCGTGTATCTTACGATAAGGATGAAAAGGCAAAATTCCTTATGGGCGTAGGCAAGTATGATGACAAATTGATTTCTCTTCTGAATATTGATACTGTACTTGCTGAAAATGAAGCATAATAAGTCTTTTGGAAAAGGACAGGGGCTGGATACATGACAGATAATATTAGTTTAGAGAAGGTATCGCAAGAGTATTATGATGTATTAAAAGAGCTTGGAAACATCGGGGCAGGCAACGCTACAACGGCGCTTGCCCAGATGCTTCAATGCAAGGTCGATATGAAAGTTCCACAGGTAAGGCTGCTGGATTTTAACAAAGTCGGAGAAGTTATGGGTGGCGAAGAGCAGATCGTTGCCGGTATTTATCTGGCTGTAGAAGGTGACATTACAGGCAGTATGATGTTTATACTTGAAAAAGAAGCTGCAAAAAGTCTTGTAGAAAAACTGATGGGAATGCCGGTTCAGGATGAACTGGGTGAAATGGAAATTTCTGCATTAAAAGAAATTGGTAACATTATCACAGGGGCTTACCTGAATTCCTTGTCGCAGCTTACTAATTTAAAGATGTTACCATCTGTACCGGATCTGAGCATTGACATGCTTAATGCGATCCTTAGTGTTCCCGCAATAGAATTTGGCATTATGGGAGATAAAATATTGCTGATTCAGACACAATTTACGGATGAAGTGGATTTGAATGGTTATTTTATTCTTCTACCAGATTTGGATTCTTATGGAAAAATATTGAAAGCACTTGGGCTATGATAATCTGCACATAGAAAAGAGGCAAAGACCATGAGCGAAATAATAAAAGTTGGAATGGCCGATTTAAATGTGTGCAAAAGTCCTGATGGAATCACTACACTTGGACTTGGCTCCTGTGTAGGAGTGGCTATTAGAGATCCGATTACCAAGGTAGGTGGACTGGCACATGTTATGTTGCCGGATAGTACACAAATTGAAAATAATTCCAATAAATACAAATTTGCGGATACCGGAATTGAAGAACTTGTAAAGAAAATTATTGCTATTGGTGGTAATAAATCCCGTCTGGAAGCTAAAATTGCAGGCGGTGCACAGATGTTTGCTTTTCAGAATAAATCAGATATGGTCCGGGTAGGAGAACGTAATGTAGAAGCAAGCAAAAAGAAGTTGAAACAACTTGGAATTCCGCTAAAGGCTGAAGATACAGGCCTGAATTATGGTCGAACGGTGATTTTTTATCCTGAAACCGGGAGATTCATCATAAGGTCGGCGGGAAAACCGGAGAAGACCATTTAAAAGGTAAAAGGGGATAATAGAATAATGGAGAATAAGGTGAAACTTATTACACCGTTTCTGATGCTTTTTGCAGGTGCAGTAGCATCTATCATCATGTATGTGAGACATTTTGATCTGTATACCATGCTTTGGGTATTATTAGTGGTTCTGGTGGTTTTTTATATCATTGGTGATATTGTCAGATATATATACGAATCTATCAGACCAAGAATAATTCCGGATATGGATGAAGAAGAACTTATGCTGGAACGTCCTGAGGATAATATAGTCGCCAAGGAAGAAGGCGAAGATGAAGACGAACAGGATACTGAGAAAGTTGGTACAGAACAGCAGACTGAAGAAGAGTCTGATGCAGAGGAAGAACCACAGATGGCAGATGCAGAGGAAGAACCGCAGATGGCAGATGCCTCTGAAGAAGAAGGCTATACAGACGAGAATCTTGACTAGAAGTAAAGCGGGGTAAAGGAATGAATGAGGCAGCACGTAAGAGACTTTGGGAAGATTATACCAGACTGAGAACAGCAGAACTGAGGGAGAAGATCATATTGGAATATGCACCTCTGGTTAAAGTAGTGGCAGGGCGGCTTAGCATGTATCTGGGCTATAGTGTAGAATATGATGATATGGTCAGTTATGGAGTGTTTGGGCTGATTGATGCAATAGACAAATTTGATATGACAAAAGAAGTCAAATTTGAGACTTATGCAAGTTTGCGTATCAGGGGAGCCATTCTGGATCAAATACGTAAAATGGACTGGATTCCAAGAACGATCAGACAACGTCAGAAACAGATAGACAGTGTAATGAAGAACATCGAACAGAGAACAGGTCGTGAGGCTACAGATGAGGAAGCTGCGGAAGGACTGGGAATCAGTTGTGATGAATTTCTTGAATGGCAGTCTCAATTAAAAGCCAATAATGTCATATCCCTTAATGAATATGTAGAACAGGGCAGTGATATCTCGTCAGACAAGAATCCCGCGGGCAGTTACGAAATGCCGGAAGCAGTTGTTGAAAAAAGTGAATTAAAGGAAATGCTGGAAGAAGCATTGGAACTTTTAACGGAGAAAGAGAAAAAAGTAGTATTATTATATTATTATGAAGACCTTACCCTGAAAGAAATCAGCCGTGTACTAGAAGTATCCGAGTCCAGAATTTCCCAGTTACATACGAAGGCACTGCAGAAGATGAAGACAAAAATGGGAAAATATATCGGAATATTGGATATGTAGTGAAAGGGAAGGTGCATATGAACGGATATTTTCAGATTATTATAAATGAGCAGGGGACTAACATCCGCTTGGTGCCACCAACAGATTGTGGCGAGAAGATACAGGTAAATGAATTGAAAGCGTATTTGGAGCGGATAGGAGTTCCCTATGATGTCATGGCAATCAACTCTGCCTTATACCAGCTAAAGGAAGAGGAGATTGTCCTTTTTTTGAATTCCATGAGACTCCCACCTGTAGATGAAAAATGTGACGTACAGGTCATGCATGATAAAATGTCAGCAATATTACGGCTTTATCCTGCAAGTGACAAGGGAAGTCCGTTGGATATGGAAACAGTTTTGGCGCAGGTAAAAGATGCAAAAGTAGTATATGGAATTGATGAAAAAGCAATTGTGAAAGCACTGACAGAAAAAAATTACTGTACAGATATAATAATCGCAAAAGGTAAGTTGCCAACAGCCGGTAAGGATGCTACAATTAATTATTATTTTGATACGAATGTAAATGCCAGACCAGAGCTGAAAGAAGACGGAAGCGTAGATTTTTTCAAATTAAATATGCTGCATCATTGCACGAAAGGGCAGGTTCTTGCAGAGATTACTCCAGAGGAGAAAGGCGAGGACGGTATAGATGTCTTTGGAACAGTGACAGCATCCAGAGAAGTCAAAAAAGCAACATTTAATCACGGAAGAAATCTGGAAATATCAGAAGATGGACTTAAACTGATAAGCATGGTTGACGGGCATGCATCGTTGGTTGATGGTGCCGTATTTGTATCAGATGTCTACAGCGTTGAAGATGTCAGTACAGCGACCGGTAACATAGAGTATCATGGTAATGTAGAAGTAAAAGGCAATGTCTGTGAGAATTTCAGCATAAAAACAGATGGTAATGTATTTGTAAACGGTGTTGTGGAAGGTGCTCTGATAGAAGCAGGTGGCAACATTATAATCGCCAGAGGTATGCATGGACAGAATAAGGGCAAACTGGTGGCGGGTGGTAATATTATCGCTAAATTCCTTTCTGCCTCAGAAGTGACTGCAAAAGGATTCGTGGAAGCAGAGCAGATTCTGAATTCACATGTGACTGCAGGAACAGAGATTCATGCAGAGGCAGGCAAAGGTCTGATCACTGGAGGAAAAACAGTAGCCAGCAGGGCGGTCAACGTCAAAAATGCAGGTTCTCCAATGGGAACGGCTACGATCATAGAAGTAGGAGCAGACTCGGAAGCCAAGAAGAAGCAGGCGATTCTCAATAAGAGTGTGGGTGATAAATCCAAGTCGGTAAGTCAGATGCGTCAGGTGCTTGAAGCAACGGCTATGAAGATAAAGACAGGTGTAAAACTTACACCGGATCAGATTAAAAGCATGAAATTACTTCAGCAGCAGATGACAGAACAGCAGGCGGAACTGCAGAAGGAGCTTTCCGAACTTGCTGCGCTGGATGAAAGCCTGAAATTTGATGAAGGTGCGCATATCGATGTCAGAGGCACTATGTACCAGGGGGTAGCGTTGACCATATCAGGGGCAACAATGACCGTTAAAAAGGAATATACATTTTGCAGGCTGATCAAAAAAGGAGCGGACATTGCATCGACTAATTTATAGTGTGCTGTATATGAGGGGGGGATCTATATGGCGGTCAGTCCGATTATTTTGAATGGAACGATACAGCAGACACAGGATGTACTGCAGAATCAGACGAAAGAAACGCATAAAGCCATGCTTGATCAGGGTAATATTTTTGCCCAGGAAGTCAGGCAGGAACATCAGAAAGCAAAACAGGTCGTCCACTCTGAAAATTCACAATTTAAAGAAGAACGTTTTGATGCCAGAGAAAAGGGAAAAGGAAGCTATCAGGGGGATGGTGGCAAACGAAGAAATCCCAAACAGGCAGATGGACGTGTAGTGGTCAAGCCAGAGGGCGGCTTTGATATTAAGATATAAAATTAAGGAAACTATAAGGATAAATGGGAGTTAAGTGAAATGAATTGGATGGAAGCAGCATTACTGGTATTAGGAATTGGGGCATTCGTGGCAAGCTTCTGCCTGCCGGAGAGAAATAAAAAGGAGGAAGAACAGGAAAAAACAATTGATCCGGAAATCATAAGGAGTCTGGTTGAAAAAGAACTTGCAGATGCTAAGGAAAAAGTATCTGAGGTTGTAGATGAGACACTGGAATATGCAGTTGAAAAAACAGAACGTGCATCTGAAAGAATTTCTAATGAAAAAATCATGGCGATCAATGAGTATTCAGATACTGTTCTGGCAGATATGAATAAGACACATCAGGAAATCATGTTCCTGTATGATATGCTCAATGACAAACACAAAAATCTGAAAGAAACTGCCCAACAGGTAGATAAGACAGCCAAAGAGGCAGAAGAAAAGGCAAACGCTGCAGCAAATGCACTGGCTGTCAAAGAAGAGAAAAAAACAGAAAGCAAAGAAGAAGAGACTAAGCAGAAAGCTGTTCCTAAAAAGAGTAAATCAGGCAAAACAGTACAGGAAAAGAAGGCTGCAAAAGAAAAGGATCAGCATATTACACTGGATATGCTGGAGTCAGTCCTTCCAAAAGAACAGTTGGAGACTATACAGTCAAAGGAAAATGAACAGACGGATTTCCAGACATTACAGTCACAGAAACTTCCGGAAATTAAAGAGTTTTCATTTGCAGAGCAGGCTCCACATATTGAACGTCCTGTAAAACAGGAAGAACAGGCTGCAAATCTTGAGAATACCGTTTCCATGATGAAGGAAGTATCCGTACAGGAGGAAGAAACTCCGGAAGATGAGCCGGTACAGGAAAATAATAATGACAGGATACTCAGACTTCATAAAGAAGGCAAGTCCAGTATAGACATCGCAAAAGAGCTGGGACTTGGTGTAGGTGAGGTTAAGCTGGTCATTAATTTATTTAAGGGTGCATGACAGATAATAAGAAACGGGGATATAGGAAATGAAGTTAAAATACTATTTAAGAGGGCTGGGCATTGGAATCGTAGTGACAGCATTATTAATGGGATACAGTAATAAAAATCATGCGGCAGAGCAGACTGTTCAGGAACAGACACAGGAGAGTGCAGGCGATTTGCTGGCAGACAGAATCGGAGAAGAGATTTCTACAGAGTCAGAAGAAGTATCGGAATCTGAAATGGCAGAGAATACTTTTACAGAGGAGGTTACATCTGAACCGGAAAGTGAAACACAGACAACAATGGTTCAGACAGAAGAAGCATCTGATACAGAAAGTGAGACAGTACAGACTGTTGTAACAGAAGATACTTCTGCCGAATCAGAGTCACAGAAATCTGAGGAAAGCAGTGAGACGGAGAGTGTTGAACAGACAGCATCGGTACAATCGGTAAATATTACAGGTGCGGTTGAAATTACAATTGCAAGAGGCGATGACTCAGGTACTGTGGCACGTAAGCTTCAAAATGCAGGATTAGTAGAGAATGCATCCGAATATGATGCATACCTTATGCAGCATGGATATGACAAAAAGATTCGTGTAGGTTCTGTTACGATACCGACAGACTCGACATGGCAGGAGATAGCAGAATATATATCGGGCAGACGATAAATACAAAAAATACATAAGTTTTATGAAAACCTCTTGCACAAGAGGTTTTTCTATGTTAAAATGCAAATGTTGTGACTGTGTAAAGACATAGCACATAAGATAATAAACTATTCACGCATGCTGATTTGTGGCCCATTGCCCAGCTCAGGGTGGCACACGAAGATGACGCAGGCGGAAGGTGCGGAATGACCGCAGAAAATGGAGGTAAAGACATGAGCGTTATTTCAATGAAGCAGTTATTAGAAGCAGGTGTTCATTTTGGACATCAGACAAGAAGATGGAACCCTAAGATGGCTCCTTACATCTTCACAGAGAGAAATGGTATCTATATCATTGACTTACAGAAATCTGTAGTTAAGGTTGATGAAGCTTACAAGGCTGTAGCTGATATCGCAGCACAGGGTGGTACAATCCTTTTCGTTGGTACTAAGAAGCAGGCTCAGGATGCTGTTCAGACAGAAGCAGAGCGTTGCGGTATGTTCTATGTTAATGAGAGATGGCTTGGTGGTATGCTTACAAACTTCAAGACAATCAGAAGCAGAATTGCCAGATTAAAGGCTATCGAAACAATGGCAGAAGATGGTACATTTGATGTTCTTCCTAAGAAGGAAGTTATCCAGATCAAGAAGGAATGGGAGAAACTTGAGAAGAACCTTGGTGGTATCAAGAACATGACTAAGATTCCTGATGCTATCTTTGTAGTAGACCCTAAGAAGGAAAGAATCTGTGTACAGGAAGCACATGCACTTGGTATTCCTCTTATCGGTATTGCAGATACTAACTGTGATCCTGAAGAATTAGATTACGTTATTCCTGGTAATGATGATGCAATCAGAGCTGTTAAGCTGATCGTTGCAGCTATGGCTGATGCAGTAATCGAAGCTAAACAGGGTGAAGTTATGGCAGATGTAGCAGAAGCTGAGACAGAAGAAGCAGCAGACGCTGAATAATTTATATAACTGGAAACAATCTTATATTATACAGGAGGAGTATAAACTTTCTCCTGTATATTGGAGTTTAGGAGGAAATAAGAATGGCTATCACAGCAGCAATGGTAAAAGAGTTAAGAGAAATGACCGGTGCAGGTATGATGGATTGTAAGAAAGCTCTTAACGAGACAAACGGTAACATGGATGAAGCAGTTGAATTCTTAAGAAAGAATGGACAGGCTAAGGCTGAGAAGAAGGCTGGCAGAATCGCAGCAGAGGGTCTTTGTAAAGTTCTTACAGAAGGCGACAAGACAGCAGCAGTTGTTGAAGTTAACTCTGAAACAGACTTTGTAGCTAAGAATGCTGAATTCCAGAACTATGTTACAGCAGTAGCACAGCAGGCTCTTGCAACATCAGCAGCAGATATTGATGCTTTTCTGGCAGAAGCTTGGAATGCAGATACATCCAAGACAGTAAAGGACGCTTTGGTAGAGAAGATCGCAGTTATCGGAGAAAACTTATCAATCAGAAGATTTGAGAAAGTTGTTGAAGAGAATGGTTGCGTTGTAACATATACACATGGCGGTGGAAGAATCGGCGTTATCGTTGATGCAGAAACAGCAGTTGTAAATGATGCAGTTAAGGAAGCTCTTACAAACGTAGCAATGCAGATCGCAGCATTATCTCCTAAGTATATCTCTACAGAAGATGTATCTGAAGAGTACAAGGCTCATGAGAAGGAAATCCTTTCTGAGCAGATCAAGAATGATCCTAAGATGGCTGGTAAGCCTGAGAAGGTTATCGAAGGTGCAGTAAATGGTCGTTTAAATAAGGAATTAAAGGAAGTTTGCTTACTTGAGCAGGTATATGTTAAGGCTGAAGATGGCAAGCAGTCCGTTAAGCAGTATATTGATACTGTAGCTAAGGCTAATGGAACAGATATCAAGATTAAGAAGTTTGTTCGTTTCGAGACAGGTGAAGGTCTTGAGAAGAAGCATGAGGATTTTGCAGCAGAAGTTGCAGCTCAGATGGCTGGAAAGTAATAGAAGTTGAGTATTAAAAAGGCATTATACCATTAAGGTATAATGCCTTTTTTTATCCTATAAGGTGCATTAGTTCGGCAACTAATAGTCCGCCGCCTGTACCGATAATATAGCCTAATAATGCCATAATGATTCCAACAGGTACCAGAGAGCTGTTATATGAACCGGCAAGTATCGGAGCAGTTGCAGTTCCTCCGATATTTGCTAAAGAGGCTACAGCACAGGTAAAAATATCCAGATGAAAAATTCTTGCAAATACAAGCATGATCAAAATGTGAAAAATGAGAATTAAAAACCCGGCAATTATCCACATAAAAGTATTTCCCATATTGCTCAAATCAGCACGGGAGGCAATTAAAGCAATGACAATATAGAGAAGAACAGTAGATATTTCCTCGGTACCCTTTATTTTGCCCGCAGGCGTCATGGCAAGCAAACTTCCGACCAATGTAATTATTAGTACAGTCCAGGTTGCTTTATCAAAGAATGGAGCCAATGTGGAAATATATGTTCCTGCATATTGAGATAAGTCTGCGACCAGAAGTCCAAGCCCCAATAAAAAGATAATATTTTGCCATAAAAGGGGACTTTTATTGGATTTGGATTCAGCTTCTAAAGAAAGTCCTACTGCATCAATGGCATTTGTATCTGCATTTACCCAGCGATTGAAATGATCTGCAAAACCTATGACCCATAAAAGAAACATAATATAGAAAGTTCCACAAATCGTATCAATAACAAGAGTGTATGCCATAACGGATTCATCAATATCCAAAGCGGCCTGAATAGCGAGCATATTACCGCTGCCACCCATCCAACTTCCACACAGAGCACCTAAAGCTTCCCATGAATTACTACCAAGATGATCATGTAGAAAGAAGTAGCAGATCAGAAAACCGAGTCCAATGGAGAGAGAAGCAGCAGCGAAGCCGATTAACATTTTGGGACCTAATCGGAAAATTTTTCGCAAGTCACAACGTAATAACATAAGGAACAACATAGAATATAAAAGTGGATTTTTCAATGCGGAATATGTCGATGCGGTTGCCTGTAAATCCCAGAAACCTGACGTGCACAGAGTCATAAGTCCTATATAAATTAATACAACGGGTGGAATAAACTGGAAGAAACGTTTGGCTGCGGATCCTTGTAATATGCGAGGAATATTTACAAGAAGAGCCGAACTGAATATAAGAACAGTGATATAGGTAAATCCATTTTGAATCATATTCTGACTGATTCCTTTCTAAAAGTATTATTATTGTAGTTATCATTTCCATGACAATAAAATATATGTACTCTATACAGTAAAAAACGATTTGTATGTTTACCATTGACTGCCAATAAATAGTAAAGTATAATAAATTGTATAAAATATACAAAAAACTATATGAGTTTACATAAAAATATGTAATAAATATATAAAAAGAAGGGTGTAGGTACGTGTATGCAAAAGAAACAGGAACAAACATATGGAGCACACAGTCAGGCAATGCGACTAAAAAAAAATATTAAAAAGTCCAAAATTTCATTAATTGTGGGATCAGTTTTACTGATATTGCTTTTTTCTACTTCTATCGTGTCTAATCGGCTGGTAAGTGAACAGCTGGAGAGTACTATGTATCTGAATCAGTACAGAATGGGATCGAAAAATCTGACGTATGCTGTGCAGGCGTATGCAGTTACAGCGGATCAACAATACTATGATGCCTATATGAATGAATTGAATGTAGATAAAAACCGGGATATTGCATGGGCAGGATTGGAGAAAAACGATATTAAGGCAGATGAATGGGCGATGCTCAATCAGATAGCTGATTATTCCAATGGTCTTGTGCCTTTGGAAGAAAGTGCGATGGATTCTGTTGCGAATGGAGATACAGAAAGTGCGATTGAGTATGTGTTTGGAACAGAATATGGTGAAACAATCAATAAGATTAATGATGTTACAGATGAAGCAATACAGACTATTCAAACCAGATTGAGCCGTAAGAATAATAATATGATTATTTTACAGATTATAATGGCATTGTGCTTTCTTATTGCATTTGGAGATTTGATTTTGCAAGTGCTTAAGACAACAGGATTTGCCCGTAAAGAATTATTGCAGCCGATTATTAATGTGTCAGAAGCAATGAGAAAATTGGCAGCCGGTAATCTTTCCGGTGAATTCACGATGGAAGAAGATGACAGCGAAGTAGGAGTTATGGTAGCTGCAATTAATTATATGAAAACAAATCTTGCGGGAATTATTGGTGAAATATCCGCTGTGTTAGCACAAATGGGACAGGGAAATTATCAGATTACACTGAAGCAGAAATATGTAGGAGACTATCATATTATCGAAGAAACTTTTTATAAGATTTCAGAAGAAATGAAACAGATTGTAGGAACGATACAGTCAGCTTCTAAAGAAATCAATAATGGATCAGGTCAGCTTGCAAATGCATCTGAAGATTTGGCAGAAGCCTGTACAACACAGGCTGCACAAGTGTCAGATATTGCAATGTTGATCAACCAGCTTAATGATAATATAGCAGAAAATAAGAAAGAAGCCGAAGAGGCAGTGAAAATATCCAATTTGTCAGGTTCTACGTTAATTGCAGGAAATGCAAAAATGGAAGAGCTTAAGACGGCGATAAAAGAAATCAGCCATTGTTCAGAACAAATCAATTCCATCATAGGTACAATAGAAGATATTGCATCAGAAACAAATCTATTGGCTTTGAATGCTGCGATTGAAGCTGCCAGGGCTGGTGAGGCTGGAAAAGGATTTGCAGTAGTTGCTGAACAGGTGAAGAAGCTTGCAGAAGAGTCAGCACAAGCTGTTGGCAAGACAACACAGCTTATAGAAACAACAATTTTAGCTGTACATAATGGTACCGAAATTGCAGATGAAGCAGCAGCAAGTATGGAAGATGTAATGCTTGGATCTACAGAAGTGGGAGAGAGGATACAGAAAATCGTTGAAAAATTTGAAAATGAAGAGACAAGTATAGGACAAATTAATGACAACATATCCGAGATTGCCGGAATTGTAGATAATAATTCTGCTACTTCAGAAGAAACAGCAGCAGTAAGTGAGGAACAAAAGAGTCAGGCAGAGGCAATGGTAGAATTGGTAGGAAGGTTTGTAATATAAGGAATGCTTGCATTTTAATGATATGTCTGCTATGCTGAATAATATGATAATATATATGCTTTTTGCACACAACTTTGTGTCTGCAGCACAAAGTCTGCGTGCTATTGAAAGGCATGATTATTAAAATGGTAAATAAGGCAGAAAACGCATGCAGATAAAGAAAAAAATGAGGCAGTGCATTATAATATGGTTGCTTTTGGTAATAGTTATATTTATAGATTGTGGAACAAGACTTGACGCAGATGCTCAGGTCTTGTTTTGTTTGCGTGAACATATTGATTATGAACCTGAGGAGAACTATGATACAGATTACATGATACAGACGGAGCAATTGATCCATGAAAATGCATACCTACTGCAGGAACAACTACGATGCAGCGAATCGTTGATAGTTCAAGGCAAGCTGTGGAGAAACCCAAACAGTATACGTTTTGACTACATTGTCGGGATATGCCTTTTGGCATTACTGTTGGCTTTGTCTGGACAAAAGAACAGAAAAATACATATTTACGATAATCAGTATATTTTGCAAAGGTACTATCATATTATTTATATACAGGATTCGGATGGGAGAAAGAAAGTATCCATGCCGTAATATTGAATGAGTTTATGGAAAGGCATGGTTATAAATAATATGTTAAAAAATTTAATAAAAGGCATGATGATTGGAATTGCAAATATTATACCTGGAGTCAGTGGTGGAACTCTTGCGGTATCAATGGGCATCTATGATAAACTGATACATTGTATTACGCATATCATATCTGAGTTTAAAGAGAGCATAAAATTTCTGCTTCCGATTTTTGCAGGAGCGGGTGTTGCGTTGATAGCACTTACTTTTGTAATACAGGCTTTATTTGATTATTATCCAATACCTACCAATCTGTTGTTCATAGGTTTGATCATAGGCGGATTGCCACCTGTTATTGATAAGGTAAAAGACCATAGTGTAACGATTGGGCAGATAGTGGCGGGAATATTATTCTTTACACTTGTAGTAGGTATGGCTTTGCTGGGAAGTGATGGAAGCAAAGAAGTATCCCTGGATGTGAACATACTGACAATTATTAAATTGTTGTTTGTCGGTATTATAGCTGCAGCAACAATGATCGTACCTGGAGTCAGTGGTTCCATGGTATTACTGATACTGGGTTATTATCAGCCAATCACCAGACAGATCACATTATTTTGTACTGCATTGGTGGCGTTTGACATGCAGGGACTTATAGATAGTTTTTTAATACTCTTCCCGTTTGGAATAGGTGTGATCATTGGAATATTGGGAATAGCTAAGATTATAGAGATTATTTTTGCAAAATATCCTGTGCATGCGTATTATGCGATAATAGGACTGATTGCCGCATCACCGATAGCAATTCTTGTGTGCAGTGATTTTTCCAGTTTCAGTATAGGAATGTTAATAGCAGGAATTATTGCACTTATAGTAGGATTTGGTATAGCAGTAAATCTGGGAGAAAAATAAAATGAAAGGACTCATGCCATATGGAAGTGACATGGGTTCTTTTATTTATGAGTTTTTTATTTCTTATTTACGAAAAGAAATAGTTGCTATATA
>ULPV01023343.1_pt1 | contig 206211 bp, 161 predicted proteins | sample 1953831 | NCBI WGS metagenome assembly ULPV01 (sample SAMEA4835638, study PRJEB28245) | human gut metagenome | biome: gut microbiome; material: fecal sample | place: Denmark | collected 2008 | reverse complement strand
TTCTGCGTAAATGGTTCAGTTATTTAGAAAACGCTATACTAGACTTATATTTTGACTTGTGTTATAGTGATGTATAGAGATTAGCTATGGCTTCACTTTATCATATTAAAGTGAAGCCATTTTATTTTAGATTTTTTCTTATTCTATTATGATCTGTGTACATCCTTCCGGAATATACCACTCAAGTTCATACTGTGTCTGATAATTCAAAGGCGCTAACGCATATACCGCCTGTCTCTTAATGAGATTACCCGCTGCATCATAGAAATCAGCATAAAAAGTACTCATTCCATTGTTAGAACTGTCTGAATACAGCATTTCGCCTGTTACCTTCAAGCAGTCAATTCCTGTACTCCGAACAATCTTCATTCCTCTGATTGCAAGCACTTCTCCACTTCTGCCTGTTGCAGTTGTCTTATAATTCACCATTCTGTCATCATATACAGTAGTAAGTGTATCTCCTGCCATAGTCGTATACATCTGTCCCTTAGGAGCATATCCGCTGGCAACAGTAGCATAAGATACGACCGCCATGTTACTGTTAAGGTAGACTGCCACAGATGCAGAACCACTCTGCAAAGCAGTCACTGTCAGTACCGCCTGTCCGTTTCCGGCATCTGCCAGTACCGCCTGCACATAAGCTGCATCCGATACCGCCACACCAAGGTCTGCAAAACCTCCTGCAACATTACTATAGTCCACTAACACATTCTGACTGCCGCCCGCTGCCAGATTCAATACATTCTGCGACAATACAATTTGCTGTTCCTGTGCCTGTGCCGTTAAAGCCGGTGCTGCAACTGATGCACACCCCAGCGCCCCCGCCATAGCCCAAACCGCTATTCTCTTATTCCACTTCATAATATTCACCTTTCTTACTAATCCTCATTTCTGCGCACGTCCTTTGCGCATATCGAGTTTGTGTCAAGTATACGCAGACACAAATCTCGTGTGTGAAAAATCTTCCATATATGGATTTTTCACACTATTCACTACGTAATGCATCGATTGGATTGAGTCTGCTGGCTTTTCTTGCAGGTGCCCATCCAAATATGATTCCTACTGCTGCCGAGAATCCCACACCCAGTCCTATTGCTGACATGGATATCGTAAAATTAGTATTGAGCAATTGTGCTCCCGCAAAGGAGATCAACAATCCAAGAATAACACCTACGATTCCTCCCATCAGTGAAAGTACGATTGCTTCTAACAGGAATTGAAGCTGGATTCTGCCCGGAGTAGCTCCCATAGCCTTTCTGAGTCCAATCTCCTTGGTACGTTCTGATACAGATACCAGCATCATATTCATAATACCAATTCCACCTACCAGAAGGGCTATTGATGCAATTCCTGCCAGCATGTAGGTCATAGTGCTCATCATCTGGTTCATGGTATCAAGCAGACTGTCCATGCTGAATGTAGAGTAACAATCTTCATTTTCATTAAAAGCCTTATATAATACTGCTTCCACATCATCTATTAATTCATCTGTACGGTTCGTATCTTCAATATATACTTCCAGACTGGTAATACTGTTACTGCCTGCCATCTTCATGGCATTTGTATATGGAATAATAATCGTACCGTCTGTGCTTGCTCCCATAACTGCCATTGCAGACATCAAACTGTTATCATCACCCTCCAGCCCAATGACTGTATAACGGATACCATTGACAATAACCTGCTGCCCCAGAGGATCTTCACCACGGAACAGATTATCAGCCAGATCCTGATCAATGATACATACATAGGACTCATTATCAATATCCGATTTCGTAAGGGCTCTGCCATAGGAAATGATATCATCCTTTTGAAAATAATACTCGTTCTTACCTTCTACTGATACATTATCCAAAAACTCAGTTCCTCTTGCTGCTGTAGTACGAATACTGACTGAAGGAGATATCCCTGCTACATTGTCTAATTCAGCAATATTTTGTAAGTCATTCTCAGTCAGACCACTTTTTAATGCCGAACCGGTAATACTGACTGACAACGTCCCTGCACCCAGAGAGGAGAACTGTCCCATAACAGAATCTATTACACCATTTACAATGGTGATCATGGCAATAACTGCCGCTACACCGATAATAATACCCAATGTCGTGAGGAAAGTGCGCATTTTGTTGCTCCTGATATTCTGTAAGGACATCTTGATACTTTGTTTGATAATCGATAAACTATGCATCCTCTAACGCTCCTTCCCCAATATTACCATCCAGTATTCTTACGATTCGTTTCGCATGTTCTGCAATATGCTTATCATGGGTGATCATAATGATCGTTCTACCTTCCTCATTCAGATCATGGAAAAGATCCATAACCTGTCTGCCAGTCTTCTGGTCCAGCGCACCTGTAGGTTCATCCGCCAAAAGAATCGTTGGATTGTTGCACATTGCTCTGGCGATCGCTACCCTCTGTTGCTGTCCACCTGACATCTGATTCGGATAGTACAGTGCTTTGTCTGCCAGTCCGACTTTTTCCAGCATAGCATAAGCACGTTCATTCTGTTCCTTCTCTGATACACCCGCATAGATCAACGGCATCTTAACATTCTCAAGTGCTGTCTGCTTCTGCATCAGAAAAAAAGACTGAAAAATAAATCCGATCTGCTTGTTACGAATATGAGCAAGCGTCTGCTCATCCTGATTCGCGATCTCTATCCCTGACAGTGTATAGTTTCCTCTGGTTGGCACATCCAGACACCCTATAATATTCATCAATGTAGATTTACCGGAACCGGAAGGACCCAATACTGCGAGGAATTCTCCCTCTTCAACAGTCAGGTCGATTCCTTTAAGAACCTGTGATATCTCTCCGGCAACATTATATTCTTTCACTATGCCCTGCATGGAAAGAATGATATTTCCTGTTGATTGCTCCATCTGTCCTCTGCCTTTCTGCTACTGTGCTCCGTCAGGTGCCGGACCTCCTGATCCTCCCTGTGAATTATCCTGCATATCCATCTGCATGCCATATCCGTACATCATGTTAAGCTTTACCTCCTGAAGGACAGTCTCTCCTTCACTCAAACCCTCTGTGATCTGTACCATGCTGGTGTCAGAAAGTCCAAGCTTCACACTGCGTTTCTCCATCTCACCGTCTGCACCTTTTACATTGACATATGCTGTATTGTCTGTATCATAGTTCACTGCATCCAGAGGAATACAGATTGCATTTTCTGCTGAAGCTTTTACAAGTTTAACCTCTGCACTGAAACCACTTCTTACATCATCTGCCGCAAATTCCACTGTAGCCTCTACATACACTGCATTGTCGCTCTTCACTGCGGTCTTGGATATTTCAGATACCTTACCATCATAAGTCTTGTCTAATGCATTGATATAAACGGAAACAGGATCACCAATATGTACACCGCCAATATTCTGTTCATCGATCTTTACCGCTACCTGCATAGTACTGAAATCCTGAATCTCTGCTGCGACAGTATTACCTGCTGTGGTATAGTTTCCCTCTTTGAGATTCATAGTCGTGACTGTGCCGTCAATTGGCGCATAGATCACATAATCATCAAGAGACTCTTTCAGGTGTGCAAGCTCCAGTTCAGAGGCTTCTGTGGAAGCCAGTGCCTGTGCCTTTTCCACATTGTTCTGATAATTTTCTCCTGTCTGATCAGTGCTTAACAGACTTGCCTCATAATCACGTTCTGCATTGGCAAGCGCCTGTTCTGCCTGCGTTACTGCATCATAATAGTCATCGATCTGCTTCTGTGCCTGCTCTTTTGCCAGACGAAGACTCTCCTGGGCACTTGCCAGGGATACTTGAGAACTTTCAAAAGCTTCATCACTTATAAACCCATCATCATGTTGCTTAGATGCATTATCATAAGCTGCCTGTTGTGCCTGTAACTGTTGTCTGGCAGATACAACACTCTGATTCTTGTTATTCTCATAATCACTTTTTGCCTGATTATAGGTGTCTGCGGCATCCTGATACTGCTGCTGTGCACTGATCAATGCTTTCTGAGCTGATACCAGCGCAGTGTTCAGTCCACTGTCCATTGTCTCCTGATACTGTTCCAAAGCATTCTGTGTATCCTTAATATTATAATAATTGGTAGTATTCGTTGCTTTGAGTGTTGCTTCCTTCAATTGAATATTGTACTCTATGTCAGAAGAGTCCAGCACGGCAATGATATCTCCTGCCTTGACCTCGTCACCTTCCTCTACTTTCACTTCCAATACCTTGGCAGCCGCATCTGCAAATACATTTGCATCATTGGCAGCCTCCACATTTCCTGTAAATTCCAGATAGGAACTCATATCCTTGATCTGTGCCTGTACTTCTGTGTACTGTCCTGCTGTGCCTTTTCCACCTCTGCATGCAAAAAACAGAACCAATGCAATGCATACCAGAACAACAGCAATGATGATCCTTTTTATCTTTTTGTTCTTCACCTTACAGTTTCCTTTCTCTTTATGATTTTGTTAGGACAAAAAATGGTAATTACTCAGCCGCAGCCCAGTGCGCACCGAATAATTACCATTATAAGCACAAGAAAAAAACAATTCCAGTGACTACTCTGCGTTTTTAGGAAAAATTAAGACATGTACATCAAAATTTTATAGTTGTCCATACTCCGGTTTTTAACTGTAATGTCACAGACCGGCCTGCATACAGGATTCGGCGTTCCATATCCCGTTTTACCATAATCTGCGCTGTCTGCAGTCTGCCTTCCTGCCAGGACAGGTTCAACTTCGCACCGCCTCTGGCACATACTCCTTCTATGCTGCCGCTGTTCCAGTTCGGTGGAAGTGCCGGCAGAAGTACGATTCTGTTCTCATCGCTCTGCACCAGCATCTCTGTCATAGCTGCGATCGAACCAAAGTTACCGTCGATTTGGAATGGCGGGTGGTTGTCAAACAGATTATTCAGGGTTGATTTGATCAGCAAAAGCCGCAGATTCTCGTACGCCCTGGCTCCATCCCACAGCTTCGCATAATAATTCATGATCCATGCCCGGCTCCAGCCTGTATGTCCACCACCGTTTTCCAGCCTTTTCTCAAGAGTAAGCGTTGCCGCTTCAGCAAGTGCAGGTGTACCGTCCTTCGTAATCTGACAGGAAGGATGAAGTCCGTACAAGTGTGAAATATGCCGGTGTCCTTTTTCCTTTTCCCCATATTCCTCACACCATTCCATTATTCTGCCGTCACTGCCGATTCTGGTGGGTATCAGCCTGTCACATGCTGCCGCGATCTGCCTGTCCAGATCATCCTGCACACCCAGTACCTTTGCTGCCTTATTGCATTGGGTAAACAGATCCCTGAGAATCTGATTATCCATCGTAACACCCACGCTGTTAGCCCCCTGTTCACCATTCGGCAGAATAAAGGTATTCTCAGGTGACACACTGGGGCAAGTGCACAGATAACCCTTATAATCAATGCAGAAATCAAGGAAAAACTGTGCCGCTTCCCGCATGATTGGAAACATCTCCCGCAAGAATTCCTGATCCAGTGTATATTCATAATGCATCCAGATATGCGTGCAGAGCCATGCTCCGCCCATGACCCAAAAAGACCCGGGAATCCATAGATCCTGCGGTGCTGTATCTCCCCAGATATCCGTATTGTGATGCGCTGCGAAGCCTCTGCATCCATACATCTGCTGCGCAGTCTTCTGACCATTCGGCAGCATCTTCCTGAGTAAATCAAACAAAGGCAGATGGCAATCCCCCAGATCACAGGGCTCTGCACACCAGTAATTCATCTCTGTATTGATATTAATGGTATACTTCGCATCCCACGGAGCCTCCATGTCCTTGTTCCAGATTCCCTGTAGCGTGGCTGGTAAAGTACCTGGTCTGGAGCAACTGATCATTAAATAACGCCCGAAATTAAAATACAACTGCTCCAGGTTCTTATCGGATACCCCTTGGGCATATTCTGCCAATCGCCGATCTGTAGGAAGCTGTGCTCTGTCCTCATCTCCGTCAATCGTAAGCTTCATCCTCTCATAAAAAGCATGATAATCAGCCACATGCTCTCGATATAGTATCTCATAATCTCTGTCTGCTGCCTTGTTCAGGAGTGCTTCTATCTCTTTTTCAAGATTTTGCATACGGTAGGTCGTGCCGGCACTCCAGTATAAGATGACCTCTGATGCCTTTCTGACCGTAATGCTCTCACCGATAACCTCTATCTCGCCGTCTTTTGTCACAGCCTTGCACATCATAGCATAATCCAGACCATCCTTCCCCAGATTGCCGCCCAGAATGATGCTGTCTTTGCCCGCTTTGCATGAAAAGTCATAGATATGATGTCTGGTCTGCATAATCTCCAGATTCATCTTATGCTTCCCCTTTGCTGTAAGGCGCATGACCATGACCTGTGCAGGCTCAGAAATAAAAAATGTACGCTCATAAAGTGTCTCATCAGTCATAAAATGCACATATGCTGTTGCATCTGCCACATCCAGTCCACGTTCATACTGTGTGACCTGTGCATCCTGCAGATCATAATCAATCGCAATATCTCCCAAAGTCTGATAAATACGCATTCCCTGTGGAGTACCGCCTATCGCCTGCTTACACAGCCGTTCTGCTTCATGAATCCTGCCCTCCAGAATCAGACTTCTGATCTGTGGCAGCTTCTCCTTCGCACTTGGATTATTTCGATCCATAGGACCGCCATACCATACACTGTCTTCATTGACCTGTATCTGTTCACAGGATGCCGCACCAAAGACCATACCACCCAGTCTGCCATTTCCAAGGGGTAATGCCTCATTCCAGTCTGATGCCGGCTGCCGATACCATAGTTGTGTTACCTTCTCCATTTTAATCCCCATTTCCACTTTTACTTTTTCTGTTTGTCCAGTAATTCTCTCAAAGCATCCTCACTATCACTGACCCAGGCATCCTCTTCTTCCTCATTCAGTCCAAGATACTGTGCCAGAGTGCATTCTTCATCGCTTACGCCCCACTCATAGCTGTAATCGTCAATCGCTTCAAATTCAACCTCACCTGCCAGATATAACTCTTTAAACTTACGCTCCATATAGAAAACTCCTCCTTTTGCTGGCTGATCATGCCAGGTATTTGCAAAACACCTGTTAATTATATTTATTTTACTAAATTATAATAGCAGATACAATCATCACTCTGCTTATTTTGAATAAACACGTAAAAAAAGACTTCTGAATATTCAGAAGTCTTAAGAGCGATAGACGGGGCTCGAACCCGCGGTCTAGACCTTGGCAAGGGCGCGCGTTACCAACTACGCCACTATCGCATTTATTTTGTTCACTACTGTGTCGTGCGAACAAAATATAATATACTATGGAGTTACCGGATTGTCAACTTCTTTTTCAAATTTTTTTCAAAAATTTTTACCACAGTTTTACAGTCATACTGATCAGACCATTTTCCGCAAAGATCTCTACCAAATTATCATCTGCAATAATATCCATCTGCGCGCTGTCCGGAAGCAATCTGGATGCTCTGCAAATCAGTGATACCTCTGTTTCCCCGGGATGTGTCCGTTTCGTTATGACATCTGTGTCATTTATAATCAGTTCTATCTTCGCACCGGCTGTTGTCTCCCAGCTTAGCTGATATTCCTTATCATAGCAAATATGCATACGCCAGATTCCATCCTGCTGTGGAGTTTCTACCAAGGGGAATGCCTCTATTCCCACCGGCTGCTGGCATACATAATACTGATCCTCTATCTGCTGTAAAGCCAGTTCTCTGGCCAGGGTCATAGTTCCCCGATAATCCTGCGCCGGCATTTTGTACACATAGTCCCAGTTCTCAGCCCAGCCTAACATGATCGGCTGCTTCGTATTCTGAAAAGTAACAGCCGCATAGTTATCCGTTCCATAATCGAGTATTTGTGCCTTTTGCTCTGCATGGAAGGTATTTCCATCGAAATTTCCAACATAGTACTGCATTACATGTGCTTCCTTATGATTATCCTCCGGCACGATCATGCTGATTGACAATATCCATTTCCAACCTTGTTCTGTCTCAATGCAGAAGCAGTCAGGACATTCACATATGCCTGCCAGTCCATTATCATCTGCTCCTGGTTCAAAAGAGCCTGTCAGCTCCCATGCCTTAAAATTCATGGTATGATAAAATTGGATTTTAAAGCCCGCTGCCAGAACCATGGTATACCCTTTTAACTGAGCATTAAAGAAAACCTTCGGATCACGAAAGTCTTTCTCCATGGTATTAGGAATGACGGGATTGCCCTCATACTTGGTAAAATGCTCATAGTCGAGACTGTATGCGATGCTCTGCTGCTGTTGTCCATTCTCCGGTGCATGATTAGTATAAATTGCTATCAGTGGTGGATTGTCCTTACTTCCAAAGCCCGATCTATTCTCTACATCCAATACACAGGAGCCAGAGAAAATATACCCCAGTTCATCCGGATATAGCGCAATTTCCTTATGTTCCCAATGCAGCAGATCTTTCGATACCGCATGTCCCCAATGCATGGGACCCCACACAATATCGTTCGGATAATACTGGTAGAATAAGTGGTATGTTCCATTTATGTAAACCAGTCCGTTAGGATCATTCATCCAGCCTTTAGATGGCGTAAAGTGTAATTGTGGTCGCATGGGCATTCCTCCTTGATCATTACTTATTTCTATTATAAGCAGTCACGAAAAGAATTGCAATTGCAATTTTTCCAGTGTACCGATCACTATTTGCAAATGGTCAGCACACTAGCCAAGCACCGATTCATATAAGCGTTTCCTGGATAAATCCGGTGTTTCATTTAATGCATAGGAGAATTCATCTATCAAAAGACGTTCTATTTGATTTTTATAATTTGCATCCAGTTGTCCAAATTTCTTACCGTCCTTCTTTGTTCTTTGTTCCTTCTGACATATTTCTTTAAACAACTTCAAATGCTGGATCATATCATATCCTTCCAACAGACTTCGATAGTGCTCTGTTAGCTGAACTGTTTTTTTAGGAAAAAATGGTTCAGTCTGCATCGTTTGCAGTTTATCTAGATATTCATAAGCCTCTTCTTCTGTCATTACATCACGCATAAATGTATCCGTATCAATGGGCGCATAGATTTTGGTATAATTCGTCGTATTAAGTGGCTGCAGTGTGTAATATTCTTTTTCTTTATCCGATGTAAACCCAAGTTTCCCGATTGCCTCTATTTTACAGATGCCAATGTTTCGATACATGATGCATTGTCCAATTTGATACATACTAATAACCATGCCCTTCCGTAGCCCGCAAACTTTCAGGTACTTTAGTACCTTGTGCAGACACTATTCTCCGCTTTTGATTCAAAATATCAATCAAAATAATTTCCGACAGGCTGCTGATTATTCTGCTTCTTTAATTTCACAATGATAGAACCGTCCTCCTGTACATTTTCTTCCAATATTTTAAATTTGGTACCACGACGGTTCATTTGTGCCTTATAGGATTCATATTCCTGTTTTACCTGTTGTTTACAGATCTCCGATGGGCAGGCATCTTTTGGTTGAAAACATATTGTCTGTAATAAGCATGCTGCTTTGATTCTTTTCATGAATAAATATCTCCTTTCATCAATTAAAGATATTTTATCATGGAAATGCACAATTTTTCAAAGGAACTATTATACAAATTAAGCAACTTATACAAAGTGCAAAATGTCCACTGCAAACTTCTAATTTAGTAATATTTTACAATCCAGCAGTCCTCTAAACTGTATATATTTTTAGTACAACCGTCGTATGAAAAATCTGTTACGATCTCCTGTACTCTCTTACATGCATAATTAAGTGGCAACGACCCCCAGGTACAGTTGTTATCATATTCGTTATATGGTATGATATTTATCGCAGTACCATCAACGGCATACATTTGCCTGCATTGATGGGATATATTCAGAAACTTCCATTAAAAAGGAGATTACACAATGAAAACTGTTGTACTTTTATACGATAGCAGTTGTATCTATGAGATTGTTATATTAAATTATTTTCTCAAGGTAACAGGTAGGGATGTTGTGTTCGCATCACCAGATGGTAATGCAATAACAGCAATGGAAGGATATTCTATTAATACAGCAGGCGTATTAAATGCGATTAACCCCACAGATGTTGAACTCCTGATCGTTCCCGGCGGTGATATTACTCCTATTGATAAGGAAGATATCTGGAATTATCTAAGACTTGTAAATAAAAATCACGGACTCATTGCCGGTATCTGCGCCGGCGTTGATGTATTAGAGCATGCAGGTCTTCTGGACGGAATCGACTCCACTCATTCTACAGACCTGGATGTGGCAGTCTGTGACAATATCATAACTGCCCGAGCCAATGGATATGTAGATTTTGCAATCGAAACTGCAAAGAAGCTGAATCTATTCGAAGATGAAGCAGACTTACAGGAAACCATCGCCTTTTGGAGAGAATTTCAAAGAGTGGAATAATCCATTGTATTTTCAATATAACTCTCAATCAAATAATATCTCATCCACCGTCACAAACTGATACCCCTGTGCAGTCAGATCATCTACAATACGCAGCGCAGCTTTCACAGATGTGTCATAGCAGTCGTGCAGGAGAATAATTGAGCTTTCTTTTGCATTTTTCTCTACCTTGCGTACTACGCAGTCTGCATTATTGGAGCACCAGTCCAATGGATCTATATTCCACAGTACCGGAAACATATTCAATTCTGTTTCAAAGCTTTTATCCCAACTTCCATAAGGAGGACGCACGAAAGTCACATCTTTGCCCGTGATCTCCTTCAGCGTTTCATTTGTCTTTACAAGCTCTGCACGAAATCGGTCACGGTTGGCACTGGTCAACTGAATATGAGTATAAGTATGATTGCCGATCAGATGTCCATCCTCGTTCATACGTCTGATAATATCAGGGTATTGCGCCGCATTCTCCCCTGTCACAAAAAAAGTCGCCACAATGCCCCGCTTCTCCAACCCATCCAGAAGTTTAGGCGTATACACCGGATGTGGTCCATCATCAAAGGTAATGGCAATTTTATGCACCTCTGTTACCTGCGACATTGTGTGGATCGCACTCCCTGCCTGTCTGAATCCATATAAGAAAAGGAGAAGCAGACATATTGCCACTTCTCCTTTTATCATGCTTTTTGCTGATATTCTGATTGTTCCCATGTTGTGAACGCCCCGTCCATACTATCCCTATAGTATATGAACGCATAGCATGTTTCTATGCTCTTTATCGAATATACAGACCAACAAGTTTCATATTTTCATCAAAAGTCAGAGAATAGACCACAGTTACATTCTCATACTTCGCTTCCTGCTGCGCAAAGGCATACAGGTTGCCATGTTGACTCATTTCATCCATTGTAATATCACCAAAGGATTCAAAATTTCCGAAATCACTGCTGACTTTTGCCTTTGCCTGCGTAATCGCTGCCGGTGTCAAGGTCGTACTCATATCTCCGGTTGTACATTCATTGAACGTTGAATAATCTTCATCATTTAATAATGAGATAATATACTGCGTCTGCTGCTGCACTTCCTGTGCCTGAAAAACTCTGCTTTCTGAAATATTCCTGGACCTGGGCCATATCCAGGCTATGATAGCCGTAATCACTACAATAACTGCAAGGATCACACCCAATGTGATCAGGAGATTCCTGCGCTTCCTTTTCTTCTTCTCTTCACTTATCATATTAATTACCATGCCTTTCCCACATCTGCGAATCTGAGTTTATTTTACATACTATCACAGCCTTCAGTTTCTGGCAAGGACCACATAAATTATGCCCAATATGCTTTTTTACAAACATATTGGGCATAACTTTACAGCTATGAATTTACATATATGCCATAAGATCTTCTATCGTTTCCCGTCTGCGGATCAGCTTCACACTGCCGTCTTTGCAGATCATGACTTCTGCCGGTCTGGGTCTTGAATTGTAGGAAGAACACATGCTGTATCCATATGCACCTGTATCGAGAATACAAGCCAGATCACCTCTCTGGATCTGAGGAAGCATACGGTCTTTCGCCAGCAGATCACCTGACTCACAGATATTACCAGTCACTGTCTGTTCTTCCATGTCTGTTCTTGGAACAACTTGTCCATTACGAAGCACTTCGATGTCATGCCAGGAATCATACATGGACGGACGTACCAGCACATTCATGCCAACATCTGTTCCTACATATTTCCTGCCTGCATTCTGTTTCACAGCATGGACTCTGCCAAGAATCACACTTCCCTCTGCCACACAGTAACGACCCGGTTCTGATTTGAAAAGCGGTGCTCGTCCGTATTCTGCCACAAATTGATCCAGAATCGGAACCAGACGCTGACGGAAACTCTCCATGTCAAACTCAGCCTCATCATCCAGCTTATGATAGGGAATACCATAACCGCCGCCAAAGTCAATAAATTCCAGATTGGGAAATCTCTCTGCGATACGAAGCAGATTGGAAACAGCCTTCAAATATGGTTCAGGGTTCATAAACAGAGAACCGATATGCTGATTGATTCCTGCAATAGTCAGTTGATATCTGGCTGCGATTTCAAAAATCTGGTCGATATCTTCCTCTGAAATACCGAATTTCGTCTTTTTACCGGCTGTTACGACCTTCTCATGATGTCCGGCACCAACGCCAGGATTGAGACGAACTGCACACTTGCTGCCCGGATTCAGAGAACCGTATAACTCCAACTGCGCCAGACTGTCAAGACTGGTCATAACACCAATCGAGATTGCCTCTTTCAATTCTTCCTCTGATACGTTGTTTGGTACATAGAAAATGCGGTCTGTGGGAAAGCCTGCCTTTTGCAGCATACGAATCTCGCCGATGCTCATGGCATCACAGTTATTACCTTCTTCCAGGGCAAGCTTCAATATATGGATGTTGGTATTGGCCTTTACAGAATAATTCGCTGTATAGGGATATTTTGTAATGACTTTTGCCACTGCATCCATATGCCTGCGAATGATTTCTTCATTATATACATATAAAGGTGTTCCATACTCCTGTGCGATTTTCTCAGGATCATTGCCCTTGAAAAAAACTACCTGATTAATATAGGATTCCATCTTTTCTCCTTTGCGAATGTATTTTTACAGTAAATGTGCTCTTAATTCTTCTCCGCTTAATGGACTGAGGTATGCAGGTGCAATATCAAATACTGTCTTGCAGCCTGTCTGTCCTTCCTGGTGAAGTCTGTTGATGGCTCTTGCATATGCTACGATAACGGAAGAGGTAAATTCCGGGTTGGAATCCAGCTTCAGGCTATACTCAATTACATGCTTGTTTTCTTTATTCCAGCCTGTCACACCTGTACGGAATACAAAACCACCATGAGGAATACCGCTGTGGTCGCGCTCTAATTCTTCCTCTGTAATGAAGTGAACTGTTGTGTCATAATCAGCAAAATAGTTAGGCATTGTCTTGATATCGTTCTCGATCTGTGCTAGGTCTGCGCCTTCCTCTGCTACTACGAAGCACTCTCTTGTATGCTTCTGTCTGGTCGTCAGTTCAGGATTCTCGCCATTACGAACAGCGTCTAATGCGGACTGAACAGGAATTGTATACTGCTTGCCATTCTTTACACCCTTGATACGGCGGATGGCATCAGAATGTCCCTGGCTTACGCCTTTTCCCCAGAAAGTATAATCGTTGCCTTCAGGCAAAATGCAGTTGGCATATAAACGGTTCAGGGAGAACATTCCAGGGTCCCAGCCTGCTGAAATCAATGCAATATGACCGTTCTCCTTTGCCACCTTATCAACATTTGCAAAATGCTGTGGGATATTGGCATGTGTGTCAAAGCTGTCGATAACATTGAAGTATTTCGCATACTCCGGTGTCTGATGAGGTAAATCTGTCGCACTGCCGCCGCAGATAACCAGCACATCGATCTCGTCCTTATGAGCCTCTGCTTCATCCACACGATATACAGGTACCCCCGGTGTCTGGATCTTAACAGTAGCAGGATCACGTCTGGTGAAAACTGCCTTCAATTCTATATCTGCGTTCTGACGAACTGCACACTCTATACCCTTACCAAGGTTGCCATAGCCTAAAATTCCTAATCTCATTGTCATGTCTCCTTTATATTAATATTTTAGTAGTACTGATTAGTACCACTTATATTCGTTCATGCAATATATTCTACTGATTTGTACGTTATCTGTCAATTGGTTTATGAAAAATAATGACTTTCTTCTCCATATCCACTCTTGCCATGGTTCCGTACTGCAAGGCACAACGAGGTGTGGCATGTCCAAAATTAACATTATATACAATAGGGAGCTGGTCATTATTCACTGTCTTTTTCCATATATCCTTATATTCCTCATAAAAGGCCTCATCCTGCGGCTTTCCTACAATAACTCCTGCAACGACATCAAACACACCTCTATCCTTTAATGCCTTCAGCTCTTTTTCAAAAAGTGCAGGCTGTGGCTTTTCCTCACAAGTCTCTACGAACAGTATCTTTCCTGTCCATTCTTCTCTGGGCGGAAATATCCCATACTTCTCACATACAGCCTTTTCATCGGCATATCGTGTCGTAGTCAGAATGTCGTATAAACTCTCCAGACATCCACCTAATAACCTTCCCTCAAATATCTTTTTGCCCTGCAATAATTCATAGCCTCTCACTTCTTTATGGCTTATTCGATCCGTTCCTGCTGCCGCTCTTGAGAAATCCGTCCTCTCCTCATACCAGACTTCACTGGATGCAATCTCTTCATATTCCTTTCCTTCTAAATAACTCTCGAAAGCTCTCCTGCTATAGGGCAGCATCTCGTTTGCAATTTCCCCCAGGTCACAAATAAAGTTTGGACCATAGTAGGTAGATAACCCTAACCGATAGAACATGAGATGATTCACTGTTGTATCTGAAAAACCGGTAAACAGTTTCGGATGTGTCTGCACTGCATTCACAAATTCCCTGTCTTCCATTAAATAAGGTAATAACCGATATGTATCATCACCACCAATTGCGCAGATAATTCCGGCTATCGTATCATCAAGAAAAGCCGACTTTAAATCCGCTGCCCTCGCCTCCGGGTGGTCTTTCAGATACTCCACACCCTTCAAAGCATTTGGCATAAAAACCGGCTCCAATCCATATTCTCTTAAACGCCTCACGCCAATTTCTATATTGTGGCTGCAATATTCCTCCCCAAGCATACCACTGGATAAACTGACAATTGCTACCTTATCACCACATCTTAACTTTCTCGGCTGCTGCATATGGAACCTCCCACTTTACTAAATGTTTCCATAAAATATTTTGAAAAAGACCAATACCGAAGTACTGGTCTCAAACTTGCTTTTGTAAGATACATTTTATTATAATTTTTTCAAAAATTCCTCTGGTAAGATTACTTTCACTCTTGAATTTGCAAAATCTGCCGGATTTCTTGTTACAATATAATCTGCCATAGACTCAACTGCACATTCTTCCTGTAAACAATCTTCAAAATCGACAAATTTCTCATTTTCTAAAGCAGCTAATATCTTCTTCGCATTCAAATCAGAAATTTTAAAGATATTACACAAATTTTTTAGAAGAAATCTTCTTTCATCCTGACTATAGTTTTTCCTAAAAATATAGAACATATTAGGTATACTATGCGCCGCAAGTATTCCTGTCACTTCTCTGGCAGCACATTTTTCCAAAATTTTTTTAGCATTATCAGCATATGGTTCTCTATTAGCTAATGCATCTATAATGATATTTGTATCAACCAATACTACCATATTTTTTCTCCCTTGCTTCTTCTAATTCCTTATCCGCATCAAAATCTGCCGGTAGTCTTCCACTGAACTTTAAAATATTCTGGAGTGCTTCCATTGCCTGTTTCTTATCATCAGACTTGTTAGATGACATTTCTTCAATATTCTCAAGAATATTAAGCACATAAAACATATTGTCATCTGGTATACGTTCTATTAACGCAACAGCACGTTCTTTCATTTGTGTCATCGACCACCACTCCTTCCTTTTCTTTTATCATACTGTAAGTTTTATCACATTGCAATTATTTATTTGCCACCATATGAGACTTTCCCCATATTTCATTTTGGTAAATAAATGCACCTTTTTGTGTACTGCCTATTTTAAATCCCACCTTTGTATAACATCTAATCTATCTGTAAATGCTCACTCCGCTACCAAATAAAATAATGCAATCCCCAGGCGGTGTCAGCCCGCCGTCCCCCCTCCATCCCTTTTCATACACTTGCAATAGACAGCACCGCCTCGGTGTGGCTCGCCATCTTGTATGTAAATAGCAAGAAAGCACAGAATGTTTCATAAGAAGACCCTCTGCGAGTGTCGGTACTTAGGGCGCAGGAGCTGATAAGCTCATGCACCCTTATGTACCGCTACATCGAGCAGCGGAGTGAAAACGTGTCTTCGAATGAAATATCTGTGCTTTCTTGAAATAAACTATATCTGGCGAGCCACACGCGTCCCTATTTACTGTATAAACATATTGGAGTAGCCCATCAGGCTCTCATCCACTTCTCTGGCACACTCTCTGCCTTGTCTGATTGCCTTGACTACCAGAGACTGTCCGGTATGCATATCCCCGGCCGTGAAGATATTGTCCACACTGGTCTTGTACTTACCGGCTTCTGTCTTGACATTGCTTCTGCCATCAACAGCTACCTTGAAGGCATCCGTTACATACTTCTGGCTTCCAAGGAAACCTGCTGCAATCAGTACAATCTGTGCCTCCAGAATCTGCTCGCTGTCAGGAATCTCCTTCATGTTCATTCTGCCTGTCTCAGGGTCTTTCTCCCAGGCAAGCTTCACAAGCTTAACAGCACTCAGATTGCCATTCTTATCCTTAATAAATTCCTTTACAGTAGATTCATAGATTCTCGGATCATGTCCGAACATGGCAATTGCCTCTTCCTGACCATAATCTGTCTTGCAGATCTTAGGCCATTCAGGCCATGGATTGTTGGCAGCACGATGGTACGGAGCCTTTGGCATCATCTCAATCTGTGTCACGGACTTCGCACCCAGACGGATAGAAGTACCAACACAGTCGTTACCCGTATCACCACCTCCGATAATGACTACATGCTTATCCTTGGCAGATACGAAATTGCCGTCCTTTAAGTTGGAATCCAGCAGACTCTTTGTTACGCCCTTTAAGAAATCTACTGCGAAATAAATGCCTTTTGCATCTCTGCCTGGTGCTTTGATATCTCTTGGATTAGAAGCACCACAGCACAATACCACTCTGTCAAAACCATCTAAAAGTTTCCTGCTCTTTGCATCCTTACCGATATCTGTATTGGTAACGAACTTTACGCCCTCTTCTTCCATGATCCTGATCTTACGGTCAATGATGTGCTTCTCCAGCTTCATGTTAGGAATGCCGTACATCAGTAAGCCGCCTACTCTGTCACTTCTTTCAAAGACTGTAACATTGTGGCCACGCTTGTTGAGCTGATCTGCTACAGCCAGTCCGGAAGGACCGCTTCCGATAACGGCTACCTTCTTATTGGTACGAACCTTGGGAGGCTTTGCACAGGCATAGCCTTTCTCATAGGCGTTCTCGATAATGGCATATTCGTTCTCCTTGGTTGCCACTGCATCACCGTTCAAGCCGCAAGTACAGGCATTCTCACATAATGCAGGACACACTCTGGAAGTAAACTCCGGGAAGTTGTTTGTCTTTTTCAGACGGTTATAAGCACGTTCCCAGTTGCCACTGTAAGCCAGATCGTTCCATTCAGGAACCAGATTATGCAAAGGACATCCTGAAGTCATACCCGCAATGGTCATACCAGCCTGGCAGAAAGGTACGCCGCAGTCCATGCAGCGTGCTCCCTGTTTACTCTGTTCCTCCATGGATAAGTGTGTATGGAATTCATTAAAATGCTTGATTCTCTCCTTAGGTGCCTCAGCCTTGGAGGTTTTTCTTTCATATTCTAAAAATCCTGTTGGTTTTCCCATCTCTATACCTCCGTTATTTCCTTGTGTTTGCATAGAATGCTTCAATCTGTGCCTGTTCAGCGCTTAAGCCTTTTTCCTCCATCTGTACGATGGTCTTTAACATTCTATCGTAGTCATAAGGAATGATCTTCTTGAATTTAGGCAGGTATTCACCGAAGTTCTCCAGAATCTTCTTACCTTTCTCAGAATTGGTCAGGGCAACGTGCTCCTGAATCATATCCTTTAATTCGATGACATCATATTTGTTGGTAATCTCACTCATGGATACCATCTCTTTGTTGACTCTCATGTACAGGTCATTGTCTTCATCCATGACATAAGCAATACCGCCGCTCATGCCTGCTGCAAAGTTCTTACCTGTTGTACCAAGCACAACCACACGTCCACCTGTCATGTATTCACAGCCATGATCGCCCACGCCTTCCACAACAGCGATTGCACCGGAGTTACGTACACAGAAACGTTCACCTGCCACACCATTGATGAATGCCTTACCACTGGTCGCACCATAGAGAGCTACGTTACCGATGATGATATTCTCGTCCTGCTTAAATGTGCTTCCCTTAGGCGGATATACAATCAATTTACCACCGGAAAGCCCTTTGCCGAAATAATCATTGGAATCGCCGACCAGCTCCAGTGTCAGCCCCTTTGGAATAAATGCACCAAAACTCTGTCCGCCAGCGCCATTACACAATACCCTGAAAGTATCTTCCTCTAAGGTATCGCCAAATTTCCTGGTGATTTCAGAACCAAGAATTGTACCAAAGGCTCTATCCGTATTCATAACATCAACTTCAATGCTGCGCTTCTGACCTGTCTGGAGTGCTTTATCAAGTTGTTTTAAGAGCACTCTCTCATCCATGGTCTTCTCTAATTCAAAGTCATATACCTGCTTCGGATCAAATACCGCCTTTTCCTTTGTATAAGGATTGCTCAGAATCTGTGACAGATCAAGCTTAGGTGTTCCCTCCGGAAGCTTATCCTTCACTTTCAACAGATCTGTTCTGCCGACTAATTCATCCACTGTTCTGACACCCAGGGCAGCCATATATTCACGAAGCTCCTGTGCAATGAACTTCATGAAGTTCATAACATATTCCGGCTTACCTTTGAAACGCTTACGAAGCTCAGGATTCTGTGTTGCAATACCTACAGGACAGGTATCCAGGTTGCATACACGCATCATGACGCAGCCCATAGTTACAAGCGGAGCAGTTGCAAAGCCGAATTCCTCTGCACCGAGCATAGCTGCGATTGCTACATCACGACCGCTCATCAGCTTACCATCTGTCTCGATACGAACCTTATTACGAAGTCCGTTCTGGATCAGAGTCTGATGTGTCTCTGCTACACCAAGCTCCCATGGAAGACCTGCATTGTGAATAGAGCTCTTAGGCGCTGCACCTGTACCGCCATCATAGCCGGAAATCAATACGACCTGCGCACCAGCCTTGGCAACACCGGCTGCGACTGTACCTACGCCAGCCTCAGATACCAGCTTGACACTGATTCTTGCTGCTGTATTTGAGTTCTTCAAGTCATAAATCAACTGTGCCAAGTCCTCAATTGAATAGATATCATGATGAGGTGGCGGTGAGATCAGACCTACACCAGGCGTTGAATGTCTGGTCTTGGCAACCCAGGGATAAACCTTACCTGCGGGCAGATGTCCACCTTCACCGGGCTTAGCTCCCTGTGCCATCTTGATCTGAATCTCCTGTGCGCTGACCAGATATCTGCTGGTAACACCGAAACGTCCACTGGCTACCTGCTTGATCGCAGAACATCTGTTAAGTCCGTCAGCACCTATCTCCATTCTGTCAAGGTCTTCACCACCTTCACCACTGTTGGATTTACCATGCAGGGTGTTCATGGCGATTGCCAGAGTCTCATGCGCTTCTTTGGAAATAGAACCATAGGACATCGCACCTGTCTTGAAACGGGTCACGATACTCTCTACACTCTCAACTTCATCAATCGGAACGCCTTTTTCAGGATAATTAAAGTCCATCAGACCACGCAGGTTCTTGATACTTGTCTCATCATTAACAAGCTTCGTATATTCCTTGAACATCTCATAATTGCCCAGTCTTGTAGACTGCTGTAACATATGGATGGTTGCAGGATTGTACAGATGCTCTTCTGCACCGCTTCTTGCCTTATGCTGTCCCGGATTATCCAGAGTCAGGTCTGTTGCCAGTCCCAATGGATCAAATGCCAGTGAATGAAGGTCATCTACCTGCTTCTCAATATCCTTTATGGACAGACCACCTACCCTACAGACAGTATTGGTAAAGTATTTATCGATTACTTCCGCATTCAAACCGATTGCTTCAAAGATCTGTGATCCCTGATAGGACTGGATTGTGGAAATACCCATCTTGGAGGCAATCTTAACGATTCCATGAAGCACTGCATTATTGTAATCATCTACTGCTGCATGATAGTCCTTATCCAGCATACCTGTCTCGATCAGCTCCTTGATAGATTCCTGAGCCAGATATGGGTTGACTGCACAGGCACCATAGCCTAACAGTGTAGCAAAATCATGTACTTCTCTTGGTTCTGCGGATTCGATGATCAACGCTACACTCGTTCTCTTCTTGGTACGTACCAGGTGTTTCTGCATTGCTGATACAGCCAACAGAGAAGGAATCGCTACATGGTTCTCATCTACGCCACGATCAGACAGGATAATGATATTTGCACCATCACGGTATGCTCTGTCTACTTCTACATACAGTCTGTCGATTGCACGCTCCAGACTTGTGTTCTTATAGTAAATAATAGGAATCTCAACTACCTGGAAGCCATCCTTCTTCATATTCTTGATCTTCAAAAGGTCAGTAGATGTCAGGATTGGGTTGTTTACCTTCAATACGTGACAGTTCTGCTCACAGTCCTCCAGCAGGTTGCCGTCTTTTCCAATGTAGACACTGGTGGAAGTAACAACTTCCTCACGTATCGCATCAATAGGCGGATTCGTTACCTGTGCGAACAACTGCTTGAAATAATGAAACAGTGGATGATGTGTCTTTGCCAGAACCGGAAGTGGTGTATCTACGCCCATTGCTGCAATAGACTCTGCACCATTTCTCGCCATAGGAAGGATACTTGTCTTCAATTCCTCATAGGTATAACCGAATGCCTTCTGCATTCTCTGACGCTCTACATAGGAGAACTCAGGTACTTTCATATTTGGGATTTTAAGCTCTCTAAGCTCTACCAGGTTGGAATCCAGCCATGCACCATAAGGACGGCGCTTTGCATATTTTTCCTTCAGGGTATCATCATCTACCACTTCACCTTTTACAGTATCGACCAGAAGCATCTTGCCCGGACGAAGTCTGTCCTTCTTCACGATCTTGGTCGGGTCAACAGGAAGAACACCGACTTCTGAGGAAAGGATCAACTGGTCATCAGAAGTAATATAATAACGGGAAGGACGCAGACCATTACGGTCAAGTACCGCACCCATGATATCACCATCGGAAAAGACAATAGATGCAGGACCGTCCCACGGCTCCATCATCGTTGCGTAGTACTGATAGAAGTCTTTCTTGCTCTGAGACATGGTCTTGTTGTTAGCCCATGGTTCAGGAATCGTAATCATTACCGCAAGTGGAAGATCCATACCACTCATAACCAGGAATTCCAGTGTGTTGTCCAGCATAGCGGAGTCAGAGCCCTGTGCATTGACAACAGGAAGAATCTTGTGGAACTCACCCTTTAAATGGTCAGATGCCATATTCTCTTCACGGGCGATCATCTTATCCACATTACCACGAATGGTATTGATCTCACCATTATGTACGATAAATCTGTTCGGATGTGCACGCTCCCAGCTCGGATTGGTGTTTGTAGAGAAACGTGAGTGAACCATTGCAATCGCTGATTCATAATCCTCGCTCTGCAGATCCGTAAAGAAAGAGCGGAGCTGTTTTACAAGGAACATGCCCTTGTATACAATTGTACGGCTGTTAAGAGATACCACATAGGTATTATCGGAACTCTGTTCAAATACTCTTCTTGCAATATAGAGCTTTCTGTCAAAGTCCAGTCCTTTCTCAACATCTGCCGGTTTCTTGATGAATGCCTGCATAATGTAAGGCATACATTCTACTGCCTTATGTCCCAGTACGGAAGGTACACAGGGAACTTCACGCCAGCCAAGGAATTCCAGCCCTTCCTTCTCTACGATGATCTCAAACATCTTCTTCGCCTGATTACGTTTCAGTTCATCCTGCGGGAAGAAGAACATACCGATACCGTATTCACGCTCTCCCCCAAGTTCAATGCCAAGAGGCTTGGTTACCTTGGAAAAGAATTTGTGGCTGATCTGTACCAGAATACCAACACCGTCTCCAGTCTTGCCTTCTGCATCTTTACCGGCTCTGTGCTCCAGATTCTCTACGATTCTGAGGGCATTTTCAACCGTTTCACGGCTCTTCGTACCTTTGATGTTTACAACAGCACCAATACCACAGTTGTCATGTTCAAATTCTGCTCTGTGAAGCGGTGCTTCGGGAACATTCATTTTTGCATCAAACATCTTGCTTTCTCCTTTTCTTTCTATGTACCACGGGTACATTTTTCTACCTTTAAAATCCATGCAGTGCTTTGATTTTCTAACTATACACCGAAGTTTTTTCCTTGTAAACAGGGCGTTTTTTACGAATTGTCAGATTATTTGACAATATGTGTGTTCTGTGTAAAATAGTCAGATAAAATAATAAAAAAAGGCAACCAAAAATACGCTATATTAAACCGCCTTTGGTTACCTTGTTCGCTATATTAGATTTTTTACGTTTTCATCATTATAAAAAAAAAATTTTCATTTGTAAAGAGTAAATTTATAATTTTGTGCGTTTTCCTGTTCTGTTCATGTATTATCTGGTCTTTCCATATAACAGCGCTGTCAGCACTGCTGATAACAATAAAAAAAATACAAGAAACGGTATATACAGCAATGCAGAACTGCCACCCATCAGGCTGGATACTACGAATACTACAATATTCGCTGCCATATGAAATACCAGCGGTGCTGCAAAGCTCTTCACCCACTCATAGCACAGTGCCAACAGCACTCCCATGCATAATGCATATACGAACTGCGCCAGATTACCATGAAAACCGGCAAACAACACTGCTGTCACAATTACACTCAGAGGGATTCCAAAGAATCTGCGCATACGGGTATATGTCAGTCCTCTGAATACGACTTCTTCTACAAAAGGAGAAATCAGTCCATACAGAATCAGTCCAAGCCATATGGGAACAGAATACTGGATAGCTTCTACCTTCTGATAACCCGGTGACTGTATCTGTATGATTCCAGCCAGAATGTTAAACGCCAAAGCCGAAGTGATTCCAAGTGATGCAGACAGTGCCAGAGGTACTGCCTTATCTTTGTCTGCTTTCACTCCATTCTTCATCCATGCACAGAACTGCCTGAAAAAACTGCTGTCAATGTCAATCTCGCCAATTACATTTACTTCCTTGAGGAAGTCATTCATCAGAAATGCAACAGCGAAGATGCTCGCCAATGCATTGAGCACCGCATTGATCTGATTACTGTGAACCGTTACCCATTCTGCCATGGAGCTGATTGGAACCGATATGACCAGTAAGGATAATAACAGCAATGCTGCAGTCTTAATGACCATATACAGAATGAACGGTTTCAGGATATACCATGCCTTTTCCAGTGGATGTGTACGCTTTGGCTGTACTTTAGGTTCTCTGGGAGCTTTTAATCTTCTGCTCATAGGCTTCCCTGCAGCAAAAGTCTCTGCAGCTCCTCTACTGTATCTACAATATAGTCTGCGCCTGCATCCTCCAGTTCATGCTCACCGGCATAGCCGAAGCTTACGCCGATTCCCGTCAGTCCATGAGCTCTCGCTCCCTGAATGTCGAACTTGCGGTCACCGACCATGGCGACATCTTCCTTCTCATATACAGAAGGAACCAACTGTCTGAGTGCTTCTTCTACAACTGCTTCCTTCGTTGCAAATCTGCCATCAAACTCGCTGCCCACTACGGTATCAAAATACTGTGCGATCTCAAAGTGCTCCAGAATCCTGATAACCAGAGGTCTTGGTTTGCTGGACGCAATGGAAACTCTGCGTCCGGCATCCTTCAGAGCCTTTAATAATTCAGGGATTCCTTCTATGATCTCATTTTCAAAGATACCCTTCTCATCGAATCTCTCATGATACTTGTCTATGGCACGCTTAATCTGTTCGTCATCAAAGCCATAGAATTCCCTGAAGCTGTCTGTCAGAGGTGGACCGATAAAGGGCTCCAGTTTGTCCAGATCGGGTTCTTCGATTCCCGCATCCGCCAGTGCATACTGCACGCAGCTTGTGATTCCTGTCTTGGGGTCTGTCAGTGTCCCATCCAGATCAAATAAAACATACTGAAACATATATTAATATACCTTTTCTATTCTCTGCAGAGCCTTCTCGCCTTCTTCTGTCAGAGCCTTGAACTCGTCAATTGTCTGACGTACTCTAGGCAGAGCTTCCTGCTTGTAGTTGCTGATGTCTTCCAGAGCTGCAAAAGTATCTGCAAAAGCCTGCTTCATTGTATCAATGGAAATATTGGATTCAATAGCCTGCTTCTGAATCTCTGCGCCCTGATTCTTTAACATCTTGGAGGTGGCAGCGATCATATTGTTGGTCGTCTCATTTAAGAGATTTACTTTCTCTAATACGATCTTCTGGTGGTACAGAGCACTTGCTACTGTAACTGCTACACGAAGGGCAGATACGGTTACTGTCTTGGCACGTTCTACGGAACGAATCAGCTCCAGGTTATTTCTGCGGATAATCTCCATTGCAACAATACCCTGCTGATTTACAGCCAGCATCTGTTCAAAGTCAAGGAGTCTCTGTCTGAGTGGAAGCAGGATTTCTTCTTCTACGAACTTCACTCTGTCAGGGTCTGTGCCATCTGCCTTTGCTTTCTCAATGGCATTTGTTAAATATTCGTCAAGCTGTGTGCCCATTTCCACTTTTTCATTTAACTGCTTAGTGAGGTCACGCATGGATGCCTGTTCCAGCTCCAGTGTTGTGTTGTCATTTCTAAGGGAAGTCTCTCCCTTATCCAGTGACTTGATGATATCGCCGATTGCCTTGTCAGAGTCTTCAAACTTGGTGAAATATCTTCTTACAGGGTTGAAAATCTTACCCAAAGGACCAGTCTTCATGAAATCAATTGCAGAAGGATCCAGATCTTTCATCTCAATAGTCAGATCTTCCAGTCCCTTAGCTACATCTGCGCTGGCTCCCCCGAAATTACCCAGATCACCAACCTTAGTCTTTAACAGTTCATTCTTGGTTGCTGAATCCTTGACCAGGTCTGCACCAAATGTCTCGATTGCTGTTGTCAGTTCTTTTCTTTCATCAAAAGAATTCAAATCTACTGTAAGGAATGCATCTGCATTCTTACCAGCAACTTCTGCAATAGCCTCTTTTCTCTCCGGAAGTGGAGCAAGCTCTGCCTTTACCTGTTCTTTAATTGCCGCTTCATCCGGCATATCCAATGAAAACCCCATATTGTCCTCCTTATATTTCATGTAACTATTCAGAACTCCATTCACAAAATCGCATCTTCGATGCTTTACTGGATAACAAGATTACTTGTTATCTGATCATTGTAGTTACTTCGCCATATAATTTGCGACAGATAAACATAAATGATTATCTGTCCCAACTTGCATGGCTCTGAATAGTTACAGGTTTGCGTTAAATAGATTCTTAATCTTATATACTACATCATCTGTGTCAGCATTGATGCTGGCTGCTTCATTGATTGCGGATATTTGGGAAAGGGCATCGATATCTGCATTATAACCAATGGTATACACAGGAATATTAAGCGCATCCAGCGGTTCTCTGATATCAGACAGGTCATAGCCACGGTTGCTCTGTCCATCTGATAATACGAAGAGCATCGGTTTTGCATCGGGATATTCCGCCATTGCTTCCTGCAGCATGTGGATACCTACTATAATTCCATCAAAAGTCGCTGTACCGCCGCCTGTCTCAAGGCTCTCTACACCGCCCTTGAAAGCAGACTGATGATTCAGGTCAAATTTCCCAACAGGTACATTGACTGTGACGTCGTCACTATAGGAAATCAATCCTACATAATTGTCTTTTCCAATGTACTTCATACCATTGATCAGAGACTGGCGAAGCATGTTGATGGGTTCTCCATCCATACTTCCTGATACATCCGCCACGAATACGGCAATGACCGGCTTACCGTTATCCTTCTCTTCTTTCCAGAGTTCCTGGGCATTGAGAAGATCGTCTCCTGATACATCTCTTTGTTCACAGATATAATCATCCATGCCATTAAAACCATACTCTGTTGCCAATGCCTGCGCTTCATCTGTCAGACAGTAATCAGCAAACATCTGTAGGATCTGGAGCTTATCATCACTGATATTGCCCACTGCATAGAGTGGTCCGTCATGACGGAAGCCAAATGGAACTGCCTTGTATTTTCTCTGCAATTCCTTGTCATTCTGGTAAGCCTGATATTCATAGATCAGACCTGTCAGAGAACCTGATTCTACGGCAGTCTTCATCTGCGGCGTATTATATGCAACAAAAGGCACATTAGCCTGGAATGTCTGGAAACCTGCTACCGCCTCATCACTTAACGGATCAGACGGGCTATAGGTCTGCAATGTGCTAATCAGGAAGTTCAGGCCTGTAGAGCTGGCGTAAGGGTTCGTATATCCCATGGTAATCTCGCCATTGGCAGTTGCTTCTACAACCGTCTTCAGATTCAGGGCTCCATATTTCTTCATCAGCTCATCATACGTATCATTCTGGAACATCAGAATCGGCACATTGCCAACAAGTCTCTCTGCCACGGTCTGTACACGCACATCATCCGCTTCCAGCATCTTTCCCCAGAATGCATTGGATGGTGAGAATCCATCAGGTACATATTTGCCGGTGGCAATATATTCCATGGCAAGTCCCGAAGTGACATTTCTGATCCTGACAGATACATCCTGGCCGTTCACCTGCATATCTTCACGGTTGAACTTCTCTGCCATTTCATTCATCCAGCCATCCTTATCAGAGCCTGAACGCTCCGGCGCTGTAAAAATCTCCACATACAGGCCGGAATCCTCATTTACGGTAATCTCGTTCTTGTCAATGTCAGGAAGCTCATCCTCTTCCTGTGTGTCCAGCAGGTCAACCTGTGATTTCACGGAATCCGCATACGTCACCTCAATGTTACGCAGCATCTTGTCTATACTGGTCGTAGCGGATTCCATACTGATTGTCTTGGCAGATTTGCCAATATTTCTCGTTGCATTGATACCGACAAGTGCCAGTGCAAACACAACTACGGCAATCACAATGACCAGTATCGTTGTCTTACTATTGCTTCTCTTCAATTGTATACTCCTTCCTCTCCCCTGATATAATATCAGTTCTGATAGTACTCTATCTGCTTAATCAAGGTATCAATCTCTGCGTATGCCTTGATTCCTGCCGCATCTACTGCCTCTGAGGCTGCAAGTTCAATCCTGAGTTCATCCAGCTTGTAGATAAGTCCCTCATTCTGATTGCGTTTCTCCTTGACAGCCGCAATGTTCTTATTATACAGCTCCAGCTGCTGTATCTGGATATCATCCGGTATATCGTCATGCTTATAATTCTGCAGTCTGGCATAGACACCATCATCAATTACCTTCATGCGGTTAAGCATATTCACCATATTTGCCAATATGGTATCCTGTGCAGCCTTGGCAATGGAATCGAACTTCTGATAAGTCAGACTGCCCTTTTCGAATTTGCGGTCCAGCACTTCATCCACACCAGCCTGCATCTTCTCACATTTATCCAGCTCATCCAGACTGACCCTGGCTACCTGGCCAAAGACTCCGCTTCCAAGATAATGCTTCATCTCCTGTCTGATACCCTCTACAGAATATTGATTCGTACCGATTAATTTTACATCATTCTTCTGTGATATTGTCTTGTAATTATATGCTACCATTCCCGCAGGCATCATGATTCCCAATGTCAGGGACAATGCAGCCTTGACTGCACTGGCATCCACAATACTGAGTCCCAGCAGCCCCGGCGAGAACAACACGACAAAACCTATCAGAAAACCAAGGTTTCCAAATATTAACTTCTTTATTTTCTTCTTTTTCATGTGCTCACCTCTATATGAAGTCGTCCAAGCGACTCCAAACAAGCTCCATTATATGCTATAATGGGCAAACTTGCAAGGTTACAGCCCGATTTCCTGTGCTAAAGCGAAAGAGTAAATAATCCGCTCTTTTACATGCGCCCCGGTAATCTGTTCCAGCGCTCTCTGATAGTAATCCAGCTGTGTCCGGTATCGCTTCTCCAGCTCTATCGCCTGTTCCACCCTGTCTGTCTTATAATCTGCAATGACCAACTCCCCATCTTCATAGAAAAAGACATCAATCACACCCTGTATCAATACTGTCTCATCCAAAGGATACTGCTCCTTTAATTCATGCGCCGGCAGTCCCAGTACAAAGGGCTGCTCTCTGTACAGCTCTCCCCTTTGCTGTGCTGATATCATTCTTTTTGCCAGATTAGAATGGAAGAACGAAGCAATACGGGAAGTATTTACACAGGCAATGTCCTCTTTCTGTACTCTGCCCTCGGCAATCCATGCCTGCATCTCGCCCCATATTTTTCCCATATAGACTTTATCTGACGGGACATTCTGATAAGATGCATCAAAAGACAACAGCTCCATGACCTTGTGTACGGCAGTACCATATTGTGTTCCCTGCACAGCCTCTTCCCCCGATATAAAGCGGGGAATGTACGGCTCTCTTGCAGTCACGATCAGTTCTGCCACCGGTTCTGCCTCTTCCTCATAGGCCGCCTTTTTCAGTTCTGATACTGTAGTCTTGACTGTCAGCCCTTCCAGATATACATAAGGGTACTGGAAGTTCAGTTTATCAGAAAGCTTCTGTTCCAGTTGTGTATCTGCATATTCTGCGGTATGCGCCAAAGCCTCTTCAAGCATAGCCGCCTTACCGGTTTCTTTCACCTGTTTCTCCAATGAATTATCCTGCTGCCACAATCTGATCTGTAAGGGAATCTCCCCATAAGGCAACTGGTGCTTCTCATACGGCAGTCCTCTCTCTTCCAGCAGTGGAGCCATATCTCTATGGCGCATCAATGCAGACAAGATCATATCAAAATAACAGGACGAACCCATCACAACAGAAAAAGGCAGTTTCTGTGCATTTTCCATAGTAAGATAGAGCCTGTCGGACAACTTCTTATCCAGCTTCTCACCCTGATAGGCAGTTAAGATCAGCTTCTCCTTGGCACGGGTCAATGCTACGTAAAGCACACGCAAATCTTCGCCTCTGGTGTCCTCTTTCATTCTCTGGGCTACCACATTTTTACGCATTGTCTTTCTTCTGGTGCGCATGACAGGGTCTATACAGTCTACACCAATACCCAACTCCACATCCATCAGAATCGACGCTCTGGCATCCATCTGATTGAACTGTTTTGCCAGTCCGCATACAAAGCAGATAGGGAATTCCAGACCTTTACTCTTGTGAATCGTCATCACTCTGACAACGTCTGCACTTTCATCCAGAATGTTGGCTTCGCCGAAATCCACTTCCTGTTCCTGCATGGTCTCCAGATATCGTATGAAATGAAAAAGTCCATAGAAGGAGGTCTTCTCAAAATTACCTGCCCGCTCCAGCAGTAATGCAATATTCGCCTGTCTCTGATCTCCTCCCGGCATAGAACTGACATATGTGTCATATCCTGTATCCTGTATCAGGAAGCCCAGAAGCTCCTTGATCGGCGTATATGCCACCATCCTGCGGTATTGTTCCAGCTTCTGTAATAAAAATGTCAGCTTCTGTATCAATATCTCATCATATACAGTGCTGTCCTGAGCCGGCGGCTCCTTGCAGTATTGGCATATCTCTTCATATAAGAACTGCTTATCTGCCGTTCTTTCTTTTGCTGCACACCGAAGCATGGCAACCTCTGCCTCCGTTATATCAAAGCAAGGTAATTTCAACACGCCATACAAGGGAATATCCTGTAGCGGGTTGTCCAGTACTCGAAGCAGATTCACGATTCCCTGAATCTCCAGCGTCTGAAAATACCCCGTCTTGCTCGTAATGTGCACAGGAATTCCTTTCTGGGTCAGAATCCTTCTGAAATCCTCATCCCACCCTGCCGTAGCACGAAACAGCAGTACAATATCAGAATATTTCGCCGGGCGCTGTTCCCCTGTCTGATCGTCCGTCACTGGGAAATGCCCTACCAGCTCCTGAATCCTCTCCGCTACCATGACAGCTTCCTTCTCCTTCTCTGTCATAGGCTGTGATTCATCTTCTGAATCCGTTGCAATCAGAAGCTCTGTCGCATACTGTCCGGCATCCTGCGGTTCTACATAAGAAGCGCCTGCATACAAGGCTGCATTCTCATCATATTCCACATTCCCTACTTCTTTTGCCATAAGTTGTCCACATAGGAAATTCGTCGCTTCTGTTACTTCCCTGCGGCTTCTGAAGTTCCTGCTCAGATCAATGCGGACTCTGTCTTTTGCATCTTCCCCTGTCTTATAAGTATCATATTTCTCCATGAAGATTTCAGGTCTTGCCAGACGGAATTTATAGATACTCTGCTTCACATCGCCTACCATGAAACGGTTATAATGCCCTTTGTCCTCACCTGAAATACTGCGAAGCAGAAGCTCCTGTACTTCGTTGGAATCCTGATACTCATCAATCATGATCTCTTCAAAATAATCCTGCAGTTCCAGCGCTGTCTCTCTCGGTTTTAATTCACCGTTATCAGCTTTGGCCAGCAGAATCTCCAGTGCAAAATGCTCCATATCCGAGAAATCCACAAGATTCTTATCTCTTTTGGCTGCATCCAGCCTTTCCTTGAAGGAAAGCGTCAGTGTAACCAGTTCATCCACTGCCTTCTGGCAGACAGACATATCCACCAGCATGTCCTCCGGCGAAATAGGAAACAATGTCTTCTTTAAGTCTGCGATGCTTTTCTTCACTTCATCACGGATTGCCTTTACCATGTCCTTCCTGACAGGATCAACGTCCTCTGCCTTCTTACGTGACAGAGTGGTAAAGCTGATATAGGTAAAGCCGTCATACAACTGACTGTAATCTCTTGCTTTTCCCATATTCTCCAGCAATTGAAGATCAGCTTCCAGATTCTCTACATATTGAATGGGTCCACCGTATCCCTGTGCAATCTCCAATGCCTTATGGATGCGCTTCCTGCACTCTTCCAACACGGTATCCATGTATTCAAGAGCATCCTGATACCATTTCCTGTCCTTCAGTTTTTCTACCGACTGCACCTGATAGTCTCCTCTTCTGGCTTCCAGCCACTCTTCCGGGAAAGGATAACTCATGGAGAAATGATACAGTCTGTAAATGGCTTCTTCAATCCTCTGATCACTGCTGCCTGTGCTGTAACTGTCTACAAAATGCAGAAACTCCGGGCTTGCTTCCCCATGGGCATCCTCTAACAGCCTCTCCATCACATCTGCTTCTAACAGCTTAATCTCGCCCTCATCAGCTACCCGGAATCCGGGGTCCAGACCTATCTCGTTGAAGTTATTGCGGATAATGAACAGACAGAAAGAATCAATCGTAGTAATCTGCGCATTGTGTATCAACGCAGACTGCTTCTGCAAGTGTTCGTTCTCAGGATGTTCCTCCAGCCTCTTCTGAATCGCCCTGCTGATACGTTCCCTCATCTGTGCCGCAGCCGCAGAGGTAAAAGTCACAATTAACAGGCGGTCAATATCTACCGGATGTTCTTCATCACATATTTTCCGGATAATTCTCTCTACCAGCACTGCTGTCTTACCGGAACCGGCAGCCGCAGACACCAGAATATTCTTATCCCTGGTATCAATGACCCGTTGCTGATCCGGTGTATACTTTACTGCCATGGTTCTTCCTCCAGTTCTTTCTTCATCTCATCCAAAGCCTCTTCCTGATCCATATCCTGCAATTCTCTCACCAGATCTGCCCCAAGCTTCCCATCAAAGCCACAGATACTGCGGTAACTGCAATACGTACAGGCATTACCCTTGGTCTGCTTATACGGATTCAGTGCAATATCCCCTGCAAGAATCTCACTTCCCAGCTCCCTGATCTTATGGTTTACATAATCTGAAACCACATGGAAATCCTCCTGGGAAAGCACAGAGGATGCCTGGGTGAAGCTGCCATCCTTTTTCTTCGCTACAGGCAGCACTTTGGATTTATCTGTAAAGTCCTTATCCAATAGCTGAATGATCTCTTCCTCATCACTGACCATGCCTGTCATCTTCAATTCTTCTAAAATAGCATCCTGAATCTCCTGTGGGTCAGGCTGTCCCTTATCCGTATCCGTCATCGGGTCACTGACATGATAGTACAACATGGCTGCGGGAATGACTTTCTTATCTTTGTGTGCCTTTTGTTGCATCTCTACTGCCGCATTCATGTATACGACAAGCTGTAGCTGCAATCCGTAATAAAGCGCAGCCAGGTCAAACCTGCGGTTGCCGGACTTATAATCAATGACCTTCACATAGAGCTTATCCTGCCTCTCACAGGTATCTATCCTGTCAATACGCCCAATCAGGCGCATCTTCTCTTCCTCAGACAAGGTGATATTCACTGCATCCAGATCTGATGCCATTTCAAAAGACATCTCGAAATTCTCCGGCGTAAAAGCCCCCTGCTGTAACTGATATTGCAACGTCTGTACAGTCCTGTCAAGAATTCTCTCCATTCTGGTGATCAGATACTCGTTTCTCTTACTGCTGTAAAGCACCGTTTCACCATACGCAGCAGCATAATTCTCCAGACATTCCTTTACCAGTCGTTCTCCGACCTCCTTTGGAAAATCAAACCAGGTATATCCCTCCACCGGCAACTTATCTGCAAAGCTCTCCAGCACGGCATGAAATACATTACCCATATCCACAGTCTCAAAGCTGTACTTATCCCGTTCTTCCAGCCCCAGTCCATATTGCAGGAAATGGGCATAGGCACAGGAAGCGAACTTCTCCAGCCTACTGACGCTGTTATGAAGCACCTGTCCATACAGGAGCTTCGCCAGTTCTTTAGGCAGTTTTCCATTTTCATAGTGGAAAAAGGCAGCCCTTTTCATCTGTTCCAGAATCGGTGCATATTTTTCATTCCTGACATACGTGTCATAAAGTGTCAGGAACAACTTCTTATCTAACTTATCATCTTCTGCCGCATACTGGCGCAACATTCTCACCAGATATTCCATGGCATCCGCAGGTGCATCAATCTGTTCCTCAGTATCTCTCAGCTCTGGCTTTTCTATCGTCATTTTCGGGAAAAGACGGCACACCGTTGCGATGAGATATGCCGGTCTGATGCTCTTACCTTCCGAATCCACCTTGGCATAGGATAACCGCAGGTAACGGGTAGGCTTTGTCATCATCAGATACAGATACAGCCTCTGAATATACATCTGCTGTCTCGGGGTAGGGGCAAGTTCAAAATCGGATTCCTGTAAGAATTCCCTGTCAATATCGGAAATAATGCCGCCTTTTGCACCGCTTCGTGGAATGATACCGTCATTTACGCCCATGAAGAACAATGCCTTGATCTCACAAAGTCTGGTTCTCTCGATGTCACCAATTACGACCTTATCCACATTCTGGGGAATCGTTCCTACCTTGATCTCTGCAAAGCCAGCATCCAGAATATCCGCAAATTCCTTTATCGTCATAGTCTCATCACCAAGCAGACCAATGATCTGTTCCAGAAGTTCCATGACCAGACGATAGATCTGTGCATACTCCTTGGCTTTTACCAGATTGCCCTGCGCAGTGAAGGCATCTTCATACTCAGCCAGCTTATTCTCGATATCTGCCCGCACGATAAAATCATACAATGCTCTGACCAGCTCTTCCCCTGTCGCTTCCTTAATCATCAACGGTTCCAGCATGTCTGTGATCTGCTGGCGAAGATGATTCAATTGCTCCAGTTCCTGTGCTTCTTCCTCCTGCCGTTTCAGTCGTCTGGTAAATGTCTCATTCCATGCCTTTCTCCCCCGTATTCCCATGGTACGCACATAGTTCTCCAGTCGGTCCGTTTCCTCCGGACTGATACCGGCAAGACCGCACCTTAGGAAATGAAATACGGCTTCATAAGAATATTCCTGTATGGATACCAGTAAAGCACTGCGGATAAATTCAATAAAGGGATTCAGCACCAGCTTATTGGTCTGATCCAGATAATAGGGAATTCCAAATTTCTCGAACTCTTCCTTCGCCAGATATCCATATCTCTCAATATCCCCTGTAACAACTGCAATATCACGGTAGCAGTATCCCTCTTCCCTGATCAGCTGCCTGATTGACAGACAGATCTGACGCAGTTCTTCCTTGGGCGTGGAGGCTTCCATAATACGAATGCTGTCCTGCTCCTTTTGATACTCTGTGGTCGGATATCGGAACAGTTCTCTCTCCAGATGGGATAAGCCGGGATTGTTCACATACCGCTGCACAGTCGCTTCTGTGATCAGAACATCCTCCGCTCTTGCCACACCGGCCTCCTTCGCCTTTTTCTCCAGATCATATATGGTCTTCTTACTCAGGTGAAAAAGCTTCTGCTCGCTGTCAGGCTTATAGCAGTCCTCTCTGGTGTCAGCAGTGACTGTCACTATGACCTCATTTGCCAGCAACATCAGTTCCTGAATAACGTTGTACTGTATCGGTGTAAAGCCCGTAAATCCGTCAAAGGCAATGACACTGTCTGCCACGATGCGGGACTTGGGCAGTACATGGCGCAGGCGATCCAGCGTCTCTTCTGTTGTGATATATTTCTCTCTGATATATTCCAGAAATCCTTCATAAAGCAAGTGCAGATCCTTTAATTTATAGGACAGGGCGCCTCTCTTAGAGGAATATTCTACCAACTGTTGTACTTCCTTCGTTCCAAGTCCATACTGCATAAATTCGGAAAGGGCAGACTTTACCTCATGAATATAACCTATCTTCTTAATGTTTCGTTTCATGACACTAAGGTCATCTTCCAGTCCTGCCGCCACTTTACGCAGTACGAGGCTCTTACCAGTATCATCCAATACGGGCTTATCATTACCGCCTACCTCTTCAAAGATACGATGAGAAAGTCGTCCAAAGCTCAATACATCAATATTCATGATACCGCTCCTTGGGTGGCGGCGCACCATGTCCAACTGGGTCTGCATGGTGAACTGATCCGGCACTACGATCAGGTAATTTCTGTGCGGATTCTCCATTGCCTGGGCAATGATGTCTTCATATAAACGATAGCTTTTGCCGGAGCCAGAGGCCCCTATATAAAATTTCAATCCCATGGGATACTCCTTTTGTGGTAAGTATAGTGCTCACTTATTTCTTTCACAATAGGATAAGTATAACATAAAATAAAGGGGCTGTGCTTTATCGATTTTTAATCGTTATTAAAGCGACAACCCCACTCATTTAACAACTTGAATAGATTATTTAGTATTTCTAATACGCTCCACACTTAACTCTACTGTGAATATAACTTCAAGCTTTCTGTTTAGGTACAAACTCTATCTTAAGAGCCATTCCCATTCCATCCGCTAACCTTTTAAGCAAATTGATAGATGGATTCCTTGTTCCATTCTCAAGCTTGCTAATATCCGCCTGGTTAATTCCTGTTCGTTCAGCCAGTTCTTTCTGTGTCATATTCCGAGAAGTACGAGCATCTACGATAGCTCTTATAACATCCATCTCTGGCTGAATAGATTCATATTCTTTTCTAAACTCATCATCCTGTAACTGCTTAGAAAGCATATCATCAAATGTTCTCATCTTTCATCACCCTTTCGATATAATCTGCTCTTCTATCCTTTGCAATCTGTATTTCTTCTTTGGGAGTTTTCTGTGTCTTCTTGACGAATCCATTCGTCAAGATAATTCTTCCCTCATAATAAAAAAATATAGAACTCTTGTAATGTCACTTCCAAATTTACAACGCAATTCAAATATTCCATCATCTAAATGCTTACTATATGGCTCTCTAAGCATGTTTCCTTTTTCTTGTAGAATCCCTAATAATCCAAATATCTTAGCTCGCATTTTAGGATTAACAGAATCAAGAAATTCCTCTACTGGAACTTCTCCATTTTCCTTTTCATATGCTATTAGTCTATATTCTGTCATGTAATCTCCTTCGTGCATATTATATGGCATATATGCCATAATGTCAATTATCCGTTTAAAACAATCATATCGAGCTGTTTCTCTATAACAAAACACTCCTGATCTATTCACATATCATTCACGAATACTTTTTCACCAAATACTCCCTTGCAATCTCAAGCCCTTTCACGGGAACACAAAACTTCTGGTTATGCGCCAGACATTCTTTGTAGACATCCTCCAGACCAAACCACTCTACACATTCCAGTTCTTCCTCCTGAACAGTTATCTTATCAATATCCACTTCTCCCGTATACACATAAACAAAGGCAATCTCATTATCCTTAAATATTTTATTATGAAATTCCTTCTCATATTGTATTCGAAATGTGTCTACGAATTGCAATTGTTCAGGCATTGCAGCTATGCCAAGCTCTTCCTTCAGTTCTCTCATTGCCGATTCCAGTGGTTCATCGCCAGCCTGTATATGTCCGGCTGATGAGGTATCATATCTTCCCGGGAAGGAATCTTTCGTCATCGCACGTTTCTGCAAAAGCACCTGCCACTTTCCCATAACCTCTCTCGCGATCCAAATATGCACAGTCCTGTGTCTGACGCCATTTGCATGTGCCAGACTGCGTTCTATCGTTTGTCCCGTCGGATTTCCCTTCTCATCAACAATATCAAATATTTCCATGCAAAAACCTCCATCATCTTACGTATTATTTTCCCTTTATTATATATAGAATGCCAAAAACAATCTACTTCTTTACTATTTAATCTTAAACTCCATATGCCTTAACGCCCTAAAGCAGAAAGATTTATTGCATAAATGTCAAAAAAATGATAGTCTAAATACATGTTTGTCGTTAGTTTAGGCTCACCAGTTAGTCAAGACTAATAGTTAAACCGGTAATTGCGAAATATACTATCCCAGATACAGAATTGTGTTATTTTCACAAATGCATAAACAGGCACTTGAAAAACGCCGGTACTTGGTGCGCATGGTCGCCAGACACATGCACACCTACGTATCCGCTGCGTTTTTCACGTAACGAAAGTGGGCCTGTGTTGCATTGCGAAAACAACACAATTCATCACTCGCATAGTAAACTCGCACTTACCTAAATATTTTAAATACAGGAGGTGTCACAATGGGTGATACAGAAAATAAAATACCTTTAAGAAGTGAGGTAGCCGTTGAAAATACCTGGGCTTTGGAAGATCTCTATGCAACAGATGATGACTGGAAAGCAGACATGGAACGTCTCAAATCCATGATGCAGCAGATAGCCGGATATCAGGGAAAATTAGGTGAAAGCAGTGCCAGCCTTCTGGCATATCTCAAATTACAGGATGATATCAACATCGTCATGACAGACTTTGCCAACTATGCTTTTCGCAAAGCAGATGAAGACACCAGAAATACAACCTATCAGGGTTTCAAGAGCCAGACTAATTCTCTGATCGTTGCCATCACAGGCGCATGCTCCTTTGCAGAACCGGAGATTCTCTCAATTCCTGATGAGAAATTAGAGCAGTTCTATGCAGAGCAGCCTGAATTATCCGTGTACAAACGTTTTATCAATGACATCCGCCGTAAGAAAGCACATATCTTAAGCAATGCCGAAGAAAAGATCCTGGCTGCTGCCGGTGAAATGGCACAGGCTCCAGACGAGATCTATGGTCTGCTCAACAATGCTGATATGACTTTCCCTGACATTACAGATGCCAAGGGCAACAAGCTCCCTGTTACACATGGAAGCTTCATTCCTTTACTGAACAATGCAGACAGAAACATAAGAAAGGCAGCATTTAATTCCCTTTACAGCACTTATGATTCCATGAAAAATACCTCTGCTGCCCTGCTTGCGGCACAGATGAAACAGCTTCAGTTCAACGCTGATATGCGTCATTATGACTCTGCATTAGCTGCTGCTCTTGACAGTAACAATGTAGACACTGCCGTATATTATAACCTGATCGATGCCGTTCATGAGAACATGGAAGCTATGTACAAATATGTACGTCTTCGTAAGAAGCTTTTAGGTGTGGATGAACTTCACATGTATGATCTGTATATGCCTATGGTAGCTGATGCAGACAACTTCATTTCCTTTGAAGAAGCCAAGTCAAATGTTACAGAAGCCTTACAGGTACTCGGTGATGATTATGTATCCATCTTAAAGGAAGGCTTCAATAACCGCTGGATCGATGTGTATGAGAACGTTGGCAAACGCAGTGGCGCTTACTCTGCCGGAGCACGCAAGCATCCTTATGTGCTTCTCAACCACAAGAACGATCTGAATACAGAATTTACTCTGGCTCATGAGATGGGACATGCTCTTCACTCCTATCTTTCAACTGCTAACCAGCCTGTTGTAGATTCTGACTATGTAATCTTTGTTGCAGAAGTTGCATCTACCTGTAACGAAGCACTGCTGATGCAGCATCTGCTGAAAAAGACATCAGACAAGAAGCAGCGTGCATACCTGATCAACTATTTTCTGGAACAGTTCAGAACAACTCTCTACCGTCAGACAATGTTTGCAGAGTTTGAGTTAAAGATGAGCGAACTGACCGCCAGAGGCGAAAGTGTCAATGCAGAAACTGCTACTAAAGTATACCATGATCTGATAGATCTGTACTTCGGTCCGGATATCGTACATGATGAATATATTGATCTTGAATGGGCTAGAATCCCTCACTTCTACTACAACTTCTATGTATATCAGTATGCAACCGGCTTCTCTGCCGCAATTGCACTGTCACAGAAGATTCTGTCTGAAGGGGAACCTGCTGTTAAAGCATACAAGGAGAAATTCTTAAGTGCCGGCTGCTCCAAAGATCCTGTATCTATCTTAAAAGATGCCGGAGTAGACATGTCAACCAAGAAACCTGTAGAACAGGCACTGGCACTGTTCAACAGCCTGATTGATGAAATGGACGAATTGATGAAATAATTTCACAGAATTCAAGAAGGACCAAATGAATGATAATTTTCATTTGGTCCTTTTACCGTTTATATAGCTTTTTTACAATTTTCATGTTGACTGATACCATATGGAAAAATCGTGTGGTATTCCTTTTCATCAACCTGTAATGAAATAACTTTGGACTCCACATCAAAATATTTTTTTATATTTTCTTCTGTAACAATATCTAATGTACTTCCTGTCTCCCTTTTTCCACCATACCCCATCATAAGCGTAGTATCCGAAATTTTAAGAGCATGATCCGGAAAATGCGTATTGATAAGACAACTGGTGTGGAATTCTCTGGATATCCTCTCTATGGTATTTATGACCTGAAGCTGGTTTTTCATATCCAGATTAGACTCCGGCTCATCCAGAATTAATAATTCCGGCTCAGAAATCAATGCGCGCGCCATAATTACCATCTGCAGTTCACCACCACTTAATTTATTGCAGCTTTTATTCCGCAATTTGATAATTCCAAGGTTCTCCATGATTTCTTCTGCTTTTTCATAATCTGTCTTTTTAGGGATGGAAAAGAACCCTTTCTGGGTATTGAGTCCCATAATAACAGCATCTATCACCTGATAAGAAAATACACTTTGTTTTGCCTGTGGTACATATCCTGTCTTCTGCCAGAACATTTTTTCAGAATTCTTATCGATACGTTTCCCATCCATTCTGGTTTCTCCACTTTTCCATTTATAGAATCCCATTATGCATTTAAGTAATGTGGTCTTACCAACACCATTAGGACCCAAAATAGTCATTATTGTGTTATTTTCCAGTGAGAAATTGATATCATCCAATATTTTGTAATTACCGAATCCAAATGTACCGTTTACGATCTCCAGTTTCATCAGCTTCTTCCTCCTATTGTCTTTCTCAACATATAAGCAAAAATAGGTGCACCAATTATTGCTGTCAGAATGGATAATGGCAATTCTGCCGCAGTAATGGAACGTGCAATTCCATCTATTGTGAGAAGATATCCTGCTCCCAGAATAATACACGAAGGAATCAACCCTCTATGATCATTTCCAACACAAAATCTTCCAATATGTGGTATTACCAGCCCAATCCACCCTATGATTCCACATATAGAAACTGACACTGCTGTCATTAATGTTGCAACAACAATAATAACCAGTCTGAGTTTTTCCACATTAATTCCCAATGATTTGGCTTCCTCTTCATTCAACGACAAAAGATTCATCTTCCATCGTAAGGCATACAATACTGCCATACAGGGAATGATAGCCACTGCTGCCGTCAATACATTCTTATAAGATGCTGATGCCAGACTTCCCATCAGCCATACTGTGATCGCCGGAAGTTTCTGCTGTGGATCTGCAACATATTTAATTAAAGACACCAGTGCCTCAAATAATGCACCTACAATGACTCCCGACAAAACCAGTGCAAAAAGTTCTGATTTGCTTTTCACTCTTGAAATCGCAAGAACAATAGCTACTGCCAAAAGTCCGAATAATAATGCCTGTACCTGCACGATCACCGTACCAGCCGATAACAGTATTGCAAGAGATGCTCCAAATCCTGCTCCTGATGAAACCCCAAGAATGTCAGGGCTTACCAGCGGATTACCAAAAATGCATTGATATGCAGCACCGGAGCAGGCTAAACCTGCTCCGACAATCATGCTGAGAAGAATTCTCGGTAATCTTACCTGCATCACGACTTTGTTCTTTATTGGATCAATTTCTGCGGTATGAGATGTTATGTTTGCCCATATAATCTTTACCACTTCAACCGGTGTAATAGAATACCGCCCAATGCATACCCAGAAAAAGAATGCAACGATCAGTAACACAAATAGTATTAAAAGAATATGTTTTCTATACTTTACCTTATTTTCTTCTCTACTCAAAATCCTGCGTATCTCCTAAAATCTCGTCTAACATTTCATCTGTCAGTTCAAAGTTGTATACGTCCTTATAGAACTTTGACACTTCTTCATACATATCCATATCTTCAAATAATTCAGGGTGCTGGATCTTTGCCAGCCATTTAACCATTAATGGAGTTTCTATTCCTGGTGGATCCCATCTATAGCCACCTATCGGAATCTTATATACCTGTTTATTCTGTACTGCATCAACAACAGACCAATCCTGTCCTTCAAGTTTATTATCTATCAGATCAGATGGTTGTAACTCTGTAAAATTACCAATGTAAATAATACTGGGATTCCATTCATAAATCTGTTCCATGTTGACATTAAGTGCTTCACCAGATAAGTCTTTTGCAGGATTTATGGCACCACTCTTTTCAACCCAGTAATTGGCAAATCCTGTTCCTGTTACCTTTAAATTATCAGACAGGATCAGAATGTTACTGTAGTCGTCCTCTGAAAGAGTAGATATCTTTTCCGTCACTTCGTCCACATTTTCATTAAAATATGTGATCAGCTCTTCTGCTCTGTCTTCCTTCTGGAACATCTTTCCAATAATACGTATCCAGGTTTCCAGATCGTCCAAAGTACCATATTGTAAAGCAACTACCTTAATACCTGCTTCTTCCATTTTTGTAATTTCATCATCCATATAGTTCCACTGGAATACCACATCCGGATTTAACTTAAGAAGTTCCTCTACATTGACTACGAAGCTGGTATCCACAAAACTGGTATCTGCATTTTTGAGTTCAGGATACATATATTTCAATGCACTGTTCTCATATGCGATCATAGAAGATGGATTACAACCCACTAAATTATCATTGTTGCCTACCACTGCATAAAAGATATATGGAAAAGGCATGATCGTGGTCGCTACTCTCTGAGGAATTCCATCTAATTCGATAGTTTTTCCAAGTTGATCTTCAATTACGATCTTATCTTCCGAAGCGCTTTCCTCTGTCGTTGTTGTTTCTTCCTGGACAGATGTTGTTTCTTCCTGTGTCGTAACCACAGTACTTTCTTCCACAGGCTGCTCATTTTGCGAGCCACAACCTGCAAGTGCTGTAATTGCCATACACAAAGCTACAGCAATCCCTAAGTTTCTAAATTTTTTCATACTTTCTACGGTTTCTCACCGCACTCCTTTCTGTAAATCATTTATAGATGCATCTTATATTAGTAAAATAGAATCCTATTTATACCCTTTTTATTAATCAATCGTACTGCCAATTCTGTTTATAAGTTCTTCCATATCATATCTTAACAGTCTTGGCATGTTCTTCCAGTAGAGTTTGCTTGAAACAGCAACATGCGGAATTCCTACAAACTGCATACCTGCAATATCTTCCAGAAGTTCTTCAAAAAGCGGATCTCCTACTAAAGTGCTGTACTGTCCGGATTCCAGTACCTTGATCAGTTTTTCTTCAGAAGTAATATTAATGTCTCCTTGTGCTGCGATTTCTTCATTCAGATCAAAAAAAGTTCCTACTGTTACCCGAATCTTACGATATCTTTTTTGAAGTAAATTTCTTAAGCTGTTACCCAATACCTGCTCACAGATAATAAGCACATCCCCTGTTCCAGCCTCATCCAGCAGTTTCCTGCTTTTATTATCCTGTATTGTCTGCTCTAAAAGCTCCTTTACTCCGGTATCACTTGCAAGCGGCATTCCTACTACATAGGGAATAGAAAATTTCTTCTCCAGAAGTTTAGCAGCCTCCAGTCCTGATGAAGTTACAACCAGATTCACAACAGCCTGATCCAAATTTCTGATCTGTTCTATTGAGGCACCCATCATCATCTGTCCAAGTACATTAAATCCCCAATCCTCCAGTCGATTCTTTAAATCCTGTGCATTTTCATTTGCAGAGAGATCCAAAGGTGTTGTTCCTAATATATTGATTCCTCTTTCTACTTTGGTGTCACTTTTTTCTGTAAATCTGTTTATCAGCCTGCACATGGCATCTGATACACCCGTATGATACAATCCTAATCCATTGGTATCAAATCCAAATGCAGGAACACCTGTAGTTACTTCCAGTTCATGTGCTATTCCTTTGGTATCCGTTCCTATTACCATTGGCACAGGACTTCCGACAACCGTATAAATAGTCGGATGTACCAATTCTCCTGTTTTTAAAATGTTACGAATCAGTTTTTCATCATTTCCGAGTACTGCATCGATTTCCCTTAATCCTGAGCAGAAAATTTTTGATTCGCTGCCATACCATCTTGGCTCATCGTAGCCTGTATAATTACCAGTGCATCCAGATGCATCATGCACTACAGTCAATCCTTTAAGATCAAACATTGCTGAACATACACCTGAATAATCCGGTGCAAAAGCAGGTAAAGTTATCCACAACTGTTCCATTTCTACCTCCACACTCTATACAACCAGAACTTTTGTATCTAATAATTCCTTCAGATCCGTTTCCTGCTCTGCTGCCCTGCACATCATTTCCAACAGATCACACAGTCCCTGATATCCATACAAACCATGCTGTGTCGTAATATCTACTACATGAGGTGCATACGTTAAGTATGCAGCGCTATATCCGATTGCCAAAGCCTCATTGGAATATTTCTCCCTAAATGAAGCCTTTGGATTCTGAGGTTGTCTAAATTCCACTTCCGGGTGGTTCTCCGTGATCCATGCAAAATTATCTTTGTCGCAGTCTAATAATTGCTGTTCATATACCCTTACTACATTCATATTGTTTTCCAGAAGTGTCTTTGCCAGCTCATATGGTTTTAAAATAGCTTCTCCATCAATAATAATAGGCATATTCTGCAGCTTCTGTGCTGTTTCCATGAGCTTATCATCACATTGTTTCTCATACTCTGTTAACTCAGGACAGTCCACTCCTAATTTGGAAGCAATTCTTTCATAATTGTCCCTGATCTGTTGCAGGGAAAATGATGTGAATGCTTCGACATATGGCATGCGATGCTTTCTTTCCATATTAACTGCAGAGTACTTTGCTGATGGTGCCAATACCAGATTTAACTGGCTCTTTGCCATTTCATCATATTCTGCAAATGAATGATAATAAGATATATGCCTTACATCGGATGCCCCCATCTGATGTAATACGTCAAATAATTCACTGTTTTCTTTAATCTTCTCTAATGTTCCTATGATATTTACTCCATTGTCCTTTTCACTTGTACGATCCAGCAGACTGTAATTCTTATTCTGAATATTAACAAGCGGAGGAACCCCTGTATCGGTACTTGTAGGATTCATATGACAAAATACAAATCTCATATCCGGATATATCTCTGACAGCTCATCAATAAGTGCTTCATGATCTGTTCCCAAAAGATCATCAATGCAACTTACAAATATGGAAAGTACCTTGGGAGTACGGTTTCTCTTTTTCAGATATTCAAGTATCTCATGGACTGCATTGATCAGAATATGCTCATAATCACCAGATACAATATTCTCTTCTTTTAAATATAAATAGGATACTCTGGACTTTCTGCCATCGAGGCAGGCTGCAAGTGCACCATGTCTGCCACAGGCCGCAGGACTTACAAACAGTTGATAACTTTCAGGCACTAACTGTGCTATCTTTAACACGCCCCAACCACCATGTGCCGGGGAGGAATAGAACAGTGTTTTCTCAAACACATCTTTCTGGGTACAATTGCACATCATCACTGCTTACCTCCAAAATTTTCTCAGCCAATTCCTTATATTTATCAGCCATTGCACTTTCCGGATAGGCTTCCACAACTGTTTTTCCCTGATCTTCTGACAATTGAACCACTCTATCTCGCGGTATTATACTTAATATCTGTGTCTGTATTTCTTTAGCTGCCTTACTTACCAGTTCCTCCTCATTTTCCACATTTCGGGAGTTGAGAATAAGTCCTGCCAACCTCGCATATCCTCTCTTGCTAAAATTATGTACTGCACTGGCAATATTGGAAGCAGCATATAATGCCATCATTTCACCTGATGTGACAATCACTACCTGATCTGCATAACCTTCCCTGATAGGCATGGCAAATCCACCACAGACAACATCTCCTAATACATCATAAAGTACAATATCCGGTTTATAATATTCATATGCACCTAATGTCTCCAGCTTCTCAAAGGCAGTAATGATTCCTCTTCCCGCACAGCCGATTCCAGGTGTAGGTCCGCCTGCTTCTACACATAAGATGTCATTGTATCCTTTGAATACAATATCTGATAACTCAACCCCATCCGGACCTTTCTCTCTGATCTGATCCAAAACAGTAGGAATTCTTACCCCATTCATAAGACATTTCGTACTATCTGATTTGGGATCACATCCTATCTGCATCACTGAATATCCCATTGTACTCAAAGCAGCAGACACATTAGCAGTTGTTGTGGACTTACCGATTCCGCCTTTTCCATACACAGCAATTTTTATCATAACTTTTCACTTCCCAAAATTTTCTGTTTGAACTAAAATGTTAGTAGTATTGTATGCATACATTGTTTTATTAATCTAACTTTTGTTAGTTTTGACTAATGTATAGAATAGCATTGACTTTTTGTTATGTCAACAGAGAAAATGGCTATAAATTCTCAATAAATGATTTTTTAGCATATTTTTAAGTAAAAAATAACAGTCTTTCACTTATAAAATAATGTGAAAGACTGTTATAAAATTATTTTAGAAAAAGCCATCGCCAAGTCGTTCTATCAACTGGTTCATCTCTTCCTTGCTCTTAACTCCACGACTTTTGGCAATTAACTTCTCTTTCTCATATTCGGTCAGCTTGCCATAATGGTCAAGTGCCTGCTGGTTCATAGCCATTCCCATTGCAAATCCAAGGGGCAGACCATCCGTCATGGCAAAATTCTCATCAAAGCCTGTAGGTTCCATATCAATCACCTTCCTTACAGACTCTATTATTGCCCTTTTTCTTTATTCTATCCTATCCCCAAAAGCTTCTTCATCTGTACCAGTCTGGTGTCAAACTGCTCATAGAAGTCTGCATCCTGATGATAAGGCTCTATGTAAAAGTATTGCAGGATCTGCATGGTGGTACGCTTGATCAGTTCTTCATCTCCACTTACTGCGAGTTTTGCCTGTACTGCTTTCAGGAAATAATGCCAGTCTGTAATAAACTGCTGATTTTTCTTCAAATCCGGTGTATCGATCCACTTGCCAACTTTTACCTTGGAACGATTGTCCTTCTGACATTCATGTATCTGTAAAATATAGGAAAAGCTGTTATTTTCATAGACTCTTCCCAATGGAAAAATACGGCAGATTCCCGGTCTGTCTTCATGAATGGTGCATCTGCCCTCTGCATTCAGAAACACACAGGGCTCACCTGCTGCCTGCGTATTCATCTTCAAATTCGGCAGAATGACCCCATCTACGATATTCAACTCTATTTTGCTCTCCAGAAGTACTTCGAATCTGGTCTGGAAGTGACTCATCAGCCGATGCACATCCAGCGGATCCAGCACAATAGAACTTCCCATACCATGACAACAGGCACTGCATCCCCTGCATTCATCACAATCAGCCTTCACCATATCATTTATACTGTACTTTTTTCCATCAGATATTTCTTCCAAATCACATTCTCTTAACATTATGATTCTCTCCTTATATTCGGTATATTCCTATGATACCCTTTAAAACAAAGGTTTTCAACATGATGTATCTTCATTTAGTGTTTACCGCTTAATACTGAAAAGACAAGTCCTGCTTCTTCCTCTGCTGATTCTTTACAGCCAGACTTAATCCAGTCAATAAGCAGACCAATAATTCCGTGCTGAATAAATATTGCCATTGCTCTCTTGCGTTGACGTGACCATTCAGCAGGCTGCCTGACTATGATCATTTCTTCAAAATGAGGCAATGCAATGTCTATCGCTGAAAGAAGCTGAAAATAGTTCTGTGAAAACAGAAGCTGCAAAAACTTCCTGTTTTCCCGCATATACTCCAGTACCTCCACCAGACAAGTGTTTAAAACATCCCCTGCTTTCATTCGTGTCTGAATCCGCAATGCCGCCTTTTCCAATTGCCAGTCCTCTGGCATTCTCCTGATAATACTGCTTCTGGTCTGTGAGAAGCTGCCATCCCCAGTTCTCTTTTTTCTGCCTTACGATATAATTCTTATCCATATCGGCATATTGCTCATCCGTCACCTTAAGCACTCCATATTCATTCAGAAGCACATCTGTATCTTCGTGTAAGATTACTTCACCTTTTTCCAACATATAGATATCATCACACAAACTCTCCAAGTCTCCTGCAATATGGGAACTGATCAGGATTCCCCGATTGGGTGTCTCCATATAATCACGCATCATATCAAGTAGTTCATCCCTGGCTACCACATCCAGCCCGGCTGTGGGTTCATCCAGTATCAGCAGCTTCGCCTCATGGGACAGTGCGATCAACAGTTTTAATTTGGCTCTCATTCCGGTGGAAAAATTTCTGATCTGTTTATTAAGCGGAATCTGAAACTGTTCACACTTGTCTCTGAAACTGTTTTTATCAAAATGATGATACATGGCAGCCTGGATTGCCATGATATCTGCTACAGTAAGCCAGCCGCTGAATCCTGAATCGCCAGTACAACGCCCATATTTTCCCTGTCTTCCTGTGTAAGCTGCCCCGGTTCATGCCCAAATACGGTAACTACTCCACTATCAGCTGTAAGCAGCCCAAGAATCGTCTTAAAAGTCGTACTCTTGCCTGCGCCATTGAGTCCTATCAAACCTGTAATATATCCTTCCTTTAACTCCATCGAACAATGCAGTTTAAATTGCGGATAGCTCTTGGTCACATCCTGCAACTGGATTAACTTCTTCTCTCCCAAAGTTCTAATCCTCCATCATAATATCAAATAACTGACTGATCTCTTCCTTCGTCATGCCGCAGCTTCTCGCCTTCCTGATCGCGTCCTCAAAAGCTGTCTCTACCTCTCTACGCTGTTCCTCCAGTGCAACATTACTGTTTACTGTGGCAACAAAACTGCCTTTTCCATGAACAGTGATAATAAATCCCTCCTGTTCTAAGGCATCATATGCTTTCTTCACAGTCAAAGCACTGATCCTAAGCTCCCTGGAAAGTGTACGCACCGAAGGCAATGCTTCCTCCTGTTGTAATTCTCCATGCTGGATCTTCTCCTTGATCTGCCCTACGATCTGTTCGTAAATAGGCTGCATGGATGAGTTGTTGATAATCAGATGCATCTATTCTTATCTCCATTTCTCGTTATGTAGTTCTTCAAACAATAAACAGTATATAACAGTATAGATATGTTGTCAACTGTTATATACTGTTTGTTTTAAAAAGGGCAATTTCAATTAAGACTTCTCCTTTTCTCTATGCTATACTTATTATGTACTCTCGGAGTCTTCTAAATGAAGCATTCTGAGAGTACATACTTGAAAAAAGGAGGGGCTTATGAAGAAGAATACAGTCGTAGAAAACATTATCAATTATATTGAACAGCATTTAGATGAAGATTTATCTTTGGATAAAATTGCAAAGGACTTAAATTATTCTAAATATTATATAGCACGAACCTTTGCCGAAGAGACTGACAGTACCATTTACAAATATATCCAAGGCCGCAGATTGACTGTTGCCGCCCAAAAGCTTACGGAAACATCCAAACCGATCATCCAGATTGCGTATGAAGCACACTACAACTCCCAACAGGCATTTACTCTGGCTTTTAGCCAACTATATATGTGCCCGCCGCAGGAGTTTCGAAAGAATGGGACATTTTATCCCAAACGCTCCAAAATCAACATGTGCAGTCTGCTATATTATAATTTCTATATGGCAGGAGGTAAAATGGCAGCATGAGTACAATTCCTTACGTGATTGAACAAACAAGCCGTGGTGAGCGAAGCTATGACATTTTTTCCAGACTGTTATCAGAACGAATCATTTTTCTTGGTGAAGAAGTAACGGATACTTCTGCCAGTCTCATCGTTTCGCAGCTATTATTTCTGGAGGCTTCTGACCCATCAAAAGATATTCAATTATATATCAACAGTCCTGGTGGTTCTATCTCCGCCGGATTCGCGATCTATGATACCATGCAGTACATCAAATGTGATGTATCAACAATATGTATGGGACTTGCAGCCAGCTTTTGTGCCTTTCTTCTGGCAGGCGGTACTAAGGGCAAAAGAATCGCATTGCCAAATGCAGAGATCATGATTCACCAGCCGGCAATACACGGCAATGGTGTTCAGGGGCAGGCTACCGATATTCAGATTGTTACACAGCATATTCTGCAAAGCAGACAGCGCTTAAACCGTATTCTCTCTGAAAATACCGGAAAATCAATTGAGGAGATTGCCGCAGATACAGAGCGCGACCACTATATGTCTGCCCAAGAAGCCCTCGAATATGGATTGATCGATAAGATTCTTGGCAGGCGTTAATGCTCCATCAACTATTCATAAATTATGGATTTTTCTAATATAATGATATCAAAAATATACTACGGGTAGCCTATGTTAAAATGGAACGATATCATAGATACGATTCATGAGAAAAAATTAAGTGGTAAAGTCGTCACGATGGCTGCTGCACTTCTCGTCCTGACCGGACTGGTAGGAATCCGCCAAAGCATTCCCACCAGCTCTACTGTAGGTGACAGAGAATTGCCTGTCTATTGTGTAGAAACCGGCGAGCCTAAAATCGCACTGACGTTCGATGCTGCTTGGGGCAATGACGACACAAAGAAAATCATGGAAATTCTCAAGAAGCATAATGTCAAAGTAACCTTCTTCATGACAGGTGGATGGGTAGAACATTACCCGGATGATGTGAAAATGATCCTGGCCGAAGGACACGACCTTGGCAACCACAGTGAAAATCACAAGAATATGAGCCAGCTCTCTGACAGTGAAAAAGAAACCGAATTGATGAAAGTCCACGAAAAGGTCAAAAACCTGACAGGTTATGAAATGTTCCTGTTCCGCCCTCCCTACGGGGATTATGATAATGCGGTTGTAAAAACAGCCAAAAAGTGTGGCTATTACACGATCCAATGGGATGTGGACTCTCTCGACTGGAAGGACTATGGTGTTGATTCCATCATCAAAACTGTTACAGAGCACAAGCATCTTGGAAATGGATCTATCATTCTTTGCCATAATGGAGCCAAATTTACAGCAGAAGCTCTGGATACCCTGATTACTACACTGCAGGATAAGGGATATACATTCGTCCCATTATCACAACTGATCTACCGTGACAACTACCACATGAATCATGAAGGGCGTCAGATTGCAGACAGCTAAACAAAAAAGAGATGTTCACAACAGTCCCATCTGTGTTGTAGAACATCTCTTTTACATTAATCTCTATCCTGTTTCTGATTTTTTAAGTTATCCTTTTCTGATTTCCACGTCAACAATACTTTCTATCAGTATTTCCTTCCCATCCTCCATCAGGAATGCACCTCTTAGTTCCTCTATCTTCTTCACTCTGCCTTCTATTGTAAGATATGCGCCACCCTGTTTCTTCTGATCCGGTTCGAAATAAGTAAACATCACCTGCGGATGTATTGATAACTGATCTCTGATCTGCTGCAGCTTCTCATTCAAGTGCTCTTTCTCATTCTCATCCAGTTCCACCCATTCCTGTGTAAGTCTGGCGGTTTCATCTATCGCATCCTCGTAGCCTGTCAGCGCTGCAAAAGGAGAGAACTGTGCTGCCCTGTCAGCGACCGGCATCGGCGTATGTGTAACTGATACATGATGTGGCAGATTGATGATATCGTCATATCTGGTCATGCCCTGTGTCCTCCTATCTGGCTGTTTCTCTGCACTGTTGTTGCTCCTTCCTCCAGATTCATTCCTTTGAGGATCGCATTCTTGCCAAATTTCTTCTTGATATCCAGAACCGCCATCTGCATACGTTTCTCACGCTCCAATTCAGCTTTCTCTTCCTTACGCTGCTGCTCTACTGCCTCATAATCAGTAAAAAGATTCAGTTGTTCATACGTTTCTTCCCTGGCTGCTGACTGCTCTGATACCACATGATTGGCTGTCAGATTCAAACGCCTGATAAGCAGATCGGGATTTACGATCCTGTCGTAAAGTTCCATGACTGCCTCAGTGATCAGCTTAGTGGAGGAAGTCTGCCTTTTCAAATTTGCAGTACCATGTGCATGCTTGGGAACCTGCCTTCCATAGCGGTCAGTTGTAACTTCTCCTTTATATTTCCTGCGAATATCAGGATTGGTCAGATTATCGATATCGTATCCGACAGTCAATACCACCTGATCCGTCACCAGCCCTTTATCCACCAGATCCAGCACCAGAATATCTGTCATTTCACGCACAACCAGTCTTGTCTTGTCATAATCATAGGCACAATGGAGAACCTGCCCTGAACCTATACTGTTCGTCTCCGGCTTATATGCCTTGATATCTGCTATCGTACATGGTTCCCATCCCCATGCATGGTCTATCAGCAGTTCTGCATTGATTCCAAATATCTTGTAGAGCAGCTCTTCATTATAATATTCATTGGCTTTTCCAACAGAACATCTGGCAATATCTCCCATCGTATAAAGGCCTATCTGTTCCAGTTTCTTCGCATAGCCTCTGCCGACTCTCCAGAAATCCGTAATTGGTTTATGCTCCCACAAAAGCTGTCTGTACGACATCTCATCCAACTGTGCCACTCTCACTCCATATTCATCAGGTTTGGCATGCTTGGCTTCTATATCCATGGCTACCTTGCACAAATACAGATTCGTGCCGATACCTGCTGCCGCTGTGATCCCTGTCGCAGCATACACATCCTGGATCATCCGCGATGCAAATGCCTTGGGCGTCAGCTTATATGTTTCCAGATACGGTGCTGCATCGATAAAGACCTCATCTATAGAATATACATGGATATCCTCCGGTGCAACGTATTGCAGATATACATTATAGATCCTCGTACTGTATTCCATATACAATGCCATTCTGGGCGGCGCGGTCACATAACCCACTCCCAGTTTGGGCGAATTGGCAATCTCATTCGCATCACTGGAAAAGCCATGCAAAGTCCTTCCCGGTGCCTGCTGCCTTCTCTGTGCATTAACCTCTCTGACTCTTTGCACAACTTCAAAAAGCCTGGCTCTGCCTGAGATTCCATATGCTTTCAGCGAGGGAGATACTGCCAGACATATGGTTTTCTCTGTTCTGCTTGGATCTGCCACTACCAGATTCGTGGTAAGCGGATCCAGCCCCCGTTCTTTACACTCCACGGAGGCATAGAAGGATTTCAGATCGATCGCAATATAAATATGTTCCTTTATCATCAAAGTACGCCTCCTTTACCTATAGAATAGCATACCCTGAACAAATTTTCTATATCCATTCGAACAAAAGTTTTGTTTCAGGACATAAAAATGGGAAGCCTTCTGGCTTCCCATTTCTCACACATTTACCATGTCATCAACAACACTCTGTACTTCATAAGCCGGTACTTCTGAAATCTCCGTGGATAATGCACCTGCCTGTGCCTTTGCCCAAAACAGCATAATCAGCAAAAGCAATATCAATACCAACGCTTCCAGTTTTCTGTAGATAGATTCACTCATCCCCATCACCATACCTTTCCATAATCAGTGAACTTTGAATTCCTTTTCCAAAGTCTGCCCCTCAACAACAGATGCCCGCAACTATGCAAATTTCTGAATAGTTATCGAGTCGGTATAGTAATTGTACCATAACTTTTACATTTTGTGTTTGTTTTCTGATATTTTACTTTTAAATTTTACTGTAAATTTTTTGGTTATTCTGCCCAATAAACTTTACTGCCTTTTTCATCCTTCGTAACAACAAGCTTACGGTCTATCTGTTCCTTTAGTTCCGTGACATGAGAGATAATACCTACCAATCGTCTGTCTCCTGCCAGTTCATTAAGAATCTTAATAGCCTCTTCTCTGGATTCGTCATCCAGTGATCCAAATCCCTCATCCACGAACATGGTATCCATTCTTACTTTACCTGCCGTATTCTGTATCACGTCTGCCATTCCAAGTGCCATGGACAACGCTGCCATAAAAGACTCACCGCCTGAGAGCGTCTTTACATCTCTGGTCTTATCATTAACGAGGCTGTACACATCCAGATCAAGTCCTACTGCGCCCTGACTCCCCAGCTTATCCAGACTTCTACATTGCAGGATAAACTGATTACCTGACATTTTGACCAGACGCTTATTGGCTTCACGAACGATAGTCTCAAAGTATTTACGCTGGATGTAGGTCTGAAAATCCAGCTTGGCACTGCCTGACAGGTTGCCATTTGCAGTTTTATCCAGATTGCTGTACAATTCATACTCCTGTTTGAGAATCTGTCTCCTCTGGAATAGACTCTGCAGTTTCTCACAGGCTTCCTGATTGCGGTGATTAATGCCATACAATTCCTGTTTTCTCGCCTGCAACTGCTTTCCTGCATCTTCCAGTTCTGACTGCAGCCTGTACAATGTATCCATATCTACAGGCTCTTTGGTCTCTACCTGACTTTCATATTGGAGAAGTGCTTCCTTATTTCTGACACATATGTCATGATATTCTGTAATCTCGTCCTCCAGCCGTTGTATCTGTTCTGTTGAAAGTCTGACTTGCCTGTACTCTTCTATCGATTGAAACTGTTGCTCCCCTACCGCCTGTTCAAAGGCATTCTGTGCTTCTTCAAAAGTTTGCTGCAATCGCTGATTCTGCTCTTCTTCTGTCTGTCTGGCAGATGTGATCTGTGTCAGTGCATCCCTTGCCTGCTGCCACTTCTGCTGCACTTTGGCAAGCTTATCCTGCAGTACCTTCTGCTGCTCCTCCAATTGACGTATCTGGTCTTTTGCCTCAGATTCATTCTGTAGTTCCAGTTGTCCTTTTAACAGTTCGTACTGTGCTTTGGCAGCCTCATAGCTGTTCTGTTCCTTATGAAGTGCTTCCTGCTTCTCCAGAAGTTCTTCCTTCTCTGCTGCAAGTTCTTCATTGAGCTTCGTTTCTTCCTTCTCTGTCTTTTCCCATCCCTGCTTTGCTTTTTTCACCATATCCTGTGTCACCGGTGAATCAGATAGCGGTGCCTTATGAGGATGTGAAGTAGAACCACACACAGGACAGGGGCTTCCCTCCTGTAACTGTGCTGCCATAATTCCTGCCTGCTGCGCGATAAAACTGTCGTTGGTCTGCTCATACAGATGCAATGCCTGCTGCACCTTCTCATGGATCTGCAACAGTTGCTTCTGCAATTCTTCTACCTTTTTCTGCTGCTGATCAAGCTGTTTTTGAACCTGTCCTGTCTTTTTCTCCTGCTGTACCATAGTTTTTCGATGATTTTCTGCCTGCTCATACTTGGGCAAGGCTTCCTTCAATGCAGCGATCTGTGCCTGTAACTTTGGTTCCTGTTCCTGCTGTACCTTTTTTCCAAGCTCCTGCTGTTCTTCCCACTGAGTCAATGCCTGTCTTGCTCTTGGAAGTGTAGTCTCATACTGTGTCAGGCGCCCGTTGCTCTCCTCCAGCATCTTCCTGCAACTATTCGCCCTACTCTCTTCCGGATATACCAATGCAGCCTTTTTCCCCAGCTTCAATTGAGTACTTTTCTGCTCATAAAGCGCGCTGTCAGCCTCCAGCTTCTTCTGCGTATCTCTTATCCGCTCCAGATGTCGGAACAATTCATTAATATGTTCTCCCCGGACTCTCTCTTCCTTGACCTGCTCTCTGTGCTTCGCATTCTCCTCCAGTTGCTGTCCTGTCAGTTGTTCTTCTTCCTGTCCAGCCTGTCTGAGCTGTTCCAGTTCTTCCATAAGCGGCAGCACATCATATTCCTGAAATTGCAGGGACAGTTCATCTTCCTTATGGATTGCCCGCACACCGGACAATTGCATCTCGCAGAATTTACGGTTGTCCTGCAATTCCCCATAACACTTTTTGGTGCGTTCATGTAATGCATCCTGTATCTGCCAATAGATCCTGGTATTGAATATCCTGCCGAATATCTCTTTCCTTTTGTTTGAGGGAGCCTGCAAAAGACGCATAAATTCGCCCTGAGCGATCATCGCTATCTGCGTGAACTGTTCTGCATCCAGCCCTATGATCTCCACTATTTTTTCATTCGTTTCACGCAATTTACCTACAAATGTGCTGCCATCCGGCAAAATCAACTCCACTCCAGGCTGTTCTGTCGTTTCCCTGTAATTACCATCCTTATCCTTACGCTTACTGGTTCTGGTATACTTCGGATTACGATGGATCTTATAAATCTGCTCTCCATAGGAAAAAGTAAATTCAACAAAAGTCGCCACATCCGGACTTGCATACTGACTGCGCATATCACTGCCTTCTCTGGCACCTCCACTGGTTCTGTCATAAAGGGCGTAGCATATGGCATCAAAAATCGTGGTTTTACCTGCACCGGTATCACCTGTGATCAGGAAAATGCCATGTGCATCTGATCCAAAATTCACCGTCACTTCTTCTGCATAGGAACCAAAGGCAGACATCACTAATCTGATCGGTTTCACTCTGTCTCACCTCCTATTCTCTCCAGTATCTCCTGCATGATGCCTTCCTCTTCTTCTGAAAGCGGTTGTTGCTGCATGATCTGATAGAATTCCCTGAAAGCTTCCATCGGACTTGGCAATTTTTCTATATTCCCATCCTGTTCTGATAATAGCGCTCTGGTTCTCGTATTATCCACGATAATCTCCAGAATATGGTCATACACCTCTTCCAAAGTGTCCTTTGGACGATAGGGTTCTTTCTCATCTGTCAACGTAATACTCACATAATCATGACAGTTCTGCTCATTTCCTGCCACAAGCAGTTCTGCCAATGTCCCTTTCATTTTTCTGACATCTCTGTCACAAACAAGAGGAACCATCTCTATAACAGGTTCACTGCCTTTTTCCCCTAATGTCACCATCGTAATAGATTTGTTATGATGTTCCTCACTGACCGAGTATTTAAGCGGCGTTCCGCAGTATCTGATTCTGCCGTTTCCCATGGTCTGCGGTCCATGGATATGCCCCAAAGCCACATAGTCAAAATCAGATATGACGCTGGTGTCGATTGCATCCAGTCCACCTACTATAACTCCGGTTGTCTCGGAATCACATAGCTGCGGTTGTTTTCCATTTGAATTGAAGAACTGATGTGCCACAAGCACATTTCGTCTGTTCCAGTCTATCTCTTCCCGTGCCAATACTCCTGCAAAGGCCTTTTCATAGTTCAGTTCTGTCCCCTCCGGGAATAACTGACGCACATATCCAGGCTTTGTAAAAGGGAATAAATAGAACTCCACTTCTCCCTCTTCATCCTGTAATGTAACTCTGCGAAGATGTTCTTCCTCATTTTGCGGTGGCATGGTTGAGATATAGATATGATGCTTCTCCAGAAAAGAAGCCGCATACTGCAATCTCTCCGGACTGTCATGATTCCCTGCTATGATCAATACCGGAATGGATGGCATTATCTCAGATAACTGCACCAGAAAATCATCAAAAATACGATATGCCTCTCCTGATGGCACCGACTTATCATAAATATCACCTGCAATTATGATCACGTCCGGTCTGTATTCCTTCGCTCTTTCCACAATCTGATCCAGAATCGCCCGCTGCTCCCGCGCCAGATTGTAAAAATGCAAATGCTTCCCGATATGCAGATCCGAAATATGAAATATTTTCATCTTATTCTCCTATTCCCTTTATGATTTCGAATTGTGCTGCTATCCCAATGCATAAGCAGACACAATTCCACTCACTAATTACGTTTCGTTTCTTTCTTGCGATGATATGCCCCGGCACTGATGGCTGCAACAAAAGGCACTGTCAGCACGATGCCCATACTGCCTGCAACAGCTCTGATAATCTCGATCGCTACAAAATCCGTGTTAATCAACTGATTAAAGCTGACACCATATGAATAGATCAGTATCATCATATTCAGCGATGTTCCTGCAAAAGCCAGTACAAGTGTGTTCGCCATTGTTCCCATGGCATCCCTGCCAATGTTCATGCCGGATTTGAACAGCTCCCTGGAAGTCAGCTCCGGTTTATGCTTATGTAATTCATCCAGCGAGGAAGCAATATCCATCGCAATATCCATAACTGCCCCCATAGAAGCGATCAGAATTCCACTGATAAACAGTCCTCTCATCTGAAGCGGATATTCTGCCTTTACCAGAAGCAGCGCCTCTGCCTCATCCATCTGAAAAGTAGTAAGCCCAGTCAACTGCTGTGCCAGATATGCAAGGATCGCAGCCACCAGTACACCACACATACTTCCCATACAGGCAGTTACCGTCTTGATCTGGATGCCTCCGATCAGTGCATAACATGCAACATTCGTGATCAGAATGACCAGACATGTTATCAGAACCGATGAATACCCCTTCAGGCACAGAGGCACTAAAATAAATACAATGCAGAGTATGGTAAAGATCAAACCAACAACTGCCTTAAATCCCTGTTTTCCACCGATCACTACCAGTGTAATCAGGAAAAGGGCAATTGTTCCTATAATAATCCAGGTTCTGTGATAATTGTATACGCTTACTTCATATTCATGAACTCCAATCGTATCAATACGCACGGTAAGCTTGTCACCCACTCCTACAATTACATTATTGACTGCACCAAAATAGTTCGTGGTCGTTGCAATATCACCTTTATATCTGCCACTCAGTATTTCAACCTGAATCTTCATACTGCCTCGCACAATATTTTCATTTGATGCATCCACTCCGGTATTGTCTTCTATGACCTTACGCACTCTTGCAGTCTCATACTCTGTTCTTGTATCTTCTGTAACCGTATACTTTGGTCTGTCATAATTGGAATAGTATAATATTCCTGCCAGCATAAGCAGGCACACTACTCCGATTATGACACTTATTAATTTCCTCTTATTCATACCAAGCCTCATTTCCTATAAAAGCGCCATCAGGCAAACTTACAAAGACGGCGTGGCATATCGTATACCACGCCGTCTTCTTTATTTTAATGTATTTCCGTTTATTGCGCAATCAGAACAATGATATCTGTAAGTTCATTAGTCTGAATTGCCACATTACCAATCTCATTGACTGTTGTAACACTTACCAGTGCATAATTACCTGTCAAAAGGCTCTTGCTGTAGAGATATGCTGTTTTTCCTACATACTCTGTACCAAGGTTCATATGGATACCTGCTGTATAAGGCAGTTTCATTGCCTTGATTGGGCGCATATAGAATACCTTAAAGCCTTCCTGCAGATCAGGAAGTTGAGTCAGTTCTGAATCAAAGTCATACTCTGTATTTACATCCTGTACATCTGCTGCATAGATGCTGAATCCAACTCCATTACCCAGATATGCCATCAGATACAGATTACGTCCATAATACTTCTGTAAAAGCTCTGTTCTGAGTCTTCTGTCAGATTTTCCAAGTGCTACATCAACATAAGGAATACCTGTCTCTGTCACAGACTCTGCAAGCGGAGCCAGTTCCTGAGCAATCGTTGTCAGCCTTGTTGCTGACGTATTATCAGATGAACTTTCTTCTGATGAAGAATTCTGTCCACTGTTTCCATTGGATGAAGGCTGGTCTGCACCCGATTCCTTCTTTCCTGCTGTAATCTCATCACAGTCACGTACTCTTAAAACCGGAACAGATACGTCGCTGTCTCCTTCCGGATGTTTATAGAGGAATCCGACTGCGGTTACTGTTTTGCCTTTTTCTACAATAGAGACTAAGGTATTCTTACCGGTTGTACCTGAAGTAATATAACCATCAATAAAGATAGCTGACTGATTGCCCTTACCATCTGTAAGCCAGAACTCAGATACGGCATCTCCATCCTTTTCTACGGCACTGACAGTACCTGTTACCTGGATCAGCTTACCGCCATTCTTGTCATAATCCATAGAATCTACAACTGACATCTGTGTCGGTTTTATTTCTGCCAGATTCTTATCATCCAGAATCTCATAGCTTACAAGCTGTAACTCCTTATCTCCCTGATAAGCATCTACATAACCAACGACACGGATCTTAGTACCCTTCTTAACACCTGCTGTTGCAAATGGGAATACTGTAATACCACCAGTTGCATCCTGTACATAAATCGTATCAAAGAATGTTGTATTCTCATTGTCTGTACCATTTGCTACATAACCTTCGATTGCGAATACATCACCCATCTGCGCTTTACGTACTGTAGCAATATCTGTTGCCTCGATTTCTACTTTCTTTGCATCCAGAATATTGTTAATGATCGTATAGTTTGTATAAGGAAGAGAATCATTATTATCCAGTTCTGCCTTTACTTCGAAGTTGGACATGAATACGGAACCACCAACGAAGATTTCTCCGCCGAACTTTGTCTTCTGTGAAGCCAAAGCTACTACATTGCCTTTTTCTACATATACAGAACTGTCTGATTTTTCTCCTGTATCAGTCTTGCAGTCTATAGAATAAGTTGTATCAAATCCCCTGACTAACCACTCTGCAGGATATACACTGCCTGTTTCTTCTGTAGCATTGGTAATATCAACTGTACATCCGCTATATGCAGAATATGTCTGTCCTTCCTTAAATCCTTTCAGATAAGGACTGGAAGTATTCACATTCTTATAGTAAAGTCTGTAAGGTTGTCCACCATTGTTAACTTCATCATATGCTTCATCACTGTTCATACGGATCGTAGAACCGATTGCCTCCAGAAGTTTATTGGTTTCTGTTGCTGTCTGTCCACTTGTTGTATCCTGATAATCTGCCAGACCGCACACAATAACAGTTCCACCGTTCTCTACATATTCCTTTACAGTCTCAAGGAAGGAATCTTCATAATGAGATACTGTATAATCTCCTGCATTTGCAGTACCTGTCTTCTTGGCAGGTGCAGATACGACCAGAATCGCTGCATCCTTCAATGTATCTGCCGTAATTTCGTCTTTTACAACTCTTGCCTTGATATTCTTATCGGCAGCAATTGAAATAAAGCTGTCAACATTATCTCCATAATAGCCTGTTACATAATCGTTATAATGTGTACCATCAATGACTACATGAGATACCATGCTGTTATCTACATAATTGAGTTTCAATACGTCATTGTATACTTTTTCTACGCCATTTAAGGATGCATTCACAATAACATTCATTTCCATAGCGCCGACTTTATCATGTGTATAGCTAAAGGTATAAGTTGCTGTACCTTCTGAATCTACCTTGGTCAGACCTTCTTTGTCCAGATCAACAGCTTTTACTGTCTTACCATCTACTGTAAATTCAACAGATTCAATATTTAATGCTGTCTTTTCGTTATTATACAGATCCAATGTCACATCCAGAGGTTCTCCTGCAATTGGAAGTGCTTCATCTGTGGAAAGAGCATTGATACCTGCTGCCTCAACTTCACCTACCCATACAGGAGCTGTTACAGCAATATCTCCGTCTGCTTCTGTTACTTTAATATAATAATAGGAATAAGAAGAAGGAACTTCAAAGTTCACAGTAGCTTCTGCTGTATCAACAGTCTTGGATTCAATACTAAGACCACCGTTTACAATGACTTCTACCTTACCCAGTTTAGCATCTGTCGGATCAGACAGTTCTACATTTAATTCTACTGTATCACCTACCATATCCTTATCCAGAGTAGTACCCATAATATAAGAATCCAGTGTATAGTAGATGCTCAGATCGTTATCTTCTGTTGCATAGACACGATAATTTCTCATCGCATCATAGATATTATCCTGTGTAAGGCTGTCTGCCAGAACTACACTTCTTGCTGTATTGGCAGAACCCCACTTACCCTTGTGATTATCCTGATTGTTGGTAGGAGCTACATGCCAGCCCTTATCCAATGCCCTGGTGTAATATTCATAGGAAGGGAAATAACCGGAACTTCCGATCGCGCCTTCACCATTACCTACTTCAATCGTTGTGATCAGTGCATCATTTGCTTCTGAATAATATGCAAAATCACTGAAATCACCAAAAGTCGTACCTGGATGGTTGAACTGATTGATAGAATCCGGAGCTGTCTGTAATGTTGCATAATAGTTCTGTAATGCTGTGCTGTATGTTGCATATGCAGACTGTGTACGGCTCTGGAAACCATCTGTATTAAAGGTGTTCATATGTCCAAGTCCATTAGACCATGTCATTTCATAACCGAAAATACCTACGAAATCATCTGTGGTATATTTCTGTGCCAGTTCATGACCCTCTACCCACTCTGTACTCATGGAACCATCATTGATATTTGCCTGATCTGCATTATCAAAGGAGTTGGAATGGTCTGTTACTGCAAGGAAATCCAGATTGTCTACCTTGGATGCGTACTGGAATGCTTCTTCGCATGTACCTGCACCATCTGAATAGCTTGTATGTGCATGGAGCTGTCCAAAATAAATATTATATTTCTCATTCTCTCTTGCTGTGAAAGCCAATGTCTTAACAGCACTGTCTTCATAGCCTTCCTTCACTGCTTTTACTACCATTGTGCAGGGAAGTTTAGTCAGGCTTACAGGAGTTTCATATTCCTGCCAGTCATAAGTATCTGCTGTATCATCTGTATCTGCAGCCTCATTGACTGCATCATCTGTTTTATTTGTATCTGTTTTTACAAAAGCATACAAAATCTGTGCATCTTCTGTTTCACAGGTCAGTTTTACTTTGCTGCCTGCTGCCACTGCGCCACCGTTTGGTGATGCCTTTACTGTTGCAACTTTAGCCTGTGTATACTTGTAATTGACTACGATACTGTCTTTGATACCATCTTTGGATGCATATACACGTACTGTGCAGGGAAGTTCACTGATAACGGGTTTACTGTCTGCACTGTATTCTTTGTATTCAGAATCACCATTGAATGCATAATAAATAGTTGCACCCCTGGTGCTTGTCTGCATGGTGATCTGTGTACCGACACCGGCCTCGCCAGCTTCAGGATCTACGGTTACATAACCACAGAAATCATCTGAAACCAGAGGATTGGCTGTAATCTTAATATCATTAAAATAGTTGGTTCCGCCAGTACCGATCGTTGTACCTTTAATAGAGGTACTGTCTGTAACCCTCAATCTTAATATCAGTTTTTCTGCATTATTAGCGCCCTCTGGAAGTGAGATATGAATCTCATGCATCTTGCTGGCTGTCTGCAATGAGAATGTACCATCTGTCAGTTCTTTATTGATTTCAACAGGTGTTGCTACAGAGTTACCTGATTCATCCTTGGTATATGCAGTATAACTGCACTCTAAAGTACCCTTACCGGCTTTATTAAATTCCTTACCATCTGTACTGTATTCCAATACGAAATTCTTGGCACCTGTGTTAGATCCCTTCATGAAGAAGGACATCTCCAGATTGCCATACTGTGCACTGCTTGTTTCGATCTGGTAATACCCATCTGCTGCCAGACCCTTACTACCGATACTGTATGTTGTACCGCCCGTCTGTGAACTGGTATTGGAGATCAACGGCTGCTTACCATTTGATAATGTCAGTTTCGTGTCCTTATCGAGATAATCATTTTCATCATAAAGATCTCCATATACTGTATTACCTTCAAAATTTGCTGAACCTGCAAAAGAAGCCATATTCAGAGTAATGGAATCATCAATCTCATAAGAACCTGACTTGTTGATCTTATAATCACTGCTTAAACCATTTCTTAACTGATAATTAGTCTTATATGCAGAGCATGCTGCATAAACATCTACAACATCACCTTCCACAACACCTTCCGGATATGCTGCACCCTTGAAGATCGTAGCCTTTCCTTCCGCATCGGTAATTGTAGTTGAACCGTTTGCATTATATTCGCCAAGTGTTGCATCCTTGATGCAGACATACTCAGACATATAATCAGCACCAAGCTGTGCTGTCGTGATTTCCTGTGCTTCAATAGCATCCACATTCTCAATGATATCCAATTTGGTCACATTAGTCAGTTCCGGAACACCGCTGTATACTGTTGCTGTACCTTCTACTGCAACAATATCACCTACCTTATACTGGCTGTAATTTTTGTAATCATATACCAGATAACCATAGATTTCATTATCAATAACATCTTCCAGAACAATATTGATCAGTGTATCGCCAGCTTTGGAAGCATATGCATATACGACCTGTCCAACTACCGTTGCTGTACCTTCCTTCAATGCTGCTGCATCTTTTACACTTACAGCACCTTCAACGGAAGCGATCAGTTCATCACTGATCGGATCATATAAAGTATCCTTATCAGCATCTTCTGTGGTTTTAGTCACTGTAAAATCATCAGCGCTTGCAACACGAAGCTGAATCTTGTTAAAATCACTGACAACAGCATATACGCTCACCTGATCTCCTGCTTTCACATCTGTCAGAGCAGGCATCTTATATACATTAACACTGTTGCCATCTGCGTCAGTCAGTGTTGTATTGCCACTTGTATTGATCTCACCGATCTTAACGTCTTTGATCAGAACTCTGGTAGATTCATATGCATTGTCTGCTGCATAATCGTCTAATAATTCCTTTATGGTCACCTCAGTTGCCGGAAGCACTGTACTGTCTGTTTTGGCGGTAACAGCTACAGTTTCTGCCGCACTCAACTCATCAAGACCTCTGAAATTAGCTCTTGTTCCCTTGACAGTCAGAGTATCACCTACTGCGATATCTGTTGGTGCTGCATTATAATAAGCATCAATACCTGCTGTTTTATCCTGTAAGTATACATTTCTGCCATCAACAAAAGTAACAATACCCTTTACAGTCAGATCTGCAGTACCGATCTCAGCCTCTCTTGCATCTGCGATGGTGATCACATCTACACTTGCTTCTTCTTTTACTGTATATCTAAAGGATACTTTTTCACTGTCTTCAAGACTGCCGTCTTTCATAACTGCAAAGGCAACGATTGTCGTATCCTGTGTGATCTCGATTTCTTCTGTGTAGGTCGTATAGTTCTCACTGCCATTAGTATTGTACATAACAACAGCACCCTCTGTTTCAGTGCTCAATGCGACCCTGGTTCCCTTCTCTACTTCACCAGATGCAACAGATGCTTTTACCGCTGAACAGGCCTCTTTGACAACGGAATCCTTTACCTGATCATCTGCCTCAGTCTGAACTGTAGTCTGTTGATCTGCATCTTCTTCATTATCCGTAGTCTGCTGTTCAGAATTCCCTGTTTTAACATCCGTCTCTCCAGACTGATTCTGAGAATCTGATTCTTCCGATTTTTCTGCGGAACTTTCCTGCTGTTGTGTGTCAGTTGTTTCCTTTACTGTGTTTTCTTCTGCCTCTGAGGTTTCTTTGCTCTGCGCCTCAAGAGTCTGCGCCACAGTTGATTCCTCTGCGTAAACCGTTGTTGCTCCGCTAAAACAAGAGCTTGCTACCATAATAGCAGCCAACAGCCCGGCAGTGAACCTGCGTCCACTTCTTCTCATTTACTTATACTCCTCCTCTGAATGTAATCCTGACTTGTCACTCCTCCTGTAACAAATCCTGTCTTTCCGTGTGTACGAACTGTGCATCCTTCTCTGCACATAAAAAAACAGCGTAGTTTATTAGACTTCGCTGCCTTTTCTCATAAAATATCTTCAGGGCACCAAAAGTCAACATGAAAATTGATTCATTTTCAATCACACAATTTTGACTTTCCCCTGTCATATACACTGTATATGATTATATACCCAAATGGTAAAGTTTGTCATCACAAACCAGTAAAGTTTACGTAAAAATTTTCATTTTTAACTACAATAGAACTCATAATACCATTTAGCAAATTTATTAAGTCCATCTTTTAAGCTAATCGATGGTTTAAATCCAAAATCCTGTTCCAACTGGCTCACATCAGCATAGGTCACTTCCACATCACCAGGCTGCATTCCTACTAATTTCTTATGTGCTTCGAAATCATAGTCCTCTGGCAGAACCTTTGCTTTTTTCAGTTCATCCTGAAGAATTTCTACAAAATTCAGCAGATTCTCCGGCTGGTGATTTCCGATATTATAAATCTTATACCGTACACCATCCTCATTTTCCAGTGGTGCTGTCTCCATGACCTTTGTAATTCCTGTTACAATATCATCAATATAGGTAAAATCGCGTTTACAGTTACCATAATTGAATATCTGTATCATCTGATTGTTCACCAGTTTATTGGTAAATCCGAAATATGCCATATCCGGTCTGCCGGCAGGACCATATACAGTAAAGAATCTAAGTCCTGTAGAAGGGATTCCATAGAGTTTGGAATACGCATGTGCCAAAAGCTCATTCGATTTCTTGGTCGCTGCATATAAAGAAACCGGGTTATCTACCTTATCCTCTGTTGAATATGGTATCTTCTTATTGCTGCCATAAACAGACGATGAGCTTGCATATACAAAATGCAATACCCCCTCCGCCCCATTATCGTAGCTGTGCCTGCAAGCCTCTATCATATTGTAGAAACCGATCAGATTAGATTCCATATACACATCCGGATTCTCAATACTGTAACGCACTCCTGCCTGTGCGGCAAGATTAACTACAACTCCTGGCTGATATTGTGCAAAGCACTGATTCACCAGCTCTTTATCTGCAATACTGCCTTTTATTAAAGTAAACTGTCCTGTTACCCCTGCTGCAATCTCTTCTATTTGCTTCAGGCGGTATTCTTTGAGAGCTACATCATAATAGTCGTTCATGTTGTCGATACCAACAATGCGCACATCCCTCACTGTACGCAGCAATTCCATCACAAGATTCGCCCCAATGAAGCCTGCTGCACCCGTCACCAGAATACATTTACCAGTCAGATCTATATTTTTTGCTAACATGTACGTTCTCCTTTATATGTCACTGTTCCCAGTATAGCGAATCTTCGTGAAAATTGCAATTTTATAATCCTTGACCTATAACAGTTCCTTTAATATCTGATTGACAAGTGCAGGATCTGCCTTACCCTTCATGGCTTTCATTGTCTGCCCTACCAGGAATCCGATCGCACGATCCTTACCATTGTGATAATCTTCCACGGATTGAGGATTGGCTGCAATGACCTCTTCAATGGTCTTGCGCAGTGCACCTTCATCATTGACTGTCTTTAAGCCCTTTTCTTCTACATAATGCTCCGGATCTACATCCTGCTCGAACATGATTTCAAATACTTCTTTTGCTACAGAAGAATTGATTGCCTTGGCATCTACCAGACCGATCAGTTTCGCCAGATTCTCCGGAGAGAACCTGATATCCTCAGGGTCCATGCTCTTTTCCTTGAGAAGTCTGAGTGTCTCACCCATAAGCCAGTTGGACACCTTCTTGGGCTGCTTGCAAATAGCTACTGTCTCTTCGAATAGATCAGCCATATGCTTAGAATCTGTGATAATGCCGATATCATATTCCGGTATATCGAACTCTTCTTTATAACGTGCCATCTTCGCTTCTCTGAATTCCGGCTGTTTGTCACGGATTGCAGCCAGCCATTCATCACTGATATAAACAGGTACAAGGTCCGGGTCTGGGAAATAACGATAGTCCTGCGCATCCTCCTTGGAACGCATTGCATAGGAATATTCCTTCGCATCATCCCAACGTCTTGTTTCCTGAACTACCTCTTTGCCTGATTCCAGCAATTCGATCTGTCTTTCACGTTCTCCTTCGATGGCATGTGTGATCGCCTTGAAAGAATTCAGATTCTTCATCTCTGTTCTGGTTCCAAATTCCTTCGCTCCTACTTCTCTGACAGAAAGGTTCACATCTGCTCTCATGGAGCCTTCGTTGAGCTTACAGTCAGAAGCTCCCAGATACTGTACTGTCATTCTCAACTTCTCCAGATAGGCAATAACCTCTTCTGCGCTGCGCATATCGGGTTCCGATACGATCTCGATCAAAGGTACACCGGAACGGTTATAATCTACCAGTGAACAATCTTCCCATTCATCATGGATCAGCTTACCTGCATCCTCTTCCATATGAATCTCATGGATACCGATTGCCTTCTTCCCCTGCTCTGTCTCAATATCTACATGACCATTGCGGCAGATGGGCAGATATAACTGGCTGATCTGATAGTTCTGTGGGTTATCCGGGTAGAAATAATTCTTTCTGTCAAACTTGCAATACTGCGTAATCTGACAATTCGTAGCCAGACCTACCGCTACTGCATATTCTACCACCTGTTTATTCAACACCGGAAGAGAACCCGGCATGCCTGTGCAGACAGGGCAGGTATGGGTATTGGGCGCCCCGCCAAAGGCAGTAGAGCAGCCACAGAATATCTTGGTCTTTGTTGCAAGCTCTACATGCACTTCCAGACCGATGACTGTTTCATATTGCTTTGCCATAACTATCTGCCCTCCTTTGTTTTTATACTGAATGTACCACGAATCTTTTCATAGGTGTACGCTGCCTGAATGAGCTTCTTTTCTTCGAAGCTGTCTGCCAGAAGCTGCATACCGATCGGCAGTCCCTTACTGTCAACACCACAGGGAACCGAGATTCCCGGAAGTCCTGCCAGATTCACTGATATGGTATAGATATCTCCCAGATACATCTTTAATGGATCAGACAGACTTTCTCCTAATTTCGGTGCTGTTGTAGGTGCTACTGGTCCAAGGATCAGGTCATACTTTGCGAAAGCATCATCAAAAGCCTTGCGGATCATAGCTTTGACACGAAGTGCCTTTAAATAATACGCATCATAATAGCCGGAACTTAATACAAAGGAGCCTAACATGATCCTGCGCTTTACTTCTGGTCCAAAACCTTCTGAACGTGTCTTTTTATACATGTTATGCAATCCTTCATATTCAGGCGTACGATAACCATATTTGATACCATCGAAACGTTCCAGATTGGAGCTTGCCTCTGCTGCTGCGATCGTATAATAAGTAGGGATCGCATATTCTACAAGGCTCAGGTCAAATTCCTCTACAATTGCTCCCTTAGCCTCCAGAGCCCTGGCTGCTGCCAGAACAGCTTCTTTTACCTCGCTGTCCAGTCCGTCCCCGAAATAATCTCTGGGAATACCGATCTTCATGCCCTTTACATCTTCTACCAGAGCTGCGGTAAAGTCTGTGTCTTTTCCAATGGATGCTCTGTCAATAGAGGTTGAATCCTTTGTATCATGGGAGGCGATCACTTCCATAACTGTCGCACAATCCGTTACATCCTTCGCCAGCGGTCCGATCTGATCCAGCGAGGAACCATATGCAATCAGACCATAACGGGATACGGTTCCATAAGTAGGTTTCAGACCAACTACACCACAGAAAGATGCCGGCTGTCTGATGGAACCACCTGTATCAGAACCAAGTGCAAAGAAACACTCATCTGCTGCTACAGCCGCTGCCGAACCACCGGAAGAGCCTCCCGGTACATGCTCTGTATTCCATGGATTTCTCGTCACACCGTAAGCAGATGTCTCTGTCGTAGAACCCATGGCGAACTCATCCATATTTGTCTTACCTATGATGACTGCTCCTGCCTTTTCCAGATTCTCTACAGCCTGCGCCGTATAGGTAGGGATGAAATTACTCAGAATTCTGGAAGAACAGGTAGTCAGCATGCCTTCTGTACACATATTATCCTTAATTGCGACAGGAACACCCGCAAGTGGACCTGTCAATTCTCCTGCCTCGATCTGTTTCTGAATTGCGGCAGCCTTTGCAAGTGCAGCTTCTTTATCAACAGTCACATAGGCATGGATTGTCTCGTCCATGTCACCGATTCTGTCAAGCACTGCCTGCATTGCCTCAACTGCAGTAGTCTCACCGGCTTTGATTGCCCTGGCAAGTTCCACCGCACTATATGCTAAAATATCCATTGCTTATTTACCATACCTTTCCTTACTAATCGAATGTTCTCGGAACCATGAACATATTGTCCTTTTCACCCGGCGCATTCTTCAACGTCTTCTCACTCTCATCGCCATTGGTCACGACATCTTCACGGAATACATTCTGCACCGGAAAAACATGAGACATCGGTTCAATGCCTGTGGTATCCAGCTCATTTAATTTATCTATATAGTCAAGCATACTGCCCATATCCTTCTTCGCCTGTTCCTTCTCTTCATCAGAAAGCTCCAGCTTAGACAGAATACCCACATATTCTATTGTTTCATCACTGATTATATTTGCCATAACGATTACTCCTGCCTTTCACATTAATCCCTGACTTTGATGTGAACCTCTCTGAGCTGCTGCTCAGTCACATCATTCGGTGCGCCACACATCAGATCCTGTGCTGAACCGCTCATTGGGAATGCGATCACTTCACGAATATTCTCTTCATTACGAAGCAGCATGATCATTCTGTCGATTCCAGGTGCCATACCGGCGTGTGGTGGTGCTCCGAACTGGAAAGCCTGATAGAGTGCTCCGAACTTGCTCTTTAATGTTTCTTCATCATATCCTGCGATTTCAAAGGCTTTGACCATGATCTGCATGTCATGGTTTCTGACTGCACCGGAAGAAAGTTCCACGCCATTGCACACGATATCATACTGATAAGCCAATACATCCAGCGGATCTTTCGTTTCCAGTGCCTCCAGACCACCTTGTGGCATTGAGAACGGGTTATGGGTAAAGCCAAGCTGTTTCGTTTCAGGATCTACTTCATACATCGGGAAATCATTTACATAACAGAAACGATATGCATTCTTCTCACACAGATCCAGCTTATCACCCAACTCGTTACGAAGCTGACCTGCATAATAGTTTGCTCTTTCTTCCTTATCAGCGATAAAGAAAATAGTATCTCCTGCTTCCAGAGACGCAATTTTTGCAAGTTCTCCTTTCAGTTCATCAGGAATAAATTTATCGATTGGTCCCTTGTAGGTCATATCTTCAGCAACTTCCAGATAACCTAAACCACCCATACCCATATCTGTTGCAAATTTCAACAGCTTCTCATGGAAGCCCTTGGACATTTCGGCATGTACCCTGATCGCTCTGACAGTTCTTCCTACAAAAGGCTTAAAGGTACATTTCTGGAAGAAATCTGTCACATCGATGATACGAAGTGGATTACGAAGATCCGGCTTATCACAGCCAAACTCCAGCATAGCCTGTTTATAACTGATGATCGGATAAGGAGCCTGTGTTACTGCATATCCTTCGGGTGCAAATTTCTCAAAAGTTGCAGACAATACTTCCTCTCCTACCTTAAATACATCCTCCTGCGTTGCGAAGCTCATCTCAAAATCGAGCTGATAGAACTCTCCCGGTGAGCGGTCTGCTCTGGCATCTTCATCACGGAAACAGGGTGCTACCTGGAAATATTTATCAAAACCGGACACCATCAGCAACTGCTTATACTGCTGTGGAGCCTGTGGAAGAGCATAGAATTTACCCTTATACTTTCTGGAAGGTACAATATAATCTCTGGCTCCTTCCGGGGAAGAAGCACACAGAATCGGAGTCTGGATCTCAAGGAATCCCATCTCTGTCATCTTCTGGCGAAGGAAACTGATAACCTGTGAACGGAAGATGATGTTATCCTTTACCTTGGCATTTCTCAGGTCAAGATAACGGTATTTCAGACGAATATCCTCTCTGGTTTCCTTAGATGTCATGATTTCAAAAGGAAGCTGGCTGTATACCTTGCCAAGTACTGTGATCTGCTGTGCTTCCAGTTCGATGGTTCCCGTTGGAATCCTGGGATTGTAGGTATCCTCATCCCTTTTCTCAACAGGTCCTTCAATAGAAAGACACATTTCCTTCACGATGCCTTTTAATAATTCAGTCTTGCGGATAACAACCTGCAGAACACCATACATATCTCTCAGATCAATAAAAGATACGCCGCCATGATCACGGATGTTCTCTACCCAGCCTGCTACTTGCAGTGTCTGCCCAATGTGCTGCTCACCAATTTCCTTCATAGTGATGTTTCTGTACATGTGTATACCTCCTTGAATTAGGACATTCCTAATGACACTGTTTACGCGGCATCGTCAGATGGAAATGTGACCATTAACGCGAAAAAAAGTCCCGGAATGCCACTTTATTAGCATTCCGGGACGGATAATCTGATTCTGTATCCGCGGTACCACCCGCATTGCCAGACCGCCACCTCCACCAAGGTGTCTTACCGCTCTGACCTCTCTTCTCATTTAACGCATGATCACGTATTACCCTAATAAATGATATATCGTTCAGGTAATCTGCTCCGGAGTGTTCCCTATGTCAGCTTCCACGTACAGCGCTCTCAGTCGGTGACGCCGTCTTCCTGTCGTTTTCCTTAACAAGAGTCTCCTTCATAGCATTTCAGTTGCATAAATATTCAAAACTTTGCAATTATAATAGCATAGCTCTTTATCAATTTCAAGTGGTAAATTCAATTTTTTAAAAGAACCGCTATTGTAAACCAATTTGTCTGCAATAGCGGTATCTTATTAATATTTATATAATAAATTAACGTTTTGGAATGTTTCCATATATCTCTCTACGCTTTCCCAGATAACAACATCTGCATCATATTCATCCAGCATGCTCATTGAGAAATCCTTCGTATAGATCCAATGTACTTCCCTGTAATAGCCTTTTGCAATGGTAGAAAGAAAACCTGAGAAGGAATCACCTACTACCAGTGCCACCTCATCCCGATACTGGGACTTGTCCGCTGTATCAGCATCAAATACATAAGTTGTATCAATGTTGTACTTATCTGCTACACCACCGATCACAGCCAGATCACCTGCCAGATCATTTGAAGTGATATCAAAGGATACGGAATTCAGGTCTTTTGCTTCCACGCCGTATGCAGCATGCAGCAGCTCCTGCATTCCTACAAATGCACCCTTCTGATTCCAATGTGTATCAGTTTTATAATAAATCTGACCTTCCTCCTTGGCATCCAGAAGTGCCTGTTTTGGATATACATACACAAGATCTGTATTGTCCCAGATATAATCGGCAAGCTGCTCTGCTCTGGATACTTCATTTACTCTTGCTACTGTATCCGGCATATATTCCTCATAAATAATCTCTTTATTCGGAAGCGCTGTTACATAGAAATCTACGCCCAATTCCTTAAAACCGTCTCTCATATTCACAAGATTGGCTGCAATTGCCGCAAGTTCTTCCTCTGTAAAATGGTTGATACCCATATAATCCCACAGAGGATGTCCATCCATCTCTGTTTTGTAGAAAAGCCAGTTATCTTTGCCCAGCAATACCTGTGTGGACTCCATATATGTACCGCCGGTAAGTAATGAAGTCAGTTCAGAGTTAAAGCTGATCAGCTTATTTCTGCCAAACAATCTCTCTGTGAAACTGTTAAGGCTGTTCTGCAATGCTGTAAACCATGGTGTTTTAACCGGTTCACCGCTCTGCCCATTCGCATCAGCAGTCGACTGTTCGGAAGAGGTGTCATCTCCCTTGCTGCCATCCTGCATTGTACCATTGTTATTCAGCAGTTTCTGCTGTTCCTCGGTCAGGGTGTCTTCCTGTGACTGCGGCAGGAATCCCTTGACTACCGTTACGATCGGCAAAGTAAAAATAAATAACATAAAGATAACTGCTATCCATTTATCACGTTTCTTCATAGCCAGTGTCCATACCCTTTCCTAAAAATTAAAATAAATGAACGGATTGTAAGCATTATTGCTGATAAAGGAAACCGACACCACCAAAATGACTACAATACCAGCCGCATATACAATATTCCATGCCTTGTACTTACCAAGCTTCTCATCGATCTTTGGCATAAGTGGAACGCATCCGATCAATGCAAATACAAAGTATATCCAGTTCTGTGCAATATATGCCCCTACAGCCTTGTCCATGAAGCCCTTTGCACCGATACCAAACATTGCCTTGATATAAAGGACAGCAGTTCCCATACCTGTAGAACGGAAAATAACCCAGCCAATGATAACAAATACCATTGTATAAATATGTCCCCACCAGTAATTCTTCTTACTCAGTCCTGATAATTTTTCAAAAGTCAGCAATACAAAGTAAAGGAGTCCCCAGGCAAGGAATGTCCAGTTCGCTCCATGCCAGATACCGGTCAGTGCCCAGACAACGAACAGATTAAGCACCAGACGGGGTTTTGACACTCTGCTGCCGCCCAATGGGAAATACACATAATCCCTGAACCATGTCTGTAAGGAAATATGCCACCTTCTCCAGAACTCTGATACAGTTCTGGAAATATATGGATAGTTGAAGTTCTCTTCAAAATGGAATCCAAACATTTGTCCCAAGCCAATCGCCATGTCAGAATATCCACTGAAATCAAAGAATATCTGCAGTGTATATGCGATCGCACCAAGCCATGCCATACCTACAGAAGCCTGGAATTCATTATTGATGATCAGATCAAAAGCATGATCTGCGATCAATGCCATATTATTGGCGATCAGCACCTTCTTGCCAAGTCCGATACAGAACCTCGTAACACCTGCATTAAAATCTGCCAGAGTCTCTACCCTGTTCTCGATCTGCTCTGCAATTGTCTCATACCTGACAATAGGACCTGCGATCAACTGAGGGAAAAGTGAAATATATAAACCAACCTGCAATGGATTCTTCTGCACCTTACCATGTCCTCTGTATACATCAATCACATAGGACATTGCCTGGAAGGTAAAGAATGAAATACCAATAGGCAACGCTACCTCAGGTACCGTAAACTCTGTATGCAGGAAACGGTTCACCTGCAGCATGACAAATTCACTGTATTTATACCAGCCAAGGATTCCCACATTGGTCAATACCATAAGGGTCATCAGTATCCTCACCGGAACCTTCCTGTCTCTGACCTTATCCACCAGAATACCGAAGAACCAGTTGAACAGGATCACACCCACCATCAGCCATACATGCTCCGGTTCTCCCCACGCATAGAAGAAAAGGCTGGCAACCAGCAAAAATACATTCTTCAAGTGCTTCGTTTTGCGCAGCAACAGGTAGTATACTCCCAATACAACCGGAAGAAATACAAATAAAAATACCTCACTCGGAAAAAGCATAACATCCTCCAAACTCATAAAAAAAGAGCCTTATATATAAGACTCTTTCCAAATTTAAATCTCGATCTCGCCATTGAAAACGGAAACAGCCGGACCTGTCATATAAACAAGATTCGCCTCTGTGTCCCATTCACATAACAATTCGCCACCTAATAGTTTAACAGCAACTGTGTGTTTCGTCAAACCATTTATCACGCAGGCTACTGTAGTTGCACAGCATCCGGTTCCGCATGCCAGTGTTTCTCCGGTTCCCCGCTCCCAGACACGCATTTCCACATGTTCTTCATCTATGACATGGACAAATTCTGTATTCGTCCTCTCCGGAAATCTTTCATGGTTTTCAAAATACGGACCAATTTTCTCAATATCCAGATGTGCCACATCATCCATAAAAACAACTGCGTGAGGATTTCCCATGGACACACAGGTCATCCGGTAGGTCTTACCGTTTACCTCGATTTCTTCATTTACAACCTGTTCCTGTTCAGAAAGGACAGGCACATCACAGGCTTTCAGAATCGGTGCTCCCATGTTGACTTTTACCATGGATACTTTGCCATCTTCCCCCAGAGCCAGGCTGATATATTTGATCTTGCCAAAGCTCTCTATTGTAAGCTGTGTCTTATCAGTCAAATGATTATCATACACATATTTTGCCACGCATCTGATACCATTTCCACACATCTGTGCTCTGGTGCCATCTGCATTATACATTTCCATTTCGAAATCTGCGACAGATGATGCATTGATAAAGATCACCCCATCGCCACCGATCCCAAAATGTCTGTCACTCAGTCTGCGCACTAACTGAGGCTTCTGCTCTTTGTCCACCTTTTCTTCCATGCCATTGATATATACATAGTCATTTCCGCAACCCTGCATCTTCGTAAATTTCATAAATAGCCATTCCTTTCCAGTATTTACAGATAACCATATCTTAATCATTATCTGTTGAGTTGAAAAGTACAAAACTGCTCTATACTATGCAAAAAATGCTCTGGTTTACAATGTATTATCGATCAATTCCTGATAGAACATGGCATAATCTGTTCTGTTTTCCTTGATAAAGTTAATAGCCGAAGATGGATGACTGTTCAGGGTTCCTGTAAGCAGATAAGGAATATCATATCCCCATACAACTCCTTCTTTCTTTAATTTCAACATATGTTTCTCTACGAAGCTCATAACTGCCAGCTTATTGTATTTTGGATTTCTAAGGAAGCTAAGCAGCAATTCCATATAACAGTTGCCTGCACCTCTGCCCATGCCGCTGACTGTAGCGTCCAGATAGCTGACGCCCATTGACAATGCTTCTATCGTATTGGCAAAAGCCAACTGCTGATTGTTATGTGCATGAATGCCGACTTTCTTATTATATTTTGCTGCAATATTAAGATATTTATCACTCAGTCTCTCGATTTGTTCAGGATAAAAAGCCCCAAAACTGTCTACCAGATAGATGACATCCACACTACTCTGTGCCAGAAGTTCCAGTCCAGTCTCCAGATCTTCCTCTCCGACCTTGGATACTGCCATGATATTAACTGTTGTTTCATATCCCTTTTTCTTTGCATCCTCCAGCATCTCGATCGCAGCCGGAATCGTGTTGATGTAAGTTGCAACACGTACCAGATCGATCACACTGTCCTTTTTATTCAGAATATCCTTCTTATAATCCGTTCTGCCAACGTCTGCCATAACGGATATCTTCATATCTGTTTTATTATCTCCGACAATATTGCGGATATCTTTCTCGTTACAGAATTTCCACTTGCCGAATTTATCAGGGTCGAAGATCTCCTTGGATGCCTTATAGCCGAACTCCATATAATCTACTCCTGCCTTGATATTTGCAAGATACAGATCTCTTACAAACTCATCAGAAAAAGCAAAATTATTGACCAAGCCACCGTCTCTTAATGTACAATCCAATACCTTGATATCCGGACGATAAGATACCAATGTTCCCTGTCTGTCACGACCCATTATTATTTCCTCCTGTCCATTCTTTTGTGATTCAACGCTTTAAACCACTAAATTAACTATGAACAGGATAACGCATTTTCATACATTTGTCAAGTTTGAAATAATACAGTCTGCTATTTTGCTACCTTTAATCTTCTGATCAGTTCTTTCAGGTTCTTGGCTTCTCCATTCATCTCTTCACTGGCTGCCGCACATTCCTGTGAAGTAGCAGAAATAGTCTGTACCACATCATTGATATGCTCAATTCCTTCATGAACCTGATGCATTGCTTCTGTCTGGGTCTTAAGCGTATCTGCTATACCGCCGACCTCCTGTGTAATGACCTTGGAATTGTCAGCTACCTCCTCTAACTGTTTTGCTGTTTTGTCAGCAATGACCATACCTTTTTCTACAGCTTTTACGGAAGTTTCGATCAAAGTAGCAGACTCCTGTGCTGCCTTGGAACTCTGTTCGGCAAGCACTGTTACCTGATCTGCAACTACTGCAAATCCCTTGCCTGCTTCTCCTGCTCTTGCAGCCTCAATAGAAGCATTCAGTGCCAACAGATTTGTCTGTGAAGCAATTTCATTGATCGTTGCGATGATCTTATCAATTTCCTGTGATGCCTGATTGATCTCATTCATGGAATCGACCATCTCATGCATCTGTCCATTTCCTTCCAGAATTTCATTTCCAAGTTTCTCAACCTTATGGCTGATCTCTCTTGCATTATCTGCATTTTTGGATACCTGATCTGTCACACTGGTAACAGTTGCGGTCAGTTCTTCTACTACTGCTGCCTGATCTGTTGCCCCCTGCGCAAGATCATTGGAACTCTGAGCCACCTGTCCGGCACCACTTGTCACTTCATCAGCAGCTTTCTGAATGCCAATTACAGTCTCTGCCATACTCTTTTCAAAAGTCATAATTGACTGCAGAATTCCCACAAAGTCTCCCTTCCATTCAACCTGGGGTTTTACATCAAAATTACCATCGGAGAATTCCTTCATTGCATGCCCGATATCATCTACATAAGTTCCCAATATCCGGATAGACTTACGCAGACTATGTGCCAACTGCCCAACTTCATCAGAGGAATGATATTCCAGTGTGCTGTGCAGATTACCTTCTGTCAGTTCACCCGCTACCGCTTCAATCTCACGTAATGGTTCCAGTACAGAATTTACTGTGATCGTGCCGATTCTCTTCGAAGAAAGGAAAGCAATGACCGTGAATAAAATTACAACTATGATTCCTATAATTGCCGTTGCAACTGTGAAGATGATCGTCTCCTGACTCTTCTGGTCGGTAACATCATCCAGTTGTAATGCAATACTGACTACTTCATCCAATGCCGGAGTACACTTGGTAAAAATCGCATCAATTGCCGCATCATTATTTCCTGCCTGTATCTCTTCAATGATCGCATATCCGATTTCACCCCAGTTTTTCAGTGCATCTGAGTATTCCTGATACATCGTGTCAGAAACTACACCTGTTCTCTTCAATGCTTTCAGTTCTGTATCTGCTTCCGCAAGCTGAGTCTCTACTGCGCTGACATAACTATCATATTTGGATGCATCATTGCTCAAAGCCATCTCACGGATATTACGTGCGGCTGAATTGACATTGATACGGCATATCTTCACAGCACTGTCTGCACGATTAACTTTCTGTACATAGTTCATCATCTTTCCAAGTAACAGACATATAACGAGCAAAGATATAATACCTGATACGATCATAAACTGAATGACCGTTTTATATCCATGTCTCAGTCTTTTTTTCAGTGGCATCTCCTCTAATTTTTGTTTTGTTCCCATATGTTCCTACTCGCTGTTTCCTTACAGCGATCCTCCTTTCAGTCGCTTTCCGACATTTTCAATTTACTCTAGCATTTTTCTTTTATTGTATAATATTTTCTGTTAATTTGCAACAAAATACAATTTTTGCTTGTAAATTAAAAAATGTTCTGCTACAATGCAAATAGAATTTGTAGTGTGTTGCAAAAGAGGTACGTTATGAATCATACGAAACAGCGCAAGAGCTTATGCTTTATCCTAATTCTATCCATGCTGTTTTTTGGAATGTGCTTTGAGAATCTTGAAGCAGATTCCTTTTTGTCATACCTGCTTACCACACAGGCAGATTCCACGTTGCGTTCTTCACAGAATACTTCTTTATCCCAGCAGGTCTATATAGAGGATACCCTTGGAAGACCTGTCGGTAATGTAATCCGGCTGAGCGAACGTCGTAACAATTCACGAACAGGCAGGGAAACAGACCTGGACCTGTTGTCTGCAGAACTTCTTTTGCAGATATTCCCTATTACTTTTATTTTACTGTCACACTTTTACGGTTCAGAAGCTCACAGCAACTCCGTAATCGTTGACTACATTCACCAAAAAGACGGTAAAAAAGCAACTGCATAACAAACATATTCGAATTGTTTTCAGGGTACTCTACACAAGGCGTATGCCTTCTTTGAGCCTGCCCTTTGTGTTTTTGTACCCTTTTATCAAAAATTAATTGAGAAAGGATACTTTACTTATTATGTTTGAAAATATTGCTTTTGTCATAATGGCGATCATTGCAGCGGCTGCCGGCATCTGGGTCTGGTGGCTTGAAAATCATGGTCAGGATTCTGACAAGAAAAGTAACTAAGGAGAATATTAAAAATGAATATTGGACTATTACTGTTAATCATTGTTGGTGGAGCAACAGGCGCATTATCTACTCTGTATATTGTGGTATCTTTGATTGGAACAATTGCTTATAAGATCTATCACAGTGCAAAGTATCACGTATCTTTATACAGTTAAATAATGGTCATTGTATGGAAACGGTCACTGTAAGCACACTGTATGGCTTATTACTGCTACCCCTTCCCGCAGTCTGCCTCCACAGTCCGGAATCATCCGCCCTGACAGTCAACATAACCATATATGCGTAACCCCTACAACTTTATGCATGCAATGCTTCCCAAAGCACCGGACTGTCCCGGATCTTCCACTTACATGTTAACTGTTTTCCAATGATATAACAAAAAGCACGATCAAGCCTCCTGAGCCTCAGATCGTGCTTTTCTTATTTATTATGAAATTCCTTCTATTACAACACCATGTGCAATTCCCGGAACATTCTGTCCTTCATTAAAAGAAGTCTTATTCAGTAATGCACCTGTTGGAACAAATAATATCCGGTTCCATTCTCCTGCTTCTATTCTCCGCAGAAGATATGCCGACAGTACAGTTGCCGAACAACCGCAGCCGCTTCCTCCTGCATGTACATCCTGCTTATCCTGATCATACATCAGCATGCCGCAGTCATAATAGCGGTCACTGATATCAATTTTCTGTTCTTCTAACAGCTTAAACAATGCTTCTTTTCCAATATTACCCAAGTCACCTGTTATGATCGCATCATAATCCTGCACTGTTCTGCCAAAATCCCTGAGGTTCCCTGCAATAGTATCACAGGCAGCAGGTGCCATGGCACACCCCATATTGAAGGAATCACGTATTCCATAATCCATGATCCGCCCCGGTGTAATTCCTGTTATACCGATTTTTCTGGAATAACCGGGTACTGCCTCCTTTTCTCCTGAAGGCAGGTTATCCTGCTGTAAGATAAAGGCTGCACTTCCTGTTACAGTCCATGTTGCATATAACGGACGCTGCCCTCCATATTCCAGAGGATACCGGAATTCTTTCTGCGCACTGGCATAATGACTGGATGTAAGACACATGACAGTTCCTGCATAGCCTGCCGCTACTGTCATACTGCCCAGACATAAGGATTCCCCACAGGTAGAACATGCCCCATACAATCCAAAAAGCGGAATATCAAAATCCATAACGCCAAAGGAACTTGCAATATTCTGTCCCAACAGATCTCCTGCAAATAAATAACGGATGTCTTCTGCTTTTAATTCTGCCTTTTGTAATGTAACATCAATTGCCTGCTTCTGAAGCGCACTCTCTGCCTTTTCCCATGTATCTGCTCCAAACAGATCGTCCTTATCCTGACCCTTTATATCAAAATAGCTGCCAAGCGGTCCCTGTGCCTCCATCTGTCCCACCACGGAACCACTGGTTTTGATTATAACCGGATTTGCAAAGATAATACTTGATCTGCCAACTGCCTGATTCTGTGCCATACGTCCTCCTCCTACTTCTTTTTGGAAATAGTGTGTCCGTACAGCCGCAATCTTATTCTGCCTTTTTCTGATATACTTCTGATTCCGGATCTGTTATCTGTGCTACCTGATCAACAGGCTTGCCATTCTTATCAAGCGGTCCACAGGTATAGGTAAGCGGTATCTTATAAGTATCCTCATAGATCTGTTTCCATACATCATAATTCTGGCTGCGCATTGCCTCCACATTCTCCGGATGACTCTTGGATGAATCCGGATAGATTGGTGCACCGATATGAATCGTATATTCCTGTATTGGGAATCCATCATTATCGATCAGGTCACTGTCCTCCATTGTAATAAAGCATGGAAGAACCGGCACCTGATTATTAACTGCAAAGGTATAAGCCCCTTTCTTTAATGGCTTGGGTTTACGATAATTCCACCACATACTCTGTTCCGGATAGAAAAGGACAAAATTACCCTCCTGCAGCACTTCGTCCACTGCCTTAACAAATTTCTTCATAGTAGCAAAGTTGGAACTAAGCGGCAGCGTATTGCAATTGCGCATCAAAAAGCCATAAAATCCCGGGAAACTGGTATAATTACCTTCCTTGATAACGCGGTAGAACTTACGTTCTTTGTGTTCAGACTTATCATATGCGATCTGAATAGCGAAGCTGTCAAAAGCATTGAAATGATTACAGGTGATGACTGCACCACTTTCCAGATTCCGGAAATTTTCAATTCCAACAACATCCTTAATGATCATCTGCTTTCTGCGTATAAGCATATTCAGGAACCATCGTCCAACCTTATGTGCATAACGATTTCTCAGCTTCCCACCAAGGGATTTATGAAGATATTCGATTTCTTCCGGCATCAGTGTTCTGGAAGGTGGATCATTTTCCACATCTATATCAAATTTGCCTTCCCGCTCCAACTCTGCTATTTTATCTAATATGGCCAGGCGTTCTTTTGATTTGGTTGTGTTTTTCTTTATCATATTGAAATAATTATTTTCGTTCTGAATCTCACGAAGTGCCAGTTCCAACAGATGCTCTCCGGAATATCTGTCGTTTGCCCGGTCTTCTTCTGTGTATTCAGCCAATTCCTTTCTGATCTGCTCATAGAAGCAGGTCATCTCGGCATATTTCCAGAAATATTCTGACATTCTGAAACCTTCATAGTGCCATGGTTTGGATGCCATATTATAATGCAGGATCTGAATGTCCTCCTCCTTGCAGGGAAGCTCTCCAAATACTTCCGTATTCCATACGGCATCCAGCCAGAGTACCTTATCCTGGCAGATAATATTCAGGTAATCCTGATCCTGTGCCACAACAAAAGTATAAGTATTAAGCAACTGTACAAATTTCTGCAGGATATTCTCTTCACGGAACGCGCGGGTATTCATTAACAGCATACCTGCGTTAAAATATGCATATCTGTCCATTCCAAGTACTTTCTCAACATATTCACCAAAAGTCTCATCCTGAATAACCACCTGATCACGTACACCGGCAACATATTTATTCGTGATATCCTGTTCAAACAACCTGGAAATATCCCCCAGTGTTACTGTGTCACTGTCAATATAGATTGCCTTGTCATACTGTGGATACATATCTGCGATAAATAAACGATAGTATGTCGTATGAGAATAATAGTCTCTCACCGGCAATTCTCCATCCAGTTTTTTTAATTTTTCAGTCACATCATCAAAATAGACCTTAACACAATTAGTCTCAAGCTCCCTTACTTTATCCTGCATGGCTGCACTGACATCTGTGTGCAGAATATGCATATGATATATATAATCGGCAGAAGCATTTTCAATAATAGATTTCATTGCTACCATAGTATATTTCACATACTTATTATCGCAGGCAAAGAAAATCGGTATGATCGTGTTCGTGTTCATTGGTAACCTCCTTGACTTTCTCTTTCAAACTTCTTTTTTAAATAAATATATTCATATAAAACATCATCAAATTGTTCATAATGGAATATCGTATGCACTTTGGTCACATTCCACTGTTTAATATTATCCGTATGCGGGTAAGGCAGATAAAACAGTCTTCTCGAAAAGTGTCTTACTACTGTATGTCGGTGCAGGAACTTCTGATCATTAAAACGCTGTGGCAGCATTTTCTTTCTGGTCGTACTGCGGAAAATCGCACTCTGGTCTGCAAAAGGCAGTTTCTTCGTTTTGATCAGTTCTCTGGCTTTTGCAAACAGACCGCTCTTTCGTATTTCTTTCATATTCAACAGCAATACACCTGCATTGATATAATTAAAATAAACCAGATACTTACCATAATGATCTCTGGCTGCTGCATATTCGTATCCTTCTATATCAATATCATATAAAAGCCTGATATCTCTGTTAAACAGAATATCCACATCCAGATATAATAATTTGTCCGGTATCTGTGGCATTTTATCTGCAAAAAGCCGAAGTAATGTATACGGCGAACAGTAGCACTGTTCATTTGGACAATTGGCAAATTCCTGTTCATAAAGCCGTGATACATCACATAGACTGACCTGATTTTGTGGATTATATTCTCTGGCTACCTCTTCCAGATAAACCCTCTGTCTATCTGTCACTGCTGTATATTCCGGTTTAATATGTGATACATCCATGGTCAGAATATAAATATGAAAAGGTTCTTTTGTCTGTGTCCTTTTAAAAACTGACAGCAGACAAGTCAGTATTCCATCAAATACCTTCTCATTCCCTGAAAATAAGATATTAATCATTTGTTTCCCCTAACTTCATATACTTTATACGTTCCACGCTATTATTTTTACTTCGTTCAAGCATTGTATGATAAACCTTATCCCGCAGTTGCTTCTTCTGCTCTCTGGCAGTCAGTGATGGATCGGGATAAAAAGGCCCATCTACATAAGTTACAATCTGTGGTCTTGTGGTAAACCGCCGTTTCTGATATGTGTCCGTAAAGCAGTAGACCGGCTTACCACACTGGATCGGATAACGAAATGATGTATCCACAAAGGGTCTGATTCCCGTATAATATGGCCAGATATGAGCCTCCGGATAGATTGCAACACAACATCCTCTCTGCACCCGATTCTTTACCGCCCTGACAAAATTCTTCGCAGCATCTATATCATCAGGCAGTGGCAATGCACCCAGACTGGGCGTAATACGTCCAAGCACCGGCATGGATACGTTAGCAGGATGCACAATTACATAGGCATCCCTGGGATAACTTACCATGGAGGGCATAAACGCATCGGCAACCGGGTGTGTATGATTTCCATACATGAAAAAACCTGCCCCACCAGTCTCTTTCAATACCTTTTTATTCACTATTTTGTGATGATAGACCAGTTTCAGATAAACCCATGCCAATGGGCGCGCTAATATTCTATACCACCCAACATGCCCTATTTTCCTGATTGCTGTATCCTCATCATAACAGTAATTTCCATCTATTTTTTTAGCTTTTATCTGCGCCGTCGAGAACTCATCTGTCAGCTCATTCTGATAGTATACCACCTTCTGTGTCGGCTTCACCCTTACTTCTCTCCCCATATTACTTTTGTATCCGCATGGTTATTGTAAACCACTTAATATGCACTATGTAGTATAATATATCCACCAATTTATTTCAATACCCACCATTCCTGTATAAAAAAACACAGACCGCATATTTATTATGTCAGCCTGTGTTTTATTAATTACGTATATATCATTATTTAGAGTATTTCTCACTCTGCTCTCTGATCAGATCCATATCTTCAAAATAATTGATCTTCATGGCGCTCTTAACCTCTGAAAGAGTCTGTGCGGCTACTTCTCTTGCTACATCGCTGCCCTTCTTGAGAATGTTATAAATTTCAGGAATATCCTTGGCAAACTCTGCTCTTCTGTTGCGGATCGGCTCCAATTCTTCCTGCAATACATTATTAAGGAATTTCTTTACCTTAACATCACCAAGACCACCTCTCTGATAATGTGCCTTTAATTCATCAAGGTTCGCATAATCAGGCAGATATCTCTCAAAATGCTCCGGCTTGCTGAATGCATCCAGATAAGTAAATACCGTATTGCCCTCAATATGTCCCGGGTCACTTACCTGTAAATGTTCAGGGTCTGTATACATGCTCATGACCTTGGTTCTTACTTCATCTGCTGTGTCAGACAGATAGATGCAGTTGCCAAGTGATTTACTCATCTTAGCCTTACCATCAATGCCTGGCAGTCTCATACATGCCTTGTTATCCGGTAAAAGAACTTCCGGCTCTACAAGTACCGGTGCATATACGGAATTGAACTTATGCACGATTTCCTTGGTCTGCTCGATCATTGGAAGCTGATCCTCGCCTACCGGTACTGTTGTTGCCTTGAATGCTGTAATATCCGCTGCCTGACTGATGGGATAGGTAAAGAATCCTACCGGAATGCTGGTTTCAAAATTACGAAGCTGGATCTCCGATTTCACAGTCGGGTTACGCTGTAATCTGGATACTGTTACCAGATCCATATAATAAAATGTCAGTTCACATAATTCTGAGATCTGTGACTGAATAAACAGTGTAGCCTTCGCCGGATCCAATCCACAGGCAAGGTAATCAAGTGCTACTTCGATCACATTCTGTCTGACTTTCTCAGGGTTATCGGCATTGTCTGTCAATGCCTGTGCATCTGCGATCATGATAAATGTCTTATCGTACTGTCCTGAATTCTGTAATTCTACTCTGCGCTTCAAGGACCCTACATAATGTCCTACGTGCAGTCTTCCTGTCGGTCTGTCACCTGTTAAAATGATCTTCCCCATTTCAATATACCTCCTTAAAATAAAAAGGCTCTTATCCCATACAGGATAAGAGCCGCAATGTCTTATAGCCACCTTGTATACATACCATCATATGTTTCCTTCATAACGGTAAGGCTTCCGTCAATGCCTACTGACAGTCTTGGCTGTGTTTGGATTGCCCTCATGAGTCCATTCCTTATCCTCCAAAATACCACGCTTGCAGCTTATGCATGGCTCTCTGCAGATCTTCGGATAACTACTACTCTCATTCATCGGTTTGTCTTGTTTCAGAATAGCATTAAATGTTGTGTCCGTCAAGAGGGGAGATTGCAAGTTATATCCTCTACATCGATTACTTTGTAGTCCTGGGATATGAGGTCACCTGCAAAGATTCCATGTCCGGGGATGAGGTGACCGGTGAAGGTGCCGTCATATATTTGCTTTACACCACAGGAAGGGCTTCTGGATTGTAGGACAACGCAATCAATATCTTCTCCTTCAAGGTCTTTCAGAATCAGACTGCTTCCCAGATGGAACTCTGCATCCCTGCTGATCCCGTCACGGTCTGTTGCAACACCATTGACCAATTCTACCGGTGTTCTGGGTGTTGGCAGTCCTCCTGCGACCTCCGGACAGACTTCTATGACCTCTTTTCCCTCTAACCACTTATGAAGTTTCTCACTGTAATTATTTCCACCACTGTATTTACAATTACGCCCCAATAAGCACGCACTGACTACAATTTTACCCATTTTAATCACCTTTCCTTTTACGCCAGTTCTTCCGGTACAAAGGTATCTTTCTCACACACCAGGTATATATTCTGATTCATTCTCTTTTCAAAATAATGCATTAATTCAATGTTGGAATCCCATTTATCCTGCGGGTAGGAGCCATATCTTCTCTTTACATCGTTCATTCTCTCTTCAATGTCAAGGACTCCATCTGCTCCTGCCAGGCTGTCACATAATTGGATCAGCAGGTCATACTCATCATATACAGTTTCAGCCAGTCTGGTTTTTATAAGTGTCAGTTCTTCTTCCGAAACATCAAATTTTCCTATATATTCATCTACGGTGTGATTGTTAAACGAATGTGTCAGACAGATTTTGGCTACTTCATCATAGCCTAATGATTTCATATATGTATAGCCGTCTGAAACATGCCCCAGGTGTCTCGTTCCAAATTTTCTGCCTATATCATGCAATAATCCTAATATATAGGCTTTCTCAGAATCCATATCTCCACATGCGTTGGCAATTTTCTCTGCACAATGTGCTGCTGTCAGGCAGTGTCTTCCCCAAGGGCCGGGATTACATGATAAGCCATCCCTGACTAATTCAAAAGCTTCTTCTCTTGTCGGCAGCATATCGTATACCTTCCTTTCCCATATCAAAAAACTTGTCCTAAACAGACTCCTCGCATACATCTACCCATGCCGTATACGGCGTGTATTTCTCCATTTCTTCTATTGTCAGTTCAATGGCACTGTTACTGCTTCCACAGGCGGGAAATACCGTATCATATTTGTGAAGTGACTCATCCAGATACACGGTTACCCCATCTTTGATACCAAAGGGGCATACGCCACCTACTGCATGACCAATTTTTTCAACCACTTCATCCGGTGTGAGCATCTTTGCCTTTTTGCCAAAATGCGTTTTGTATTTATGATTGTCTATCTTCATATCACCTGCTGTTACGATCAGAATCGGTTGGTCCTCCACCATAAAAGACAGTGTCTTTGCAATACGTCCCGGTTCGCAGTGAAGCGCCTGTGCTGCCAGCTCTACTGTAGCGCTCGACACATCAAATTCCATGATGCGATCCTCTATTCCAAACTGCTGCATATATTTTCTTACATTCTCAATTGCCATTTTAATAACCATACCTTTCAAGCTTTCAAGTACTTTAGCACTTTATACAGGCACAATTTTGTGTTTGCGACCATTATAGCCTATATTTTGTTCCTGCACAATCACAGATGTCATAACTTTTTCCTGAATTTGACAAGATACAGGTAAAATTTTATAATGTGTGTAACTATTCAGAGCCATGCAAATTGAGGCTGCATATGCTTGTTTACAAGCATATCCGACTCAATTTATATGACAACACCAGGAAAGGATAACCTTATGTTATATCATCGAAAAATACTCACTCTATTTATGATAACGCTTCTGCTGTCAGGATGCGGTTCTGCTGCACCATCATCAGAAGTGATTTCTTTTGGTGACTTAACTGCTATTGAGTCCGAAAGCACGCCTACAGGAGAACCTGCTGATTCCAATACTCCCATAGCTTCGGACAGGCTCTCTATTACGGAAACACCGGATGGTTATACCGTAGTTGAAGCTCCGGAAGAAGAAAGTACGCCTGCTTTTGATGAGTATGATGTCACTCTTATGGCTGTCGGTGATGATCTGATCCATATGGGTGTCGTCTACACAGGAAAACAAAATGATGGTTCTTTCGATTTCTCTTTTCTGTTTCAGGGAATTACAGATTTTCTAAATAAAGCAGATGTGAAGATCATTAATCAGGAAACGATCATGGCTGGTAATCAGCTTGGATTCAGCGGATTTCCACATTTCAACTCACCTACAGAAGTTGGCGATGCCATTGCCAATGCCGGATTTAATGTAGTTTTACAGGCAACGAACCATTCTGCTGATCAGGGAATTGATGGGATTGACAATTGTGTCAGTTTTTGGAGGAACCATCCTGAAGTTCTCCTGACAGGATTACATGAGCCTGATAACCGAACGATTCCTACCCTTACTATAAAAGATGTTACCTTTGCTATCCTGAACTATACATACGGACCTAACTACGAGATCGTATCCAATAAACTGGCTTCCCGCATGGAGCTTCTATGTGCCCGTAATGAACAGACCGGAGCCATGGACTATACCACGATCAATCCTCAGGTTCTGGAAGATATCCAAACAGCGAAGGAACTGGCAGATATCGTAGTGGTATGTCCTCACTGGGGAACAGAATATCAGACCTCCCCTTCCACCTATCAGCAGGAATTTGCCAGACAAATGACAGAAGCGGGAGCTGACCTGATCATTGGCGCCCATCCACATGTAGTACAGCCGATTGAACAGATTCTGGCAGACAACGGCAACAGCTCTATCTGCTACTATTCCCTTGGTAACTACGTATCCACGCAGCAAAATGGCAGAAGTATGCTGGAAGGTATGGCATGGATCACCTATCACGTAACGCAGGATGGTATCTCCCTCCAGGAGAATAAAACAGGGGTCATCCCATTAGTATGTCATTATACCAGCAGTCCTGTCCGTATTCAGAATATCTATCCTTTGGAAGATTATACGCAGGAGCTTGCTTCCAGCCACGGTATCATATCCTATGGTGGAATCTCCTTCTCTCTAAGTGACCTGCAACAGTGGAGTGCAGAAACCTTTGGAGACTGGGTATTAACAAAAGACGCTGTACTCTCAGATTAGAGGGTTCAGCGTCTTTTGCTTCTATGAAACTGTTACTTTAATATCATATTTTTGAATGAACTTTTGCAGCCAGCCCGATCTTGGCAATTCCAAGCCTTATGCCTTTCTCATGCATAGCCGCCACCAGATCGTCTGTCGGATTCGAGGGAAAAAGTGTTATTCCTGCTTTTGCCAGTATTCTCTTGCCCTTGATATCCTGCATGCAGAAATATTCATTATCCGCTTTCTGTGCTCCCAGTGTGGCAATCTCTACACGAAATGGAGCCTGAGAGAGTCCTATTACGATATTTAGGGTCAACATCAGTTTCCAAGGCTGTCATAATATGCTGCTCTGCCATCCAGGATCTTCTGTAAACCTGCATTTACCAATTCTGTATAACTGCTTTCGTAGGTAGATTCAAAATCAGCCGTTGGACAGCAGATTACTGTATAAACAAACTCAACCATTCTGTTCTCAACATCTTTACCATAGGTCTGTTCATCTTCTGAAATATAACCATATGTAGGGAATCGGAACTTGCCTTCCTCACGTAATGTATAGAAGTTCTTGAACCAGTCCAGAGTCTCCCACTGTGTCTCCTGATTGTCAAAATCAGTCTGTGCCAGTACTTCATTGTCATTTACCCATGCAAAGTTCAGGTTCATGATACACAGGTCATCACATGTTCCAGGATATCCCTTGGTATCTTTCTCTTCCTGTGAAGGCTCCTTGGCTACTCCGATCTCATTGGTTATATAATCAGGTGTATAACGTACTTTGGTTGCATTCTCAGGATCAGCCAGGCATTTAAGATACTTCATGCAGGCTACAAGCTTATCCTCATCCTTTGTTGTAGAAGGAATCATAACATACATAGCATGTCTGTATTCAAAAGGTGTTCTGTAGGAACCATTTGACAGATCAAAACACTGAATCGGAACAAATGTCTCGCCGCCTTCTGTATTGTTCAATACCTGGATAGAATCCCAAGGCTGTGTTGCATCATCCAGTACAAAGCCAGCGCGGCCATTTGCTACATCTGCTTTCATACCGTCTTCTGTTGTATCTGTTCTACCGCTCATTGCCCATGGAATTGTATTATCGCCACCAAGCTTTGCTTCTTTCACTGCATACAGATACTCACCCAGCTCTTCCTTTGTCTTTGGCATATCCATTCCCAGCTCATCCAGCCAGTCCTGACGGATATAAGCCACATGACGCGGCATCTCTGTACCTCTTTGTTTCATAACTGCATATCTTGTATCGCCTACAGTACCGATTCCCTGTGGCTTCCTCACAGTATGTTGCAATATTGCTGCCATACTGCTCATACAAAGCTGTTAGATCATTCAAAGCTCCACTGGATGCGTAATTATAGAACAGGCTCTGACTATAGGAAAATACGATATCAGGTGCACTGCTGCCGCATCCCGTTGTAAATACCATTGCCATACAAAGAGCTGCTGATTTCGCCATAAAGCCTTTTCTTCTCATTAAAAATACCTCCCACTGCATTTTATTTTATATGTAAATTCTCTTCACCAGAGAGATTCTGACCGTTAACCCTTGACTGCTCCTATCATGATGCCCTTTGTAAAGAATGCCAGTTGTTCCTCAAATAGACCCTTACCTTCTTTGCCGACCTTTTCTTTTTCTCCATTTTACGAATCGCCATACCTTTCCGTCAGATATACTTTTATGTTTTCTGTTGAATATAGCTATAGTTTATCTGCATTTGTGCATCATATCTACTTACTTTTGGCTTTTAATTGTCAAAAACATTGCATATTTTGCGCATAATAAAAAGACTTGAAACTATGTACTCACATAACCTCAAGTCTTTCTGTTTTATATCTTAATCTATTACATTCTTCACACCAATAAAGGTATTGTCATAATATATGTCACTGACTATGGTGCCTTTTCTGGAATTGGCTTCATGTACGATCTGACCATTACCAATATAGATTCCTACATGGGTGCATTTGGAGCCGTTGGAAGAATAACATACAATATCTCCCGGTTGGATCTCGGATACACTGATACTTCTGCCATTACCGCCCCATTGTCCCTGTGGCGTTCTACTCAAGGAATAACCAAATTCTGCATAAATATAGCTGGTAAAACCTGAACAGTCCGTACCTGATGCAAGACTTCTGCCGCCATGAACATAGGGTGTTCCCAGATACTGCATTGCATATTGTACAATGGCACTTCGAAGCTCAGCATTCGTTGTGTAACTGGTAGCCGGCGGTGTTATAACTACCGTAGTATTCTCAGGTGCTATCTGTTCTGTCTGGGCAGCTCTCTGCTGTAACTCCTGCAATGCTGCCTGTTCAGCCTGTTCTTCTGCAATGGACTTGGCATAGATAAATTCTTCTTCTACAGTGATGAACTCACTGGCAACATAGCCCTGCTTTTCATCAGTATAACGAATCTTCGTCCATTCCTCTCCATACTCTATAATCTGTGCTTTTTCTCCATGATCGATATAGCCGATTCTGGATGCGGAAGTATCCGGCTCTTCTCTGACATTTAACCTGTCTGCCTGTACTACTGCATAACGGGTCACGTAGTTGTCAATTACCTCTGCCGCTGCATCTCCATAGATGAAGAACTCTGCCTTAATATAACCTTCTACTTCACCTGATATGACCTGAAACCAGTCTCCGTCACTTTCGGTTGTGATGCTCTGCACCTGCGCTACAGAGCCATCATACATCTTACCAACGATCTCTCCCTCTGTATTGGGAGTACTTCTGACGTTTACATAATTGTTCACATCTGCTATCGCAAGATTACTGTATTCATTCTCTGACTCTCCATGCGAAGCCTCACTGACAGCCTCGACCTCCTGCGACTGGCGCTGTTCCTGTGCATAGCTCTCCAGCTCTGTTGTATCACTGTCTATGATGTCCTGCGCTATCGCTGCTTCTCCAGCCGCCAGACTTAATCCTTCGGCTGCTTCTTCCTGTTCAGTTTCGTCATTTATCTCATCATTTATCTGTGCTACACCGGCTGTATAGCTTATATCCTGTTCCTTCGTCTGCTGTTCTTCCTGTGCTGCTGCCACATCCTGCTCCTGTGAACGTGCCACAAGCCCCATATCACAGGTCAGCGCCAGCAAAAGACAGGGAAACACTGTATATAATAACTTAACTTTCATCCTGACTTATTTAAAATCCTTTATTTCACTAACTATATCTTCTCATACGTTTCAATCACGCACTCATGCTCTTTACTTTTTTTATCACAATTAATGCCCACCAGCAACATGTTTCCTGTATAATGCAGGATAGATTGCGGATACTCTCTGTTTTAATCTGTTTCATTGCAGTTTGCACATTTTGATTCCATTTCAACTCAATGATAAGCGCTGGGTAATCTGTCGCATATTCAGGCTTTGGAATCAATACAAAATCTGCAAATCCGCTACCAGTTGGTAGTTCTCTAACGGGTTTGAAATAATATTTCATAGCACTAAGATACGCAATCGTCAGTACACTGCTTAATGAATTTTCATTGTTATACTGCACTGTAAATGCATATTCTGTGTGTATTTTACCAATATACTCCGCAACTGCCACGGCATCCTTATCCAGTGTAGCTTCCAGAAGCTGTTCTGACTGATTCTCAAACTCTATTAATTCACTCCATTTATTGTCTTCCACAGCATCCATAAATTCCATACGTATTTCTTCATTGGGAATATATGCAGTCTGTCTGCTCTGATTATATGCCAGATATCCCAAATGGACAAGCAAAGTAAGTACATCATCCTTATTTCTGAATGTAATCATGTCATTTGGGAAAGTAGCAGTTCTCACATTCACTTCATCACCTGAAATCATAGCTATCACTGCGGTTTTAAGTCCATCAAAATTTTTATTGATAAGGGGTATAATAGATTCATATTTATCACATTCTCCGTGATAAATGAAACTACCTTTTCTACACTGCCCGCAGGTTCAATACACCATTGTACATCAAAATGTATCACGTCGTATTTATTCAGATTTTCCTCATAAGAATCCTTTTTACTGATCTTCAGTTTGGAAAACATCTACTTAGAATCACAACCCTTACTGTAATAGGCTGTCATCATGTTTGCTGTAATAGATTTCCCGAATCTTCGTGGACGGCTATTACAGATAAATTTGGATGTTGTATTGATTACACTATTTGTGTATTCCAAAAGTTCTGTTTTATCTACATATATTTTTGAATCAAGTACATCCTGAAATGCACTATATTATTACTATACTATAACGGATTTTTAGTCAAATGGCAATTCATCCCGCAATCTTCATTCAAAAAAAGCCGGCAGCCATAAGCTGCCGACCTCTTTTAGATTAATCAAAATCAAATTTGGTGAATCTCTTCGCCATTGCACGGTAACGGAATCTTACCATCTCGTTCTTCTCCAATACATCCTGCTCATTGCCGGTGTACTGACAACGCATGCAATAGAATTCATCCTTTTCCTTATCATAGAACATATCAATATCCAGGTCTCTCATAAAGCAAGAGGGACATCTATAGTTTAATTTGCCTTTTCTACCTTGAGACATGTTGCAAATACCTCCTTATTCTTAAGAGTTGTTGTATAACCTAATGTTAACATTGGTGAGAATGCATAGCCTTCTTTTACATAGCCTGTGTAGTTCTTGCCTTCTGCTGTTAAAGATACCTTGGTATCTACAGGAGGAATTACTGCGTATACTTCTTTGGCTCCAGCTACTTCTGCTTCTCTGCACTTATAAGCATATTCGATTTCCTTAGTCTCTGTATCGCCTACGCACTTAAGTGTGATACCATTCATATTCTCAGAATATTCTGTTGTACCATAGCATGCTACCATGTACTCGTTGATGGTAACTTCTGCATCAGGATTGCTCATTTCCAGAATATTTCTTTCAATCTTAATCTCCTGGCTGCCTTCTACGAAGTAAATCTTAGTCTGTAACTTCACTGTCAGATCATAGAATTCGATATCTACAGGATCAAGTGTCAGGATACGCGTCTTGCCAACACCGTTTTCATTTTCAACTTCTGAGAAGTGAGCCTTGGTACGGCATAAGCACAGGTCAACTTCTTCGCCATTGTAGCATACCTTTGCACTACGAACAGTACCTTCACCTGCATAGTGTGTGAAGTAACCTGCTCTGTACTTCTCCTGGATCAGGAAAGGATAGGAAGCATCCCATACATGGTCTGTGCCGATACCTGTCTTCCATTCAAGCTTGGCAGCATAAGGACGAAGGTCAACGATAGCGCCGCCCTGATCCATATTGACACATGCACGCATGAATGGATCGCAGTACCAGAATAACTGCTTATCAGATCCGTATAAGATATCTCTCCAAAGAGCACATTCAGGCTCTGTGTAGATCTTCTTATTAACACCCTTCTTCTCTCTATAGTAATCAGCGAACTCGGACATAGTCATGTCAACGAGCTTGCCTTCTTTCTTCAGCTTGCCATAATATGCACAGCCATCTTCATAAGACTTGAGCAGTAACTCATAAGGAGCTTCCCAACGTCCCATCTTATTCATCCAGCCTGGTCCAACAAACATCATGTTATATGCATAACCGTTGTTGTACTTCTCCAGATCTCTGTACTGATCGATCAGGTTATAAAGGTATGGGAAATCCCATGTCTTGGAATCATAGATCATCCCACGAAGTACGTTCTGTGGATGTGTACCAAAGTTGGATCCATTACCATCGTAGCATGCGATCAGATCTCTTGACAGATGAGGGATCGCTACGATACCTGAATCCTCTGCTTCATTGGCAGCAGGTGCATGTGTATTCTGCTTGGAAGGAATCCATGGAGCCCATGGGCCGCCATCCATAAAGGTATACCAGGAGTTGTTACAGGTATGATAAGCCTTAGGACCTTCTTCCCAGCATGTAGCAACTGCACATTTTACCATAGGATATTTACTCTTAATATAGTTAGTCAGATCAGCATCCATATAGTAGGAACCTGTTGATTCCGGATAGAAGCCAAATCTCTCATAGAATTTTCCAAATACATCATCTACGATGGACATCTTATCTTCCATGGAGAACATCCAGATACAGAAATCCTTGGTCTTATACTTCTCACGGAACTCTGTACAGGGAAGACCTAATAAGGTAAGAGCGATCTCATCACCATACTTCTCATGATGTTCCTTGGCGATTTCTACTGCCTCATCATTGAAAAGGCTGGCATATGTCATCTGAATGGTTGTCTTCAGACCGTTCTTATGTGCACATTCCTGTTGTGTCTTGAAAATATCAAGACTTTCTGTTAAAAGTGCCTTTCTTCCAATGTCCTCTGTTTTGCCGAGCCCGGTTACTTTCTCTGCATATTCAGGAACCATTTCCGGACGATGAATAATATTTACTACAAACTTATCCACTGTTCTACCTCCTTTTATGTGGTGCCGCGTTAAACGGCTTGTTTACCTTTTGTTCTTAAATTAAATACCTTTAAAATCAAATTCCAATCTCAGTGTTTTGCTTACATCGATCAGATATTCGTCATGTGTTCTGGCGCCCCAACTGTCATCACCTGCCACACCCATCTGCTGTAAGGCGACTCTGACTACTGTATAGTACACAGGCGGCAGTTCATAGGCATGCATTGCATTTTCCAGTTCATGGGGTGTATAAGGAAGTGCACTGAAACTCAGCTCCTTACCGCTGAATTCAATACCTCTGCCCAGGTTATCTGTCACACTGGCTTTTCTTACGTGGGTATGATTGCCACATTCCTGTGGAACCAGATACTGCGCGATATTATCGGCTACCTTGTTCTGATAAATACCCAGCTTGCCTCCACGCTCACGGTCACAGTAAGTTTCCTCTGGTCCATAACCATACCAGGTCAGATTCTCATAATCTGCATCAAACTTGAATAACATACCAAATTCAGGCATATCATGTATACCCTTGGGTGGTTCATAGCTTAATATAGTATGCACTCTGCCATCACCTGTTACGGTATATGTGACCTCACACTCTGATTCCGGTATGGTCGGCAAGTAATAGGTGTAGGTTACTGTTACACTGTCTTTTTCTTCTGCAATGACGGGATTGGGCTTCGTTACGCCCTGTTTGGAGCTTAACTGGTACAGACTGGCTGTTTTCCACTGTGCATAACGATAAGGCATCTGATTTCCATTATCATTATCTGTCGGTGCTCTCCAGAAGTTCGGCTTCGGAATGGCTTTGATCATCTCTTTGCCGCCGTATACATAGGATACGAGTCCTTTGCCGCCTTTATCAAAAAGCACTTCAAAATGCTCACCTTTCACACCCAGATTGTAAGTACCCTGTGTGATTTTTAAGTAAGTCTGTACAGGCTGCTCTACTGCCTCTATCTCATAAATTCCCTGTCCAAAGGCTACTTCATGTCCACATTTCGCCCAAAGTGTATCCTCTTTTAATACGAAGGATACTGTAACGACATACTCACCTGCTGCAGTTACCTTCCAGGGTTCCTCTGTACTCCACGGTGTCTGATATTTCCAGCGTGGAAGCTGATAGGTCTGCTGACTCAATGGCTCTACTGCAAGCTCAATGGTTGATGCTGCGATTCTTTTGCCATCCAGTGTCAGTGTGATCTGACAGTCATAATCTGCCGTATTCGTGAACAGATTCTTATTATTTACAGTAAAGCTGTCCTTTTCGATCGTAATGCTGATGTTCTGATAGTTGAACTTCACTTCCTGCATCTTTGGCGATGGCATACGCTCTCCGCCATAAGCAATACCGTTACCGCTGAAATTATAATCACAGGGACGGTCATCAAAATCACCGCCATAGCCTAATACTTCCTTGCCATATCTGTCCTTATGATAGATGGACTGGTCGATGTAATCCCAGATAAATCCACCCTGAAACAGCGGCTCTTCATCTGTAAGATCAGTATACTTGTGCATACCACCACAGGAATTGCCCATAGCATGTGTATATTCACACAGAAGATATGGCTTGCTTCTGTCCTTTTGCAGGAAATCTCTTACATATGCAGCACTTGGGTACATACGGCTCTCCATATCAGAAGTATCGTTATATCTGCGGTCATTGCATACACCTTCATAATGTACCAGTCTCGTATCATCCAGTGCATGGAACAGCTTGGACATCTCATAAATAACAGAACCACCAAAGGATTCGTTACCGCAGGACCAGATAATAATACTTGGATGATTCTTATCTCTCTGATACATAGAATTAACTCTGTCCAGGAGAAGATCCTTCCATTCCTGTCTGTCCCCGGGTAATGCTTTCTCGATAGTCCATACGCCACGACCTACCATATCCCACATACCATGTGTCTCCATATTGCACTCATCGATCAGATACAGACCATATTCATCACAAAGCGCATACAGTGCAGAGTCATTCGGATAATGACTGGTTCTGATCGCATTGATATTATGCTGTTTCATCGTGATGATATCCTGTAACAGTTCCTCATGATTCGGTACACGACCTCTTCTGGAACTGAATTCGTGACGGTCAACACCCTTGAATACAATACGCTTGCCATTCAGCTTCATAATGCCATCTTCGATCGCAAATCTGCGGAATCCGATTCTCTGTGGAATGATCTCTGTCAGATTGCCCTGTGCATTCACTACATTGATCTGCAGATCGTACAGATCAGGTTTCTCAGCACTCCATAACTGTGGCTGTTCCACAATTATTTCTGTTGTTACTGCCTGTCCATCTGTTAATACTGCTTCGGCTCTTGCGATTTCTTCTCCTGATCTGTTGAGGATCAGTTCTGCCCTGCCCTGTCCGATGGCTTCCAATACGACTTCTAATGTACCTCTGTCGTAAGTATCATTTAATAATGTTTTGATCCTGATATCACTGACATGTGTGTCAGGAATACAGTACAGATATACGTCTCTGAAAATACCCGAGAAACGGAAGAAATCCTGATCCTCACACCAGCTTCCGGAAGTCCATTTGAATACCTGAACTGCCAGCTTGTTCCCGCCATCCTTTATCCATTCGGTCAGTTCAAACTCTGACGGTGTGAAAGTATCTTCACTGTAACCTACATAAGCACCGTTGCACCATACTGCAAAACCACTTTCCACGCCCTGAAAAGAAACAAAAAGTCTGTGTCCTTTCATCTGCTGTGGAACTGTGAAATATTTCACATAGCTTGCTGTCGGATTGAACTGTGTCGGGATTTCTCCCGGCTCTATTGCCTCATGTCCATCCCATGGATACTGCACATTTACATACTGAGGCTTATCATAACCCTCCATCTGAATATGTGCCGGTACATGAATATCTGCCCACTCCCTGCAGTCAAAGTCCTCTGCTTCAAAGCCTGACGGTGCATCCGCAGGATTTACGGCATACTTAAACTTCCATAAGCCATTGAGACTTTCTCTGAAGCTCTCTGTCTGCTCATATAGTTCGCGTTCATCCTTAAAGTAATGATGATCCGAATGTGCCTTGATGCGATTTTGTGCAAAAAAAGCCGGATCTTTGATTTTTCCATAATCAAACTGCATCTTCTTACCCCCAATTATCTGAGGTCTATAATCTGCTCAAAACTGAATTGATTATAACACCCCTGCCCAATTTATTGTTTCTATATCCACTTGTAAAACGTGCATTTTCAACCATACCGGTTTTCTGTGTGAAAAATCTTCAATATATGGATTTTTCACATTAATGTCCATGCCTTTCCGTACCCTGCAAACTTTGAGCCGCAGGCGCAAAGTTGCCGTGTGAAAAAACATATATGTTTTTTCACATTCACCACCCACGAAGCGCTGATATCTTATATTCCAGAAGTTTTCCTTCGTGGTTATCAGGTCTTTTCTTCCACTGGTACGGTGATGTCCCAATGATCTTCCTGAAATTACGGTTAAAGGTGGATGGTGTGATAAAACCTACCTTCTCTGCCACTTCTTCCATACTGATATCCGTCTTGTCAATCAGTTCGCACGCCTTTTTGACCCGTACAAAATTCACATACTCTATCGGTGTCATGTTCATTTTTTCCTGAAAAATACGCCTGAAATGTGTCTCGCTCATGTGACATTGCGCTGCCAGATCTGCAATTTTAAAAGCACTCTGATAGTGAAGTTCCACATAGTCAATTGCGCTCTCCAACTGCAGTCCACTCGCTTTGATATTATTGTTCACACTATTTTTACTGTTAAAACGTGCAATTTCAAACAGCAGTGCATATGCCATTCCTTTCACACATTCCTGATGGTATTGTGCTTTATCCTGCATTTCCTCAAAAATAGCTCTTACCAGCGTAACAAGCATGGGATTATCTTCTGTCCTGATAAAAAAAGCATTTCTGTTAATTGCCTCGATCAGTTCTCTGGTTTCTGCAATGCTCTTCTTACCATTCGCTTTTAATATTTCTTCCGGGTCTATATAGAGATATTCCCAGAAAGCCGGAACTCCCGCATCACTCCTTGTTACATGCAGGAAATTCGCAGGTATACAGGATATCATTCCCGGCGCGAAACGATAGAAATCTTCCTCCAGAACCAGATCTCCTTCTCCATAATGACACAATCCGATCTCAAAGAGATTGTGAAAATGCTGATTGTCTATATTTTCCCCATAGACCTGAATCCATTTATTTCCCATCAGCGCCAATACAGGCTCATCCTGCGGCAATTCGTAGAATCTGAATTCCGCCGGTTGTTTCTTTTTCTTTGACATAGTTTCTCCCTCAGGGGTTATCTGGTCGATTCTCTGTATACGACCTCATAACCCGACAATGTTCTTCCCTTGACTTCCTTACCACCTATGAAATCCAGTAATACAGAACATGTCAATACTCCCAGGGCTTTGTCATCAAAGATCAGCGAAGTGACCGCCGGTTCATGATTGCGCAGCAGAGTACTGTCATAGAAGGATGCAACCTTCATCTGCTGTGGTACTTTGATATGTTCTCTGTCCAGTACCTGCAGCACTGTGGAACATATCATGTCATCCATGCAGACAATACACTGTGTTCCTCTGCCTAACAGGTTATGCACAGCCTGTTCTATCCTGTCCTGTGTATCGCAGTCATTATAGATAAGATTCTCTTCCAGAGACAGCTTCATGTTGCGGAATGCATCACGATATCCCTGTAATCTCGTCCTGTTGACTACATAATCTTTGTTGCCTCCTATCAGTCCGATACGGTTCATTCCCTTCTCCAGAATTCCCGTTACCAGTTCACAACAGGCTGCTTTATGATCATTGTCCACCTGCAGGATATTCTCATCTTTACTGGTTCCCATCAATACAAATGGTATCTGCTGTTCCTTTAAAAAAGAGGCAGCCATGTCCTTTACCATAGACCGGCTCAATATAACACCGTCTACTTTGTGATTGGCTGCCATACGTTCCAGATTGGCAAGACGACTGCCGCGTGTTGTCACAAGCATCACATCATAATCCTGTCTGGAAGCTTCTTCACAAATGCCCTGCATGCTGTTTTGAAAGAAAGGCATATCCACCAGATTACAATCTCCCGGAATTACCAGTGCGATATTATAAGTCTTCTGCTGTGCCAGACCCTTGGCAATGACATTGGGCTTATAATCGTTCTGCTCAATATACTCCAGCACCCGTGCCCTTGTCTCTTCACTGATACGCCCTTTGCCGGAAATGGCACGGGACACTGTCGTTTTGGATACTGACAGTGCCTGTGCTACATCTGCAATTGTGATTTTTTTATTTTCCGATATTTCATTGCGGAATGTTTCCATACTATTATACTATTCCTCGTCTAATGCACTGATAAATCTGTCAAATGCTGCTGCACCTTCCGCATTACGCTTGTATACACCGGCATGCTCTAATACCTTGCCAAATACGATACCGACTTCCTTTTGCAGAATATCCATGATCGTATTCTCGTTTACCTTACCTTCATACTTAGGCAGGAACTCATCTACCCAGTCAGCATGTTTCTCCAATACTTTGTCCTTACGAATGTCGTCCCCTGCAAGGATAGCTTTGGCTAACTGCTCCAGTTCCCCTTTCAGACGGGAAGGAAGTACTGCCAGACCCATAACCTCGATCAGACCGATATTCTCTTTCTTGATATGGTGCAGTTCTGCATGTGGATGATATACACCCAGAGGATGTTCCTCGGTTGTGATATTGTTACGAAGTACGAGATCCAGCTCATAATTCTCACCACGTTTTCTGGCGATCGGTGTAATGGTATTATGAGGTTCTCCATCTGTCTCGGCATAGATAAATGCTGCCTCATCTGTATAACCACGCCATTTATTCAGGATAACATCTGCCGGTTCGATCAGTCTGTGATAGTCCTTATGGGAAAGTCTGATCACTGACATAGGCCACTTCACAATGCCCGAAGTAATGTCTTCAAATCCCTTTACAGTAAAGGATCTCTCAACCGGTGCCTTTGCCATGGCAAACTCATAATGTCCACCCTGGAAATGATCGTGGCTGAGGATAGAACCACCAACAATAGGCAGATCTGCATTGGAACCCACGAAATAATGAGGGAACTGCTCTACAAAGGAAAACAGCTTCTCAAAGGTCTTATGCTCGATCTTCATTGGAATATGCTGGCTGTTAAATACGATACAATGCTCGTTGTAATATACATATGGAGAATACTGGAATCCCCATTTGTTACCGCATATCTCGATAGGAATGATTCTGTGGTTCTGTCTTGCAGGATGATTTACCCTGCCTGCATAGCCTTCATTCTCGATACAGAGTTGACACTTTGGATAACCGCTCTGCTTTGCCATTTTGGCTGCGGCGATCGCCTTGGGATCTTTCTCAGGCTTGGAGAGATTGATCGTAATATCCATCTCGCCATATTCTGTATCAGCCTTCCACTTCATGTCCTTCTTAATACGGTATCTCCTGATATAATCGGTGTTCTGGCTGAATGTATAATACCAGTCTGTTGCTGCCTTTGCGCCTTTTTCCTCATATAATCTGCGGAACGTGTAGATAACATCAGAAGGTCTGGGTACCAGTGTACTCATGATCCTGGTATCAAACAGATCTCTGTATACAACACCTTCACCTTTTAACAAACCTTTTTTCTGCGCATAATCCAGCATTTCCTTCAAAGTTTCTTCCAGAGGAAATGTGGTCACATCTTCTATCTTTGTGAAATTTTCAGGTGTGAACTCTCTGTCATATTCTTCTATATCGAATAATTCCAGAAGTCGGTTCACGGTATAAATAGTGTCTTCTTCATTGACCAGTCCACTGGAAATCCCATAACGGACAAGGTCAGTAATATTCTGTGTAATCATGGCTTTCTATGCCTGCCTTTCTTCTAATTGCTCACTACAGTACAGATGGACCATCACCGATCTCTACTACATAGAAATCTGCTGCATAACCGATCTTATCTTTGTATGCCTTGCCTACATTCTCAATGAAAGCAGGTACTGCCTCTTCCTTCACGATGCTGACTGCACAGCCACCGAATCCAGCGCCGGTCATACGGGCACCGATCACACCCTGCTGCTTCAATGCTTCTGCTACCAGTGTATCCAGTTCGATACCTGTTACTTCATAGTCATCACGCAGAGAGTCATGAGAAGCAATCATCAGCTTGCCGAACAGCTCCAGATCATTGTCCTTTAATGCCTTAACTGCCTTGATGGTTCTCTGGTTCTCGTATACAGCATGCTTTGCTCTTTTAATCTTTACAGGATCACCGATCAGTTCCTTATTTGCTTCAAACTCTTCTTCTGTCAGTTCACCAAGAGATTTAATGGAAAGCTTAGTCTGTAATGCTGCCAGTGCTGCCTCACATTCACTTCTTCTCTCATTGTATTTGGAATCGCCCAGACCACGCTTCTTATTTGTATTGAGAATAACGATCTTGGCGCCTTTTAATATAATAGGTGCATATTCATAGGAAAGATCAGCAGTATCAAGGAAGATTGCACAATCCTTCTTACCCATGGCAATTGCAAACTGATCCATGATACCACAGTTTACGCCGTTGTACTGGTTCTCAGAGAACTGTCCGATCAATGCCAGATCCTGATTTGTTACGTCAAAACCAAATAACTCTTTCAGGATAAAACCCGTCAGTACTTCAATAGAAGCGGAAGAGGAAAGTCCCGAACCATTTGGAATGTTGCCAAAATACAGAATATCCAGACCCTTATCTACCTTATAGCCCTTCTTGCCAAAAGCCCATACGATTCCCTTTGGATAATTTCTCCAGTCTCCATCCTTCTTAGTCTCGATGTCAGCCAGCCTGCTCTCACCTACTCCATCTTCTTCAAAGTTCATAGAGAAAAGGCATAACTTGTCATCATCACGAAGTCTTGCAACTGCATATGTACCGATCGTCAATGCACAGGGAAATACGTGTCCACCGTTGTAATCTGTGTGTTCCCCAATCAGATTGACACGGCCCGGTGCAAAATAAACACCAGCTCCCTTAGCATCTCCAAATACTTCCTCAAATTTCTTTAAAAGTTCCTGTTTCATTCTCGTTCCTCCAACTTGTTTTTAGTTTTATATTAGTTTAAAATTAATCTCTTATTTAGGCTGGTAATCTCTGATGACCTTGAGTGAGGGAAGTGCGTTACCATCATAGTCAAAGAGTGCCTGATTTGCCCATTCATTACCACAAGGTCCTGCTTCCTTGATATATTCCAGCGATTCCGGTGTTGCCCAGCCGCTTCCTGCAACAGGCAGCCATGCCGGTTCCCAATAGAAGAAACCGCGTCCTCTGTTCTCAGGCACCTGCTCCAATACAGCCAGGAAAGCCTTTAAGAATTCACACTGTCCTTCCTTCGTCATAGGGAAAGGTACTTTCTCACATAAAGCAGGCTTGGTCGCCATGCCCTTTCTATCCTCTGGAGCCAGCTTCTCATAAAATGCATAATCCTCTACGGTATAGCCCATGGATACTTCTGCGATCACCAGATCCTTGCCGTAACGCACTGCGATATCATTCATGTTATTTTTAAGCGCGTTCAGATCACCATGCCAGAATGGATAGTAGGATAAACCGATGATATCGAAATCTTCCCCACGCTTCGTATAGTTATCAAACCATTCCCTGTAAAGGGCATTGTTACCGCCATTATCCAGGTGAATCATGATCTTCGTCTCTGGACTCGTCTCTCTCACTGCGCGGATGCCTGCACTGACAAAACGGGCAATGTTATCATAATTAGGAACCTGTCCCTCCGGCCAGAGAAGTCCGTTAGACAGCTCGTTACCGACCTGTACCATATCAGGACGTACACCTTCTGCAATGAATTTAAGCATATTCTCTTTGGTAAAATCATACACAGCCTGTTCAAGCTGCTCTACATTGTAACCGACCCACGCCTTAGGCTTGCGCTGTTTACCGGGATCTGCCCAGAAATCGCTATAGTGAAAATCCAACAGGAACTTCATGCCTGCTGCCTTGACACGCTTCGCCATACGAAGGGTCACTTCATAATCTGTGTTGCCGGCTCCATAAGGCTTACCATCCTCTGATTTGGGATCATTCCACAGTCTGAGTCTGACATAGTTGGAGCCATACTTCTTTAATATCTCCAACAGATCTCCCTGTCTGCCTTCATCATAAAAGACTGCTCCTAACTGCTCTATTTCATCCATTGAGGATACATCCATGCCCTTGATATATTCTAACATCCTGCTACCTGTACCTTTCTGTGTGGGCACGTAACTATTCTGTCACTTTTCGTATGACCTTGAATATTTACTATATTTTGCCCAAACAATTCGTTGCGCAACCGTTTGCGCTTTGTTAAAAATATCATATCAATTCACAAGGCATCCGTCAATAGATTTTTTATCGGAGAAATGTTATTTTTTTATCATGAATTCAGTATTTCTATCCTCGCATTTATGAAGTCTATTAACTCTTCTCTCTCCGTTTGAGGCAAATAAGATTCATCTACCTGACATATGAATTTATCCTTTAAGGAACATATTCTGTCTATCATATGTCTGGCTGCTTTGTCCGGTATATTACAGGCTTCTGCAAATACTCTAAAATCTTTCTTCCGTATATTTCTTTTTTTACCATTTAAAGTAAGTGCCAGTTGTTCTTTATCTTCCGGCATGATAACGTTCACTGGTAAAATATCATAGGCTCTTGATAACCGAAATTCTCTATTACCCGGTTGAGTTTCCCTTAATGAGAAATTTTTTAAATGCATATCTGAATTGCCTATTATAAAAGAACAAACAATGCGCAGATAAATCTCTGATAAGTCCAAACCTTGCATTATGGAATATTTTTGAACGATTCTTGCACAATTTTCATATGAACCTTTATATTTATCCTGCGTCAGTCTTCTGGATATCTGGCAGAAATCCTCCATCGCATATACTTTACCTTGTTCTCTGTCAATTCGTCTGGTTATATATGCATATTCCTGATTCATTTCGATCAATGCATGCGGAACCGTTTGTATCCCTGCTGTTTCTGCCAGTCTCATAGCCAAATCTTCATATTCCGGCATGAATGGATACTCTTCTGTCTGTGGTTTTAAGATATATCCTGTAGGATAGTTTACAATTGTAAGTCTGGAATTTACATCTGTTGAAAGATGCAACGACAATTTCTTTTGTACCCCCGGAACTGTAAGTCCCATATTAACAGTATCATTTGCAAGCTGTTCCAATTGCTCCTTTGATATATCCAGACCGGGCATTTTGTTCGTACCAAAAAAAGACCTTATACACCTTTTGTGCCAACGCCATGTTTTTTCCTCAATGGAAGCCCCTTCAGCAATTAATTTTCCACAATACAAACATTTCATTACGGTTCCTCATTTCTGATACAAACATCACCAATACAGTCTCTACATGCAGATAGCAGCAGACCAAATCTGTCATTAGGATTTATCTTCCAGTTTCGACTGACAACACCCAAAAGCCATCCTTCCGGGATCAGTCCGTCAAAAAAAGGGAATAAAATTGTAGTCTCATAGGCCTCCTGTTGCAAAGGCAATGTAAGGCTTACTGCTACAGCATCCTTTCTTTGAAGATATTCCTTATCATATCTGAAAGTATATCCTTCTTCTGTCTCAGCAATTATTCCAGCAAAATGATTTTGAATATATACATATCCCTTTCTATATTCTGACTCCACCTTATACCTCCTTATCTCCCGGTACAGCCTGTTTACCGAACATTGCCAATGCCTGATTTACCTTATCAAGGCGCACAGTTTCCTTTCCCTGCTCCAGTTCCCGGACAAAACGCAATCCCAATCCTGAACGAAGTGCAAATTCTTCCTGTGTCAGACCAGCTTTTTTTCTCTCTGTTTTTATATAATTACCAATTACATTCATATAAAACATAATACACCCGAACGGGTATATTTTCAAGAATAGGAAACAAAAAAATCCCGAACGGGTATGATTTTACATTTTATGTGTATAATCATTCCCGTTCGGGTATAATTTAGATTGGTATTACTCGTCCTATTTCTGCCATGACTCTGTGAGAAATAGAGATTACAGTTCTGTTTTCGCTTACTTTTTTAAGTGCCAGTAATACTGCCCTTTCTGTATCCGCATCAAGGTTTGCGGTGATCTCATCCAGTAATAACAGCTTAGGTTCTGCGACTGCCGCCCGTGCAATGGACAACAATTGCCACTGTCCCTGTGAAAACAGCTCCGGTGTACATATCGTATCATAACCATGCTCCAGACTCATGATCGTGTCATGCAGCCCGGTCAGCTTCGAAGCCCTGATTACCTGCTCTGTGGAAATGGCATCATCATACAGCGTGATCTGTTCTTTTACTGTTCCCGGAACCATATGGAAAGACTGCTCGACATAACCAAACAGACTGCGGCGCTCACCTGCTGAGATTTCTGCCGCCTTTTTCCCCTGTATCAGAACCTTGCCGTTTATCGGTGCATACAATCCAAGAAGCAGTTTAAAGATCGTACTCTTGCCTGCTCCGGTTCTTCCTGAGAGCGTTACCTGTTCTCCTTCCATAACCTGAATATTGAGATGCTCAAGAATCATACGGTCATCATAGCCAAATGTGACATCCTGAAGTTCCACAAATGGAGCATTCTCTCTGTACTTTTCATCTGATTTGGATGCCACCTTTTCCACCTCCGGTAAGTCAAAAAATTCATTGATCCTGCTCACACCTGCAATTGCTGACTGAATTGTCTGGATCTCCATACCAAGACTCTCTATCGGTGAGAAAATCTGCGAAATATAATTGATGACTGCTACTGCCGTTCCTGCCGACATTTCAAACAGTGACAATACCTGCTGATTGCCGGAGGCAGAGAACAGCATGACTACAGCAACTACTATGGCATTCAAAATCAGGATGACCGGCGAGTACACTGCATCATAGAAATTCGTCTTTTCCATGGCGCGATAGCTTTCTTCAATATATTCGTCATATCGCTGCTCCATATATGCTTCCTTGCCAAGGCTGTGAATAGTGCGGATATTGTGCAGAGTCTGCGGCACATGCCCGGATACCCGGCTCACTGCCCTTCTGTTCTCAAGCTGTGCCGCCAGCATATTCTTCTGCACATGTCTCGTAAACCAGAAGAGAAACGGAATCAGCACAATCAACACCAGAGCCAGTCCTTTATTGCGGAACCAGATCACAGCCAGAATACTGATGATCTTGCAGGCATCCGCAAACATACTGATAATACCGGATGTAAACAGATTCTCCACGGTGTCTACATCTCCTACAAATCTCGATACCAGTGCCCCCGGCTCCTGATGATTGATGGAGTCTGCTGACAGTCGAATGAATTTCGCCATCAGGCGGCTGCGCATGGCATGTGTGATCTTTTGTCCAAAGACAGTCAACAGCCCTTCTCTTGCTGACTCCATGATTCCCGTCAGTGCCAACAGACCAAAATACAACATGACCATACCTATAGACACTTCCTGTCCCTGTGTCAGCATATCAATAATCCTGCCAAGGATCAGTGGTGGGAAAAGTGCAGTAATGATCGCCGTACAAACTGCAACCAGAATCCCAAGTGAAAGCCATTTCTTCTCCCACACTGTCTGCATTACAATACTTCCTGCTTTTTCCTTATTTCTGTTCATTCGGCTCGCCTCCTTCCTGTGCCTGATATATAGCCGCATAATCCGGCTGTTTATGTAGCAGTTCTTCATGAGTTCCAGCTATCACTCGACCTTTCTCCATCCAAAGCACCTGATCCATCTGAGGGAACAGATATAATCTATGAGAAATCAACAAAACGACACAGTCCTTTGCCATTTCCCGTAAATGAGCAAATATTTCCTCTTCTGTCCTTCTATCCAGTGCCGAGAATGGATCGTCCAGAATCAATACAGGCTTCTTATGGCACAGGGTTCTTGCAAGTGCCAGTCTCTGTGCCTGTCCACCTGAGAGTCTGACACCTCCGCTGCCGACTCTGGTGTGAATACCTTCCTCCATCTCTTCAACTTCCTTTTCAAAGCAAACCATTTTCAGCAGTTTCTGAATATCCTCTTTCTCTCCCATAAGGATATTATTCTCGATACTGTCATTGAACAGCTCCGGATCATGTCCCAGATATCCTACGATACCAGTACGCTCCCTGTCCTCCATTTCTCTCAGTTCCTTATTTTGGAAGCAAATACTGCCTTCATAAGGATACTCACATAAAAAAGCCTTACCCAGTGTAGATTTACCACACGCTACCGGACCTGTAATTCCTATGATCTGTCCGGGTGTTGCCGTAAATGACACATCTTCCAGAATCCTGTTTCCAACAGGATAGGTAAAGTTCAGATGAGATACTTCTATCTCTCCTGGCTGCTGTACTTTGCATGGCTCCTCTTCCTCCACCATTTTCATCAAAGGACGGATTCTCTTCCAGGATACCTGTGCCTTATGTACGGCATTGAACAGCTTGGCTGCACTGGATGATTTCACTGATAATTTGGTAAAACATGCAAGGAATGTTGCAAAAGCTGCCACATCCCACTTCGTCCATCCGCTTCCTAATACATTCCTGCCGCCGAAATACAGAATAAAAAATACGCCTGCCATGGAAATAATACGGTAAATGGGCGGCATTACACTGTTCCAGATATTTGCACGAACCGCACTCTTCTCATAATCGTTCAGATTCTGTTCATACGCATCTTTTCGTTCTTCTTCACAGCCAAATACCCTGTAAGTAATGGCATTGCTGGCTCTGTCCAGTGTCGCAGCACTTAATATCCCTGATTGTTCCTTATATGCTGCGCCACTTCTCTGCACCTGGACTTTCATCTTCTCAGCTACGATAAAAGAGATCGGAGGGAAAAGCATGCACAGAAGCGCCAGTCTCCAGTCATACCATAACAGCATTCCGGCATAAGCTGCCAGCGCCACACCTGTATCAAAGATCTCTGTGGTGAACTTACGCATTCCCTCCACGCAGTCATCCACATCAAGAATTGCCTTGGTCAGTACGTTGCCGGTTCCTTCTTCTTCCAGTTCTGTCCTGCTCTTATGGATCAGACTGCCATACAGGATGCGCTTCATCCTGCGGTTCACGTTGTTGGCAAAACGTCTGACATAGAATCGCTTGATATAACGTGATACCTGTACCACTGCAATGGCTGCCACATAGCAGATGACCAGTACAAGCATATCTGAAAAGCCTTTGGTGCCTCCCAGAATATCTACCAGATATCCTGTCATTTTACCTTCAAACCAGGGTCCTGCCAGAAGTCCCAGATTATAGATCAGCCCTGAGATCGTTACTGCCAGAAGTACCGCCCATTCTTTCTGAAAATAAGACAGGATACGATCGGCCCTGAATGTTGCCTTATTCTTCATGTTCTTCGCCTCCATCACTGATCAATGCCGAAACATCAGGAAAGCCCGCTCTACTCTGCTTTTTAGAGCGCCAATACAGAGTGTCAAGGGTCTTACAAAATGCCTCTTTCTCATCCTTTGGCAATTCTTCCAGAAGCCATTCATAAAAGACACCCTCTATGTATGCTTTTGAATTTTTCAATTTTTCTGCCTTTGGGGTTGCATACAGCATCTGGCTGCGCCCATCGTCAGGGTTAGGCTTGCGGATCAGATATCCCTTCGCCTCCAGACTGGCGGCACGCCTTGCCGCTGCCCCCTTATCGATCTTTAACTGCTCCCGCACTCCTGCCTGGGTAATCCCCGGGTTATGCCGGATCAAATGAATAAAGTCAAACTCCGCTGTTCCAATTCCATCTTCCTTCATCGTCTGCACTGTGAGCTTATTGACTTCTCTTGCAATCTTTGTAATCTTTCTACCCGTCTCGTCCATATGAAACCTCCTACACGAAATAGATGTACCTACATCCATTTAGATGATAGTACATCCATTTTGGTATGTCAATATACTCTTTTACGCAGAAGTCCCCGGCACCTCTGACCACTGTGGCCAGAAGTGCCGGGGATAACCATTCCTTCGTTTTACCTATGTCCGTTCCTTAATCCTGCGGGATTTTAAGCTGCCATCCTGCATAGATACGGTTCGGGTTTTTAATTAAATCACTGTTGGCTGCTACAATCTCTGAAATAGTGCAGCCGTGCTTCTTTGCGATTGCCCAGAGTGTGTTGCCCTTTTGTACTATATAGGCCACACAGGAAGCATTGCTGTCACCGGCTGTCTGGTTTTCCTGTGGATTCCCTGCAGGATTGACCCTGCTTTCATCATAACCGATCATATAGATGGAAAGATGTGTAGTCACCCAGCTTACCTGTTTCTTTATGGGGTCATAGCTGGTTTCACAGAGTTGCCTGCTGCCGTTTCCATCCACATAATACACCACAACACCGCCTGCCTGCTCGCCAAGCCCCAGCTCATAAGGAGCATACATTGTAATCCTGCCGCCCATGTCAGAGATAGGTCTGCCGCCACTTGTAACAATAATTTCCAGTGCCGGACGGCTGCCCACTGCCTGCTGCTGCAGGCTATTCATGGTGCCGGCATCAATATACCTGATGGAAATGGTGATATCCACGCCATCCACCTGTGCAATCTTATCTCCAAGGGTCTTAGCGTCAAATTCAATAGACGAGCCATCACTCAGAACGATTTCAAGACTTTCTGCATCATTGTCCGGGTCATTCACTGCCTCTGCAATCTGCTTCACTACATTGGCAGGAAGCTTTACCGTATCCACCTTTTTATTTAATCCGGAGAAGCTGATGGTCACAACACCTGTCTTCACATCATCTCCGATCACAGTCTCCAATTTAGACAGATCAACATTTTCAATGTTGGCTGTTGTTCCGCTGATCCTGGCATTTACCTGAATAGACTTTTCGCTGCCGGATACCGGTACAGTCACAATAACAGCCGGAGTGGCACCTGTAGTGTTACCAGAGCTTGTGCCATTGCCGGCTCCGGTATCGGAGCTATTGCTGTCACCGGTATTGGAGTTATCGCCGCCGGAAGTACCGCCTCCCTGACCGGGAGCATCGCTGCCTTTTGCCCACAGCACGATGCTGCCGCCGATACTCAGATAGTTGACTTTGTCAGTAGGAATGAAGACCCAGTGATAGGGAGTACCCTGCGTGATTGGAGTGGTATCGGGCAAGCCAGCTTCACCAGCCATCCAATAGAAGGTTCCCTTAGGCCATCCCCATCCGGTGGGGGCAGTCAGCGTAACATCGGCAATCGTCTTGCCTGCCTCAGTGACTGGGGTAAAGGTGGGTGCGCCGGTAAGGGGTGCTTTGTCAATGGTCACGGTGATACTCTGCTCTGCCGTGTCATTGTATGCAGCATCACCCACAACCTTGTAATAAACGGTATAAGTGCCTGCATCTACTGCTGTAGGAAGCGTTGTGCTGTATGTGCCGTTGTCCAGCCTATACTGCATTATGCCGCCCTCGGTGCTGCCCGGGTTGATGAGTGCCTGCACCTGACCGTTGTAGGTCAGACCGGGATTGGCTGTTGGTGGTGCGTACTTCGGGTCTTGTTTACTGTTATCTACCACAGAGAAATATGTTTCAAGATATTTCTTGTTAAATATAATCTGTGCCACATATTTACCTGGCTTCTTCAAATCCTCGTTATCGGGAACACGAACCGTGTGGCTGATGCCGCCATCTGCACTCTTATAATACTCAATGGCAGACTCCTCGGCTTTTGTCAAGCCATCTGGCCAATTATCGGAATACGTCAGCACAGCCTTAGGAGCTTCCGTAATTGTTTCAACATCATATTTTGTCTTGTCAGTGCTGATCGACACAGTTGCCGGAGTGGTTTGGTAAGCACAGGTGCCCGTGCCGTTGCAGGCAACAGAAACTGTGGATTCACTTTCCTTTGTATACACCCAGCTGTGGGTATGAGGACTGACAGTAAGATTAAGTGTATGTGTTGTATGTGAGTCGTCGGTATTAGCACACTTGATGACATAGCCATCCCTGTCAGAGTGGAAATAATCGGCGACTTCATCTTGTGAAGATACATTTCCAACAATCAGAAGCGGATTTCCTGCTGTCGGCAAAGTTTTATCTGGCGTTGTTATTCCAATATAAGCGCCCTTCGTGAATGCTGGGGATGATGTCAGCTTAATTTTCCCATAACGTAAATAAACATTGCCATAACTATAAGCATTCTTATTGCTGTTATCCTGAATTTTTGCCGTTCCTCCAACGGTCAGCTCGCCGCCTGCATGAAAATTTTCAAGTTTGTTACACCCCATATCAACGCCAATTTCAGTATTATTTATAATCTCACCACCTGTCATGGTAAATTTCGAACTTTTTGTTATATTATTCGTGGAATATTCTTTACCATTATAACGGGTGAAGAGAGATACACCAATTTCGTTTCCCTTAATTGTTCCGCCGCTCATCTCAAATCTTCCGGCGCCACTACTTAAATTATTGTCGGTGCATGTCACATGCACACCGCGAGTGCAGCTGCTGATCTCGCCGCCGGACATTTTGAAAGTGCCGCCCTGGCACCACACACCGATGTTACTAATTCTGGAGGGGTTATCTTTGATCACACCGCCAGACATGTTGAAGGTGGCACCTACCATGATTTCTACGCCATAGTCCGTATTGCGGCTAATCTCGCCGCCGTACATATTAAATATTGCATTTGAACTGTTGATGAGTGTTACTCCGTTTAACACATTTTCACTGATCTCGCCGCCATACATATTGAAGGTGCCGAGCCTATCGACAAATACACCGCGCCTGCAGCCTCTTATCTTACCGCCGTACATATCAAATGTGCCGTTGAATATAACTACACCGTTCCCCTGCTTGTCCGTATCATTTAATGTAATCTCACCCCATCTTTCCCTTTCCTGACAATCCGTCAATTTCAGATAGCCGCGCTCAGATCCTGTGATATTTCGATCAACATTAAACGCAGCTACATCTTTTTTATCTATATAGATATCATGACCATTCAGACAAATGGTGACCTCTCCTTCTATCAGAATGCTTTTATCAATATGGATATCATCCTTCAGATAGTAGACACCTGCCGGCAGAACCCACCGACTTCCACTTGTTTCCAGCGTTTCGCCGTAGGTCGAATTAGGTCCACCAACAAGCAAAACCAACGATTTTGCATCGGTGCCATAGTCGCTGGCAAGCCAGTTGTTATAATAATCATTATAGTGTTTAGTGTCGTGTGTACAGCTCGCACCGCAGATGGGATGTTTTTCTGCATGTGTCGCTCCAGCAGCCATCAGCATCACTTCATCGTCCAGCTCCACCGTCACGGTGAGGGCAGGTGCATCCGCTGCCAGCCCATAGCCCTCTGGCAGTACTGCATGAAAATCATAGCTGCCGGTATAGGCTCCCTTAGCAGGATAATCGTCACAGCTCCAGCTATCCAGGGAAAGGGTTTCTGTGCCGTCCTCTGTAGTGGCTTCGATTTCTACAGGGAGCAGAGCCACGATATCCTCATAGGGAACAGGACTCTCTGCACTGGCGGACAGGGTAAGTACACCACTATCCGGGTCAATGGCATCCTGTGCATCCACCCAGCTCCATGCCGTAATCTCGGTCATGCCGCACAGAGTGCAGACATAGGTGCAGGGCTGGCCTTCCACAGCCGGTGCATACCCGCACTCCTCATTATGTTCATGATGGCAGTCCAGCTCCTGCTTGATACAGCCGCTTTCCACGCTGCACACATGGCTGCACTCGGTAGGCTCTACAGCCTCGGAGGACGCCGCACTCTCACCGGGTTCATTGCCGGTGGACGCCGCATCCTCATCCGCCTTCGTGTCGGAAGGCATATCGTCCCCGTCTGACTGCGCGTCAGAGGGCATAACGTCCCCGTCATTCCCGGCATCAGAATCCTGCACCCCATTGTCTGCAGCACTGCTGTCAGATACCGGGTAACAGTCCTGCGTATGCTCATGGATACAGCTTGTAACCTCGGTATAGCACTCTGCACCATGTTCGTGGGTGCATGGGCTTTCTTCGATGCCCTCTACATAACCGCAGGCATCATCATGCGCCGTATGGTGTTCACATAGTCTGCCTGCTCCGATAGCTGTGCCACTTTCCTCTGCTGCATAAGAAGTGGTCGGAAGCAGCGTCAGGCTCATCGCTAACGCCATCAACAGACTTATCATTCGTTTCTTCATAAGTATTCCCCCTTGTCAGTTCGTTGCCTCCTAATAAGATGCAGACTTTTGTCTTGTCATATTATTCAGGCTTTACTATAATAAAATTATACATCGTACATCAATGTACGATGCAAGAGTTTTTCATGACAGGAGGGGATTTATATGGAGCAGAGACAGGAGTTGTTCTCTATTGGGGAAATCGCCCGGGCAGTGGGGGTGACACGGCGTATGATCCTGAACTATGAGGATCGCGGGCTGATCTGCCCTGATGTGAAGAATGGGGACGCAGGCAACCGATATTACACGATTGACACCTTTACCAAAATCCGCAGCATCCGCAGACTGCAGGATCTTGGGCTGTCATTAGATGAGATACGAGGGTATTTTGATGGTTCTGTCGATCTCCTGCCACTGATCCGGCGTCTGGAGAAGCTGCGTGACGAACTGAATCTGAATATTGAAAAGCTCTATGAACGTGCCTCAGTCCAGCCGTCCCAGATCAGGAGATTACAATTGCAGAGCCAGCTTGTCTATCGGCGGAGCTATCATAGCGATTCAATTGCCGAGAAGACGATGTTACTCCGCAACACGGCATTAGAAGCCATGCGTACCTATGGAACAGATATCACACGGCGGATGTATTTTATCGAGTATCCCATCGACTCCCCGGCGCAAGCGTCCTTCTGCGTGGCTGTACCGCCGGAAAGCAAGGGAGAATATGTGACGCTCCTGCCTGCGGCAGATGCCCTGTGCATCTATCATCATGGGGCTTACGAGGAGCTGCCCTCTGCAGCACAGCGGCTGACAGCATACGCTGCGGAACATGGCTTCACCCCCTGCGGTATCCTGCGCCACGTTTATTTAGAGGGTCCACCCCAGCATAAAGATTCCAGCAAATTCATTACGCAGGTGCTTCTACCAATCAAAAATACGGATGGAACTCCCTAAGTCAGCTATTTTAAAACTGCGGGAATAACTTACTTCTGCCTTTTGGGGTCATGACCGGTATGGCAAAAAGCACCGCCTTGCAGACATTATCTGCGATCATGCATAACCATACTGCCCGCAGATCCAGTCCCCATACCTTCACACACAGAAATGTCAGCAGGATGCGGATGCCCCACATACTGAAGGTCTCTACAATAAATGCATAGCGGGTGTTGCCCAGTCCGTAGAAGATACCCTCCATGACAATCATGATTCCAAAGAACGGCTCTGAAAAAGCCACCAGTCTGAGCATATCTGCTCCCAGGTCAACGACTGCCTGACTTGGTGTAAAGAAACTCATAAGCATATTGGCACTTAAATACAGGATCACACCGTTTATGCACATCATGGCAACTGTTACGATGACGCTGATGATACTGACTTTTCTGAATTTATCCCTGTCTTTTTCTCCAAGGGAATTTCCAACCAGCGTAGAAGTAGCAGTACGGAATCCATAGCCCGGAATGTAAAAGATTTCTTCTGCCGTTACAGCAATGGAATGTGCTGCAAATATCGTCGTTCCCATACCGGACACCAGCCCTGCAAATACCGTATATCCAAGACAGGAAGTAATACTCGTACCAAGTACCGGAAAGGCAACTTTACCACACTGTTCCAGTATGGCTTCATCCGGTCTGATCTCCTGAAGTTCCCAATGCAGCCATTCGTTCTTTCGGTATGCCACATACATCAGAACACCGGATAATACATAAGAAGTTGCTGACGCAATAGCAGCGCCCTTGACGCCCAGTCCCACTCCATAGATCAGTGCATAATTCAACACCGCATTGGCAATATTGGCACTCAGACTGATCAACATGGGAGTCTTGGTATCCTTTGTTGCCCGGATTGCTGCACCAAATACAATACTGGATACACGAAACAGCATAGGCAGACTGATGATAAAGAAATATTCACCAGCAGCCCCTTGAATTGCCTCTTCTGCCCCCATCCAGACAGGAATATAGGGACTAAGTAACAAAGAGAGACCTCCAAGCAGAATACTACAGGCAAGAACCATCCATACTGCCTGACTGGATATTCTTCTTACCAGATGCCTGTCTCCACTGCCTACTGCCTTGGCGATCAGTGCCAGTACACCGATTCCTATGGCATGCGGCACACTGTTCACCAGCCATGTAACTGTAGTGCTCACACTGACGGAGGCGGTCGCCTGCTCTCCCAGTCTGCCTACCATTGCAGTATCCACATACTGAAGCAGCGTTGCCAGTACTTCTTCTATAATTGTAGGAATTGACAATGTGACCAGCATATACAATACACCGCTCCACTGCTCCTTTTTCTGATTTGCACCCATTCTAATCAATATCTCCTAATTTTGCTGTGATTTCATTAAAATATCTTTCATTCTCCTGATACTTGCAATCCCTGGCATCCTGAAGTACCTTCTTACGGTATTTCTCACATAACTGTGCAGCATCAAATTCTACCTGAACTGCTTCTCTGTAATCTTTTTCATTCTCCGAAATTTCCAGATTCTCCTGTTCTATTCCCATATCCAGCAAGTTCTTATAGTTAGTATACATGACGTAATCTTCATAACCCTTTACAATTTCCCAGTACTTTCCATAAGCATCATCATACAGATTATAAATGAACAATGTACTATACAATTCTTCATAGTTACGATCAATATAGTCCCTCTCACAATTAGACAAATGGTATTCTTTTCCGGAATACTTCAACTCATATCGAACCGAAGAAGGCAATTCTATTGCTATACCTATTAACATGAACAAAATAAATATGCATAAAAAAGTCTTCAGAATAAACGGAACAATATGTACTTCATATTGCCCGCTTTCATCATGAAAATTTACACACAGATTAATCTTCATACTTCCATCCTCTTCTCTCACAGATCATTTTTACAAATTCCTGTTCTTCTTCCCCAAACAATTCCATATTGACCAGTTTAATGATATCTTCCTGTGTGAGTTCAAACGTTCCTTCCAGAAAAGCTACTGTATTCTGTTGCAGTTTCTCCAGATAGCTTTGATTCTCCGGATAATCCAGCCCTCTTCCATATATGCGGCTGTATTCCTTAAGCATACGCTGACTGTAATATATTGCTGATTTTACACGATATGCCCTGGGAGACTCCCCCTCATTCCAGTCTTCGCTCTGTTGAAAATACATCATCTCTTCCTGCAGATTTCGGTATAACTTGTATACCATTACGCGTTCTGTATACTTTTCGTATTCTTCTTTCTGATACAAATCATGTTCTTCTATATACTCAACCAGTTCTTCTATGTCATCTGACTCCAGCAATGCATCTGCCTCCACAACCGAAGCAGTACTTTGCACATACTTGTCATGCAATGTTTCGATTCCATACAGGATTGCTGTAATCAGAACAAACAGCACCAAAAGCAGGACTGCAACAACAATGACCACATTCCATATCTGATTTATAACATATAAGGGCGCCGAATGTCGCACTCTCTTTCTTATACTTTCCGTTTCATTCCTGGCATTTTCCTCTGTGTTTTTCCAATTCATCCCCAAAGAATTGGGTTCTCCACAGTATGGGCATTTCAATTCCTTAGTGGAATACTGTGCTCCACATCTTTTACATTTCATACTAATAACCATGCCTTTCCATAACCTGCAAACTGCAGACACAAATTTGCCATATCAGGAAACTACCCTGTATGTTTGTTACATGAGTTTCTCTAAAACCAGCTTCTGCATATTCTCCTGTATCTGTTTCAGTCTGTCATAATCATCATTAAAACCGCCGGCATCTTCTATCAGTTGATCAGTTTCTTCCTTTGTAACCCCATAATTATCCAGAAGATACTCGTATGATTTCTGCCTGTAATAAGCAGTAGAAGTCTCTTCCTCATACTTATAATGCTGATCCTGTGCCTTCTGACAGGTTTGCAGTATATACATAATATATTTGACATCATATATGGAATCCCATCGGTCATTTTCTACGATCCAGCTTAGATAATCTTCATCTGCCGGATCCAGATAACGTTCAAAATAACGTTCCATGTCTGCTACTTCACTGTATTTCTCATATGCGCTCGTATACATCAGATTTTTCTTCTCCATGTAATGCAAAATCCCTGCATAATCTCCCTCTTCATACAATGTTTCTAACTTCTGACTATGCCGCAGAACAGCATGATATGCAGCTTTTCTGGATACTACCGCCGAAATTCCCGCATATGCTGCAACAATAATGACCAGCACAACCAGTCCAATAAGCACTCTGGTCATCAGGCTTTTCCCCTTCTTTGCCGCCTTTTGTGGTAATTCCTCCAAATGTTCTTTCTCCCGGTTCAATCCATTTATGATATCTTCATGCTCCTGAACAGCCTTTCCAAAATTATCACTGCCGCAGTATGGACACTGATCTGCCTCCTCCTCATATTTGGCTCCGCAATTATCACATGTGATCATTCCCATCTTTATACTCTCTCTCCAATCAACTGCTCTACTTCTATCAGATCCTTTATTTCATAATCAATTCTGACGCCCTTGTCATTTACTGCTCCTTCAGGGTTGTACCAGCAACAAGTCAGTCCTGCATTATTTGCTCCCCGCATATCACTGGTCAGGGAATCTCCTATCAGGAGAATCTCCTCTTTCTTACAGTCTGCCAGTTCCTGTAACACTACATCAAAAAATCTCATATCCGGCTTCTCATATCCGATCTCATCTGAGATAAAAGCCTTCACAAACACCTGATCCAGACCTGAGTTGGCAAGCTTGCGCTTCTGTGCAGTCTGCGTTCCATTCGTTACCGCATACTGGTGGATTCCCTGTTTATGCAGATATTGAACGACTTCCTTACCGTGTGGGCAAAAGACAGCCGTATCCCCCAGTCGAACCTGATATTCTGCATTAAAATCCTCTGCTTTTTCCACAGGCAGCCCCTCTGATGCAAAGAACTCCCTGAAACGTCCCTCCAGAGTTTCCTGCTTCGTGATCTCTCCCCGCTCTAACTTCTCCCAGTACTTTCTGTTGATCACAGAATAGCGCTCCAACATCTCATCTGAACATTCTCCCAATTCAAATATCCGAAAACACTCCCCGATCGCATACCTCTCTGCCGCCAGAAAATCCAGCAACGTCATATCCACATCCCATAAAACTGTTGTATACATCTCCTTATTCCTCTCAAAATTCCTATATCTATTCGTCACTTGTTCTACGCTTATACCGAAAAAGGATTGATGTAAAAATACACCAATCCTTCTTATTATATTGGATTTATCGGTTCATTTCAAGCTGTGGACCTGTAGAATGATGATTTGCTATGATAGAATCTATCTCCCTCAGATTAGAGGATGGCAAGTCACCCGGAATCGTATTCTTAACGGCTGCTGTTGCATTACCATATTCCATAGCCTTCTGGCAGTCCATATTGTGTGCCAGCAGACCATAAAGCGCACCGGAAATATAGGCATCACCGCTGCCGATACGGTCTACAACATCAATATTCTCATAGGCAGGCTCCTGTACGAAACGGTCTGCGATCGCATCATAAATGCAGGAACCAAAAGAGTGTACCTTCGGAGACTGTACTACACGTTGAGTTGCTGCTACTACACTGATCGGATAATCCTTGGTGAAGCTTCTCATCATATCCTGTACAGTTCCCTCCTTGCCAAAGGTAAGTCTGGCTGTATCTTCCGAACAGAAGAATACATCTACATAAGGAAGGATCTGTTCAATACATTCCTTTGCTTCCGCTCCGGTCCAGAGATTTGCGCGGAAGTTCACATCGAAAGAAATCAGTGTTCCGTTTTCCTTGAAGCGCTTGATCATCTCAATGGCTGTCTCTCTGGTCTTTTGTCCCAGAGCCAGTGTAATACCTGTTGTATGGAAGCATCTCGTGGAAGTATACATTTCTTCCGGGAAATCATCAATGCTTACTTCTGAAAAAGCAGTATTTTTTCTGTCATAGATGACATTTGGTTTTCTGGGATGTGCACCATATTCATAATAATAAATACCAAGTCTGGAGTCTTTCGTCCTGTCATATACCAGATAGTCATCACTGACGCCACAGAAACGTACTCTGTTCTGCATGAAATTGCCTATATCATTGGCAGGAATCTTGGAAATAATACCTGTTCTGAGTCCAAGGAGTGATACACCGGATACTACGTTCAGTTCCGCTCCGCCAGCCTGCTTCTGGAATATCTCACCACGGGTCAGACGCTCATTTACGGGCGGTGACAGACGAAGCAGAATCTCACCAAGTGCCAATAAGTCAAAATCTCTTCTTTTCATCATCATAATGTAAGCTCTCCTTAAACGCATAATAGGGTATGTAAGCTCTTACAGTTCTATCGTTCTAACTGTTAAATTCAGTGTATCATGTGCAAAGCAAAATTTCCAGTCTTTTTCTAAAAAACTCTGTGTCATTTTATTATGTAACCGTTTACATATATTTTACCGTACTTTCGATATTTTTCCCAAAGCTTTTTAGCTATACCCATTCTTTTTACTTTGTATGGCTTTATTATAGGCAATGGAAAAAGTCAAAAAATACACCTTTTTTGCAAAAGGTGTATTTTTTAGAATGCTGTATTTTTATTCTTTGACACCACCAATCGTAAGACCTGTTACGAAATATCTTTGCAGGAATGGGTAAATACATACGATAGGAAGCATAGTGACCATGGTCGCCGCAGCACGGATAGATACCGGGGTAATCGCCTCTGCTGCTGCATTTTTCATGGAATCTGCACTGCCGCTCTGCTGCATAACAGAGGAAAGCAGCTTCATCAATTCATACTGTAAGGTGGTATATTCAGGCTTCATTCTGTTATAAAGCATGGCATCGAACCAGGAATTCCACTGACCAACTGCCACGAACAGTGCAACCGTTGCATATACCGGTTTACATAATGGTGAAATGATTCTTGTAAAAATGGTAAAATATCCGGCTCCATCAAGCTGGGCAGATTCTTCCAGAGAATCCGGCAGACCCAGCATATAAGTCCTCATGACCAGCATATTGAATGCACTGACTGCACCAGGCACAATATATACCCAGAAAGTACCAGTCAGATGAAAGCCTCTGTATACCAGGAATGTGGGGATCATACCACCATTGACATACATTGTAATAACCCAGAACAGAGATAACTGGGAGCGGAACAGGAATCTCTTGCGGCTTACGATAAATGCCAGCAATGCATTGGCTACAAGAGAAACCAGTGTACCGATTATGGTTCTGAGCACCGTGATATAAGCGCCCGTCATAATATTCTGCTTATGTATTACTGTTGTGTAATTCTTCCATGTGAATTTACGGGGTATAAGATGTATTCCTCCTCGGACGGTGTCGATACCGTCATTCAGGGAAATCGCCAGAGTGTTCAATACAGGATACAGTGTGATGATTACAAATGCCACCATGAATATCGTATTGCACACTATGAAAATAATATCTGCTGTGGATTTCTTTTTCTTCATAATGATCACCTAAAATAACCTTTCTTCTCCGGCACCCTTAGCCAGCTGGTTCGCTATAATAATCAGAATAATGCTGACCACACTCTTAAAGATACCTGCTGCCGTACCCAGAGAATAATCGTTCTGGCTGATACCCCATTTCAATACGTAAATGTCGATAGTCTGGGATACATTCTGAACCAGTCCATTGCCAAGCAGATACTGCACTTCAAACCCTGCATTCAGCACATTACCTACATTCATCAGAAGAAGGATCATGATTGTAGATTTAATACCAGGAAGTGTAATATATCGAATCTTCGCCCATCTTCCTGCACCATCTATGGACGCTGCCTCATACAGACACGGATCAATGGCTGTGATTGCTGCCAGATAAATGATGGCATTCCAGCCTGTCTCCTTCCACAGATTAGCAAAAGCCACAATTGGCCAGAAATATTTCTGATGTGCAAAGAAATTGATTTCTGTGTTAATCAGATGTAATTTCATTAAAATTTCATTGATGATACCTGTTGTAGACAGCGCATCATGCATAATACCTGTAACAATGATCCATGACAGGAAGTGTGGCAGATATGATATGGTCTGCACTGACTTCTTCCAGATTCTGGATGTAATCTCATTTAAAAGAATTGCGAATACGATTGCCATAATAAAGCTGGTCACAAGGTTCAATACACCCATTGCCAGCGTGTTGCGGATTACCCGCAGAAAAACAGCATCTGTAAATAAAAATTTGAACTTATCCAGCCCTACAAAGGCCGAATGAAGCAATCCATCCTTCGGTTTATAATTCTGGAATGCCATAATCCAGCCGCCCAAAGGCAGATAGTAGAACATCACTCCATAAATAACGAACAAGACAGAACAGATCAAAAGAAATTTCTGGCGTTTTATTTCTTTCCACGTAATCTTGACCTTGGTTTCTTTTTCTTTCTTAGCCATATGAATAACCATCCCTTTCCAGCTTTGCCTTTTTCAAAGGAAAGAGGCAGAAGCCCTGCCCCTTCCCATAAATGACTATTCAGCCAATGCTACTCTTCTGTCCAGTTCTGCCTGCATTTCATCCAGGAAGCTCTGAGGATCACAGCCTTCATATGCTGTCATATATTCGTCCCATGTACTTTCAAAATCACCTGACATAACTACCTTAGGAAGCCATTCATGCTTAATCTCACCCATCTTGGTCCATGCAACACCACCAGGAGTCGCTGTTGTCATGCTGTTGGAATAAGAATACATAGGGAACCATGGACCCATTTCTTTCTTTGCAGAGTGAAGCATATCTACATAGGAGTCTGCATTATAAGCCTTGAATGTGTTAACAAGAGGCTCTGCAAGCCCATTAAAGAACTCGGATGTCTGCTGGCTTGGCTGCATTGCATTCTTGCCGTCCTTGCTGGTTCCAAGCCACTGAGGCAGATAAGTATAACCACACATATGATTAGCCTTATAATCTGTATCTGCTGCCTGTGCCCTCATCTCATCTGTACGATAGAACATACCATCATCATCTACCAGATAGTCAACACCTTCCACACCCCAGAATCTCAGGTCATGGATTTCCTGATCCAGTATGTCATTGAGGAATTTGGCTGCCTTATCAGGGTCTTTACAGCTTGTTGTAATAGATACGCCGCTGGACTGGTTCAAGGTATCACCATATGTATGCCACTGGTTCTCCATACCTTCATCAATAGTCAGACCAAGAGGTACATAGTTACATCCCTGAAGATCCAGTCCCTGCTGTTTGAATACATCATTTACTGTATATGCAAAATCCCACCACTGGTCGCACATACCAAGTACACGTCCTGTAGAAAGCTTGGAAATATACTCATCATAAATCTGGGTTGCGAATTCTGTATCAATCATGCCCTTCTGATATTCTTCGTTGAGCTTTTGGAAATATCTCTTGGTAGTATCTGTAGTATTGTAATCCACGATTTTCATATTATCGGTATCTACGATAACAGAACCGTCATTTGGGTAGCCATCCAGGAACTGTCCTGCATTCTCAATACAGAAGTATCTCCAGTCATCACACAACATGGTATAAGGGATATATGCTGTTCCATCCTCCATTGTCGGATTGGCTGCTGTATAGTCCTCTAATAACTGGAAATATTCGTCCAGAGTGTTAATCTGTGGATATCCGGCCCACTCCAGTACCTTGCACTGAATCCAGAATGCTTCATCATTATGGGTTGTTGTCTTATCTTCGCCGTAGCTGTTCTGGAATACATTGATCCAGTAGATATGACCGTCTTCTTGACGGAACTTCTCCCACTCTGCATCCGAATACATTTCCTTTATATTAGGATATTTCTCAATATAATCATCCAAAGGAAGCAGTGCACCTGCATCCAGAAGAGACATTGTTCCATCTCCACCATCAATAAAATCAGGATATTCGCCACCTGCAATGATTGTTCCTATCGCTTCTTCTGCGGTCTGTCCTGTCAGCCAAGTTTCCTTTACCCTTACTCCGGTCTTCTGAGCGATCAGCTCCTGAATCTCGTTGCCATCATTGATCTCGGAACCTGGCATTGCTATGAACATCGTAAAATCTGTGATATCACCGTCTGCACTTTCACTGCCTGCTTCTGTGCTTTCTGTTCCTGTTGCACTGCTGTCAGTTGCTGTGGAAGCTCCTCCGCCACAGCCTGTCAGCATGGATGCTGTTACTACTGTTGTCATAAATAGTGCCATTAACTTCTTACGTTTCATCTGATTACCTCCCTGATTTATCTGTTTCACCATTGCTTACCCCTGTGTTAGGCAATGTTTCATTTGATGGTTTTATCATATATTTTTTTGATGCCTGATTCTTCCTAGTCATTGCTATCTATTCCTCACATTTTGCGCTATTTTGCTGATTAGCCAACAATTTTCTCAAATATTTCCATTCTCTCCTCATATATTACTCTATTTTATCTTTTAACTTGATTTTCTTTTGTGCACTGTTTATTTTTTATATTGTATAGTTTATCTTTTATTGTGCATATTGTATCTATTCAAAAACATGCGAATTAAAGTGGAAAGTAATTTTGAGTAGCTACTTATTTCAAAAATGTACTCTCAAAGTCTTCTAAATGAAGCATTCCGGGAGTACATAAAACTACAAGGGAGTGATTACATATGGAACCTGTCGCAATCGGTGATTTACGTTCGGAATATTATGATGCAAACAGCGATTTTCCGGGACTTTGGGAATTGGATGAGAACAGACGTGAAGACGTGGATTTTCGCAACAGTTCTTCTATCCGCATCTGGTATAATGATTTAACGTCCAATTATGCCACTCACTGGCATAATGCGTTGGAGATCATCATCCCCATTGACAATTATTATGACGTTGAAGTGGAAGGTATCTCTTACCATCTCAGACCTGATGAAATCCTGATTATTCCACCCGGTAAGCTCCATCATCTAACTGCGCCATCAAGCGGCTGCCGCTTTATCTATCTGTTGGATATCAGCTGTCTGGAAGGATTAAAAGGCTTCGCAGGTATTAAATCGCTGCTTACCGCTCCTTTATTCGTGACAAAAGAATCCTATTCCCATATCTATGAGGATGTGTATGATCTTCTTGCCAGAATGCGCAATGAATATTTCCGCAAAAACGAATATGTCGAGCTTACCATTTATGCTCTTTTAATCAATCTGTTCGTAAAATTCGGCTACAACCATATTCAGACGCAAGACCTCTTCCCCAATGTGAGGTTCTATAAGCAAAAGGAATATGTTAAGAAATTCAATGATCTGCTGGATTATATAGACAAGCACTATACAGAAGAACTGAATCTGGAAGAGATTGCAGACTGCATTGGATTCAGCAAATATCATTTTTCAAGGCTTTTTAAGCAGTATACGGGATTTACTTTCTGTGACTACTTATGCTATCGGAGAATTAAGGTTGCTGAACTGCTTCTTTCAAGACAGGAGCTGTCCATTACAGAAGTGGCCCTGCAGTCCGGTTTCTCCAGTATCTCCACCTTTAACCGTATCTTCAAGCAGCAGAAGAAGTGTACGCCGAGTGAGTATCGAAGCAAGGTGAATGTATAGGGTATAGTGTTTTTTTGCAAGGTTCTTGAAAATAACCCAGAAATTTGCAGGGAATTGCTTGAAATGATTTTGGATGTAAAGATCAAGAAAATTGTCTGTACAAATAAGCAAAAGACCATTGAAATTACATCAGATGGAAAAGGCATTAGATTAGACGTCTATCTCGAAGATGCCGCTAAAATTCGTCAAGCCATAAATGCATAGCATTCTCTAATACAGCTAAATTTTCATTTAGCTGTATTATTTTTGTCCAAACAAATGATTTCGTAAAGAATGCTCTTACTTTCACTTTACTACCCCTCTGAATATGAGAAGCGTTTAAAGCAGGCGCAGTCAGTGTTTTCGGTATCAGCGACTGCATAAAGTCCTACTGTACAGCCGGTGAAGCCGCCGGCTACTTCTGTTGACAGGGTTCGTATATCAACTTCGGGTGATTTCTGTCCCTCTATAATAACCGCAGCAGACAGCCCGTCCACTTCTAATGAGACTTCTAATGGATTAGAGCCTTGTAACGGCATAGAAATGACACGTCTGTCAGTTCCTTTTTCACATAATATCACTTCTGCCATTTTACCATCGACTTCTACTCGCAAGTTGTAGAGATTATTCTGTACATACGCAATTCCTGCTCTCTTATCCTCACTCAGGTTTGATACATCCAATAATGCCTTTGCTATGAAGTGATGATGTTTCTGTCTAAGTGCCAGATAAGATGGGCTTGCCTGTTCTTTTAGCGTATGGGTATCAAAAAGCATCAACAGTCCTTTGCCCTTTTCCAAAGAATAGTGGGACTTATCCGCATTGCGAAGTACCATAAATTCCGGCGGCAACTGTCCCATGGTAGAGAATACATATTCATTGCTTTCTGCTGTATATGTCGTCCACTTTGGCAGATTAATCTCCACGGTATCTGTCAGTCTGCCCACTCCCGGATTAACTACAGGCCAGTCATTCTCCCACTCCACTCTGGCAAGGAAAGTCTCACGCCCCATGGTGGTATACCCTTCCAAAGGTCTGACCGCCAGCATGACCATATACCACTCGTCATTTATCGTCTTCACCAGATCAGCATGTCCCACATAACAGATTGGATATTTCCTGCCCAGGTGTCTATGTGTCAGGATTGGATTACAGAAGTTATTTTCATATGGTCCGTATACATTCTTACTGCGGCATACAGTAACTGCGTGATCCGGGCCGGTGCCTCCCTCTGCATGCATGATATAATAGTATTCACCGATTTTATACAGATGCGGTCCCTCCGGCCAGATAATATTTCTCATGGCACCGTTCCATACATTATGCACTTCTCCTACCAGCTTCATGTTCTCAATATCCAGCTCCTGAATCCAGATATACCAGTCACCATCATACTGGCATCCTGCCGGATTGGGGTGTGTTCCAATATAATAGCAGGTTCCATCCTCATCAAAGAACAGGCTTGGGTCTATTCCATCCGCTCCCTCAATGTAATGCGGCTCAGACCACGGTCCAGTTGGATTTTGGGCTGTAATAATGAAATTGCCACCGTAAGATACATTGGTGCATATGATATAAAATGTTCCTTCATGATAACGGATTGTCGGTGCGAACAAGCCTCTGGAATGTCCTGTATCCCCCAGTGGTAACTGGCTTTCTCTGTCACAGGCATTGCCTATCTGCTCCCAATGAGCCAGATCTTTGCTGTGCATGATGGGAATTCCCGGAAAATACGCAAAGCTGGAGTTCACCAGATAGAAGTCATCTCCTACTGCGCATATGGATGGATCAGGATAAAATCCCGGCAATATCGGGTTAGTTGCTGTTACTGACATAGTTTTCCTCTCTTTCCTGCTTAAAATCATTCATATCTGAAATCTGCAAAAGTACTACTGCCACCGGTTTCCTGCGTTGCATAGGAGAATAGTCCAAACCGGCAGCCGCAGAAATGCTCAAGCCCAAAGTACAGTTTCTTTTCTGTCCCAAGCTGCAGCCATTTCCCGTCTTTTTCATAATAAAAGACAACTGTATCCTCCATGTCTGTAAAGTCTGCCTCCACTCTGAAGCGAACTGCTGCCGTTTCTCCTGCTGAAGGCTTCCAGGGGATTCGCTGCTTCTCTATCTCCATGCCTTCTTCCAACGCACTCATGACCAGATACCAGTTATCATTTTCTCTGGTGGCAGCTGCCATTCCATAGCTTCCCTGTAAGGCACACAGTCCTGCATAATCACCGCTTTTAAGCTTATCGGCATAGACCGTCACTTCCGCTGCACATTTGGGATATTTCATCCTCTGTGTCAGCATGTTAGAAGCCTGCAGCAGATTTCTGCACAGCTTCTGATGGGTCATTGTCACCCGGCCTGCTTCACAATCATGTGTAATATATCTCATATCCGGCTCATGATTGAACTGCCAGCAGCTCTTAAATCCATATGAACTGTAGAATCTTCTATCTGCTTCCTTTGAAACCTTGAAATCATCACTTTCTACCAGCGGATGATACTTATAGCCTGCCTTTTCCTGCGGAATCTGTATCTGCTGTGGCATCACGCCATGTTCTCCCATAACAGGATATGCATGCTCCCATTTCACCGGAACCAGCACCGGAATCCGCCCTACTGCCCCTCTATCCTGAAAGAGCATGCCATACCACTGTCCATCAGGTGTATCCACAATACCGCCCTGCGCTACGCCTTGCCCATGATAACCCATATCATCATTGAATATATCGCCTCCTGTGAACTCCCCTGTCAGCGAGTCCGACACGAAACAGGCCTGCGTCCTTTTCCAGCGGTCTTTTAATGAATGAATCAGGAAAAGATAATACTTTCCATGAATTTTATAGAAATGTGAACCCTCATATCCAAGTAACAGATTACCCTCATCATTAACAAGCTCCCTGTGAAGTCCACCTTCCATCGGACCACTTAAATCTGCCCTTAACTGTGTCAGATAAATGTGATTATTTCCGTAGATGATGTACACCCTGTCATCCTCTTCAAAAAACAGGGCGCAATCGTGATAAAATCCCTCTATCTGACTTTTATGCCATGGACCTTCTATGGAATCAGAACGGTACAGATAAGTCTTCTGCGTATCATTGGCAACAAAGCAGATATAAAAAATCCCTTTATGATAGCGCAAAGACGCCGCCCACATGCCTTTTCCATAGATATTGTGCCCATCCGTCAGAGCCTGTGCCGGCGTGCTATCCAGTCTGTCATATACGAAAGCTGCATGCTCCCAGTTCACCAGATCATAAGAGCGCAGTATTTCACACCCGGGCATGAAATGCATGGTCGTACTTACCATATAGTATGTATCTTCCACTCTGATGATATCCGGGTCAGGATAATCCAGCGCCGTTACTGTTAAAGTGCCTTTTCTCCAAGTATTTTTCATACCACTATCCTGCCTTTCTATAATATACTGTCATCATAGATTCATTGTATACCAGCTTCCACGGATTATCTGTTTATGTATTGTCATTTATTCTTCAATTATTGCTCTTTTTATAACTTTATAATCTCTTTATGAAGTTCACAGAATAAACACAATTGGATAACAATTGCATCACAAATTGTCTGTAAAGTATAAGGCATAGAAACGAAGAAACGATAAATCAAAAAGATTTCAGCGTGAAAAATAAATTTTTCACACGCAACTTTGTCCTTATGGTCCAAAGTTGTAGATTATAGAAAGGTATGGCGATTAATATGTATAACGAAAACAATAACAATGAACAGAATGGATATACCAACAATGGTCATCCTCAGGAATATTATTACAGCACAGGTAATCAGAATTACCAGAACAACAACACACCGAATCGTAAACCTAAGAAACAGCATCCGTTTGCAAAAAAGGCAGTATCTTTTGTCTGCCTGGGTGCATTGTTCGGAGTTACAGCAGGCACAGCATTCAGCGTACCTACTTATATGACAAATAAACAGTTGTTACAGACCAAATCCGAATTAGAACAGGTTCAAAGTGAAGCCGCAGCTTCTACTCCTACTCTTTCAACAACTACAAGTTCACTGACAACCAGCAGTTCAGGCAGCACAGCCTCCGCTGATGTATCAGCTATCGCAGCAAGCTGTCTGCCAAGTGTCGTATCCATTACGAACAAAGGTGTATCCGAAGTAAGAACTATGTTCGGTACTTACCAGCAGGATACTGAAAGCAGTGGTTCAGGTATCATCATTGGTGAGAATGATACAGAGCTTCTGATCGTTACCAACTACCACGTAGTATCCGGCAGCAATGAATTAAGTGTAGTCTTCAGTTATGACGAAGACAGTGATAATCCTTCCTTAGTCAGTGCCAAGTTAAAAGGCTATGATTCCGATAAGGATCTGGCTGTTATCTCCGTTGCACTGAATGATATCACAGATGATATGAAATCACAGATTAAAATTGCCACAATTGGTGATTCTTCCAGCCTGCAGCTTGGCCAGGAAGTTGTTGCCATTGGTAACGCACTTGGCTATGGTCAGTCAGTTACTACAGGTATCATCAGTGCCCTCAACAGAGAGGTCAGTGTTACGAACGATGATGGTACGTCCATTACGAACAAACTGATCCAGACAGATGCAGCCATTAACCCTGGTAACTCAGGTGGTGCTCTTCTGAACATGAACGGTGAACTAATCGGTATCAACTCCGTCAAGGTAGCTTCCAGTTCTGTAGAAGGTATGGGCTATGCAATCCCTATTTCCGATGTACAGTCTATTATTGAAGAGCTGATGTTAAAAGAAACAAGAGATGTTGTTGATGAATCCGAACAGGGTTATTTAGGTATCGGCGGCACAGATGTCACAAGTGATATCTCTTCTACTTATGATATGCCTGTAGGTATTTATATCAACACAATTTATGATAACTCCCCTGCCGGAACAGCCGGTCTGACCAAAGGTGACATCATTACCAAATTTGATGGACAGACTGTTAAGAGCATGAGTGAATTAAAGACTCTGCTTACCTATTACAAGTCCGGTGAGACAATTAATGTAACTGCTATGGTTCCGGGCAGCAATGGTTATACTGAACAGACATTCTCCCTGACACTGGCTTCCAAAGATGTATTTGGCAGTGATGCCACATCAGACCAGACACAAAGCAATGACTCCTCACAGGAGCAACAGCAGGACGGTAACACACAGGGTCAGACCCCTTACAGTTTCTTCTGGCCATTTACCCAGCAGAACCCTTAATAAAGACATCCACTAATTACTTCCTCTATCTCTTATATATATAGAAAAGGCGAGTTACATTTCCCCGTAGCCCGCCTTTTTATATTATCCTACATTTCAAGACCTGCTCTGGCAGCGATCACGTCAATCGCCATAACAGGATTGATAATGCTTGAACTCTCCATTGCAATCCCGGCTGCTTCCAACCCTACAATTGCTGTTTCACGAAGAAGCAAATGCCTCGTATATGCCAATACCAGACCAGCCATAAAGGCTTCTCTTGCTCCGCTCAAATTCACTACACTTCGATGTCTTGGTTCTATCATGGTCTCCTCATCCTGACTTGCCGCATAGATTCCATACTCAGGAGTAATAACATATACATGCTTGACACCCTCCTCCAGCATGCAATGCGCAGCCTTTGCGGCCGATTCCTTATCCGTTACATCTACTCCACACAAAACTTCTGCTTCTTTCCTGTTCATTGTCAAAGTATGCAGTTTACCAAGTATCGGTTTTAATTTTTCTGCCTTTTTAACAGTTGTAGGATCTGCATAAATCGGTACTTTGCACTTGGCTGCTACCAATTCCAGTGATTCTCCGGGAATATTCGCATCCAGCATAACTAATCTGCCATGATTGATAACATCCATCTTGCTATCCAGAAATTCCGGTGTCAGATGTCTGTAAATATCCATATCAGCAATCGCCGCCTTCATCTGCGTATCACTGTCAGAAATATATACACAGATTGAAGTGGAGTCTTTCACAGAACGAAGTGCATCTGAAATATCAATTCCAAGATTATTGCATGTTTCCATAATTCTGTGGGCATAAAGATCATCCCCCAGTGCAGTGATCAGTTTTGCCCCAATTCCCATCAGGCGCATATTGTGAGCTATATTCCTGCCTACGCCACCATGTGATATGATAACTTTTCCGGAATTAGAATCTTCTCCGATCAGTTTCTCATCCGATACGCCGCCTATATCAATATTGGCAGCACCAATTATGGTACAATACGATGGTTCATTTGTTATGTAACCTTTTCCTTTGATATATCCTTTCCTCATCAGGTTGGAAATATGTACCGCTACCGATGATCTTTTAATTCCGGCCTTTGCCGCCAGCTCCTCCTGCGATATCATTGGATTCTCACTGATCCACTGAAATATCTGTGCTTCTCTGTTCGTCATGGTAATCCTCCCCTTATTATACCGTTATCCCCTCATTATTTCGCCATATTTGCACTTCAATATAGCACCCGCGCCCCCCATCGTCAAGTGATTTTTATTTTCTTCTATCCATATACAAAAAGCCGTCAATTTGATATAATGTTGGCATAAGTACAAGAATTTCAAACAACGGAGGTTTTACTATATGAGCAAGAAAAAAGTTGTAGTCGCATTAGGTCACGAAGCACTTGGTTCTACGATTCTTGAACAGCTCGATGCAGTTAAGCATACTGCTAAAGCTCTGGCTGATCTCGTAGAGGCAGATTACCAGCTTACCATTACCCACAGCAATGGACCGCAGGTCAGTATGATCCACAAGGCAATGACAGAATTAAGACGTATTTACATTGATTATACACCAGCTCCTATGTGTGTATGTTCTGCCATGAGTCAGGGATATGTAGGATATGATATCCAGAACTCCTTAAAATCAGAGCTTCTTAGCCGTGGTATCTCCAAGCCTGTCAGCACTATTCTGACTCAGGTTACTGTAGATCCTTATGATGAAGCATTCTATGAACCCAAAAAAGCAATCGGCAGATACATGTCCAAAGAGGATGCTGATATTGAAGTAAATAAAGGCAATTATGTTACCCATGAAGCAGAAGGCTACCGCAGAGTCGTTGCTGCTCCTCAGCCTATTGATATCGTAGAGATCGAAGCGATCAAGACTCTGGCAGATGCCGATCAGGTAGTTATCGCATGTGGTGGCGGTGGTATCCCTGTTATCGAACAGCAGCATATCCTCAAAGGTGCTTCTGCAGTAATTGAAAAAGACTGTATCGCAGGTAAACTGGCAAGCGACCTTCGGGCAGATGAACTGCTTATCCTGACCAGCGTAGATTATGTATATCTGGATTATGGCAAAGACAGTCAGCGTCCTATCACCTCCATGACAGTTGCCGAAGCTTCCGACTATATCAAAGAAGGTCAGTTCGGTGAGACCGACATGCTTCCTAAGATTGAAGCTGCAATCTCTTATCTTAACAAAGTACCTAACGGTAAAGTTGTAATTACATCTTTGAGCAAAACAGCAGATGCGATCAACGAAAAAGTTGGTACAATCATTACAAAATAAAAAAAGGCCAAATATGCCGCTGGTATTACACCGGTAAGCATATTTGGCTTATTTTATTTTTCTTCTTTTAATTGCGAAATAACTAACAGGCAGGAACCGATCATAATTCCAAAATCAGACAGGTTAAATACGATTCTGCGCAGTCTTGGGTAAGGGACTTCAAATGACACATAATCTACAACATATTTACGGAATAATCTGTCATAGGTATTACTGTAAGCTCCACCCAGTATCAGTGCAAGTCCGGTCTTTAACATATGTCTGCCCTTTGTTCCCAGTGTTGCCACGTATACCCCTGTCATAAACACGGTAAAAATCACGGAAATTGCTGCCATGATCTGCTGTTTTGATGCCCCCAGATTAAGCATTGCTCCTGTATTATGAAACTTTCTGATCATAACTCTGCCATGAAAGGCAGGCTTTAACTCTCCATCCGGATGATTTCTCTCAATTGCATATTTGATCAGGCTGTCTGTGCCTCCCACCAATACTGCCAAAGCTGTATAAATCGTAGTCATAGTATGCCTCCTATTACCATATACGGACTTTATTCGTAACCTACTACTAATTATACAGCGTATTTTTCTTTCTGCCAATTATGGATTTATATTTCCGGTTGAATTATTCTGCCCTGTCTGTGTATTCACATTTCCTGTATTTATCTCTGCTCCGGTTGTCTGTCCGCTTTCTTCTAACTCTGTCACAGGACGAAGTTTCAGGGAAATGCTTCGATAGAACTGTTCCATATCTTCATCAATCCTGAAATTCTTGGATTGTAGTAACGTGACATATTCTGATACTAACTGTCCCAATCTGCTGTCAGGATTAGCCTGTGCAAACTTCTGATAATATTCCAGTGAGCGTTCATCTATTACGTCAGATGTTTCTCCCTGATAATAATGTTCTACGCCGTTTTCTCTGTCATAGCCACCTGTAATTGCTGCTGTTGCGATTTCTTCATAAAGTTGATAAGCAGCCTGTGTAGTAACAGCATCCGGATATTTTTCTATATGATGTTCAAATAACAATGCTCTCTCCAACATCTCAGATAAAGTCATGCCTATCACTTTTCGGTTCTCCTCCGATGACATGACCATAGAAGGAGTTTCTGCCTCCAGCTTCATCAAATCCATAAATGCGATCATATCTTCCGGCATGTACTGTCTGCTTTCCTCTAACTGTGTAAAATCAATATCTCTTACATCATTACCAAATTCCAGCAGTCCTGACAGGTATCGGCCAGTCTCCCCGTTAGAAGCATTAGGAAGGTTCGTATTAAGATAATCAATAATATCTGAAGGCTGTGATGCTTCTGATACTACTGTATCAAAATCCCTGTTGTCTCCGGTCTGTATTTCCTCCTGACTGCTGCTTTCCTGAGTCTGGCTCTGCTCCTCCCCTGTCAGCGGGTCTTTCCCTTCATTTCCTTTCTTTCCACAAGATGCCAATACAAAACAACTCGTAATGCATAACATTGTAATAACGATTTTCTTTTTCATATCCAGTGATTCCTCCCATATAAAAGTTCAGATAATGCAACACATTTTCACATCACCACATGGATATTCTTACACATTCTGTAAAAAATATACGTATCACTATTTAGAAACCGCTGTACTAAGTTCCAGCCAGAAAGCGGAATACCCCTTCGATATTCAGTCTTCCATATCCCCATTCCCTGTTAGGATAGGACATCGTTGCCTCTCTCCTCGCACCTCTGATCAGATAATTACGCACATCGAAAGAGTCTGCCAGTACATTATTGCCATCCACTACTGACCATTGCATGATCTGTGCCACACCACCCGCTGTGATTGCGGCTGCCATGCTGGTTCCCGTCTTGGAGCCCAGTACAGTCGATACATCAACTCCAGGTGCTGCAATATCCGGTTTCACATATCCGTCTCTGGCATAGCCGCGTCCGGAATTAACATACAGACTGCGATTTGTATCGTTATATGCTGTCGTTGTAACACTTCTGTGCACATACCCCGGATCAGTCAGTGTCGTATATGGCGTAGGCTGCAGGAAAATAGTTTCTGCTTCCAGAAATTGTGTGATCGGCAGCCATATATCAAAACTTCCATTGACAATGTCAATTTCCGTGCGCACGCTGACCGTCCAGATACCTGGCGTTGGTCTTTCCATCCGGAATCGTATCAACTCTGATCCCGAATTCTGCTCCACGACCAGATATTCCACGATGATCCTCGTTTTTTCAAATATAAAAGTGAATTCCTGTGGTCTGTGTATCTGCGGATTGATCCATTGGATTGTTTCCCCTCCCGGTGAACGTATTGTTACCGTGTAAATATAAGGAACACCACCCCAGAAATCCATTACAAAACCACCCATTTCACCACCGACACGAATCTCTACATCCTGTGTCGGCTGTGCTCTGGTGAGTTCTCCATGATAATGATGTGCCGCATTTCCCTCATTGCCCGCACAGTTGATGATTGCCCGGCTTTTTCTCGTCATGATCAGATCCATATATCTCGCCAGAGCAGATACTCCTGTATGATCTCCCAGATTAGTACCAATTCCCAGACAAATGACCAGTGGACTGTATAAACTTACGGCAAATTTCTGCAAATATTGAATTGCCTGTATCAGATCAGTTTCCTGATAACATGGAACATCTTCCGGGATCAGATAATAGTCACGCAGATACGGCTTAATCTGCTTTAATTTCACCACTACAATATTGCAGTCAGGCGCAGCTCCAATAAAACGTCTGTTATTACTGAGTCTGCTGCCTGCTGCCACACTGGCAATTGCCGTTCCATGTCCTATTTCGTCCGTGCTTGGCACAATACTTCTTGGATTTTCACTCGCCAGTGCCTCATTGATCTGTTCTCTCGTATACTCTGTTCCGTACTCAAACCCTTCCGGCGGCATTCCTGTCTGAATGGTCTGATCCCAGATTGCCGCGATCCTGCTCTGTCCCGACTCATTGTGAAATACTTCATTTTCATACCGTATTCCTGTGTCAATGAATCCTATCGTCACACCTCTTCCCGTAAGTTCAAGCGGTTGTCCCTGTGCCTGCAGGATTCCTGCCTCGATCAAAGAGGTCGTGTCAAATTCCATGGATACACTGGGATCTGTTCCGTCCTCCAACTGCATCAGACCATAACATTTTGGCAGGAAAGAATAGCTCAAAGTGGTCAGTGTAATGTTTGGCAGATCACTTCTTCTGGCAAACAGGATTCCAAACTCACCCTCCACATTATGATAACAATAATCTACATCATATTGATACTGAAAAAGCTCCGGTATCTGAAAATCTATAATGATGTCTGCATAATCATTGGACAGGATTCTCTCCTTACAAGTCATACTATACCTCGTATGCCATTTGGGCATTTCATACCTTTTTTACTATAATATCAGCCTGATTATCAATGGGTTCCTTTTATTTTCCCCTTATTCAATAACTGTATGTGTATGAATGTATGTCTGCTCATATTTAATATCCGGTTTTATCGCTGCTTTTCTTACATCCCTGTTTCTGATTAGAACCTGTGTATCCTGCGTAAGTTTTTCTGTTTGCTGTATTTTTGGGGCAGGCTTCTTCTCTTTGGATATCGTCTGCTTCATCGGAATCCCCCATAGCATATGACATGCTTTTCGAATCTGTAATTTCCGATATAATACAATTATCAATATGATTCCCATGCCCCCTGCTGCAAGTGTCAACCTTGCCATCCACGTCAATCCGGCAATGCTCATTTACGTGCTCCTTTCCACTTACAGGATGCAAGCATCTCGTCCGCACCGATAAGTACCTCTTCTAATTCTTCGATTTCCTGCATTACCGACTGGCTGGCACCCAATCTTATCTGATGTATTTTTATCCTGATCTGCTGCATCATATCCTCCATTTCTTCCGCACTGACTCCATCCTCTAGCAGATAACCGGCATATTCCAGTGTTCTGGTAACAATTTCCCTGTATAATCGCAGGGTCATAAGATCTCTGTCCGGCTGTTCATCATTCATCTGCTTAAGTACTTTCAGATTCTCCCAGTATTCCCCATACATTCCCATATCCGTTCCACTGATCTGTGCCGGCAGTATCTTCCTGTAGAAGTTGCCGATCTCGATATAAGTCTGTGCTCTTTTATATTCTGTTTCTTTATCCGGTCTGCCCTCAAATCCTGCTGCCGCACTTTCAAACCAGGCAACTGCACCGGACTGCCTTTTCTCTTCATGCTCATAGTAATACCAGTAACTGCTGCCGATCTGATAACATAATCCCGCATATTCCTGCGGATTCTGTACCTTGTATTTCTCCAGATATTTTTTTACGCTTATGGTAAGCTGTAGAAGTACTTTCTCTTCTTCTTCGTCCAGATTACCATCCTGTGTAAAAAGCTCCAGAAGCTGTTCATATGCTTCACTTCTTCCACTGTCAGTCTCAATTGCCTTCTGGTAAAAAGAAATACTTTCTTCCTTGGATGTTGAGCGCTTTCCCGCCTCAAGATTATACTGATATTCATCCTTCTGCATATTGGAAGCAGCAGCAAAACTGATCCCGGAAGCCGAAAACAACATTACAGTCAACGTTACTACAGATGTCAAAATTCTCAGATTACGCCGATACCCGCGCAGACTGCTCACATCTAGATCCCTATAATGTCCCAGTGCATATTTTACCTCTGCTATTGTCTGGTATCTATCCTGTGGATTCTTGCAGGTGCATCTGCGTATAATACCTTCAAGACCTGTAGAAAGCCTGGCATTCCAGTGTGTAATAGGGTACATCTCATAGGGTGGCTGGGAGGGATCATGCCCTGTCACCAGCCTGTATAATGTCGCTCCTAATGAGTAAATATCCGTTCTCTCATCTGTCTGTCCCATTCCTCCAAACTGTTCCGGTGCCGCATATCCCTGTGTTCCCAGACAAGTCGTATCTGCGGCGTGCTTTTCCTTGAATTCCCTTGCTGTTCCAAAATCAATCAGTACAACACTACCATCTGAACGAAGCATAATATTGGAGGGTTTCATATCGCGATAAATGACAGCCGGCTCTCTCGTATGCAGATATTGCAGCACATCACACAACTGAATTGCCCAGTCTACCACCTTTTCCTGAGGCTGCGCGCCCTCTTCCTGCAAAAGCTTCTCCAACGTGATTCCTTCTATATAATCCATAACGATCAGATAATTGTCACTCTGATCTATGATATCTATAATGCTTGGAAGCCCCTTATTCTTGAGCTTTTTTAACAGATTGATCTCCATCAGGAGGCTCTGTTTGACCAGTTCACTGTTACTGATACCGCTCTTGCGTACTTCTTTCACTGCCCACGGTTTATTGGCTTTTTCATTGATTGCCAGATATACCGTGCTCATACCGCCTCTGCCGACCTCGCTCAGTATCTTATATTTACCATCTATTATTTCTCCCGGCTTTAGCATATTAGTACCTCCTTCTTCGTCTGAATCGGTACCAGATCACACCGCCCAGACCAAAACCACCAGCCGCCAGTACAGTTAATATCTTTGCAATTGGCAAGGATCTGGTCAGTCTGATCCAGGGATTCGTTGTAATGACAAAATCCATATCAACCCGCAGTTCATTTCCTGCCGCATCTACCGCACTGTATGACAACACCTGACCACCCGCATATTCCTTAATCTCCACAGTCAATGGCTGAGTCTGTAAGGTCTGTTCCATATAATCCCAACTGTTTATTTCTTCGCCTTTATCATTGGTCAGATGCAGCTTCGCCTCTTCCAGTCTGGTATTATCTGTAAACAGCACGTTAACCTGTCTGCGTGAAACATCATAGATTCCCCCTGACTCTATCCCATCGAATACAGCCTGTGGCGCTGTATCATCTATGAAGAAACTGATCCCTGCTTCCTTATCCTCCAAAGTACTGCTGACCTCATTTCCTGCTGTATCTTTTGAATAAAAGACTATATTATAGGCTCCTTCTGTACTGAAATTTTCTCGATATAATGTATAAATATAAGTGTACCCAGTTTGCTCATTTCCCAATTCTTTTACCTGATAGCATATCTCCCCATCCCGCAACTGCCCACGGTTTTCAACCAGTTCTGTTGGGATCAGAATGCCGTTTCGTGACACATAAAGTGAGAATTTCTCGATTCTGTCCACATTCATCTCTATTATCTCCAGATCAGTCATAGCAGCCGAACGATAATATGTGTTCAATGTTGCCTGTTCCACCAGACTCATATCATATGCGGAACCATTACGGTTCAGTGAGAACCTGTAGGTGAGACTGGCTTCATTTCCTGCCATATCCACACTTTCCACTGTCAGATAATAAATGTTATCCGGCTGCTCATTCATATCTGTCAGTGTATAGGCATACCCTCCCTCAACGGTGTGGATACTCTTTTGCACGTCATAGGCTTCTCCTGCTCCATTAGTAACCAGAATCTGCGTTTCTGCTGTATTATAGTGTTCCTCAATGACAGTGATCACAGGAAGGATTTCTCCTGCATTGGCACTCTGATCCAATACCCCTGTTATCATGATCTCGGGCGCTTTCGTATCAATATAGAACTCTTCCTGCGCCAACTGCTCTGCCATGTTGCCAGCCATATCCGTATAATGGCATGTCCAGATATAATGATCATCCTGTCTGAAATCTACCCGAAGCCTGTGTATATCGCCTTCATGCACCCATTCCTCTGCATTATAAGGATTTATTGTATCCAAAACAAAATCTGACGGATCAAAATTATGCTCTGTTACAGTAATGACTGCGGTTCTGGCTGACTTGAAATAATTCTCCTGGTAAGCCGGTTCCCCTTCATAATCAATCTCTATCAACGGCAGGGTCTGATCTATCGTAAACGGCTCTACCTCTACCGGTTGCGCCTCATTATCCGCCAGATCTTTACAGTTGACCTGCAAGGTGTAATCTCCATCCTCTGTAAAAGTCATAGTCGCATAATGCTCATTGTCCTCATGAGTCCACTCAGAAATATCCATCACACAGGGTTCACCGTTTCTGGTCACCTCCCAATCTACTCCGGATGCATCAAAATTCCTCTCCGTAATATGTATGGTCGCAGTTCTGGCTGTTTGATAAAACCGCTCCCTGCGTGGCTGTGTCTGGTCAAATGAAATGTCTATTACCGGCGCAGTCACATCAATTTTAAGAATCTGTGTAGAAATTTTCTCATTTCCTGCTCTGTCTCTGGCAGTAACTTCCACATTTACTTCATTTCCTTCATACTGCATGGCATCGATGAGTTCCCTTGCTTCAAAAGATGCTGATGCCTCCAGTTCCTCTTCACTGACTCCATTCTTACTTCCATGAAATAATTCTTTCTCTGCCTGTACATTCCCTGAGGCAATGCGATAACTGACAGATTCCAGAGCCGCATAATTATCCTGTGCCGGCAAGTCCCTTATACCAATCTCTACTGTTACATCCTCCCTGTAAAAGTCATTTTCATTCGCTCCCCTTGGTTTCAATATAAGTTCTCTGTCATTTTGTCCCTCTGGTGCATCCTGTTCCACGACCATTCCATTGGTCCAGACTGCAGTTTGATTGCCTGCTTCATCTTCCACCTCAATATACAGGAAGCATCTGGTTGCAGGTTCAATTGTAAAATCCGTACCATCCTGGCTTACTGCTGTGTGCTTCCATTCTCCGAACTTCTTTGCACGCAGGATTCGAATACTTTTCACTCCGCTTAAAGCATCCTGCGCTTCTATCCTGCCATGCAGCGATGTCTGGCTAAACGTATCGTACACAATCGTATTCTGCTCTCCACATGGATATTCCCTGCCATCTATCCACACCTGAATCGAATCTGGCGGTGTGGTATCAATCCAGAAAGATTGTTCCATAACTTCCGAGCGGTTACCTGCCGCATCCTCGATCCAATAGGCAAGTTCATATTTATCATCCGGCATATTGATAAAATCCAATGCCAGCTCCTGCATTTTCCGCTGATATACAGCATTGGAATGCAAACTTTCATCCTCTAAATAGGCTTCAAATGCTTTCACATTTTCAAAGCCTGCCAATACACTTCTCTCTTCTATTCCCTGCCCGGAAGTCAGACGTCTGTAAATTGTAACCGGTGCCTGATATTCTCCCGTGGTCACACATTGCGGCAAATATTCATCACATGCAAATTCGACCTGCGGCAGTGCAGTATTGGCATGATACCACTGTGTTCCTCTGTCATTGGTGACTGTATATTTCATAAGTTCCGGTAATGTCTGTTGCAGTTGAATCGTTTTGGATACCACATCTGATTCCCGTCCACACATAGATATTGTCCTGAAATAGTACACACCGTTTCGATCAACCGGCTCTTCCTCTGCATTGGCTGCTCCTACCTTCAATCCTGACTTATCCAGTTCCTTCCATCCCTCGTCTGTTATGGGAAGTCTGCCCTGTTTTGTGGCTGCAACCACCTGTTGTACCGGTACATACTGGTAAAAGGTTCTGTAAATATCAGGATTCTCCTTTTTTTCCACATACTGATAACAAAGTGCATGGTTTGTCCACTCTTCGACGCCCTGTTGTGAATCCTGTGATCCTTTCTTTGTTGCTTTGATCTCCAGTTGGGGAACTCGCGTATCTACGATCAGATTAATAAATTCTCCCTTAGCATTCGTGATTTGATATTCCCTGCTGATATTTCCAGCCGTATCGATTGCCCTGATTGCAATTCCCTGATACATTCCGTTACCAATCGTCAGTTTAAAGGAACTGATATGCCGCGTTGCATCCACATCTGTCATCTGCATCAGATTCCATGAACGTCCTGCATCTGTTGAATACTCCAGTTGTGCAATACCACTGGTTTCATCCTCATAGGTTCCTTCCAATACATAATTTTCACCCATGTACCAGTTGGCGGAATCAGAAGTGTGCTCATAACGCTGCTTTCTGTTGTCAGAAATCCGGATCAGAGTTGGTACCTTCTGATCAATCCCCATTGTAAAAGTATGAGGCTCCCCTATTTCCCTGGTCGAAGCATTCCTTGATTTATGCTCCATCCAGATTGAATATTCTGCCATAGGCACGGAAGTGTTTCTGCCCTGTGCATAGCTGATACTGTCCTTTTGTACAACTTCCGTATTATGAGTTCTGTCATAACAGCCCAGCATGTCGTAGTACTCTGCTCCTGCGTCTGTAATTGCTATCATCACAGGCGCTTTCAGCCAGAATTGATGTTCCTTTAAATATTCCCTCCACTCACTGTAACTCATGGTCAGTTTCTTATCATCTTCTGTATAGTAAAAACGATAATCTTCCTGCCTGATTTCACTATTTGCTACCTTTACCCTGACCAAGGCCTCTGCCACGTCATATGTCCAGCTCTCCACTGCCCTGATCCGTATATCAGATTCTCCCACGCCAGTTATCGTATAAGGAATCTGAGTTGTTTTATTTCCTGTATACTGCATTTTATGATCCACTGTTACCGCATCAGAAGCGGATGTACTGACACCGTATACGATCTGTTCAAGTTCCTGTTCACTGGTAATTTCGCTGCTTATTCCCAGTTTCTTATGTTTTAATGAAAAGGGAATCTGACCTGTCTGTCCCATGGATTCTCTGTATTCTGTTTTGATTTCCTCCTGCTGTGGTTCAATATATGCATTGGCAGCCTGCAAAGTTATTCTGCATATTTGCTTTGGAGGCAATTCATACGGATTCTCTGTTCCCGTATAGATAACAGCCATTTCAATCCTGTATTTTTCATTCTTATGAAGTTTTGGGAAATAACGCCATCCTACCGGCAACACTGTCTGATATGTCTTTTCTTTGTTCTGCATATTCCAGCCAAAAGACTGTATGTATTCCTTTGCTGCTCCTGTATCTTCATGAATAATACGGTATTGAAGCTTTAATCTGGTTTCATTCTGAAGAAGATCCTCATAGTCTGCCCCTTCTTCCATGCTGATGCTTGCATAAAGCCCCAGCTCATCATGGATCTGTACTTTTCTATCCGTCTGCCATTCGCTATCCTGTTGCAGGCGTAATGTAACCCTGAGTTTACCCTGATGTATCATAACAGGAATATCAACCTGTTGTGATGGCTCAAACCATTTATCGCCGAGATACCTGACTTTCAGTTTCAAAGCTTCCCCATTCTCCGGAACAGAGACTATTCTTGCCTTTGTTCCCACTATCTGAATCTTATCTGCGTCATTTTCCACAACTTCCAGTCGTCCTGAATAGTTTTCATTCTCTTTCTGCATATGTTCTTCCACATAAGCAGCTATATCGAATGTATCTCCATAGGTAAGCTCTATTGTATCCTGCGGTGACATCAGTTTCTGTTCTATCTTCTCTACATTCAGTGTAAATTGCTGTTGCTTTTCCTGCTCATCCCATTCCAAATCCTCTGTATTCCAGTTGTATCCGCGCATGGATACTGTAATCTGATATTGTCCTGGTCTGCTGCTGCATACACTAAATTGTTCCGATGCAGTTCCATCCTGTGCGAAGTAATATGTCTGCATACTGCCGCTGATATCAGAATTTTCTGCCACACTGACAACCACTTCCAGTTCCTGACCTTCATTGTCATCATCTGCATAAAATCCCGAAAATCTTACCTGATACTTCTGCTCATAGTATATTTCCTGTCCTGTAATATAGCGCTGCATGACGGGAACCAGACTAATCTTTTCTCCCCCGCCATATACATAACCGGGAGCTTTATGAACAATATCCTCTCCGGATTCTGTAGTCGGTTCATCTTCTGTACTCTCCCGGGATTCTGTGACTGCTTCAACTTCTGTATTCTCTTCAGACCTAACCTCTTCCTCTTCTGCGCCTTCCTGTATCTCCCTGTCAGAAACCAGCTCTGTTTCTCTAACCCCCGGCTGTGCCGAATTTACTTCCACAGGTATGCTGCCTGCCAACAATGCTGTTGCTGTCAGCATACACATTATTTGTTGTATGATTCCTTTTCTTTCTCTTTTCATTCTCTGTAACCCTTACTTTAGTTTTGATCGCTGCGAACAGTTTCCAAAATATGATATTTCTGCAAAGATTACAATAGATTTTACGAAGTGTTTAAGAAGGTTTTATGTTTGCATACACAAAAAGGGATACCGCACTATTGTCTGCAGTATCCCTTCTAACCGGACTGTTTTTGTTCTGTTTTCATACTATCTTGTGTAACCTACCTTAAAACTGGTATAGTATTCAGCTAACAGTTCTCTTAATGATGTAAGTGCCTTCATAATCGTTACCTCCTTCTATTTTACCTGTATTTCTTTTGTTGATATTACTATAACATATTGTTTTTGCTATGTGAAATATATATAATAGCAGTATAGCCATACCTTACAGGTATCATAAAATAAGTAAAATAAAAAAGGAGACACCCTATGGAACTAAGGCATATCCGTTATTTTCTCGCTGTTGCATCTGAATTAAATTTTACAAAAGCTGCCCAAAAGTTGTGTATTGCCCAACCACCTCTAAGCAGGCAGATTCAGGAATTGGAAGCAGAACTGGGCGTTAAGCTCTTTGAACGCCGTCCTCATGCGCTTCGCCTGACTGAAGAAGGTATGATTTTCAAAGAATATGCGATCCAGATCACCAATCTGGTCAACAAATCAACAGAAGACATCAAAGAAAGAAACCATGGATTACAGGGAACTTTGTACCTTGCATCCGTTGAGGGACATGCCCCCAGACTATACGCCAAATGGATCGCTGCTTTTCATGAACAGAACCCCAATGTCCAATATAATCTCTGGAATGGCAATTCTGATGATGTTGTCAACCGCGTCATGAACGGACTATGTGACCTTGCCATCATCATGGAGCCTCATAATGCAGAAGGTGTTGAATCCATGCCTGTTTATCAGGAGCCATGGATTGCCATGATTCCTGCTTCCAATCCACTAAGTCAGGACCCTTCTCCCACTATATCTTCCAGAGAATTACTTCCCTATGAACTCATTATCCCTTCCAGAACCTCCAGACTCGAAGAGATCAACAAGTGGTTCGGTGATGGTGCCAAACCTATTATCAGATGCCGCATAGCCCATTTACTGAGTGCCTATGAACTGACACGGCTTGGTGTCGGAATTACAATCTATCCAGCCTCCGCCGGAGACATTGCAAACCTCTCTGATGTATGTATCAAACAAATCATTGAACCGGCAAGCACTGCCTCCTATATCCTGATCCGGAATAAATACCGTCAACTGTCCCATGTTGCAGAAGAATTTCTGCATTTTATAAGTCAGGAGCAACTGTGTAAATAGCACTTTTTACCCTGCTGACCGATATGTAACCATCCATAAGTGCCCTGATATCTGTGCTGTCTGGTGCCTGTGTAATAGGAATTCCTGCCAAAGTCAGACGCTTACAGCCATCCCCCAGTTCTTCTGCCTCATAGCGATCCAGAAAGAATTGGGTCTGTGCAGGTTCTGCGTCCCATGCAACTCCCTGATATGCATTCAGACCGCATCCCGGGAAATTCACATTCCATATTTCATTAGAAGCTATCGGCTTCTTTAACAACTCTCTGGTCAATCCAACCAGATGTTCATCTGTTACTTCATAATTTTCATCCATTTCCACGGAAAAGGCAATGGCAGGGATGTGTTTACTGATTGCTTCCATTGTAGCACCTACTGTACCTGAATAAGCAATTTCATACCCCACATTATAACCTTTATTAATTCCTGAGAATACAATATCCGGCAGCACATCCTTCATCAGATATTCTACTGCGACTTTTACACAGTCTGCAGGCGTCCCACTTAAGCTGTAAGCCTCAACACCATCTACAGGGAAATCATCCCTCTTTTGAAGCTGCAGTTCACCCCTGACTGTAATCCGCTGTGACATGGCACTGCACTGCGCATCCGGTGCTACCACCCATACTTCTCCCAGTTCTTTTGCCATGGCTGCCAGTCTGACGATTCCTGCTGCCTCAATTCCATCATCATTTACCACTAAAATCCTCATTCCACTAACCATGCCCTTCCTAAACTTCATAAAAATTCTGTGGTTCCGGCTTTGCCTCTTCTTTTGTTTTTACTTCTTCCGGTTTCTTCTCTTCTATCTGTTCTGCTGCCTTTGGATGCACAGTTTCTGTACGGATCCGGATCACAGGTCCACCTGTTCCATTGATATAATCTCCGGTGATCGTAACTTCTCCGATATTGTCATCCTTTGGAATTTCGTACATGATATCCAGCATAAATTCTTCTATAATAGCGCGAAGTGCTCTTGCTCCGGTGTCACGGTCCATTGCTTTTTGGGCAATGGCTTCCAATGCACTGTCTTCAAAACTAAGCTTCACTTCATCCAGTGCCAGCAGTTTCTGATACTGTTTTAAAATTGCATTCTTAGGCTCTTTTAATATCTTGATATAACTTTCCTTAGTCAGACTGTCCATAGGGCAGATAATCGGCAAACGTCCTACAAATTCCGGAATCATGCCAAACTTCTTAATGTCTTCTACTGTGACCTTTTTCAGGATATCCTTCTGTTCTTCTACACTGTCTTTTAACTGCGCATTAAAACCTATTGAGGTCTGCTTACTCAGTCTCTGGCTGATGATCTCCTCCAGATCAGGGAATGCGCCTCCACAGATAAAGAGTATGTTACGTGTATTTACTGTTGTCAGCGGAACCATGGCATTCTTGCTGTTCGCTCCGACAGGCACTTCCACATCCGCGCCTTCCAAAAGCTTCAACATGCCCTGTTGTACTGATTCTCCACTGACATCTCTGGAAGTTGTATTCTTTTTCTTGGCAATTTTATCAATTTCATCAATAAAGACGATACCCCTCTCTGCTCTGTCCACATCATTTTCAGCAGCTGCAAGCAATTTGGATATTACAGATTCGATATCATCTCCGATGTAACCGGCTTCGGTCAGAGAAGTAGCATCTGCAATTGCAAGAGGTACATCCAGAAGCTTTGCCAAAGTCTTTACCAGATATGTTTTACCACAACCGGTCGGACCCAGCAGCAGAATATTGGATTTCTCTATTTCAATATCATCCATCGTTCCTGTCGCTACTCTCTTGTAATGATTATATACAGCTACAGAGATTACTTTCTTGGCATAATCCTGTCCTACCACATAGTCATCGAGCTGTGCCTTGATCCGGTGCGGTGCCGGGAGATTCTTAACATCAAAAGCCGCCTGGGCATTTTCTTTAGGTTTCTTGCGTTTCAGTTTCTGACGGTTAGGAATACCTCCATCTCCCTGCAAATCTGCAATATTTACAAAACTGATATTAGGGAAGCGTTTTCCTTCTTTCTTCTCATCACCAAAGTTACCGGTATTATTCAGAAGTCCCTGATAATCAAACTGGCTGACTGTATCCATTGTTTTATGCATACAATCTGAACACACTGAAATGTGGTTGGGTAACTTGAACATTCTTCCAGCCTTGCTCTCAGGTCTGCGACAGATAAAACATACATCTTCATACTCTGTATCCTTATCATAATCCTCTTGCGTCCCCTGGGATGTCTTATCCTTTTCTTCTGTTTCTTCCTGCGTATTTCCTTTATCTTCCGTCATATCTATCATATCCAAATCGTCTCTTTTATCCTGATCTGACATCTATTGTCCACCATGCCTTTCTGTTCTATTCGCTCTTGGCACCTAATGTCACAGTTACCTTCTGTTCCTGATAGCTGCCTGCTTCATGTCGCATAATTGTAAGTTCTACAACAGAGCCTGCTGCATAATATTCCAAAACACCCTGTAACTGCGACATAGAAGAGATTGTATCTCCATCAAAGGCTGTAATAATATCGCCTTTTAGAAGTCCTGCACTTTCTGCAGCAGAATTTTCCAGAACCTGTGCTACATATACGCCCTTTGGCATATCATAGGTTTCGGATACATCACTGGTCACGTCCGTCCCTGAAATACCAAGGAAAGACCGCTCACTGTCTGAAACTTTTTTTCTGGTTTCATGCTGCATAAGTTCTTCTATAATGGGTTTTGCAGTAGTAATAGGAATTGCATATCCCATACCCTCTATTACATAATTGGCAATTTTATTGGAATTGATCCCGATTACTTCACCCTTTACATTTAAAAGAGCGCCGCCTGAATTGCCTGGATTGATGGCAGCATCTGTCTGAATTAAATAACTTGTGTTATCATCTATTACAATCTCCCTGTTCAGTGCGCTTATGACACCTGTTGTTACCGACTGTCCATAACCTAATGAATTACCAATGGCAATGGCAGGTTCTCCTACCTGAAGTGCATCTGAATCTCCCAGTGTTGCGATTGCGATCTGCTCCTTTGTCTTTTCTTCAATATCCTCCAGAAAGACCGTGATCACCGCCAGGTCATTGTCGGAATCCGTACCTTTTACATAGGCTAATACTTCTGAATCATCGATAAACTGCACACTCAGCTCATCACAGCCTTCAATTACGTGATAATTTGTTACAATAAGCAATTCATCATCAGTTTCTCCTACGATAATTCCTGAACCACTGGCCTCCTCCTGTGTAGACTCACCGTACCAGTCAGTATCCGTATAGAGATTGGTAATTGATACAACACATGGCATCGCTGTTTTTACAACCTCTGTCACATCTGTTACGACAGCAGTTACCGTCTGTGTATCCATCTGTGGAATCTGCGTATCCTCATTCGTTCCATCTATTTCAATATCTCTTGACTTTGGCTCGACTCCCGTATTCTCATCCCCTGATGCCGTACTGCTTCCAGACTGAACAGAAGAACTCATCGCGGCCTGCATATCTTCAAGCTGGGATGCCATATCATCTACCTCAGATCTCATTCTTTCTATCTTGGCCATTCCAAAGCCGGCTCCTGATAATCCATATACAACATACACACCCAGGCCTGCAAAAATACCAAATAAAATACCTGTAACAATGCTCAGTGTCAGTTTTTTTAATACCGGATGCTTCTTCTTTACCTTGACAGGTTTTGCATTTCCATAAGCAGAATTCTGTCCCTGATTCATGATATATGGATTACTGTATTGTTCCAGTCTCGTATAGACCGGTGCAGACTGTGTAGTCTGCTGCTGTTCTTCTTCCTGTCTGTATTCGTTCTCTTCCATAATCGGTTCCTCCTTAGAACTCCCCCTGAATCACTTATTCTACAGTAACAGATTTGGCCAGATTTCTAGGCTTATCTACATCGCAGCCCTTTCCAACTGCAACATAATAACCAAAAAGCTGTAATGGAATGATTGCCAGCGAATTAGCAAAATAAGAATTCGTCTTCGGAATATAAATGACATAATCCGCTGCTTTCTCAATCTCTGTATTTCCTTCATTGGTAACCGCTAATACAAATGCACCTCTTGCCTTAACTTCGACCATATTACTCAGTGTCTTCTGGAACAGTTCATCCTGTGTAGCAACTGCTGCGACCAGAGTGCCTTCTTCGATCAATGAAATAGTACCATGCTTTAATTCGCCCGCAGCATAGGCTTCTGAATGAATATAGGAAATCTCCTTTAATTTCAAAGAACCTTCCATAGATATTGCATAGTCGATACCTCTGCCGATAAAGAATACATCTTTGGCTCCTACATAACGGTTTGCAAATCTCTGAATACGCTCCTTATTTGACAACAGCATCTCAATCTGTGCCGGCAGACGCTTGAGATCTTCCAAAAGGTCATGGAAAGAGGCATCATCCAGTTTACCGCGCACCTTTGCAAATTTCATGGCAAGCAGATACAGAGCGATCAACTGTGCACTGTATGCCTTGGTAGTAGCTACCGCGATCTCCGGTCCAGCCCAGGTATACATAACATTGTCTGCTTCTCTGGCAATAGAACTTCCTACCACATTAACGATACCCAATACTTTATGTCCCAGCTTCTGTGATTCCCTAAGTGCCGCCAGTGTATCTGCAGTTTCACCAGACTGACTGATCACAATAACCATAGTGCCCTCTTCCAGAATCGGATTACGATAGCGGAATTCACTTGCCACATCTACTTCTACCGGAATTCTTGCCAGTCCCTCAATTACATACTTGGCTGTGACACCGGTATGATAAGCAGAACCGCAGGCAACGATAAATATCTTTCTGATCGCCTTAATTTCCTCATCTGACATGTTCAATTCATCAATAACAATGTCTCCGTCCTTGATTCGAGGCATTAAAGTATCTGTAACAGTCTTGGGCTGTTCATACATTTCCTTTAACATGAAATGCTCATAACCACCTTTTTCTGCGGCATCTGCATCCCATTCAATCGTAACCGGCTCTTTCTCGATTTCTTCCTCATCTATTGTATAGAACTGCATGCCATCTGCACGCAGACGTACGATTTCCTGATTTTCAATAAAATATACCTTTCTCGTATATTTCAAAATAGCGGGTACATCTGATGCGATAAAGCATCCTTCCTCATTCTGTCCCACGATCAACGGACTGTCCTTGCGTACTGCAAAAATCTCATCAGGATGTTCTGCAAACATAATACCAAGAGCATAAGAGCCCTGTACTCTGTGCATGACCTTCAGAATCGCTTCCAATGGATTTCCCTTATAATAATAATCGATCAGGTGCGCTACTACTTCCGTATCTGTATCTGATACAAAATGATACCCTTTGGATTCCAGTTTTGCCTTAAGTGGCAGATAATTCTCTATAATACCATTGTGTACAACTGCGATCGTTTCCTGTGCATTGTAATGTGGATGAGAATTCACATCACTGGGTGCTCCATGTGTAGCCCATCTGGTATGTCCGATTCCTACTGTACCTGGCATGGTTTCTCCACCATGTGTCAGTTCCTCTAATACCTTTAATCTTCCAACTGCTTTGGTGATCTGAATCTTTTCTCCGTTAAAAACAGCCATACCTGCTGAATCATATCCTCTGTACTCCAGCTTTGCCAGTCCCTCCAGAATAACAGGTGCTGCCTGCTGTTTTCCAATATATCCAACTATTCCACACATAATTTTTCCTCCATCTACTGATTCTTCCAATAATTTCTGTTGCTGGTGCATTTCTCTATCATACCCTGTCCCAGCGATTTATAATGCGTACCTAACTGATACCCTATATATTTGAAACCACTTTGCATGATCAGATACGGGATCTGTCTGCGCATACCTGTTTCGCTTAAATGTTTTGCTGTCTTTTTCACCAACTGAATGCCCTCACTCTGTGAGGATACTCCTGAAAATACCTCCGGATGCTGTGCCTGTGAAACACCCAGATCAAAATTGCGGCGAAGCTGCTGCATACAATTATAATTGTGTGAATGATATACCCTCGCCTGTGCCTCATATGCGATTCTGTATCCTGCCTCTATGGCATGTCCTGCATAGATCATATCTTCATTAAAGATTGCTCTTTTCTCAAAGCCGCCCAACATATCAAAAATATTGCGGTTATAAGCAGCACATACGTTGGAACAGAAAAAAGTCTTAATCCCCAGCTGTGCAATATCGTCCTTTGATTTGATACGTGACTGCTCCGGATAATTAAAGCTTCTGGTATATTTCTCGATTTCCCTGCAGTCTGGCAGTGGAAGCTGTCTGGCATAAGCTGCTGCCACCTTAGGCTGCTCAAGTGCTGCTACCAGATTACCGACCAGGGAAGTGTCTGCCGGAATGGCATCCTGTGTCATACATACAAAAATATCTGCATTGGAATATGCCGTTGCACGATTTCTGGTTCTTCCATGATCGAACTCCTTACCCGATATATGATGTACTTCGATATTATTATATTTTTCAAGAAAGCCTGTCCCGTAGAAAAGCTCCTCGAAATATTTTTCCTCCGTATTCATCAGAATCAGTTTCTGAATAGGATACTCCTGCCTTTCAATTGCCTCGATCAACTCCAATACCGCCTTGGGAGGCTTATAAGTCAGTACAATTACGTCTACCGTATGATGCATGATGCTATTCTCCTCAATTTGAAAAAGGGAGTCGTGTAAGCGACCCCTTTATTCTTTGTTTACTGCCCTGTATAGTATACTCCTGTATCACTTGCAATCTTACTGCTGCAGGTCTTGACCGTGCTGGACGGTGTATAATCCTGTTCATCAAAGAGCATCTGATGAAGCAGAGTAACATTATATTCGAGATCCTGTGGAATAACGACGCTCATCTTACGTACTCTGCCAGTCTGTACGCTGCCATCGAATGGGAAGGAAGCTGTTTCTCCAATCGTATATCCTGTAATACCACCAAGAAGTTCTATGATTTCCGACAGATCAAGAGATGTTGCGATCTTTGGGAATACAGCATTGGCTATATTATTTAATGTTGCCGGATTCAAGGTCATTGCCTTCTTGGCAACTTTCTCGATTACAGTACGTTGTCTCTGTGTACGTGCAAAGTCATTGCCTACATAACGGATACGACAATATGCTGTTGCCTGAAGACCATTCAGGGTCTGTAAGCCAGCCTTGGTAACCGGAGTATAATCCACGCCCGCCGTAGCTACATAGTTTGGTTCACCCTTGGCATTGACCGTACCATCCTGTTTACCTACCATACTGATCTGATAGCTGTTCAAATGAACGATTTCGTTCTCCTGAACATCAATTTCAATTCCACCAACTGCATCGATCACATCGATCAGGCCATCAAAACCAATCGTTACAAAATCCGTAATATTCATATCCAGATTCATATTTAACATGGCAATTGCCTGTTTGGGACCACCCTTGGCATAAGCAGCATTAGCCTTATTATAGGAATCTGTACTTAAGTTCAAATACGTATCACGCAATACAGATATCAGCTTGACTTCCTTGGTGTCCAGATTAATAGACGCGATCATGATCGTATCGGTTCTTGTGTTCTTGTCAAGTTCCCCATCACGGGAGTCTACACCGAACAGTGCAATATTTCTGTAGCCTTTCATGGCACCCGTTTCTGTTGCTTCCTTGACCTGCTCATTGATCTCTACATCCTGATCGTCGATCGTCACAATTTTGATCTGACGCGCTTTCATAACCCCCCAGAATACGACCAGCAGGATCAGAAGTACAAATATCTCCGTAATAAATAATGCTATCTTTCTGCGTTTCTTCTTGGCTGCCTTCTTAGGTGGGACTTGTCTCTTATTCGTTTTCTTAGGTTTATCCGGTGCCGGTCTTCTCGTACCGGGTGCTGTTCCTCTCTGTGTACGTTTCATATCGTCCTGTATTGCTCCTGTCTGTGACGGTCGGCGTGTTCCCTGTGCTGTTCTGGACTGGGTGGAACGATGTGCTGCAGTACCTGACTGTGCTCCATTCTGTACCGGTCGGCGCGTTGCACCGTTCTGTGATGTACGGTATGCTGTGTCAGTCTCCATACCCTGCTGTGAACTCCTGCGTGAAGCACTTCCTGCTGTTCCTGATTGTACCGTACGGCGCACCGGCTCTCCATTCCTTGACGGACGTCTGGCAGTTGTCTCCTGTCTTACACGTCTGCCTTCAGCCTGCGCGCTGCCCTGTCTCCTTACAGGTCTTCGGTTATCCTCATAACGATTATCTTCCATTCCGTATTTTCTCCTAATATGCGTTCTTATTTACAAATCCCTTAAAAAAAGTCAAAAACAGGATCTTCATATCAAATCCCATTGTCCAATTTTCAATATAGTACAAATCATATTCAATACGTTTTCGAATCGAGGTATCTCCTCTGTATCCGTTTACCTGTGCCCATCCAGTCAATCCCGGACGCACCTGGTGCTTTATCATATATCTGGGTATCTCTTCTTTGAATTTTTCTACCCAAAGTGGTCTTTCAGGTCTGGGTCCTATCAGACTCATATCGCCTTTTAAGACATTAAAGAACTGTGGCATTTCATCAATACTGGTCTTTCTGAGTATCCTGCCGATTGCAGTTACTCTTGGATCATTCTTGGTAGTCCAGCCCTTCTTTTCTTCCTCTTCCTTCTGCACTTCCATTGTACGGAATTTGTACATCTGAAATGGTCTGTTATGCAGACCTACCCTCTCCTGCTTGTAGATCAAAGGACCTTTACTGGTCAGTTTGATCCCAATTGCAGCCAAAAGCATCAATGGAGAAAAGAGTATAATAGCCACAATGGCACCAACTACATCCACGATACGCTTTGAAAGCATATTGGCTGTATTCGTCAATGGTACTCTGCGGATATTGATAACTGCCAGTCCCCCTAAGTCCTCCAGATAAGGACTACTGGGAATGACTCTGTTATAATCCGGTATAAATTTGGTGTGCACACCGGATTTCTCGCACACATTCACGATATCTTCCAGTCTGTCATAATCTTCCAATGCCAGTGTAATGCCGATCTCATCCATGTTGTTATCTGCAAGAATCGCAGATAACTGGTCGATATCGCCTGCTACTTCCACACCTTTATATTGGGTTCCCTTAGGAATCCTGTCATCCAGAATACCGCATATCACATAGCCCCATTCCGGATTATCCTTGATCTTATCAATATATTCCTCCCCCGCGCGGGAATATCCCACAAGGAGAATATGCTTAATATTATAGCCTTTTTTTCTAATATAACGCAGTCCAAAGCGTACGCACTTACGCATGAACATTTCAAGCACAATATTAATGCCAAAAAATACTGCGATCATGCCTCGCGAGAAATCAGGCAGCTTCACAGCATAAAGTACCACCATGAATGCCAGAAGTCCGACTACATTCGCCTTGATGATATTAAATATCTCATACTTCGTCTTCGCCGTTCTCTTGGGCGAATACATATCAAATGCATTATACAGGAGCAGATACCCCGGTATAACTGCAAAAAGCGCAGAAAAATAAATCTCCCTTGCCAAAACACCGGTTCCCGGCTTCATTTCGACTACTGAACCTCCAAGCCATAAGAACCAGGCCAGTAAGTACGATACCGCAACTACCAGTGCATCCAGAAGTACAAGCAATCTATTAAAATATTTTTGATTGTCTTTTATCAATTATATCACCTTTTGCTTACCTTTTGCACTACTCAAATCCATATTCTACAATATTTCCTATAAAAGTACAACTTTATTTTTGGAACAACTTCAACAAATTGCACCATAATGCACACTGTATCCGTATATATTTCACCAGTCTGTCTGACGAAAAAGACACCTTTTGAGCCTTTCCCTGTTCACTTGCTGAAAGCCTCACGCCGTCTGCAAGCCCGCATACATACTCTTTTGCCAGCCCCTTTTTGACGAAAAAGAACATCTTTATCAGAAATCCTGTCAACAAAAAGGGCAGATTTAATATAATCTGAAACAGTGGCATGTTCTTATAGATCAGATAGATACTGTTACGTGCTGCAAGTTTTGTCTTAAAAGCATTGTACTGGGAACCTGTAGTTGCACTTCCTGCATGATAAACAATCGCAGCCGGCGCAAAACGATTCCGGTATCCGCAGAGCAAAGCTCTGTATCCTATATCAATATCTTCCAGATAGGCAAAGTGATTCTCATCAAAAAGTCCTACTCTCTCAAAATATTCTCTCCGATAGATTACTGCCCCGCCACAGGCAGCAAAAATATCACATTCTCTCCGGTACAGATCCGGATTTTTACCTTTTCCTCTGGCAAATGCCCAGCCAAGCGCACAATAATAATCACCTGCATCATCCGTTTTGGTCTTATCATACAAAGAAATCAGTTTGGCACTGACTGAAAAGATCTTCTGATCCTTCTCGATTGCCTTTTCCAGTTCATGTACAAAAGCAAGTTCAACCCTTGTATCATTATTAAGTAAGATCACATACGGCGTGCTGCTTGCCTCAATTCCCTGATTTACCGCCTTACAGAACCCTGTATTCTCTTCATTCAGGATCAATCTCACCTGTGGAAACCTGTCCCTTACCAGTTCCATACTTCCGTCTGTTGATGCATTATCCACGACAATGACTTCTATTTCTTTCTGTGTTCCTGTATACAGACTGTCCAGACAATCCTCTATATAACGGATTCCATTGTAGTTTGGAATAACTACTGTCGATTTCGCCATATTCGCTCCTATTTCCGACTTCCTACAGTTTACGGACCGCCTCCGGGTCCAGAAGAAGTCTTGCACCACCTGCAAGAAATCTGTGACTGATTTTCTTATTCAGCTTATCAAGTTGTTCAGGAGTCAATTCTCTGATCCATTGGGGCAGCGGTACTGCCTGATTTGCTGCAAAAGTGCTCTCATATGGATGTCCTGTCACTTTCTCATATACCTCAATATAAGCCTTATTGACTTCCAGATTTCTGATATCCAGCAATGTCACATTCTGATAGAGATCCATGAGGTTCATATATCCTGCATACACTCTCGGCTGTCCCTTATAACATCCGCTGGCTATTTTGCCGGCATGTACAATAAATCCACCCACTGCTGCCAGATCTTCCCTGTGAAGCAGTACATCATTACGGTATGCGATTCTGTAAAATCCCAGATGTTTGTTATGACGGATGTCTGCTTTCCAGCCCATACGGGAAGTAAAGTCAGCCAATGCTTTTCTACCTGCCTCATACGCATACATTTTGCTCTGTGGATTATCAGCAGTAGATCCTTCATGACATCTCCAATGATATAATACTTTGGGCACATGACAGATATAATCCTCTACCTTACCGGATGCCGCATTTTCTCTCTCCCGCAGCAACAGACTGCTTACGATCCGCAGCACCAGATCATAGTCCTGTGCACCATCATACTGCTTACGGATCAACAGCTTCTGGATTGTCTGTGTCTCTACCACACACAAATGACAGATATAGTTATTCGTAAGAATCAGATCAAGATTAAAGTCCTGCTTTATATGCGGATCATAGAAACGGTTACCCTCCGCATTGCACTTATCCTCATCAGAATAAAGCAATACCGGTTTCACCCTGCCCTCTGCCTTCGCCCTGGTGATTGCAGAAGCCATTTCATAAAGAGCGTCCGGAGTCAGCATATCGTCATGATCGACCAGTCCACAATAATCTCCCGTTGCATAGGCAAGTGCCTGATTGGTATTCTCTGAAATCCCACCATTTTCCTGTAATCTGATATAGTGGATCCTTGGATCTTCATACTGTGCCATCACTGCAGAAACTTCCTCAGACTTGCTTCCATCCGCCAGAATCAACTCCCAGTTTCCATAGGTCTGTGCCAGACAGCTCGCAATAAGATCGGTCAGATGATTCCTGTGTGTTTCAAATGCAGGTACGATCAGAGAAAAACAGATCGTATCCAGTGTTTTGTCTTCCCTTTGTCTATCCAGTTCCTGCTCTGTTAGGGACTGATACGTATAGTCAGCATAATATCTGGCAGTCATGCGCTCCCATGCTGCCAGTACGGCTTCTTTATATCCATTCTTACGACTGTAATTAATTGTCTTTTTTATATTCTGTACAATTGACATTGATTGACCATGCCTTTCGGTTTTATGCTTTTTTCTCCAGAAAAATCTTTCTGGTGACAAAATTGTATACCATAACGATCGCCGTTGCAACTACCTTTGCTGCGGTATAAGCCAGATTGTAATTTAAAAGCTTCTGCAGCCATGCAAAATTTCCATAAATCGGACCTACACATACCCAGATGATCAACTGGTTCAGTCCCAGTCCTATAATGCTCAAGATAATGAAAATAACAAATTCAGCCTTACGATTCATATCTTCTTTGCGTTCAAATACAAATTTAAAGCTTAATATATAGTTCACAATAACAGAAATTGTGAAGCCTAAAGCTGAACCAGCCATAGAGCCTAACTCAAAATACTGCTCACCGGCTGTGTGCAGAATTATATTCAATACAATGATACCGATCAGATAATCGATAAAGAAGCAGACTACTCCCACCATTCCAAATTTTAACATCTGCTCTATCAGTTTCTTCATAGATGTATAACCATACCTTTCTCATACCAAATGGAATCGGAAAGTATAAGCTTCCCGATTCCATTTATGTCTTTTCTCTTATTATATCAATATTATTTAGTCTAATACAGCCTTAACTTCTTCTGTTAATGCATCTACTTTCTTCTGTGCATCTTCAATGCTTGTTCCCTTAACGCCCATATAGAACTTGATCTTTGGTTCTGTACCTGAAGGTCTTGCACAGCACCATGAATCGTTGGTCAGATCGAAGTAGAGAACGTTGGACTTAGGAAGTCCTGTTGGATAAGTCTTGCCTGTTGCAAGCTCTGTAATGACATCCTTCTCATAATCACGTACTCTGACTACATCCAGATCACCGAACTTCTTAGGAGGATTGCTTCTAAGCTTATCCATGATCGCAGCGATCTGCTTGGAACCATCGATACCCTTTAATGTAATTGCATACTGTGTTTCCTTGTAGTAGCCATACTTCTCATAAATCTCGAGCATCATATCATATAAAGTCTTGCCATGCTTCTTGCACCATGCAGCAACTTCACACAGACACATAACTGCAACAACTGCATCCTTATCTCTTGCATGTGTACCAGCCAGACAGCCATAACTCTCTTCCAGACCAAATACATAATTATTGGAGCCTGTCTGTTCAAAGAACTTGATCTGCTCACCAATGTACTTGAATCCTGTCAGTACTTCGATTCTCTTTACGCCATAAGCTTCTGTGATAGGAGCTGTCATGTTTGTTGTAACAATAGTTGTAACAAGCGCAGGATTCTCAGGCATTGTTCCTGTTGCTGTTCTTTCTCTCAGAATATATTCTGCAATGAGCATACCTGACATGTTACCTGTGAAGGACTTGTACTCGCCGCTTGCTGTATCTAATGCATATACACCAAGTCTGTCTGCATCAGGGTCTGTAGCCAGAACGATATCTGCCTGTTTCTCCTTAGCCAGTTTCAGAGCATATGTAAATGCCTTTGGATCTTCCGGGTTAGGATAATCCAGTGTTGTGAATTTAGGATCAGGATTTTCCTGTTCAGGTACTACATATACATGTTTGAAGCCAAGCTCAGAAAGAATTCTTCTGACAGGCTTGTTACCTGTACCACATAATGGTGTATACACGATCTTGATGTCATCTGCTACTTCTTTGATCACATCAGGATGAATGATCTGTTTCTTCAGTTCTACCATATATGCATCGTCGATTTCCTTGCCGATCACCTGGTATAATCCGGCTTCGATCGCTTTCTGCTTGTCCATGGTCTTAACAGTATGATAATCAGTTACATTCTTAACTTCTGCAATGATTTCCTTATCCTTAGGTGCTGTGATCTGTGCGCCATCTTCCCAGTATACCTTGTATCCGTTATATTCTGGTGGATTGTGGCTTGCTGTGATTACGATACCGGAGATGCAGCCTAATTTTCTTAATGCAAAAGAAAGTTCCGGTGTAGGTCTTAAGGATTCAAATACATATGCCTTGATACCATTTGCTGCCATGCAAAGTGCAGCCTCATCAGCAAATTCAGGAGACATGAAACGTGAATCATATGCAATCGCAATGCCCTTCTTCTGTCCGTTGGCTTTGATGATATAATTAGCCAGACCCTGTGATGCCTTTCTTACTGTGTAGATATTCATACGGTTCGTACCTGCACCAATGACACCTCTAAGACCGCCTGTACCAAATTCCAATTCTTTATAAAAACGTTCTTCGATTTCTCCCTCATTGTTGCGAATAGCGAGAAGTTCATCCTTCGTTGCCTGATCGAAATAGTCGTCATTCAACCAGAAGTTAAATTCATCCATGTAACTCATTCTGTTTACCTCCATTATTCTCTCTTTTCAGTACACACATCTGGCGCATACTGAGTTTGTGCCGGCCATGCCAGAACACAAATCACGAAATGTGAAAAATTTAATTATCACAATCGCTATGATAATTAAATCAAAATTATGGTAATTTTTCAAGGAAATGTAGTAATTTAATCAAAATTTAAGTCCTTACTGCACTTCATCAGGCGTTTTTAAGGAATAATCACTGTAATTTAGTGAAAAGTTAGGGTTATAATACGGGTCGCCCTTCTCAATGACTTCTTTCCATCTGCTTCTGAAATGTTCTGCTTCTTCATTATAGCGCTGTGCCTTGGCAGCATCCTCGATGTCACTTCCTCTGGACGCAGATTCATAGTGATACAGTTCTGCAAAAGGCGTAAACACATTCAAGTAGCCTTTTTCCCTCAATCTCAGGCAAAAATCCACATCATTGAGTGCTACTTTAAAGCTTTCATCAAGACCATTCAGTTCCTCATACAGGCTCTTCTTCACCATCAGACATGCCCCGGTCACTGCTGATACATTCTGCGCATAGCAAAGTCTGCCCATATAACCCAGATTATCATGGTTGATCTTATAATGGGTATGCCCCGCTGTTCTGTGTGCTCCCAGACCGATCACAATGCCCGCATGCTGGATCGTCAGATCTCCATAATAGAGTTTGGCACCAACGGCACCAACATCCGGACGCTGTGCATACATCAGCATATTTTCCATCCAGTTCATGGTAATGACCTGCGTGTCATTATTGAGAAGCAGCAAATACTCACCGGTTGCAAACTGCGCACCAAAATTATTGATCCTGGAGTAATTGAATTCGCCCTCATATGTCACGACTTTGATCTTATCATTGCCTTCCAGCGTTTTGTAATAATCAAATGTTTCCTGTTTCTCACTGTTATTCTCTATAATGATAATTTCGTAATTATCATAAGTGGAACGCTCCTTTATGGAATCCAGACAACGGCGCAGATCATCCAGATGATCTTTGTTCGGGATCAGAATGGATATCTTATCTTCCCGCAGGATTTCATACTTGATCTCAAAAATCGTTTCAAACGCTCTGGTGCTCTTGATCTCAAAGTTCTTAAATCCACAGCGTGTCAGATGGTCGGCAACTGCGCCCTTTGCAGCCGCGATCGCATATGGCTTTGCACTGATATCACTTGCCACACTGCCCTTATGAGAGCGCCAGTAATATAAAAGCTTCGGCACATGTACGATACATTTGGCATTTGATGTCAGACGTAAGATCATATCATGATCCTGGCTGCCGTCAAAACCGCTTCTGAACAATTCCGTTCCTTCTAACAGTTCTCTGGCAAAGACACTGAAATGACAAATATAATTATTGGCACGCAGATTGTCAATAGAGAAATCCGGTTTAAAATGCAGTGTGATCATATTGTCGATACTGTCGCCCTTAAAAGTCGTTTCATCGCAATAGATATAATCTGCTTTCTGCTCATTGATGACTTTTACATACTCATACAGAACGGAAGGATGCAGTACATCATCATGGTCGAACAACCCGATGTACTCTCCTGTCGCCAGTTTATAACACTCATTCGTATTTCCTGCAATTCCTTCATTCTTTGCAAGTTTATGGTAAACGATCCTCTGATCCTTCGCTGCATATTCCTTACAACGAGCCCCTACTTGTGCATGCTCGTCATCAGAACCATCCGCCAAACACAGTTCCCAGTTCTGATAAGTCTGGTTCATAACTGACTCTATCATCTCATTCAAAAACTGCATTGGTGTATTATAGAGCGGTACAAGGATACTTATTTTTACCATATGTTCAAATTTCGTATCACGCTGTCTGGCAGCTTCCTCAGGACTTGGAAAACTTGCTGTTCCATGCAGTTTCTTCGCTTCCTGCTCTCTTTTCTTCTGGCGAAGTTTTCTGGCTATATCCTTAGGACCACCTAAATTACGCAGTCTGCGATAATTGCGCAATCCCCAGTGCATTGTCTGTCTGAGCGGTTTGCTCGCCTTCCACATTGGATTATTCTTGATCCTGTCCAACTGAAACTGCAAATTGTCCGCTTCATTTTTTGCATCAGCCAGCCTGCCTGCCAGAGAAGCACTCCTTGCCTTTTCCTGTTCGTAGGCTTCTTTATAGAAGGAAGCCTCGTCCCTGGGCGTATTGAATTCTTTTTCCATGATTTGATCCTCCTGCTGTCTCATCCTGTACCAATATTCCTATCATATAGCTGCCCTCCGGCAGTTGCTGTTTTCTGATCACTGCGTGAATCCCTGTAAGTGCGGTTCTCGTAGTAGATGCGTCCTGCGCAAATAACGATTCCACATCCTCTCTCAATTTGGGATACAACAGTACCTGATAGACCTCTTTTCTTTGCTCATGTTTTAGTAATAGCCATCTTCTTAGTCCGGCATTATCATGTTCTCTTAACACATACCAGCCTTCTATCTCAACGAACTCCTGTGTCTGCTCTACATGATCGATCTGCAGCATAGACAGATTCTCTCCAGTAAGTTTACGGATCCAGCGGTTATGATGCACCTTGGGCAGTCTCTCCCTGCACAGCACAGGATCTGCCTCTTTGTCACATGGATACAGATAATTACATGCATAAGTCACATCCTTTTTCCACTGCACCAGATTGGGACTATAGAAAGGATCTGTTCCGCATAAATCGGGATGCTTGCTGTACAACAGCGACAGTTCATGTGCAAGTCTCTTTTTCTTCTCATCTGTATCATCCTGTCCGCGGCTAAACGACTCATGATGGAGCAGCATGGCTTCGTTGCATACAATATTGAAATATCCTTTTTCATATAGTTTAAAGCAAAGCTCCACATCATTATAAGCCACTGCCAGTTCTTCGTCAAAACCCTGTACCTGCAGGAATTTCTCTCTGTCCAGCAAAAGACAGGCACCGGTTACTGCTATCATATCATAATTTACAAGGTTATGACCATGATAGAGATTTCCCACATCCTCCATACCTGCCAGTTTATGTGCCGGTCCGATTCCCATATTCGTAATTCCCACATGCTGGATCCTGTAGTTTTCATCCTCAGATGCTTTAGGATAGAGGAGTCTGGCCCCTACTGCTCCTGTATTGAACTGTACTGCAAGCTCCAGCATCCTGCCAAGCCAGTCTTTCTCGATAATTTCCATATCATCATTAAGGAAAAGCACGTATCTGCCCTTTGCAGCCGATGCGCCCTGATTACACATACGGGAAAAGTTAAATGGCTGTGATTCATACAGATACTGTATCTGTTTCTTATACTTTGTCCGTAGCTGCTCTAATTGTAAAGTTATCCACTGCTTATGTTCCGGGCTGCTGCCGTTGTCCACAATTATGATCTCATACTGGGGATAATCTGTTTTCTCCAACAATGTATTCAGACAACGAAGCAACACCTCACCGTTGTCCTTACTTGGAATTATGATTGAAACCTGCGTTACATTTCGTATTTCCTTACCATAGAACTGTCTCCACCAGTTCGTCCGGTCAACTGCACACCACTGTATATTCTGTCCGGGCAATTGATTCATTTTATTCATATTCTGACTTGTATAGAGCACTTGTGGTATATGAATAATTTTCTGTGTCTGTCCAGATGCATACAGAAGGAATTCATAAATACTGACATTAGTGTCATTTTCTCTGCCAGTCTCCCAGCATAATTGCTTCCAGACTCTAAATGCCAGGTTGGCATTTAGAGCAAATATACTTCCATAATAGAAGAAACTTCTCAATGTATCCGGCGAATACTCTGGTTTGAACCAGGGATCACAACGTTCCCCCTGTATGCCATCCTGATAATCCTCATCTGCATACAGAATATCTGCATCTGCTGCATTCGCGAATACTGCTTCTGCCCTTTCATCCATAATTCCATCTGTCATATAAAAAAGCCACAAAATGTCTTCTGCTTTTTCCTGTGTTTTCAGACTGATACCGCCCTGCTCCAGACACTTAAGGAAAGAATCTTCACACGATAAAAAGGGAAGCCTCTTTATTCGCTTCCCTCTATTGATTGTATCAGGTGTTATATTTTGCTCCTTAAGCCACTGTAAATAAGGAGTCCGCTGTGCCTCACACAGCGCTTCATAAGAATCTTCTCTCTCCATAGCTGTCCTACTCTTCAATTATGAGCTGCTTTTGTGCACTTCGATACAAACGTTGTCTGGAACAACTGTCCCTGGCTGTCAGCCATAACTCATATGTTCCGGCAGGAAGTGAACCTTCATAGATCCAGCAGCAGAAACCTGTCATTTCCACATTTACCTCATCCGGCAGAATTGCAGCTACATCCTTACGATATTTCTTTACAATGGGGATTTCCCATACCTTACCATGTTCATTCTGCAATAACAGTTTCAGCTTGTACCTTGCGTTATCTGCGCCTGGGATGTACGCCCAGCCCTTGATCAGATAATATGCTTTTCCCTTACTGCCTGCTTTCTGGAATCTCTCCTTGCCACAGTCCTCAACAACGATCATAATTGCCTGGTTCACATGCTTCATATTAGGAAGCGGAGAACTTTCCTTTACCTCATCATGATAGCCTGTAAGGTCAGCAAATTCATATCCTTCCAGCCAGCGGATCTCGTATTCAGGCGCTCCCGTATTTCGAATCGTTCCGTTAAATGGATCCTGTGCATACAATCTGGGATGTCTTTTGTACAGGTTATCTTTTTCTTCCATCAGGCGCTTAAATTTAGCTTCATCCTGCATATCATCACCACGGCTTAGTGATTCATGATGATAAAGTACTACGTCATTACGTTGTACATTATACAGCCCTTTCTCACAGATGCGGAAACACAGATCCACATCATTATAAGCAACTTTCAATCCCTCATAGAGCCCTCCAAGTGCCTTGTACACCCGTGTTCTCATCATCAGGCACGCTGCCGTTACACCGATCATATCATAGATCAGTTTATTTCTGCCGTAATAATAAGCCTGCGTATCATCCAATGCCTTTAATTTGTGACCGGGACCGGATATGGTATTCGTCACTCCCACATGCTGGATCAGGTTGGAATCCGGATACAACAGTTTGGCGCCTACCGTTCCAACATGACGGAGTGATGCCTGACCGACCATTCTAGTCATCCAGTCCGAACAGCCTGACAGAACTTCCATATCATCATTTAACAGCAGCAGATATTCTCCCTTTGCCTTCTGTGCTCCCAGATTGCACATTCTGGAGAAATTAAAATCCATAGGCTCATACAAATATGTAAAAGCACATTCTTCCTGAAAACTCTGCAGCATCATACGTGCCTGCGCAGTACTTCCATTATCTACTACAATAATCTCATAATTCGGATAAGTCGTATACTGATATACCGAACGGATACACTGTTTAAGTATCTCAACATTGTCCTTGGAAGGGATAATAATACTGACCAGTGGAGAATTCTCTACCTCATATACAGGATAGGAAATACCAGTGGATTCATCCACTGCCATTTTTCCTTTCAGACCGCGTCTCTCCATTGCCATTTCACGGATAAAATCATACTGACTTCCTACTCCGATCAGATCCATATCACGCATGACCTGTTCTGAAGCAGTTTCCTTGTCATTTGCCTTCCAGTATTTATGGAAAAGTATTTTCTCAATATGGCCTGCTCTTTTGCCCTGTTCTGTTACCTTAAGTGCCAGATCATACAAATTCAGTCTGTAATCATCCATTCCAAGCCATTTGAGATTCTCAAGGGCAGAATGTCTGACCGCAAACACATTGCCAAAATACAGATAGGAAAACAAAGTATCCGGTGACCACATGGGCTTCGCCCAGGGAAACATTCTGTGTTTCAGTTCATTATCCGGGTCATCATCCCCGTCTTGTGGCAGAAACCAGATATCCTCATCCCCGTACACCAGATCAACATCCTGATGCGTGTCAAAATATTCCATCACTTCCCGGAATGTATGCAGAGCAATTTTCCCGTTTCCTGATATGAACAGAATGATGTCCTTTTTTAATGCAGCAAGATCAAAATCCTCACCGCACTGTTCCATGCAGATCACAGATAAGGAAGGATAGGACTCCTCTTCCTTATTGTCAAAACGCTCAGTTTCCCGTATCCACATCAGATAAGGGTCAGTCTGACAATGTAGTGCATTGCGATATTCTTCTATGCAGTCTTGATATAATTTGTCCTGTATCGCCTTTTTTATTTTGTTGAGCATGTCAGGCTCTCCTTTCTGTCTTCCTGATATCAGTGCAGGAATCGCTTATGTTTCGGCTCCTGTGCCGCCTGTTCTGTCAGTGTGGCTGCCAGGCTTGCGGGAAATTCTACAACTTCCATATCTGCGATCAATCTGCCTGAACCATCACAGTTAAATACAAGATTAGGATCTTCTGTATTAAAGATCGCACAATTCTCATTTGCCCAGATACCGTTTACTGCAATATCCGCCTTTGTATAATGACGGTCTGCAATACGGATATCCCGTACCGTGACAGCACATATATAAGAACAGGGATCGATTCTTATTTGTTTGACTCCCTGTGGTACATCGATTTCAAAATGAACATCTTTCTCGCATACAAAACAATCATGGATCAACACAGAATTTTCCTGGCTGAATCCCTGTCCATAATCAAAGAATACCTGTGATACGAACTTAGTAGATGCATACACGCAATATGCTTCCATTCCTGATAATTCATATGCCTTAAAACCGATCAGTTCACGCATGGCACTTACAGATGCCCTGTCTCCTGTCACATAACGCTGGAAATCCTGTTCATCTTTGATTGCCTGCTCCTTTTCCTCCTGTGTCAAATGCAGGATATCCTGCATCAGCAGTGTCTCACAGGCTTTTCTGCCCTCACCACCAAGCAGATAATTATAAAAGGCACGAAATGCAATATCTCTTGCAGGAACATGTCTCTCAAAAGTCCATTCATAGTCTATGACATGCCATGTATTCCCATCGACCAGAATATTTGGAAAAATAAAATCAATATTGCTGACATTGCTATCCTCATGATAGGAAAGCCAATACATATATTCCTCTATCAGCTTACGAAATCCCTCTATATCCCGTTCATCCAGTCTCTCATCCAGCAATGCTTCCAGTGTCCTGCCCTGACAGAATGGAAATACAATGCTTTGAGGCGTACGCTTACAGATATTCATCTCGATCTTGGTTCCTTCATATCTCTTAGCCAACTGTTCATATGCATGGTACGTATGGATAATATGTCCATTTGCCTCTTTATCATTTGGCTGTTTCTCTACGATCATATTCCCTGCTGCACCTTTGTGGATCAGTGTCCTGATCGCCCATGCTTTGGCTCTGTCATTTGAGAATTTTGCATACACCGTCTGTGTTTTTTTACCTACCAGCAACAGATACGAATTGGAGAACAGTGGGAACTCTCCCTCCTCAATAATCTGGTCAAATACCTGTTTTTCATCAAAAAGCAACACTCTGTCCCTGTCAAAGTTGCGCAGATTATTACATAATTCACCTGTCTTAGGCAAATATTCATCTGAATAGATCGTCGTTGGAAATTTATAATCCGGATAAGGATAATAGAAACTGTAATCACTTATCCCGGTCTTGTGTAGAATTTCTTCCAGCCCTCTACGGGTAAAAGTCTTTGCCACGCCGCCTGTATGATATCCTTCAATTCCCGTAAAATACGTTCCCAAATGATCTTCCCTACAACCGGCCCAGTATTTAAGTCCGAATTTATTCTCAATCGCAATGACCATTCTGCCATCCGGTTTTCTGTGGCGATTGCAGATACTCATGAAATCCTCATAAGGTGTTTCACCACCAATATAAGCACGTCCATATTCAAATACACCGATCAGGAGTACATAATCATAATCGCATGGCAGATTTGGTTCGATATCCTTGAAATTGCCAAGCATGATCGTGATATTATCATAATTCTGATTGCGGAATGCATTCACCAGGCTTCTTTTTCTGGACAGATCAATACAGGTCACACTGCCTACACGTCTGGCAAGTGCTCCGGTTATTGCTCCACAGCCTGAACCAATCTCCAGTACCTTATCTGTTTTCTTAAAAGGCAGCCAGTCTATGATATTGGTACGAAAAGGAGAAAGATGGTAAAAAAACGGCCAGCTTTTTCTCTCTTCGATGATCTTTGGGAATTCCTCTTCCTTGTGCTCCATGGCAACCTGTAACAGCTCATCTTCTATGTCTCCGTCCGAATAATGATCCTCACCCGGATAGTACATCATATCCAATACAACATTTCCTATTTTCTCTGTCATGGAATTACTCCTTATGCTTTCTTATACTCCAGGATCTTACCTTCCTGTTTTGCATCCTTCACAACAACTTTAGAATCCATATCATAAAATCCAACTGTATTCTTATCTGAAATGACTGTCAGATCCAGCGCATCGTAAAGTCTGTGATATACCTGAAAATCATTACCGTCATAGCCGGTCACCCCAAAGGAAAGCAGATATTCTCCACCCTGTAGCGACATTTTCTGTGTGAATGTTACATCCTTTACCATTCCGGACTTAACAGGCTCTAAAAATGCTTTCTCAAACATGGTATTTGTTCCTGTAATTTCTGTTCCTTTTGCTGTCTTGATGGAAAAAGCAAAAATAGGCGCCGGCAGATCTGCCATAAACCGTACTTTCATATGAATTGTGAACTCAGAACCTTTTATAATAGCATTGGATTGCGTGCCCTGATCATCTGTCATATAGAACTCTTCGATCACAGCTTCCTTTGTACCATATTCCAGTAACTTGGAACTCGAGTCCTTTGCAGCCTTTTTCTGAACAGCGACCTGAATCTGCTCATCATTCAGGAGACTGCTCTCCGATTTGGATTCCGGCAGTTCATACTGACCTACCAGCACTCTCTTATAATCATCGATCATCTCTTTCGGTGAGCCTTCTCCTAATTTGATGCCCTGATTCAGAAGCACAACTCTGTCACAGTACTTGGACACACTGCTCAGATCGTGGCTTACAAAAATGATCGTTTTACCCATTTTCTTGAATTCTTCGAACTTATGGTAGCATTTTGCCTGAAAGAACACATCACCAACAGACAATGCCTCATCTACGATCAATATCTCCGGGTCTATATTAATTGCCACTGAAAAAGCCAGACGCACAAACATACCACTTGAATAGGTCTTTACCGGCTGGTTTACATAATCTCCGATGTCTGCAAAATCCAGAATATCCTGCATTCTGTTTTTGATTTCCTGTTCACTGAACCCATTCATTGTACCATTGAGATAAATATTTTCAATTCCTGTATATTCCTGATTAAATCCTGCACCTAATTCCAGGAGTGCCTGAATCCTGCCATTTACGGTAAGATTACCCCCTGTAGGGTTTAATACGCCTGTGATGATCTTCAGAATCGTAGATTTACCGGAACCATTCGTTCCGATAATACCTACACATTCTCCTTTTTTTACCTGAAAGGATACATCAGAAAGTGCAAAATGCTCACGATATTTTTTCTTTTTGGTCAATCCAAGTGCCTCTACCATACGATCCATTGGCTTGTCGTAGAGTTTGTAAACCTTACTGATATGATCAACTGAAATTGCAATTTCTTCCTGTTTCTGTTCCATTTATTTTCATACCTTTCCAAATATCTGTTACTGTTCCCTCTATACAGCAGCAAATGTTTCCCTTCGCTTAAAGAACATCTGCAAAATGTACCTTCAGTCGTCTGAAGATCAACGCACCGATACCAAAGAATACCGCCGTTACGATCCAGAAATACATCGTGGAATAGAAATCCTCCCAGAACCACTGACGTTCAAACATCGCACTTCTGTATCCGTTCACAATATAGAAGAGCGGATTGATCTTTAATATCTGCTGTACAACGGGTGGTACAGACTCAATCTGCCACAGTATAGGAGTTGCCCACATACCTACCTGCAGTGCAATATTAATAAGCTGTGTCAGATCCCTGAAAAAGATAACGATCGCACAGGTAGAATAGCTGACAGCCAATACAAACATGAACAGACTAAAACTGTAATAAATGATCTGGATCAGATAAATGCTCGGACTGTATCCCATAAAGAAATACAGTACCAGCATGAAACAAACAAAAAAACAGTGCGTAAAAGTAGCACCTATAATTTTGATGATCGGTATGATACTGATCTTAAATACGACCTTCTTTACCAGATATGCATATTCCAGTAATGCAGTCGTACCGTTATTTATCGCTTCCGTAAAATAGAACCATGGAACCAGTCCCGCTGTCAGCCAGATCACATAGGGAACCTTTAAAGTGCCTGCCATCAATTCAATTTTACTGGACATGATATAATCGAATACGAACCAGTACAAAAGAACTGTGACTACCGGCTGAACAAAAGCCCAGATACGTCCAAAATAAGAGCCCGCATATCTGGTCTTAAAGTCATTCTTTGCCAGCTTCCAGATCAGTTTTCTTGACTGCCATAATTCTGTAGGCAGTGATACCAGCCTGTCGTAGAAACGGTAGAATACAAGCATCGCCACTACAATCACTGCACAGGCGATGATCTTTTTAATCTTTTCTTCATGTGGATCAGCCAGCGGGTTGTGATGAACGATCAAAATGACCATCATCACAAGTGCCACCAGTGTCACCAATACTTTGTTTGTTGTCTTGGATAAACCCTTTTTCATGTATCGTTACCTATCTTTTAAATTCCTTGATACCGCCCCATTTAGTATCCTTATCAGATAATGTAAGTTCCATTCCCTCCGGAATCGGCCATTCTACTCCAATGTCAGGATCGCTCCAGAGAAGTCCGCCCTCATCATTTGGATGATAGAAATCAGTGCACTTATAGCAGAATTCGGCATAATCAGATAATACCAGAAATCCATGTGCGAAGTTCTTAGGGATAAAGAACTGCTTCTTATTCTCTTCTGACAGAAGAACACCAAACCACTTACCATACGTCTTGGATCCTTCTCTTAAATCTACTGCAACATCATATACTTCACCTTTGATAACGCGCACAAGCTTGTCCTGTGGAAACTGCTTCTGAAAATGCAATCCACGCAGAACACCTTTCTTGGATGCAGACTGATTATCCTGTACAAATACCTGATCAATTCCTGCTTCTTTGAAATCGTTATAATTATAGGTTTCCATGAAATAACCTCTGTTATCCCCAAAAACTGTAGGTGTAATAATTTTTAATCCTTCTATTTCGCATGTTTCAACTGTAATCTTTCCCATGATTTCATCCTTCCTATACTAATTATATTTATTGGGCATTATCACCGGAGTAACTGACATTTAAGTCAACTCTGCCTTCAATACCGGCAACACTGCCGCTTGATGTATACTGCCACATATCGTAGCGGCCTTCATACTGTGGAGTCTGGCGATATTCAGCCAGCCATATTTTATAACCGGATAATTTTTCCATATTCAGATTATTACGATACCAGTTACAGCTTGCATATACACCAGCCTGATATCCTGCATTTTCTATCGTCTTGCAGAAGGACTCACATACAATTGTTCTCGTATCTGTATCCAGACCATCTGCACGGCCATTACCTCCGGCACCTTCCGTATCTATAAACACAGGATAGTCTATGGCTTCTCCTCCTAACAGTGTAACGACCATACTGGCTTCCTCCACCGCTTCCACCATAGTCGTTGCCTGTGTAAAGAAGTAAATTCCTACCTTGATCCCTGCTTTCTTCGCACCCTGAAGATTCTGCCAGAAATACGGATCTTCAATGAGCCATCCTGAACTGGAACCACGGTAGCCGCAACGGATGATCGCATAATCCACACCTTCTGCCTTAACCACATCCCAGTCAATCTCCCCATTCCATTTGGAAACATCAATTCCCAATTCTACAGGGTTATCCTGTGACTGTGTGTCAAGAAGTGCCGTATACTGCGTATCGTCGCCATCTACTTCATCAGCCTCCGTATCCTCTACTGCAACATTGACTTCTTCCTCTGAACGGATCAGATAAGAAATATCATCAATCGTTGTATAGGATACAATTGCCTTGACTCTAACGTCTAATGTCGGAGAGGCACATGCATATTCTCCTGCATCCGTAAGGTCAATCTCATATTGTCCCGGGCGCACTCCTTCAATGTAGACCATTCCATCCTCATCTGTATCCTGAAAATCACCCAGATCTTGAACTGTCAGCGCAAAAGGATACCCGGTGACCGGATTGCCATCCGCATCTACTACTTTAATACGAATGTCCTTTTCCACAGAAGTTGCCAGAAGGGAAATCTGCGCCTCTCCTTCCGCAGACTCCTGATCCTGCTGCTTTTCATATGTATTTTTCTCCTGGTCGAAGAAAGTATCATCCTTTAAAAAGGCCGACAGATCTGCCCCTTTTACCATACCATCTTCTTCCAGAGCACTTTCCTGTACTTCCTGTGTCTGCTTCTCCTGTGCTGTACTGCCCGCAGTCACGAAACGGTCATAGTTAAACACTACTATGATCGCTGCCACTACTACCATGATGCCAAGCATTGCAAGTACCGTAAGCCTTTTAATCTTAGAGTCCATTCGCAACCTCTACCAGATATTTGCCATATTCTGTCTTCATAAGCGGTTTTGCCAGTTCTAAAAGCTGTTCTTTGGTAATATAACCGCACTTATAAGCGATCTCTTCAATACAGGAAATATATAAGCCCTGTCTTTTCTGGAAAGCACATACGAAATCCGCTGCATCCAGAAGTGCATCATGATTACCTGTATCCAGCCACGCAAAACCTCTTCCCATAGTTTCAACGGTAAGAGTACCTCTTCTTAAATACTCATTATTAATACTTGTGATCTCAATTTCGCCTCTGGCTGATGGCTTCACATTCTTTGCAATTTCCACTACGTCATTATCATAGAAATAAAGTCCCGGAACTGCATAATTACTCTTTGGATGCTCCGGCTTCTCTTCAATTGAAATAGCCTTGCCATTCTCATCAAATTCTACAACACCATATTCTCTCGGATCTCTTACATAATATCCGAAAATAGTAGCGCCACTTTCCTTTGCAGCTACTTTGCGAAGCAGCTTGGAAAAGCTCTGTCCATAGAAAATATTATCGCCCAGTACCAGTGCAACACTGTCTGTACCAATAAATTTCTCACCAATGATAAATGCATCTGCAAGTCCTCTTGGCTGCTCCTGCACTGCATACTCCATATGAAGTCCAAGCTGTTCTCCTGTACCGAATAATTCCTGAAATACAGGCAGATCTCTGGGTGTTGATATGATCAGGATATCTCTGATACCTGCTAACATTAATGTTGATAATGGATAATAGATCATCGGTTTATCATATACCGGCATGATCTGCTTGGAAATGGCTTTGGTCAAAGGATAAAGTCTGGTTCCTGAACCGCCCGCTAAAATAATTCCTTTCATTTTACATCCTCCCTTATTTGTTCCGGACACGTCAAATGGGAACGCGCTGTCTCAAAACCTCTGACATCCACGTCCCCGTTATCCTCACACTTTATTGATACATCTCTGCGTAGTACTTCTGATAGTCACCACTGGTAACATGCTCCATCCAGTCTTCATGGTCAAAATACCATTTGATTGTCTGTCTGATACCATCTTTGAACATTGTTTCCGGCTCCCAGCCGATCTCAGCCTTGATCTTATCCGGTGCTATCGCATATCTTCTGTCGTGTCCCTTACGATCTGCCACATAAGTGATCAGGTCTTTGGATACCAGCTTCTTTCTCGGATCAGAATCCGGAAGCATCTCCTGTAAGGTTTCTATGATAATCTCGATAATCTCAATATTCTGTTTCTCATTATGTCCACCTACATTGTAGGTTTCGAAGAGTCTGCCCTTTTCCTGTACCATATCAATTGCCTTGGCATGATCTTCTACAAAAAGCCAGTCACGGACATTCTTACCATCCCCGTATACCGGAAGCTTCTTGCCATGAAGTGCATTATTGATGATAAGTGGGATCAGTTTCTCCGGGAACTGATAAGGTCCATAATTGTTGGAACAGTTCGTAATGTTAGCCGGGAATTTATAAGTATCCATATATGCCTTTACCAGCATATCAGAGGATGCCTTGCTGGCTGAGTATGGGCTATGAGGTGCATAAGGTGTTGTCTCATAGAAATACTCTCCATCATTCTCCAGTGAACCGTATACTTCATCAGTAGAAACGTGTAGGAACTTCTTACCTTCCTTGAAAGTACCATCCGGGAGTTCCCATGCTGCCTTTGCACAGTTAAGCATAACTGCTGTTCCCAGTACATTGGTCTGCACAAATACTTCCGGGTTTCTGATACTTCTGTCTACATGACTCTCTGCTGCGAAGTGCACAACTCTATCAATATCATTCTCTGCAAAAATCTTTGCAATTGCTTCTTTGTCTGTAATGTCTGCTTTGATAAAAGTATAATTGCTCCTACTCTCAATATCCTTCAAATTCTCCAGATTACCTGCATAGGTCAGTACATCCACATTGATGATTCTGATATCATCCCCATATTTTCTGAACATGTAATGAATGTAATTAGAACCGATGAATCCTGCACCGCCTGTTACCAAATAAGTTTTCATTCAGAATTTTCCTCCGTAAATTTACTATATACTAACGCCCATTTTATATCGAAAAGGGAAAAAAAGCAAGTTAATAGCCAAGATAGCTCAAATTCAGATCCACTCTGCCATTGATTCCACTGATCGTACCCTTACTGGAGTACTGCCACATATCATATCTGCCGCTGTAAGTAGGCGCTGCCGCATACTGTGCAAGCCATATTCTGTAGTTACCCACAGCTCCCATATTCAGCTTCTGCTCAAACCATGATTTGGATGCATAGATACCAGCCTGATAACCCGCGCTCTGCACAGTCTGGCAAAAAGCATTGATCACTGCAGTTCTGGTCGCTACGTCAATCTTATCTGCTCTGCCTCCACTGGATTCCGTATCAATAAAAATCGGATAAGTCAGTTTATATCCCTTGGCAAGGCTAACCGCCAGAGAGGCTTCCTTAACTGCCTCGACCTCATTGACCGCCTGTGAGAATACATAAATACCAACCTTCAGTCCTGCCGCTGTAGCACCTTTTATATTGCTCTGGAAGTTCTGGTCCGTAATCAGTGCACCTGATGAAGAACCACGATAACCGCAACGTATAATGACATAGTCTACACCAGAACTCTTCACAGCATTCCAGTCGATCTTACCATTATGTCTGGAAATATCAATACCAAACTTGGAACCGTTCACTGTTGTCTGGATCGCACCATCACTGCCGAAGTTGTAAGTAACACCCTGTATGATCTGTGCTCCGGTCACAGGCTTACCGCTCTTATCATAATAATAAGTTCTACCATTGATGGTCTGCCAGCCTGTATAGGCATATTGTCCCTCAGTCTTAATATAAAATTCACTTGCAGTGAAATAATCTGCGTAAACAGCTTCCCTGTAGGAACCATCTGAATTTTTCACATAGATCTGGTTACCATTTTTATCTTTTAATTTGGTGGTGGTATCGTTCATGGCATCGCTGTTGACCGTTACCACACAGGTTGCAGTCAGATTCTTACCTGATGAATCCTTTTCCTTTGTTGTTGCCGTAATTTTGGCACTTCCTGCTTTCACACCGGTCACAACACCTTTTTCATCTACTGTTGCTACAGTCTTATCTGAAGTCGCCCATGTTACACCATTATCTGACTTATAATTTGCCACCGTAGCAACTAATGTTGTAGTCTTACCTACTCCAATCCATGCTTCCGTTTTATCTAACGTCAGGGTTAATGCTGCTGCGGCATTGATCGTTACATCTGTCGATGCCTTGATCGTAAGGTCATTACCCCTGGCATCCTTTATCCCTGTAATCTGACCGGTGATCATTACCTTACCGGCTTTCACACCAGTTACTGTACCATTGGCATCTACTGTTGCAATTGTCTTATCTGAGCTACTCCAGTTCACTGCCGGGAAACCGTCTGTCTTGGTTTCTGTAGTTCCATCATTCTTTGTATACACCAGTTTGGAAGGCTTTACCGTGACTGTCTGACCCACATTACAGGTATCTGCTGATCTGGTGATTTCAAGGGATGCTGCAGTGATCGCTACTGCTTTTACTGTAACTGTGCAGGTTGCAGAACCCGTTTCCGTGGTTTCCTCTGTCTTGGCATCCTGCTCCTTGGTAACAGTCTTTTTATATGTATAACCTGTAATCTGTCCATCATCGTTTTTCTTTTCGGTACATTTCTTCTTTTCAGAGTCAGAAAGAGCATCATATTCATCTATAGAAATTTCTTTTTCTTCTGTCTCCTCTGTCGGACTCTGTTTTGTGGTAGTTACTGTCTTTTTCGTTATTGTATACGTAATTGTTGCAGTTCCGGCTGACTTTGCCGTCACCTTACCGCCGTCTACCGATGCCACATCTGTATTAGAAGATGACCATTCTGTCTTGTAACTGTATTCTTTGGTTACATCCCCGTTTTCTTCTTTGGAATCTGTAAAAGAAGTACCTGTCAGTGTCTCAGAACTTCCCACGTACAGTTCTGTGCTGTTCTTGTTCAATGAAACATTTATGCCATCAAATAAATAAATACTTCTTCCCAGTCTTGAAGATGCTGACGGATCCTGAATCGTAGTCTTATCTACCGGCAGATAGCCTTCTGTTCCACTGATCAGATTCTTGGTAGATTCTACCCATTCTACTGTATCTGTCAGTTTTACTTCCTCCTTGGAAGCATCTGCCTTCTGCGTATCTTCGGCTGCCACATTTACCTGTGCCTCAGATTTCACTTCATCCTGGACATTGATCACAACATACTCAACTTTATCCTTAACTGTGATCTGCTGCGCAGTCGTCGGGAATTTGTATTTATCTGTTGATGTGATGATCGCATCGAATTTACCCGGATTGATATTATCGGCATAAATAATACCGTCCATATCCTCATCTACCAATACAAGCTGCTTTCCCTTTGAACTCGTAAGAGTAACTTCAAAAGCCGTACCCGTGATCAACTGTCCTGTAGAAGCATCTGTAAAACGAATCTTCAGATCTCTCTCAACCGATTCGAAATTAACGCTGACTTTTACTGCCTCTTCAGAGGAATCTTCTGTAGAATACACGACATCTTCAATTTCTACAGAACTCTGTGTTGTCGCATTCAATCTGGCATCTGCCATTGCCAGCAGTCCACTTTCACCGACAACTCCCACACTGCTCAATTCTGTTCCCACAGGAACAATCGCTGCTATCTGCTTATCTACATTTTTACTTTCAATGACCATACTTCCGGCAACAATGGCAGCCACTAGCAAAATGACTCCCGTACAGGCTATAATAGCATCAAAAGCAGTCATATTGCTCAAAAATTCGCTTATATGCTCCAATATATTTTCCCAGTCAAAAGACTTTTTATTATGAGGTCCATGGGGATGTTCACCACTCTCAAACGCTGCATACCCGGTATCATAGGCATCATCATCCCATTCCTCTTCTTCCTCATAATATCCTTCATCATAGATATCATCGTCTTCTGCATCTATATCATCATCTGCATACTCTACAGGTTCATCGTAATCTGCTTCCTCTGCGTACTCAAAATCATCCTCATATTCATTTTCGACAGCATCTTCCGTGTATGCATTTTCATCTGTATAGCCTTCTACCACATCCTCATATGCTGCATTTCCAGCATCCTCTTCATACTCCGGATCTTCAGCATATTCTACATCATCCTCGTATTCAGCATCTTCAGTATATTCTGTCTCATCCTCATATTCAGAATCTCTGGCATACTCCATTTCATCTTCGTATGCTTCCTCTTCATACTCTTCTGTATATTCGCCATCTTCATAATACTCCCCATCTTCTTCGTCCGGGTCATATTCCTCCGATTCATATTCCTCTTCTTCATATGTATCATAATATTCTTCTATTTCTTTATCAGCTTTGCGGACTGGTCTTCTCTTGTTCGTACCAAATAATCCAAATGTCTTCTTTCTCTTCATGCCTTATGTGTCCCAGAGACACCCTCCAATTCCTGTTTGCTTATATCATCTGCTTCAATTCTTTCAGTATAGCAAATTGCATAAATGAATACAATAAAAAACACAAATTAACCGTCAGGAATAAAAAACCATAATTCCAACCATAATGCACAAAACTCCCATTATTTTACGCTTCGTCAGCTTTTCCCTGAAGAATACAAAGCTCAAAAGTGGAACCAGTACGTTGCCCAATGACTCAATTACCGGACCATTCTTATAATCCACACCTCCATATGCCCACAGGCTTATCAGCATGGAACAGAACAGAAGAAAATAACCGCCTATGACCCATACGTTCAAATATTCACGGATAGACGAATCATAAGTTTTCATTGCGCTTTTTTTCAGTAAAACCTGTGAAAAAGAAGCAACTGTCACACTAAGAAACATCCCCATAATATATGGATTGATCATCGTACTTCCTCCTTATCCGTGTTGATCAGCATAATTCCTGCAATTACGATGGCTACTCCCAACAGATTTCTCACCGTGATCTGATCATGAAAGAAAATTACAGCCCATATCATAGACCACAGAATCGCCATAGCTCTGTTCGCATATGCCACAGAAAGTTCAAACCGTTTGATCATCTGCTGCCACAAAATCGCATACACTCCCAGCATAACGAACTCCAGTCCAAAGAAAAGCAGAAACAGAAATTTATTGCCTTTGTGCATAGAAGCAGTCTTTGCCATAACACTTGAGATCGTATAGATCACTACCACAGCCTGTAGCTGCAGCACATTTTTCCATTTCATTTTATTCCCGTTCATACTAATACCTTTCTCTTTTTATTCAGACACGATCCTGTCCTCGGGCAGAATATCGTCCTCGTCCAACAGGTTCTGGTCTCTGAGCACTTCATAGTAATTATGATCCATATAAATATAATAGCCGCCCACAAGGCTCTTTTGAAAGTAATTCTGTTCCTCCATGCTTCCTTTCATTGGTTTTACCGAAGAAAGGACAACATATACACAATGCTCCTCTCTGGCACATCGTGCAATTTCCTGTGCATCATATTCTGATGCTTCCATTGCATCATAAAGTTCATTGGAAAAATTCCACTGTGTCTCAATAATATTTCTTCCATATGGAGTGAAAATATCTGCTGAATATTGTCTGATAAAAGGCAATAACTCCGAGGGAAGAACTGCTATAGGCTTATACTTCTCCATTTTCAAAGCATCTGCTACATCTATTACGACCTGTGGCATATGATATGCATTCACTGATTTAAAATGCAGGGTATTCGTATAAACACACTTTCCATTCAAACAGATCACAATAACTGTCAGGATCACGACCAGAATACGACTTATCATCCTCTTGAAATGCGCCATTGCCCTGACTGCACTATAACAGACCAGAATCCCGACCGGAATAGACCAGAATACACGATAGTATATCTGCTCGTCCACTTTCATTCCTATCCATGCATATAACGGACATAGAAAGATCACCGTGATTGCCGTTACAAAATAAACCAGTATCAGCCTGATTTTTTTATCCTTTTCTGTAATCCAGAGAAATACCAGTGATACCAGAAACAGAATTATTAAAAAACGATTGTTATTATATAGTATAATATCTTCCCACAACATTGTAAGCGCAGTTTTCATACACACCTCCTACTTTGCCAGCAAATAGCATGCAGCCAGTATCAGGCACGGGATGCAGCATGCTCCAATCTGCAGCAGTGGCTTAATACTTCTCTTGCGCCATGATAATAAAACAGCAGCCACACCTGCCAGTGTGGGAATCAGCATAAATGCAATGCTGGTAGCAAATACTGCTGAAATGATCACCGTACACAGCAGTATCCATATGCCCTTCTGTGGTTTATCATCTGCCAGATACAGAAAACAAAGCAGTAATGCAGGAAGTATGATTCCGGCCATAAGCCCTTTTCCCTGCCAGGTTCTTGTCATTGCAAAGGTTTCTGTCGTATAAAGCGATATATTGCCAAATATGAACCACAAAGACAGAAAAATCATAAACAAGGGTCTATATTCCCTTTTCTTCGGAAATAACCTGCGGGCTATTTGTCCATACACACAATACATCAGCAAAAGCCACACTGCACTTAACACGCTATGGGCTATAACTGCAGGATGGATGCCACTTAATCTGGATAACCAGGCCTGATAGATCGGAGTCGGTGACAGCGCATGTCTGGCATCCAGCGGATAAAGGTATCCTGTATAATTGTCCCTTAGATACATAGTGTCAAAGGTATCTGTCACTACGGCTGTTGCAATATAATAAGCATCATCTCCATCATAATATTCCCAGAATATGGCAATTACCATCTGTATTGCAACCAACACTATTACTATGATCCAGCCAGCTTTCTCCCATAGGGAACTATGCTTCCATTCTGTAATTTCGCTGCCGAACTCTTTCCATACATTCTGTCCACGCCATAATGATACAGCCAGTAACAACAACATCACCACTGTATATACCACTACCACAAGTGAAAAACTCTGTTCCAATAAAATAAAGGGAACGGAAACCAGTTCAAACACAGCAAAGCTCACAAACCACCCGCAAGCATAAGCCATTGCGGGTGTTCTCTGTAACTTATTCATGTGTTTGACCGGAATCATTCCCAGAAAAAGAGGCAATACCACTACGAGCAGCAATAATATGCCCCAATGAATTATCTGCACGATTGTTTATTCTCCTAAATCATGTTTCTTACTATACTTTTTATAAATACAGGAAGCAATTACACCGGTCAGTATTCCAATTACCATGCCAGTCAATACATCTGTCGGATAATGTGCCACATTATACAGTCGGGACAATGCGATCAATGCTGATACTACAACCGCAGTAATCCCATATTTTGCCGGCATACATAACAGCATAACCGTTGCTACTGCAAATGCCGAACCTGTATGCCCGGAAGGAAATGAGAAATCCGTAGGCACAGAACCAAGTAATTGCAGCTGATCCAGTACAATAAACGGTCTGATTCTCTCCACATTAGGTTTGATCAATAGGTTTACAATAATGAATTCCACACCCAATGAACCCAATGCCGTAAGTCCCACCTTCCGGTATCTGCTCCACGCCACCAGCACAATTACAGTCAAAATTGCCAGAATACCACTGTTATTGATTTTGGATACATACGGCATTACATGATCTAACCATTCCGTCCGGAGGTTCTCCTGTATCCAAAGTAAAATTCCAGCTTCCGCCTGATTCAAACTCTCCATTTACACACCATGCCTTTCATTTTTCGAACTATTGCTTCTGGCTATAATATAATGATAATTCTGCTGCAATATGTTCCCCTAATACAATGTTGCCATTATCCTTTGGATGCAGTCCGTCATCCAGATAGTAATCACTGCACTCCTGAGTGCTGCAATCCATAAAGCCCTCCTGATACAGATCGATCACATGGAAGCCAAATTCCTTCGCCAGCTTTCTCTGTACTTCCATATAATCATTCAGTGTAAGCTGTCCTGTAACATCTGAATAAGTACAATTAGATGTTTTAGATATATTATACATCGTTACAAAGAAAATTTCATTATTAGAATAATATCTTTGCAGCTGACTCATAAACGCCCTGACAGCCCCACAATATCCCGCAGTACTTATTTTATCATTTACATCGCCAAATCTCTTATTTGCCGGTGCCGATAAGTAATCATTTACACCTGCAAACACAATGATAACATTAGAATCCACATTGGTAATATTTCCAAAATTGGAATTGAGTGATAATTCTTCTCCACCATAATCAGCAAACATTCTTCCACCCTTACCATGGTTCAATACATTCTGAAAATGAAGATAGGAATTCGTATATGTTACATAACTTACCCGATTACCATTCTGGTCTACTGCTGCTGTTATTCCCTCTGTTATACTGTCTCCAATAAAAACTGCATTCAATTTGGAGAAATCATAAGAATTATTTGCCAGTATCTGTTTATCCATCTGATTGATCTTTGTTGTCTTATCCTTGGAATCGGGTAAACTGTAAAGCAATTCTCTCGCCTGTGCGAACTCCTCCTGCTGTTGTTTTCTTGCAGCCCGTTCCGCATCAGTCAAAGAAGCGGCTTCATTGGGATGTTCTGCTGTCTGGCTTTCTGTCTGTACTTCTGTTTCTTCTGTCATCACCGTATTCTGCTCTGTTGTCTGTTCTGTCGTAATCTCCTGAGCAGTCTGTGACTGTTCACTTGATTCCGGTTCCAAAATATCAGATGCATCTACTGTAGTCACACTATCCTGTGCAGTATTACAGCATACACAATCTGTACAGCCACAGTTATTGGGGCAGTTAGAACCGCTCGTCTGTGCTGTATCCTTGCCACACGCAGTGGCAGTCAGCATACACCCTGTTAATATCAAAGCTACTATTTTTTTCTTCATAATATTGTCCTCTTTTTGTCTTTTATTTTATGTCCATATTTATATTTTTAAGGCATTGCGCCTCTGCATAACGATTCTGTGACATGTAAAACTCTGCAAGTTCATCCCGGCGTTCATCAAACAATTCACCCCGGGTCATTAAATTACCCGGGTGGAACATAAGCTCCAACATTTTATCCTGTTTCATTGCATACTTCTCATATGCCGGTAACAATGACTGTACTGTCTCCAATCTCATATCGCAAGTATAAAAAATTCCAAAAAATACAGGTGTCGTAATTCCTCTTTGATGTAGTCTGCGCTTCGTTCTTCCAACATAGGGACGCAAAATCAACCATTTGATCCAATTGATCAGAGGAACCTTGTGCGGTTTATCCCCGGTAAACAATACAGGCCTTACCGGGTCTACCGGGATACGGATCTCACTTATGCCTACCCCAGACTCGTCAATCACTTCCATTAACGCATCAAATACAACAGGAATCATATGATAGTGTTGATGGGAATCCACTGCAGTAATGTGATAATCACACCTTTTCGTCACAGCTTCCAGTTGAGCCGCTATTTCACATTTAAGCTGCTGTTTTAATTTTTTTCTCTTATTCCCATGAAATATATAATTCCACATCCATAATTTAACAAAAGAACAACAGAACATTCCCTGTTCATCCACCAGAAGTCCTACCCGCTCCTTATCAGCCAATGGTCTGCCCTCTACCAGATTCACATGAAGAACTCTTCTGATCCTGCGTTCTTTGTCTATCTCATCTAAAATATCCCTGCATTCCACAAGATGTTCCGAGTTAGGCAATACGCTGATACTATTCAAACTCCCCTGTGTAAAACAGGATAATATTCTGCGTGACTGTTCCGGTGTAACACCATAGTCATCTGCATGAAACCAAATCTGTCCATTCATTTCAATAACCTCTGATTCCTCAAAAGGAAGGGTTACTTAGAACCCTTCCTTCCCAATACTGCAAATACTGTTTTGAATAAGATCTTAATATCCAGCATTAAACTCCAGTTGTCAATGTATTCCAGATCCAGTTTAACGATTTCCTCAAAATCCTGAATATCACTTCTGCCACTGACCTGCCACATACCTGTCAGTCCGGGGGTAATGCTCATTCGACGTCTGTAATAACCGTTATACTGCTCAAATTCATCTTCTGTCGGTGGTCTTGTTCCTACCAGACTCATATCTCCCAGTAAAATATTGAGGAATTGTGGTGTCTCATCAATACTGGTCTTACGGATGAACTTACCCACCTTTGTAATACGGGGATCATCCTCCATTTTGAACATCAGACCCTTAATCTCATTTTGTGCCTCAAGCTCTTTCTTTCGCTCCTCTGCATCAATATACATAGAACGGAATTTCCAGATTTTAAAACGTCTGCCATTCTTACCAATTCGTGTCTGCGAAAAGAAAACAGGTCCCGGAGAATCAATCTTAATCGCCAACGCAACAAATGGTGTGATCAATAGTGTCAGAACGCATCCGATTAAAGATCCCACAATATCCATAAGTCTTTTGATCAGCATACGTCTGGAATCCATCGACTGCAACGTAAATGAAATAACTGAATATCCCGCCAACTGCTGAACATATGTATTAGGATTTGCTTTGCTGAACAAATCCACTCTGTAGTGACATACGAGTCCCATTTCTTCAAACCGCTGCACCATCTCACGTATCTCAGCTACCGGTACTCCCGGTAAAGAAATAAAGACCTCATCTACCATCATCTGGCAGACAACATCATAGACATCTTCCATGGATGCTACAACAGGAACTCCTGCAATTTCATCTCCCTGCATATCAACGTCATAGAGTACCACGGCCGTAATATCGTAATCCCATGTTTTCTCCTGCTGTAATGTTTCCAGAACTTCCTGCGCCGTTGTCTCCTTAGTCAGTACAAGCATCTTCGTATTATTTACACTCTTTCGGTAATAATCCAGCATAAAACGCTTATATACAACGTGTGCCACAAATGTAATAACCGTATTCGTAACAGCGAAGATCAAATAGACTAATCGCGAAAATTCATATGCCTGCTGTGTTAAATATAGTACTACTACTAACCCGACAACCAGAATTCCGGTATATCTGATCGTATAATACAATTCTCTCAGATTGTTTCTGTCAAAGAACCAACGGTTACCATCCAGAAATAACGTATACATAAGACACAAAATTAATATGTACGCTCCTACCATGGAATGATAATCTCTGGGATAGGCTTCCTTTGAAATCAGATCAAATCTGATGAAAAGTGACAGATAATAGGATACCAGCACACATACCATATCGATCAGTAGAATACTATACGTTTCTATCATCTTGTTTTTTCTTCTAATATTATCCATAATGCTCCCTCATTTGTTCCATCTTTATGGAATTTTAATACTTTCTGCATTATAACACAGCTATGATAACTTAGCAAATATTAAAAGGTCACCAATAACATGTCAGCCTTTTGCAAAATCCTGTTTGACGCATGTTCTTCTATGATATTTCTCATTTCATTCATGTATATATATCAGCAACACACTGTCTGAAATCCGCATGCTGATACAAAGCATACCAAATATCCGAATCCTTGGTCTGTACTGCTGCATAAAGTCCCTCAGCCTCATGAAGGTCTATTCCTTCCTGTGTAATCCCACTCCCTGCAATGCATTTCATCAATATCACCTGCCGCCACACAAATACCTCTCTGATCGTATAGCGTATACTCTCCACCTTCACTATTGCTCTTTGCCTCATGTAAGTACTCAAGAGATCCTGAATCCGTAGTCAGGAAAAGCGTATTGATCGCAGATGACTCCATAATCCTTAACCGGAAAGAATTGCTGTAATCCTGACCGCAGAGCCGAACTTCATAGATTCCGCTTCCCATATGATAAATTTCTCCATTATTTATCCGGCTGTTACCAATATATACTTCATCTGCTCCTGTATACAGCCAGTGTAGTTCATCATTTATCAATCCCGAAGGTACAAGCAGAAAATATTCCTCTCCCGCTTTATCATACCAACAATTGATCAGTATACTCATCGGTTCTGTCGCATCCGACAATGCACTCTTCAAAATATTCGTCTTCAACAAATTTGTTCTGACTATATACAAGCCGGACAGCAGTACAATTCCAAACACAATTCCGATTCTATAATAATATCTCTTATGTATTTTCAAGAGCTCACTCCTCTTTGCCAAGAGAATTCTACAACTTATAAATAGCTTGCGCAATATAAAAGTTATTTTTTTCACAAACTTTTAATGAATAAATTAAGGTTATTACACGCATTCTATACATGTAATAACCTTAATTTACTCATTATTTAGTTCTACTTCTTAAATTTATCTACAATTTCAAGAATCGCCTGTAACTGCTCTTCTCTACGTTCATTTCCTTTACAAGCCTCATTGATCAGAGACAAATAATATCCTCTCTCATCCATAAAAAATCCCGGCTTACATTCTGTCAGTTTATAAACATTAAGTAAAAGCTCTGCATCCGGTTTTACATCTTCCTGTTCCAATAAACGATACTTTTTGATATTCACACCAATCTGATTTGCCATTTTCATTTGCGATGTATCGTTATACGCCTTTCTTAGTCTCACCCACTGTGAGTCCTTACGCCCGTCTACGCCAGCCCATATCTTAAATAACTGTCCTCCGATTCCTTCCGGAACTCCACCGTCCAGTTCCCATTGTTCCCATGCCCATTCACACAGTTTCATCAAGCTGAGGAACTGCTGGTCATCTTTCATAAGTGCAAGCCTATTTAAACAGGGTAAAAGAGTCTCGTTCTGTTCTCCGGTAATCAAAAAATCAATGTCGCATCCTTTTGTTTGCAAAACATATAGGTTATCAAAGGAAAGTTTAATCTTGCCTGCCTCTACTTTACTGTACTGGCTTTGCGTCATGCTGAATTGATCTGCCAATTCATTCTGACGTAAATTGCATTGCTTTCTGTAGGCAGCAAGCCTATTAACTACAGCCTCATACTTCATGTCACACCATCCTCATTTGCATTTTTTTGATTATCCGACATCTATTCATGCCAGTTATGTTACTAATTTTTTATTACCGTTTACCTATATCGCATATATATTCTGTTTGCATATCACTATTATGTTTAACAGTGATATGCAAACTGTAATTTATTCTTAGTGAGGGCATTTTGTAAAAGTCTGTGTATTATGTAGGTTGCCCACTACAACTGAACCACATATGGAACATCTTTGAGCATAATATTGTTTTACTGTACAGCCACCACTGGAGTTTTTCTGATGTGTCTGATAAATAACATCTACATATTGATGTGGACACAAGTTAGCAGGATTTACATTTTCCTCAACAGGGTACACATTACCATCTGCGTCAGTGCATACTGCAGTTATATCCGCAACATCAATATGCCAGTCATCCGCATCCAAAATTTCTATTTCATCTGCAATATCTTCCGTGCTGTTTACCTGTACCTCAGCAACACTCTCATACGCAAATGCAGTCAGAGAACTTAACATTACCGCCAAAGCCATTAATCCACCAGTTGCCAGTTTCATCATTTTTCCTACTGTGTTTTTCTTCATAGCATTCCTAATCCTTTCTTCTACGAGTTTGTCATTTTTACTATCTGCCATATGCTGTGTCCAGAATAGGGATGGTGGAGCCAATTGTGCCTGATGTACCAGAAGATTAGCATACGCGTCTGCTCGTCCCTGTTTTATATGCTTAAGAGCATACTCATCACAGGACAATTCCATCTCGCGACCTATTTCCTTTCTTAAATAATAAGCACATGGATTAAACCAGTGCACACAGCACATAATAAAACTCAACCATTCAGTAAAAATATCCAGCCTCTTCAGGTGATATAACTCATGCATTAGAATACCATCCGGTATCTCACCGTTCTTATCCCTGGAAGCTACAATATACGGTCTGAGCAAACCACCGCAGAAGGAAGAATAACCTTCTTTGGTATATAATCTGACTTTACGCAGTATCCCCATTTTCTTTTTAAGGTGTACTGTGTGTTCCAGATCATCACCGTCTTCACGTTCCAATACTTTGGTAAATTCATGAAGACCTTTATAATAATTAATCATTTGGATCAGAAACAGAAGTATCATTACTCCGAACCAACAGCCAATAATAATGATATTTCTTCTGTACTTTCCACTCATGTCAACAATGCTATTAGAATTTAAAAACACATAGGATTCATCCCGTCCATCAAATGTATGCGTCATTTCCACAGGATGAATTTGAAACAGTTTTTGCAGTACATACATGTACCAGTATTTCAGATCTAAAAGAGGAATCAAATAACTTGCCACACAAATTTTCAGCCATACATAATAAAGCGCATGCGTTGTTTCTCTTTTCAGTATTTTCTTTCCAATTCCGTATAAAACAGTCATGCATGTGCCAGTAAACGACATGACAAGTATCGTTCTCAACTTACTTTTCCTCTTTTAATGTATTAATTAATTGGATCAGATCATCTGCTTCCTGCTTGCTGATCTGTTCTCCACCAGTAAAAGCAAGGACAAAGTTACTTAATTTACTACCAAATTTATTCTTTACAAAGTCCTTACATTCAATATGCTCTAATTGTTCCTTGGTATACTTGGCTTCTACAATACCACGTCTTCTCTCGATTACTTCCTTATCTTCAAGACGGATAAGTAAAGTATTCAATGTCTGACGCTTCCAATCTTTTCCTTTGTTCTGTGTGAAATAATCCATGATTTCACCAGTCTTCATGGGACGATTGTTTTCCCATAATAATTCCATAATCTGTTCTTCTGTTCTAGATAATTCGTATTTCATATACTTCCCACTCTCTGTTCTAATATTTTCGTTTGTTTAAAGTTACTTCATAAATGTCGATTATTCAATTACAGCGCTTCACAAATACCCTGTCATAGTCCACATTTAGCATCCTCCTTGATACGTTATAATTTTTGCCTACCCTCATCGAGGTAACGATACACTCTACCTCGTTATGATTATAACGTTTTGTTAGAGAATTCTCAACCTGATAATTACTAAATATTAAAACATTTTTACAAGATAATATATAAATACTACTTTATTCGGTATATATTTATCTATATTCATCAAAATTACAAATAAATTGACTAATGATTAAATATTGTCTTACAATTGATATTATGAACCATCGGACATATATATGTCAACGCCGTAATCAAATATGTAGTCTATGTAAGTAATAATTGGAATATTTTAATTTTTACGTATAAATATTTTTTTATACTCTTTGGAATATATATTCTTTTTCTTTTCAAATATCTCATCATCCCCATACATTTCCCGAAGTATTAAAATACTTATATTTATTAACATCTCCTGTTCTTGCGGATTTACATTAAGTTTATTAATTACTTCTTTTATCTTCTTCATTCTGGCATTTTTGCTCTTTTCACTCAATTCCATACATATTAACAGCGGTACTATCACTCGTTTAACAGCTTTCTTCTGTTTGAACATATCTTCTACATAATCACACATAGCATTCGTGATTACCTCATCAGCAGACTCCATATCTTCATACTTCATTTTTATAGCCAAATTGTAAAAACATACTATCTGTTTTAATTTAATTAAACTATTACGATATTCACAAAATGGAAAGTCATATACTGAAACATATATTTTTTTATTTTTATCTTTTAATTTTATGTAATATCCCCATTCTGAAATATATGCTATTCTATTGATATATTGATAGTTATCTGCAATTACTTTTTTATTGAACAATGGATAAAAGATTGGAAGTATTCCCAAAAAAGATATACATACATATATTATCCGCATAGTTAAGTCAAATGCTTTTGAACATAATGCTGCGCATACTAAGCTTACTATGACTGCTATTATCGCAAGTGCATAATATCTGCGAATTGCCCACTCTATATTTATTTTCTTTGATGAAAGAATACATCCAAACTTTATTGAATCGATGTTATCTACTTTTAATTTTCCAACCACCTTTTCATATTTTTTTAACACCTTTTCAAGTTGTCTAATTGTGTTTCCTTTATACCATTTCTTTCTTGGTGTTACATAGATTTTCTTTCCCGGATATATTCTATATATTCTTTTTACTACCCTCTTTTCAATAATTATAGGAACAGCAAATGCCCATATATACATTAATATGTTTAAAACAATCAGAATTAACAACATAACATCTTCAATCCCAAGCAACCAGTTAATGGAATTTGCCAAAACGTACGTCCCCGCATACACTGTTGCCAAAGAAAGAGTTATTATTGTAACTATATTGCATCTTTTTATAACAGGTAATTCGTATGGTCCAAAAAACATACACTTATCATTTATATTTGCAATAATAATTGAAAAAAAGCCAAAAAGGAATGTGTACACTACTATTATCTCTTCTAAAAATGGAGTCAATGTTGAATTCTTCCACATAGTAATATGTATTTGTTCAAACATAGGTATAAAAATTTCTCTCCAACTAACTAATGTAATTATTACGGTTACAATAGCAGGAAATAATATTGCCTTCACATAAAATACTATTCCTGTTTCAATTATATTATTAAGGTTATCCCCATTTTGAAACTGTTTTGCATAATATGCCTCATTCGCATATGGAGCTTCTCGTTGCTTTTTTGCAGTTCTTATAATTATATAACAATATGAAGGATATATTACCCAATAAGCCAATGATAAAATTCTCTCTGTAATTTCTATCCTTTGTACTACCGGCATACACATAACCACTATGCCAAAGACTGCTGCAAAGAATCCAAAAAACACATAATAAATCATAATGCCTTTTTCAAATTTACTCATCTGATTCACCTTTCTTAATATCTGTTTTTATCATTATGTTATTTTCGTCTTATTTTGTCAATATTGCATTAATTTTTCTACTTATTGCGGGGCATTTCAAACTTTTATCAGACACAAAAAAGAGCCATTACATTAATTTTCACTAATGTAACGGCTCTCCGTTATACAACTACTTCTATTCTTCTTTCTCTCTGGATAATACATCCCAAAAATAATATCTGGGGCGTCTTTTCGTTTCCATGTAATTGCGCCCTACATATTCACCAATAATTCCAAGCGCCAGTAAAATTGCACCACCAAGTAACCATATAGATGCCAGTATAGATGACCAGCCACTTACTGTTGTTCCAAAATAATGTTCATAGAATACATGCACGATCATACAAAAGCCCATGATCAGTGCAACAATTCCCATTCCAAATACCATTCTGATAGGTTTGATACTGAAAGAAGTTATACCATCCACTCCGAGTGTCAGCATTTTGGATAAAGAATATTTGGATTCCCCCTGCATACGAGGAAAAACATCAAAATGTACCACAGAGGTCTTTAATCCAATATCAGGAATAATGCCCCTCAGGAACAGATTAACTTCTTCATACTCTGCCAGTGCATCCAGCGCCTTGGCACTCATTAATCTGTAATCGGCTGAATTCTCGTATATATTACACCCAAGAAAATGCATTAATTTATAAAATATTGTTGCTGTTGTCTTTTTAAAGAATGAGTCTGTGTTTCTTGAGTTTCTGACTCCGTACACAATTTCACTACCGGCATAATATTCGGCAATAAACCGATCCATTGCCTCAATATCCTGCTGCAGATCCGCATCGATCGTAATCACAAAGTCACAATATTTTCTGGCATACATCATTCCTGCAAGAATCGCATTCTGATGTCCCCTGTTATGTGCAAAGCGAAGACCTATTACTGATTCTTCTTTTTCATACAGATCCTGTATGATCTTCCATGTATTGTCTTTTGAACCATCATCCACAAACACGATCCGGCTCTCAGCAGATATCGTTTTCTTTGAAATCAGATCTTCCAATTTTTTCTTTAATGATGTGGCTGATGTTTCTAGTGCTTCTTCCTCATTATAACAGGGAACTACAATATATAATTTACCTGATTTCTTACTCCTGTCCGTTTCCTGGAATATCTCTATTTTATCCAATTTTTATATACGTCCTCTCGTTACTTTTTATCCATACGTGTCAAACAGATAAACTTCACATTAGATGTAAAATATCGTCTCCACAATCTTTTAGGATCCTGTAGTAATCGATACACCCACTCTAATGACATCTTCTGCATCCAACGAGGAGCGCGCTTAATATAACCTGCAAGATAATCAAATCCTGCACCGACTCCGATCAATACTCCGTCCAATTTGCCCATATGATGATACATCCACTGTTCCTGCTTGGGTGCTCCCAGTCCAACCCAGATAAAATCCGGTCTGGATTCATTGATCTGCTGTATGATCTGCTCATCCTCTTCCTGTGTAGTCTCCCGAAACGGTGGCGCATACATTCCTGCTATTTCTATTCCCGGATAGTCTCTTTCCAATACCTGACGCATTGCCGCCAGCGTCTCTTCTGTGGCTCCATAGAAATAATGCCGATATCCACCCTGCATGGATATTTTAAATAATTCCAACATTAAGTCCGGTCCTGTAACTCTCTGGGCATCCTTATAACCCTTTCTTCTGCTGTAACTTGACAATGGCGCTCCATCCGGCAATGCCATCGCAGCACTGTTCTGAATCTTACGGTATTCTTCATTCTCATAAGACATCACAGTTGTATGGACATTAGAAACACAAATGTATTTGCCACGCAATTCATCTAAATGAGAGCATATATATTTGATTGTATCTGACATATTGGTAACATTGATTTTTGTCTTCAATATCTCACAATGTTGCAGCTCTTCCATTCTTCATCCTTTACTCTGTTAACTATATCTAATAATGACTGCATATACAGACACTATAATTAGTATTCCAATCTGCTAAGTATCTATGCACTATTACGTGCAATCGAATTGATTATAGCATCAATGATATAGCATAGTCAATTCAAGCTGCACTTATTTCATAGTAAATTTACCCCTATTTACCTGTAGCAGAAATATGATAATTTGACCGTTTGGCGATTCTTATCATCACTCACGTACTTCTACCGTAATAGTCTTTGTTGTCTGTCTTCCAAGCTGGTTTCCTGTCACAGGAGCAGCTCCTTTAAAATAGATATTTACTTTAATCTGATACTTTCCTGCCTTTAAAGTCTTATCAGACAATGTTACAAACAAATGACCATTACTATCCTGAAGCTTCATACCGCTTGGAACACTCTCTGCAATAATTCTACTGATATGCGCTCCTTTTTCAATGCTCTTATTCAAATTATAATCCGATGTCTGTGTTTCTGCTGATTTATAGATTATTTGTGTATCTATATTGTTTATCTTAGGATTACTTTGTGTCGGTGTAAAGCTGATCTCTTTGACAGGTAATACAGTACCATCACTTAATGTTACTTCAATACCACCTTTTACCGCCTTATTATATAATACTGCTTTACTGCGTGCATATATTTTAAATGTATTATCTTTGCTCACACAATAGAAATCATCTGTAAAGTGCTGATTTGAGCCGGTATTGGCCAATTGAACTTTGCTTATACTTTCATTTACATTATTAACAGTGACCGTTCCCTGTATTGCTGAAGAACTTCTTTTCACTAAATCTATTTTCCCGGATAATTTAACGTTTATCACAGGATCAACATCCTTGATGACTACTGACAGCTGTGCTGTTTTTAGTGGCTGTTTCAATCCTTCATCATTTTTCTCATCCCACAGACCTGTCATCACAAGCCTATATGTACCTTTTGGAATTTGAGCATTCTCTTTCAAGGCAACCTGCAGCTTTCCATCTTTATATGTCGTCTGAAATGCCTCTGAACACAGATGAACCGTTGTCTTTTTGTTCTCCGTTACTTTATAAGTACACGTATCCAGTATCTTCCACGCTCCCTGCTGCAGTTCAACATTATTCATGCTGTTATTTACAGCAGTTTCTGCATAGGCCTCTCCTATCCTTCTGTTGATATACACCGTCGAATTTGCAAACTTAACAACAGGAACACTTGTCCCATTATAAGCTTTTACAGAAATTGACACTTCAACAGGTGCACGCCAATCGGCCTTCTTCACTAAAACTTTTTGTGTGTAAGCTGCTCCCTGTCCCTTTATCTTCATATCTGGATCCGGAAAAGTGATCTGAGTCTTTTCACCCTGTAAATCTACATTAAACACTGCTTTATCCGGTTCCTTATTTACGATCGTATAATCTGTCCATACATTACCCTTTCCATCAGTCAGGGTTGTATACACAGTCCCACCATGTTTCAATTGTACAGTTGGCACTGTTAATTGCTTTACTACAGGTTTCACTTCTTTTGTTGATACGTTTACAAGCATGGAAACAGGGTTTGCATATCCTTTCAATTTCACTTGCAGCCTCTCCGAACGTGAAATATTTTTCCAGTTTGCAAACTGATCATCTTTAATCTTGATATACCATTTACCATTGGACGAATATAACTCATACAGTTTTTCTGCATTGGTTCCTGCTGCTATCGTAACATTTTCTATTTTTTCTGTTGTATTGATTGGAATCTGTGCAGCATCTCCCTTTATATAACTGTTGATAGATACACTGGCATTACCTATTTTAGGTAATTGATTTACGATCTTAAAGCTGGTTTGTATAGTTTTTGTCACAAACTCTTCACCATCTGTCTCTTCTTCCGATATTGGGCTTCTGGTTACATTCAATGTAACTGGATATGTTCCATTTATTGCATACATTCCATTTTTTTCATCTCTTAATTTACTAGTGTCTATCATTAATCGATACTGATTATTTCCCACTTCCTGTACTGTAAAAGAAGCCTTTACTGTTTCCGTTTTTCTATTTCTTACTACCTTTATTTCCGTAGATTTGGCTGATACTTTAATAATTTCTGTTCCATCAGACGGCAATATCGTAAATACTTTATCACTGGCGATTCTATCCTTTCCCCCCACTTCTACGGACTCTGCATTACAGTTAATTGTTCCCAGTCCATCAGAAGTCAGTATCGGTTCTCCTGCACATACATTAAACGCTATGCTTCTTTTTGTTCCTTTTTGGTCTTTTGCTGATATTCCTACAGAAAATTTTCCATATTTCTTAACAGATACATCTACATATACATTTACGTTTACATTTACATTACCGACATCCTCTCTTAAATTCTGAATATTACTATAAGCCATCGTTGCCACTGAATTATCCGATGAAGCAAATGAAACAGAAGGTTTGGATATTTCAATATTATCAGCTCCATAAGCTGTAATTTTTAAAATAATCTTCTGTTTTGGTACATATATGAATGTTTTTCCACTGTTAGTCAGTGTCTCCCATTTTCTATTTTCTTTGTTAAAGTATGATACTTCTAAGCGCTCTATCTGTTCCGTCTGACAAACAGTAACTTTGGTAGTCGCTTTTCTCTTATCCGGATCATCCTTCAATGTAGCAGTAATCGTTACTGTATTATTTCTGCTTGTGATCTTGTCATTTGCCTGTGGATTAACATAAGCAATTCCATTGGCATCTACATATACAATATCCGGATTTGAACTCTGATATGTAAACAGATCCGATGCAACCACATTCTTTCTGGTTTTCGCGTCAACAAATTGCAATTTTGCTTTATCAGCACCATTATACTTGGGCTGCTGAAGTACATAGTTTGCAGACTGCGCCTGTATATTTCCCCGTTCAAAAGGATATATCGTCACTTTTCCAGTTACCGTAACCATATTATCTGCACACAGAGTAATGGTCACTGTTCCATATTTGTGAGCAATTATTTTTACAATACCATTTTCCGCCGAGATTATTTCTGCTACTGCAGTGTCTGAACTATATGCTGAGTATTGTGCACTGGTAAAGCCTTTTGCATATGTTGTTGAAAAAGCTAATTCATGCTCTGTTAAGCCAACCACCTGCATATTGGTCTGATTAAACTTAATAGAACTTACCTGCTTAGGCTGAATCTTTACAACTGCAGATCCAGACACATTTCCTTCTTTTTCCCCATAGGCATTACTTGTACAGGTTACAATGGCCTGCATGCCTTCAACTGCATTCTTTTGTGCAGTAACAACACCTGAATTATTAATTATAAAATAATTACTGAATTCATCACTTACAGATATTCCATCTGCATTACGCACATCTGCTATCTTCCAGACAACGCCCTTATATCCTGCATCTGTATTAGCAGGGGAAAATACAGGTTTTATCGTCACTCTGGCAGTCTTACCCTGTTCCTTGGCAATTCCATAGATTTCTCTTTCGAAGGAAATTTTCTCTGGTCTCTGCCTTACATTGATCGTAAAGGTTGCTTTTTTATTGCTGCCATCCATTACATAAGCTGTAATCGTTACTCTTCCACCTTTTATTGCCGTAACTGTACCATCCTGATCCACTGTAGCAATATTTTCATCTGAAGATATATATCCAATAGACAATTTTGTTGAATCCAATTCTACTCCATCGGTATCCTTTACTATCGGCTTCAGTACAGTCTGTGCACCGCTTTTTATAGCAGTCTCACCGGATAACCTGATTGATGCGGCTAACGATTTTGAATTTGGGGCAACAATTTTAATTTGAATTATTTTTTCTGTTATTGTTTTGGTATATCCACCTGCATCCAAATATTTGGATTTGATGCTAAGTCTGGTTTCCCCCACCTTATCTGCCGTAAATTTCACACTTCCGGATGTTCTGTTCTTCGTCCAGTTCTTATCTATTGTGATCGGAGCCTTTTTATCAGTTTCAAAAGACAATGTAGTCAACACATCTTTGGAAACATCCCTGGGAAGAACGTCAAAGAACAATTGTACCGTACTTCCCTTTACAACCTCCATTGTATCCACTGGAACATTAACACTCTCTATCAGTTTCTTAACTATAACTGTCATGGTTCCATAACAGCCACTGATCGGGTCATACGCTGTAATTGTTGCAGTTCCGGGATTTAGAGCAGTTACAGTTCCTTTTGAATCTACTCTGGCAATCTGCACATCAGAAGAACGGTAGTTGCAATCTATATCCGATCTATCCATTCGAACCTGATAGGTATTACTTCCTTTCACACCCGTTGCATTGCTATATAAAGTCACGCTCGTATCGATAAGCTTAAATTCACGATCCGCTGCAAGTACAATAACATCTATACTGTCAGAAACTCCATTATCAGCAAGTGCCGTAACTGTTGCTTCCCCTATAGATACTGCGGTGAGAACTCCCTGATCAGTAACCGATACGATCGAATTATCAGAGCTCGTCCAAATAATATTCTGGTTTGTAGCATTCTGCGGCAATATTTTTACTGATAAGTTTGTGGAGGAAGCGGTATTATCCCCCATCTTTAAATTTACAATGCCATTTACGTCATCATCATCTGATAATTCTGCCTGTATCTGTACTTTATTTACCGGAATAATAGCAGAATCAATATCATCCTTATCCAACACTACATTAACAGCTAATTTAGCGACTATATTTCCCGACTGCAGGATAATAGTTGTTTCACCTAAAATACCTTTTGATGTTACCGTTAATACATTGTTCTCCAACTCACAATCTACAATCTGATCGCCATCTATCTGCCATGTTATATCTTCGTTTGCAGCTTCTGCCGGTAATGTTGTAATTGTAATTTTCTCACTGTCGTCTTCCGGGAAAAGTTCTATATACTCCTTACTTAATTGTATATCTGTCACAGTCACCCCAACTGACACTTCACAGGAAGCCTTTAGCCCACCTGCTGATGCTGTAATCTGAGTTTTTCCGGTACTGATTGCCGTAACAAGACCGTTTTCTACAGTTGCAACCTTTTCATTATCACTTGTCCAAGTCACACTGACTACATTTTCCACTGCCTCGGGTTCTATGGCAGCTGATAACTGCGCCTGTTTTCCTTTTTCCAATTCTATTTTTGTTTTATCAAGCGTAATGCTTTTGATATAAATATCACATCTTACAATGTTAGAATCCGGACTTTGAATCAGTGTTCCATCATCCAGTTTCAACTCCGCTGCAACTTTGTAGTAATATTGCTTGTCTGCTCCACATGTTGAATCAGTATATGCCCCTTTATTACTGTCTGTATGAATTTCTGCCAATAATTCATAACCTGTGTTTTCTTCCAGGCTGCGATAAACTTTATAATCTGAGCTTTCTTTCACAGTTACCCATTGTAAGGTGATACTGTTCTCTGTTCTTCCTGTGATATGCAAGTCCGTTGGTGCTTCCAGTTGAACAGCCGCCTGCTCTTCCGGCTGTATAGCCAGCCATTCTTCACTTTGCTCTGTACTTACTTCTTCAAGTTCAGGCTCCTCTGTCTGTACTTCATTGTCAGAAACATCATCTGCATACTCTGTACTCTGCATATCCTGTGTCTCTTCAAATGTTTCCGACTGTATCTCTGTTTCCGACTCAGGGAATTCCGCAGCCTGTGTTGTAATACAGTTCTCTACTATCAGCATTCCAGCTAATACAATTCCAATTAACCTGCGACCCAAATAACGCTTCATATTCATCCTCTCCCTTTTATCCTAATCTTTCATAATCAATTCTGCATATCTTGCTGCCATCAGATTCCATGAAAATCTATCCGCATTTCGATATCCCTTTTCAATAAGCTCTCTTTGCAATTTCGGATCTTCCTGTAATTCAATAAGTGCTCTGGCTACTTCCTGCATCTGATCAGGATCTACCAGTATGGCAGCATCCCCTACTACTTCCGGCAACGAACTCATTTTTGAACATACTACCGGTGTCCCGAGTTGCATCGCTTCTACAGGTGGGAAGCCAAATCCCTCTATCAAAGACAAAAAGAGGAATATCTTCGCTTCCGCGATCATTCTGTGCATTTCTTCATTGGACTCAATGTACTGATAACATTTTATGTTCGCTTTTACCTGCGGTTCAAGTGCATATTGTTCTACATCTCCAATACCTATGATCCTAAGCTGTAACGGATGTTCACACTGTTTAAAATAAACCTCATAAGCCTCTATGATCCCCTTGGCATTCTTATGTGGCAATTTAGATGTCACAGCAATGATGTAATCACTCTTATCTACACATTCCGGTAATTCGGTAATCTTGTTATAACCATTATAAATTACGGAAATCTTGGACTTCGGCACCTTTACACGATTCAATATGTCCTTGCATGAAGCCTCCGAAATCGTGATCACTCTGTCACAGGAACGGATAGAAGCCTTTAACCTCCACATAATGTAAAAGTTTTCCAATCGATTGAAATACCCTTTATAGTGCTCATCATAGTAAAAAGGAATCATATCATGTACAACAATATATTCCTTTGTCATTTTTAATATAGGCGCATATCCGCGTGGGTGGATCATCTTATCAGCATGATATTTTCTGGCTGTCACTGAAACCTCAAATAATTCCCACCATATACACCTGAGTTTATTTAACGGATCATGCTCTATGCACACAAATTCTACTCCTGGTATATTGAATTCCTGCTCATTATAAGCGTTACCCAGAACTACGATTTTGCACTGCTTTATTTCACTGTCTTTGGTTCTTTCCTTCTCCTCTACCAGATTTCTTACCAGATTAAGAGCCAGATTATAAATTCCAATGCTCTTACCTGCTCCACGCACTAACTTAAAACAATCTACTACTAATGTCATTCTCTAATCCTCATAATCGCATAATTTCACTACCCATATGCCATTTAATTTCTGAATTGACCCCTGTGCAGGATAATCCGGCATCTCCTTAAATTCCGTTGTCTGAGCTATTTTTTCTTTATCTCCCTCTGACAGATCTGCCATATTAAATCCAACATAATGGCGGATAAAGTTGTCCCTTGCTCCTGAGGTCATCAACCCATTTTCCAGGGCAACACCGGAAAGTTCACGCAATGACTCAGAATCCATAACATCATATTCTACCACACTGGGATTTTCTTTATAATAGAAATTTCCCACGAAAGTAACCTCATCGCCATTCTGATATTCATCCTGTGCCTCTACACTTGCAATGATCCGGTTAAAATAATTATTTACCCTGCTTACTGCAATATCCATTCTTAAATATGCTTTATTTGTGACCAGATAGTCAGTATAACAGCTTATAAACACTACCACTGCTGTTACTATAATAAGACCATAACGGCTATATTCTGCCCATTTTTTCAATCCTATGCCACTGTTCTGTTCCCATTCTGCCATGCAGATATCCGCCATTGCAAGTACGAGCACATAAATTAACGTATACGGATAAAACATAAGCATAGAATAATCTACTTCCGGAGCCATAAAATAAATGAATGCGACAGCCAGTGGCATAAATCCACAAAGTATTATACATAATACCAATTCCATCCATTTACGGTAAAGTTGTTTCTTCCATACCAAATATACAAACAATGCAACTGCCAGAATACATACCAGAATATTCATAGTCTGAGATGTCTTTGTAACAAAAGCAAATGGCTTCCATAAAAAGTACTCAAGGAAACGTTTATAACATCTTCCGATCAATGTTGGCACCTGTGATATTTCGATCTGTCCCATATTTCCTACGCCACCATATGTCTCATTATCCAGGTTCGGATATATAATATGTGACAGCAGCATATATACAACGACTGCTCCAACCAGAATTCCTACACACAGAAAACCACTCCTGATCACTGTATCTGCTTTTTTCCCTTTTATAAGATCCACTATCATACCGGCAAGCATCAACCCAATCGCGATACTGATATAACTCTGATAAGTTCCCAACACACATATCAGCATAATTGTGGCAGGCACCCATCCGTATTTATATTTTCGCAGTAAATATACTGCTGCACATGTCATCATGATTGCAATTCCTGATGTATGTGCCATAAACATAAAAGTCATTGTACTGACCACACTTGGAAATGTCACCATAACTGCCGGAACCAATATTGCCCCCGTAGTGCTTTTTATCTGTACAATCTCCAGAACAAAACACGCTGCAATTGCCAAAAACACAACGAAGAGGAATCCATGTACTGCCGGAATACTATATTTTCCTCCCAGTGGATGAATATACTTCAAAAACCATCTGCCCAGATAATCCCCGCTTCCGGGTGCTCCTATATTATTCAGATCATCCCAGTTCGGTAATTTATGTGTAAACATATAGAAATGTGTGAGCCACCCGATCAACAGACCGGATATCAGGCATATCCTTGTATGTCTTGGCATTTTACGATTCCATTTTTCCAAAATATCAAATTTCATTTACTTGTCCTCTTCTATCAATATAGCCTTTCGTCACCTGACTCCCTGTTCTCATTATACCACAGCAGTGCAACAAGCAATGGAATCATGCACATTGTTGGCATCGCATACCGAATGCAGGTATTCACAGGTGAAATCATGCACACTAATAAATTGGTTACCGCAGGTATTGTCATAACTGCCATCTTATATTTTCTCCACACCACTGCATATATAAACGCGAATATAACACACCACGCATAGAAACCACAACGGTACAGCATTCCGATACCCGGAACATATTCCAGTTTACTAACCTGTTCCAGTAGGAATCTGGCGCGTGCCAATCCCTCTATCTGGCTTGCATCTGACATACTTCTGGTAAACATGTATCTTTCTTCTTCATAGAACCCAAGTCCCTCTTTATACGTTCCCTCATCCGGATAATAATATCCATAGGAACATTCAAAGAAAGCCTCCACATATGTAAATGGATGTTTCATGAACTGTTGGAACCATACTCTGAAGTAGTCCTTCTTTAAACCTGCAAAATAACTTCCTGTCGGATCATCTGTACTGCCTTCCTGTTTTCTCAGACAATTCTTTACCCAGTCTGCCAGATGAGGTTCATATGCTTTCCGGAGTTCCTCATAATCAAACAACTTATCCAGTACTTCCCGTTCCTCTGGTGTAACATCCCCTGAATGCTCCTGTACATATTTCGCTGTCTGCTGAAACATAATGCAGTAGGTATCCACTTTATCTTCCAGACTGATCACCCCTGCTGCCGGATATACTACCTGATTCAATAATGTCGATATTCCCAATGCTACTATTACAATCGCCGTTGTACACCATTTTTTACCTTTTGGAGACATTAAAATGATAAAAGGCGCCATAAATAACAATACAAATACACCATTATTACGGATCTGCATCATAAGAATGGCATAAATTATCATTCCGATCATATTTCTTTTCTTTGCAAAGAATTCATCTTTAAAATACAGACACTTTGCTGCTTCTACCACAAACAGCAGAGTAAACTGCCAGTACATGGAATCTTTGATCACCGTAACATCAAATATACTCCAGACCGTAAACAGTGCAAAATATAACAGAGTACCCCAACGCATCCAGTACGGGCTTTTTAATTTATGTAATAAAATACACAGTTGTGAAACAGCCCAGGCCGATAAAGCTGTCTGAATCAACGGAACCATAAACATCCCCAGGTTCGCACATCCCCATTTCTGAGAATACCACGCAATTGCACCATAGAAAAAGCTGCATAATGGAGGATGATGATTGGTAAAAATCTCTATTCCATAGAAATTACTGATCTGAGCTCCCCCATCCCATGACATACTGCAAGGGAAAAAAGCTATCAAATACGGAAGTCTGCATAGAAAAACAAATATAAATACACTTATCATTATATGCTCATCAAATATCCACTTCGTTATCTTACCCGAAGCTTCATCGCTCTCTCTTCTAACAGCCCTGGTAAGCCACTGTGTACAAAAAGAAAGCAAAAAGTAAAAGAACCATAAATATCCCGGAAACATAATAACTGCCAAAAAAGGATATTTCAGATCTACATGAGCATTCTGTGACTTTCCAATGATCATGCAGACAGAAAAAAGTAAAGCTGTTACTGCATTCCCCATCTTGGCTCTAATCGCTGCAGATACACAGAAATTATTCTCCTTCAACAGTACATTTCTGTATACTACAAATAATCCAATTACCGTTATGAAAGATACTATTGTATCCCCATTAAGCGCCATGGACAGATTACCCGTTGTTTCCACATCAGCCAATAACGCAACTGTCGAACAAATTGCCGCTATTAAACTAAATATTAATATTGTTCTTCTCTTCCTCATATAGTATACTTCCTCTTTCAAACAAAAATATAGGTATAATATACCACAGATTATCGCTTTGTGGTATATCATACCTATTTTTGTACTATTTCTTTGAAATTCTGACTTTACTGCCAGTACAGATTACTGTGCTGCTATCACCGTGTCAGTGTATACCAATGCATAACTTGTAGATAAACAGTCTGTTGTAAATGTAACTGTAGCATCATTCGTATCTTCATCTGTCAGCATATTAATTACTCCGTTGCCCAACTGAATCAATGTAAACTGACGCCCCGGATATTGATATGCTGCCGGAACAGTCATAGTATACTGAACCGGAACCTGTGTTTTCTTAACAACACCTTTGGCATTGCTCATGGACATATTATAAGCAGCTACATACTGGTTATCACCGATTACTATGGAAAAAGCCTCTAATGCAGCAGCGCCCTGCTGTCTGCTGTTGATCGTCAGGCTTCCTATCTCCTGTCCATAACTGTTCGCAACAGTCAATTGGCTGGAGTAATTAATCAAAGGATAGTCCTTATTTGTATCTGTTCCTGTCGCATCTCTGGGAACAACATTTTTGAGTGTACCGCCTGCACTATTCTGTGCTAATCCAATCATATAATAATTATTTAACTGGAATCCATAAGAGGTGTATGCCTTCATTAATGCAACAAAAGCATCCAAACTTGTATAAGGAATCGTGCCTATGTTTCTGCTGGCAATATTCATACCCTGTATATAGAAGAAACAATCCTGTGCCAGACCACCAAATGCCGTCGTATCTTCCACAAATGCACTTACCGGTAATGTTACACTGCGCACACCATTAAGATTTGAAAAAGCCTCTGCTCCAATTGATGTAATGCCATTGTAAATTACAATACTGTCAATTGCACTATTATTCCACGGTCTGTTTCCTAAACATGCTCTATCATATGCCGGTACTGCTCCTGTTCCCTCAATATAGAGAGTTCTATCCAAAATCTTAGCGGTCAGATTAGTTCCCTGATCATCCGTATAAGTCCATGTATTTCCATTCTTTGTCCATGTAGGACTTTGAGAAGCTGCCTGTACAGTCACTGGCAATGCCAATGAGATCATAAGTGCTAACGTACATATTACACTAATTATTTTTCTCATACTTCTATTTCCTCCGTTCTGAAGTTGATTCTCTATTTTTATAATACATTCAAAATAGTTTTCTGTCAATTTATGGTTTTTTCTTTCCCAGTTTAGACTTGATCCTTATGTATATCTTTCCCAATTTACTTCTTCTCCATTTTAATTCAAACCGGCTTCCCACATTCATCCTGTGAGAGTCAATAATCTGCGGGAATGTACTTCTTTCCTCTACTTCCTTTTCATATGAATTTTGCATACCAAACTGTGAGGGATCTCTAAATCTTTTTAAGTGATATTTCTTTACCATCAAAGACCATACCGCCTGATCATGCCTGTGTACTACAAAGTCTGGATAATTGGGTTTTCCCTGTGTATTTTCCTGTTCTGTAATAATTCTCGGATCCTGTGCATATTCCAGATCTTCTTTCAAAAATTTTTCCACAAAAGGAGATTTCTTTAATACCACATATCCACCTATAGACTGTGGAGTATCTGCATATTCCGGTGAATCACATCCCATAAGTACAAATGCATCACGCTTATTATATTTGCGCTCCAACATCTCCCTTTCCAGAGAAAAAGTCATGATATCCATTTTTTCTTTCTCCATACAATCAATAAGATATTGAATCTTATTAATGTATATGGATCCTGCATCTGTATAGATCAGATAATCTCCATCCTGCAATTCCTTATATGCTTTGTTAAGGAAATACGGTTTCCACAAGTAGAAACCATTTCCTTTCTTTGCAGCCAGAATATCCTTATTCTTCTCTCTGAACTCCGCATCTATATCTTTCGGCGTATATCCAATTACTTTATCTGCTCCCCAACGAAGTGCTGTTTCCAAATTCCACTTCTGCGCCTTGGAAAAACTCTCATCTGCATAATTAATTGCTAAAATCATAAACTCTTCACTGTTCCTATCATATAATCTCCACACGGATAAAAATGCAGTACATCCTCATAGTTTTCATAAACTTCATACTCAAATGTATCATCAGACTTTAAGAAAACATATACGCAATCCTCTGATGTATTCTGCAACTGTTCTTCAATAATGTCCCTCTTGTCAATTCCCCGTGCGAAATAAAAATTTCCCATTGTCATGTCATTTTTCATTGCATAAACTGCAACCTGTATCACATCATCATGATCTACATTATGAGTGACCCATACAACATGCTTATACTCTCCTGAGGAAATAATATCATCCCATACGGTTCCTGCCAGCGGACTCTGGTAAACAACCTTCTCACTATAATTCTCATGTCTTTTGTACAGCTGTCCACTTAAATCAACAACCTGTACCAAACATGCCAATATCAATACCACACAGGAGATTTCTTTTCGTTTCCATTTCATATTGCCTATGGAAGTAATTCCAAATATCATCAGAAAATAAACTACAGGCCATGCCATACGACCACAGGAACCAAAAATCCCCCAGTATTTGTATATCGTACTGGAATATGGTAACTGCAGTAATAATTTATCATTCCAGGTAATTGTCGGTGAAGCAGCCAGGACAATCAATCCAATGCTCATTAAAACTGTCATTACCTGATAAACAGATGGCTTCCTTCTCCTGAATATATTTTTTACCATCAGTACAATGCCACATGCACACAACAAAATAATTCCCATTCCTAAATAAGAGAATCCCTCATACTGCCCTTGTGTGTAAAACGGCCAATTCCACAAAGAAGTATTCTTTAAAAGAGTGGAATAACTCATGGGATTGAGAAACGCATTCAGGTTAAAGCTAAACAATCCCAAATTATTTGTTCCCGTGTCCGCTCCACTGCTGAATCCTCCCAGTAAATAAATCGTCAGAAATAATCCTACAGAAAAGCTGATACCGGGATAGAAAAATCTAATGCGTACCTTTCTCTCTTTCCATATGCTGCACAGAATATATCCCAAAAGAATTGCTCCACACATTGGTACAAAATACAGATGAATAGACCCAATCAGAATCCCCAGTATTCCCCACTGCATTACAGGCTTAAAAATATCCCTGTATTCTTTTTCATGTTTGGAATAAAAATAAATCGCCAATAAGATCAGCCAGTGTGCTGCCAAAGCAGTATGATAATACATACGAAAAACCATAATAGGCGATACAATAAAGAAAACGCTCCCTACCAAAATTACTGTTTTGGAAGAACTACGTTCACCCAAAATCTTCGCTGCATAATATCCCTGTAAAACAAAGCATAACAATCCCCAAATACCAAAATACTGAAATTGCCGGGGCAATATACTTCGGAATAATTTAAAAAAAACAGCAAATATCGGAATTGAATCTGTATATATAACAGAGGTCTTCAGCGGATATGCCAACTGGTCTGTTAATCCAAAAGGGAAATACCAGCTTGATCGCCTGAAAAACTCCCATCCCAGATAATGCTGAGATGGGTCACCTCCTGTTAATAACCAATCCGTATATAATGGATTTAGTATTTTTATACCATAGATAAGTGCAAACGCAATACCGCCTAATAATGCGGCTACTATATTTATATTAATTTTTTTCACTGTTTTCTCCATTCTGTCCATACGCCTATCTTTTTATATATTATACAATACATTGACACATTATGGTTACTATTATATCTTTCGTGAGTAATAAAATGTAAATATGCATTCTTCAAAACAAGCTGTTTCTATTTGAACACCGTACTTAAAATTCACTTTGCAGACGCAACTATCATATAATGTCTACCTTATCTTTGCAACCTATTATATCAAAAATTTAAGCAACTATCCTAATTCATCCAGATATTCAAGTATGACAATCTGAAGTTTCCCATAACTTCATTCCTCATCACAATATATCCTTTATACCAATCTTCCAAGCCACGCCAATTATTTCATTTTTTCAAAAATCCGATACATATTAAAATATTGTAACTATTCAGAACCCCATTCGCAAAATCGCTGTTTCACAGCTTGTTTTTTGCTCATGTGGTTACTTCGCCATATAAATTGAGTCAAAT